>Ga0209254_10007085_pt1 | contig 10340 bp, 9 predicted proteins | sample FrelakmetDIP11DI_FD_187148 | JGI IMG/M metagenome (GOLD analysis project Ga0209254, IMG submission 187148) | Freshwater lake sediment microbial communities from the University of Notre Dame, USA, for methane emissions studies - DIP11 DI (SPAdes)... | ecosystem: Environmental > Aquatic >... | reverse complement strand
CTTGGAAATGCTTATATGAAATGTGGAACGATAATAATCCTGTCGCCAATCTGCCATAAAGGGAACAGCGCGAAAAACAGGTGGGGTGAGTGAGGGGAATCGAACCCCCAACCTTCGGATCCACAGTCCGATGCTCTAACCGTTGAGCTACACTCACCGTCCGGTTGGCGATAGATTATCGCATTAGAGGGAAATCTAGTCAAATCAGGGGGAAGCGCCCAAGAATGGGGACACGTACCGAAGCGGTACATGTCCCCGGAAGATTAGCCCTTCTGGCCCTCGATGAGTTCCAGGACGTCCTCGGAGTCGCGCCAATTCTCGCGGACCCGGACCTGGAGCTCCAGGTAGATCTTGTGACCGACGTACTCCGCGATCTCCTGGCGGGCTTCGATGCCGACCTGCTTGATGAGCGAGCCGTGGCGGCCGATGAGGATCTTGCGGTGATTGTCCTTCTCGACGAAGACCGAGGCCCGGATGTAAGTCAGGGGCCGCAATTCGCCGGGCCTCTTCCAGTCCTGTTCGTCCTTCTTCTCGATGGCCTCGATATAGACGGCCGTGACGAACGGGAGCTCCTCGGTGACGTATTTGAGGATCTTCTCCCGGACGATCTCGGCGAAGAGGAAGCGCTCGGACTGGTCGGAGATCTCCTCGTCCGAGTAGAGCTTGGGCGCCAGGGGCAGGGCGTCGAAGAGGAGCCTCTCCAGGACGTCGAGGTTGACGCCCTTGAGGGCCGAGATGGGGATGATCTCCTTGAAGGGAAAGAGGTCCTTGTAGCGGTCGATGATGGGCAGGACTTTATCCTTGCGGACGATGTCGACCTTGTTGATGAGGAGGAAGATCGGGGTCTTGACCCGACGCAGCGTCTCCAGGACATACTCGTCGCCGTGGCCGAATTTCTCGTTCGCGTCGACAAGGAGGCACACGGCGTCGGCGGTCTCGAGGGCGGAATAGACGAAGTTCATCATCCTCTTGTTGAGGGTGTGGAGCGGCTTGTGGATGCCCGGGTTGTCGATGAAGACGATCTGGCCCTTGTCCGTCGTCTTGATGCCCAAAATGCTGATGCGCGTCGTCTGGGGCTTGTCGGAGACGATGGCCACCTTCTGCCCGATCAGGGCGTTAATGAGGGTCGATTTCCCCGAGTTCGGCCGCCCGACCAGGGCGACATACCCCGTCTTGAAGACGGGCTTGGGCGCGGCCTTCATCCGGACCGCCTTTTTCGGCGCGGCTTTCGCGGCGGTCGGGTCCTTCTTCGCTCGCGTCGTCTTGGCTTTGGCCGTTCCCGGCATGCGTCCCCCTCGGCCCCTCGTCAGGCCTTGCGGATCCTCAGCTTCTTGACCTTCTTCTGGTCGACTTCGAGGACCTCGAGCTGGAGGCCCTTGATGGTCAGGACCTCGCCCTTGAAGGGCAGACGCCCCAGGTCATGGGTGATGAGGCCGCCGACCGTGATGAAATCGTCCTCGGCCATCTCGACGTCGAAAAGCTCCTCGAGCTCCTCGACCTCGGTCGCGCCGGAGACGGTGAAGTCGAGGGGGCCGTTCTCGGCGATCTCGGCCTCCTCGGTGTCGTATTCGTCCTGGATCTCGCCGACGATCTCCTCGACGACGTCCTCCATCGTCACCAGGCCTGAGACGCCGCCGTGCTCGTCGACGACCATGGCCATCTTGGTCTTGACCTTCTGGAACTCGCGGAGGAGGTCCCGGACGGGCATGGACTCGGGGACGAAGGCGACCGGCCGGATGAGGGCCTCGATGGGCTGGGCCTTGTGCTTGTCGTCCGAGTACTCGAGAATGTCCTTGGCGATGACGATCCCCTCCATGTTGTCCAGCCGGTCCTTGTAGACCGGGATCCGCGAGTACTTGTCCTTGATGATGAGGTCCTTGAAGTTGTCGATGGTCGAGTCCTTGCGCAGGCAGACCATGTTGACCCGGGGCGTCATGACCTCGCGGACGACCGTGTCGCCGAACTCGACGACGCTGCGCAGCAGCTCGTCCTCGCCCTTGTCGATGATGCCCTCCTCGGTGGCCTCGTCGATGAAAGTCTCGATCTCCTCCTCGGAAGCCTCCCGGTCCTCCTCCTGCTCCTCGCGCTGTTCCTCCCTGGCGTCGAGACGTCGGGAGACGAGGAGGAGGGGAGAGGCGAGGACGCGGACGAGCGGGAAGGCCGGTAGGAACATCTTCATTAGGAACGGCTTGGCGGCGAGAACGAGCAGGCGCGGCACGAGGTCGAGCCCGATCGCGAAGACGGCCAGGGCCGCCAGGAAGAGCCAGAGGAGGCGCGTTCCCCGCGCCCCGATCGCGGCGAAAATATAGACGCCCAGGGCCAGGATGACGGCGATCCGGAGGAACTCGACGGCCAGGGCCGTCTCGTCGCAATGATCGAGGATGCGGGCCCGGTCCGGCTTGTCCCGGTCCTCGAGGAAGCGGCTGAGCGAGATCTTCGAGAAGGCGCCGAGGACGACGTGGAAGAGCGACAGCAGGAACGCGGCCAGGAAGGCCAGGGCCAATCCGGTCCAGGCGACGGGGGTCATCGTCATGCGAGGGTGAGCCCCTGGAGCTTGCGCTCCTCCTCCTCGATCCCGGCGAAATGGTCGTAGCCGAGGAGATGGAGGTAGCCGTGGATGGCGAGCAGGCGGAGCTCGCGGTCGAGGCCGTGGCCCTTGGTCCGGGCCTGCCGGGCGGCGACCGGCACGGCGATGACGATATCGCCCAGGTAATACGTGCCGTCCGGTCCCTTCTCGCCGAGAGGGAAGCTGAGGACGTCGGTCGGCTTGTTCTTCTTCATCCACTTGCGGTTGAGGGTCTGGATGGCCCGCTCGCCGACGAAAGCGAGAGTGACCTCGGCCTTTTCCCGCCGGTAGCGGACGGCCAGCTCCGCGAGGAGCCGCTCAAACGCCCTGGTCCGGATCCGGTTTTTTTTCTGGCGGTTGAGGATGACGATCATGATCCTTCTTCTTTGTTCTCGGAGCTTTCTTGCGGTCCTTGGGAGGGCCGTTGAAGCTGAAGCCCGGGTATTCGATGCGGGGGTGGTAGATGGCGTAGAGGATGGTCAGGTAGGCCGAGGCGACGGTGCGGAGCTCTCGCAGGGAGAAGTCGCAGGCGTCCAGCTGGCCGTCCTGGAGCGTGCCGTTGATGATGTCCGTGATGACCCGCTTGAGGTTGTCCTTGGTCGGCGCCTTCAGGCTCCGCGAGGCGGCCTCGATCGAATCGGCCAGCATGACCAGGCCGGCCTCCTTTGACTGCGGCGCAGGCCCGGGATAGCGGAAATCCTCCTCGCCCACGGTCTGGTCCTCGGGATCGTAGATCTGCTTGGCCTTGGCGTAGAAGTAGCGGACCAGGGAGTTGCCGTGGTGCTGCTCGATGATCTCGCGCAGGAGCCGGGGCAGCTTGAGCTTGCGGGCCAGCTCGGCGCCCTCTTTGACGTGGTTCTTGATGACCAGGGTGCTCATCGACGGCGTCAGGTCCTTGTGGAGATCGAACTCGCGGGACCTGTTCTCGATAAAGTACTCGGGCATCTTGGTCTTGCCGATGTCGTGGTAGAGCGCCCCGGCCTTGGCCAGCTGGGTGTCGAGGCCGAGCTCCTCGGCGGCCTTCTCGGCGAGCGAGGCCACGATGAGCGAATGATGGTACGAGCCCGGCGCCTCCGTCGCCATCTGCCTGAAAATGGGCAGATCGGAGTTGGTCAGCTCGAGGAGCTTGGAGCCGGTGACGAAGCCGAAAGCCGTCTCGACCAAGGGGAGGAGGAGGAAGGCCAGGACGGCGCTGGCCGCTCCGCCGAGAACCCCCATGGCCACCTCGGCCGGGAACGCGGCCAGGCCCGACCGCCGCAGGGCGAGGTGCGCCACCAGGATGAGAAGGGCGTTGACGCCCGGCAGGACGATGAAACCGGCCCGCAGGGTCGCGGCCCGGTAGCGCCGGCGGTAGAGCTTGACGCCGTAGACCGCGGCCAGGCCGCCGACGAACGAGAAGATGGTCATCGAGAAGTCCCCCCCGAACAGCATCCCGGCGGTCAGGCTGTTGAGGATGATGTACAGGAGGGTCACCGGGTCGGGGAGGAGGAAGGCGAAGATCAGGGTCCCCACCTGGAACGGGAAGGCCAGGTAGAAGATCTCGGCGCGGGAGAGCGAAGGCGTCGTCAGCGCCCCGCTGACGATCGTGGCCAGGACGAGGAACGCCTTGTAGAGGGCCAGGCTCCCGACCAGGGCGGCCGCCATCATGCGGAACTGCCGCTCGGCCTGCGGCCGCTTGTAGCCCCGGTCGAGGAAGGCCCAGAGGGTGACGAGCAGGAAGAGGTAAAGGATGAAGGTGCCCACGAAACCCGGCAGCCATCTCGACTGCCGGCGGATCATCTGGGTGTACAGATCGAGGACCTTGATGGCATCGGCCGTGACCTCGTCGCCCTTGCGGACGATGATCCGGTCCTTCTTAACGGTGAAGCTCACCGGGCCGACCGCGTCACGGGCCGCGGCCTTCCGCTTCTCGGTCTCGATCTTGTTGTAGGTGACGTTGGCGGTCAGGAAGATCTGCCCCAAGTTGGCGAGCGCCGCCCGGCTCCGGGCCGGCAGCTCGATCCGGGTCAGCTCGTCGTTGAAGAGGCGCTCGCTCTCGCCGATATCGAAGAGTTCCGCGGTGCGGACGGTCCGCTCCCGGCGCTGGATGTCGATGAGGGCCAGACCCCGTTCGGCCTCGCCGTGGATGAAGAGGTTTTTGGAGACGATGATGCCGCGGCCGAAGATCTTGGCCGCGAGGCCGATCAGCGTCTCTTCGAGCTCGGCCGGGAATTTCAGCCGGACGAGGGTCTGAACGTCGGAGACCTCGAGGTCGAGTCCGTGCGTGTCGACGAGAAGCGCCCGGAGCGCTCCGCTCCGGTGGTTTTCGGGAAAGCGCGCGGTCCAGGCGCGGCCCTCGGCGAAGAGCGCCCGGATCTTGTCCTCGGTGTTGGCGAAGACGTTGGCGTCGTAGGTGTAAACGGGCAGGACCGCGGTTTCCGCCTCCGTTCGCTTCCGGGCCGTCTCTTCGGCGTCCTCGACGGTCAGGTCGAACGGGGCGACCACATCCGCCGGGGCGACCTCGCCCGGGGTGAGGGCCGTCACGGTCACGGAGGGCAGGCGCGTCAGGAAGAGGGCGACGATGACCGCGGTCAGGAGGAGGAGCGGCCAGGGGTCCTTGAGCAGCCGGCGGAGGAGCGCCGGCCGGGTCTCTTCCTCGCCGGGTTCGCTGGCGGGCCGTCCGGGATGGATCTCCGCTCCTTTGAACAGCTTGATCTTGTCGAAGAAGGAAACCGGCATGGGTCCTCAGTCCTCCCGGGTCTCGGCCTTCTGGTAGGCCTTGATGATCTTCTGGACGAGAGGGTGACGGACGACGTCCCGGTCGTTGAAGTGGACGAAGGCGATCTCAGGGAGAGGGGAGAGGATCTTGATGGCCTGCAGGACCCCCGAGCGGCGCGGCTGGGGCAGGTCGATCTGGGTGATATCGGCCGTGATGACCAGCTTGGAGTCGAAGCCGGCCCGGGTCAGGATCATCTTCATCTGTTCCCGGGTCGTGTTCTGGGCCTCGTCGAGGATGATGAAGGCGCCGTTCAGGGTTCGGCCGCGCATGAAGGCCAGCGGCGCGATCTCGATGACCCCGCGCTCGATCAGGCGATTGGCCTGGTCGTACTGGAACAGGTCGAACAGGGCGTCGTAGAGCGGCCGGAGGTAGGGATTGACCTTCTGGATGAGGTCGCCCGGCAGGAAACCGAGCTTTTCCCCGGCCTCGACCGCCGGGCGGGTCAGGATGATGCGGTTGACGGCCTTGTTCTGAAGGAAGGCCAGGGCCATGGCCATGGCCAGGTAGGTCTTGCCCGTGCCGGCCGGGCCGATGCCGAAGACGAGATCGTGGGTCTTGATAGCCTGGAGATAGGCCTGCTGGTTGAGGCTCTTGGGATTGACCGATTTCCGGGACAAGTTTAGCGGCTCCGCAGGGGCGTAATCGCTCAGGCTGGCCGAGGGGCTTTCCTCGAGCATGTCCAGGGCGATGAGGAGGTCCTCCTCCTGGAGCTGGTGGCCCCGGTCGCGGAGCTCGTTGAGCTTCTCGAAGTAGTGACGGGCGAAGGCGGTCCGCTGGGTGTCGCCGTCGATGAGGAGCTGGTCGCCGCGCAGGGCCAGACTGACGCCCAGGCGCGAGCCGAGCTTCTTGAGATTCTTGTCCAGCACGCCGGACAGGGCGGTCTCGTTCGCCAAGGGCAAGGTGATCTTTTCCATTCTTTTCAGGGAAGGGGGGGGTAGGAGACGGAGGTTTCGGTCATTACCACGGCATTATAACCACGGCCGCGGCGCCCTTGTCAAGCCGCCCTGGGCATGCGGGCAGGCGGCCATGAAGGCGTCAGGGATTGAAAAAGAGGGCCGAATGGGATATAAAACCGGTCATGGACAAAGAATTTACGACCGTGACGATACCGACCTCCCTGCACAAGAAGATCGAGGAGTTCATCAAGGGCACCGAGTACAAGTCCGTTTCGAGCTATGCGTCCAAGGTCCTGCGGGAGAGCCTGACCAAGGCGGAGCCCGCCGCGGCCGAGGTCTTCAGCAAGGACGAAGAGGAGAAGGTCAAGGAGCGCCTGAAAGCACTGGGCTATATCGACTGACCCGTCCGGTCGTCCGGCTTCCCCGTCCGTCCCGGTCCTGATCAAAGGAGAGAACCATGATCCAACCCCACGGCGGCAAACTCGTCGATAGGATCCTCAAGGGCAAGGCGAAAGACGAAGCCCTGGCCCGGGCCGGGCGCCTGTCCCGTCTTGTCATCGACTCCGAGCTCGTCTCGGACGTGGAGAACATCGCCACCGGCGTCTACAGCCCCCTCGAGGGATTTCTAGGAGAGGCGGACTTCCGCAGCGTCCTGGCCGCGAGCCGGCTCGCCTCGGACATCGCCTGGACCGTCCCCATCGTCCTCGACGTCGACCGCCGGACGGCCGAGGGGCTGAAGATCGGGGAGGACATCCTGCTCGGGGCCGAGGACGGCCGGGCCGTGGCCGTCCTGCACCTGGAAGAGAAATATGCCTGCGATAAAGGCGAGACGGCCGAGAAGGTCTTCGGGACGCGCGATCCGGCCCATCCCGGGGTGGCCAAGGTCCTGGGCATGAAGGACGTCCTCCTTGCCGGTCCCGTCGACCTCCTGGAAGTGACCCCCACCCCGTTCGACCGCTGGAAGCTCACGCCCAAGGAGACCCGGGTCCTTTTCGAGGCCAAGGGCTGGCGCACGGTGGTCGGCTTCCAGACCCGCAACACCCCGCACATCGGCCACGAATACGTCCAGAAGGCCGCCCTGACCTTCACCGACGGGCTGTTCATCAATCCCGTGATCGGGCGGAAGAAGAAGGGCGATTTCAAGGACGAGGTCATCCTGGCGTCTTACGAAGAGGCCATCCGCGGCTACTACATCAAAGAGCGGACCGTCATGGCCATCCTCCAGATGGAGATGCGCTACGCCGGGCCCCGGGAGGCCATCCACCACGCCATCCTGCGCAAGAACTTCGGCTGCACCCACATCATCATCGGCCGGGACCACGCCGGGGTCGGGTCCTACTACCCGCCGTTCGCCGCCCAGGACATCTTCGAGCACTTCCCCGACCTGGGCATCGTCCCGATGTTCTTCAGGTCCTTCTCCTACTGCCGGACGTGCGGGTCGGTCGTCAACGAGAAGATCTGCCCGCATCCGACGGCCGAGCACATCCAGTTCAGCGGCACCAAGATCCGCGACCTCCTGGTCAAGGGCGAGTGCCCGCCGCCCGAGCTTATGCGGCCGGAGGTGGCCCGGGTCATCATGGACTTCAAGGACCCGTTCAATGAATGACCGGAAGGTCCTGGTCGTCGGTCTCGACTGCGCACCGCCCGAGATCGTCTTCGACCGGCGTGACGAGCTCCCGGTCCTCAAGGGGCTCATGGAGAGGGGGCTCTGGGGCAAGCTGCGGAGCTCCGACCCGCCCATCACCATCCCGGCCTGGATGGTCATGGCCACGGGCCTCGATCCGGGGCGGCTGGGCCTCTACGGCTTCCGCCACCGCAAGGGCTATTCCTACGACCAGATGTGGATCGCCAACGCCAAGGCGGTCAAGGAGAAGAAGCTCTGGGACTACGTCGGCGAGGCCGGCGGCGCGAGCACGCTCGTCAGCGTGCCGCCGTCCTACCCGCCGTACCCCGTCGCCGGGAACCTCATCTCCTGCTTCATCACGCCGCCCGGCCCCGGCAAGGAGACGACCTGGCCGGCCGGGCTCAAGGCCGAGATCGAGGAGCGCTTCGGGCCCTACATCTTCGACGTCGTTTTCCGGACGGAGGACCGTGACGAGATCCTCCGCGAGATCTACGCCATGACCGAGAAGCGCTTCGAGGTCATGGAGTGGCTCATGACGGCCAAGCCCTGGAACCTGTTCTGGTTCGTCGAGATCGGCGTCGACCGGGTCCACCACGCCTTCTGGAAGTACATGGACCGCGACCATCACCTCTACGAGCCGGGGAACCGGTTCGAGACCGCCATCATCGACTACTACAAGTTCCTCGACGCGAAGATCGGTCGTCTCATCGAGAAGGCGGGCCGGGACACGGCCGTGCTGGTCGTCTCCGACCACGGCGCGAAGAGGATGAAGGGCGCCTTCTGCGTCAACGAATGGCTCATCGACAAGGGCTGGCTGGCCGTCAGGGAGAGGCCGGCCAAGCCAACGAGCGTCGACGACCTGGCCATTGACTGGGACAAGACCAGAGCCTGGGCCTGGGGCGGGTATTATGCCCGCGTCTTCCTCAACGTCGATGGCCGCGAGCCCAAGGGCATCATCCCCGCGGAGGATTACGAGAAGGTCCGCGACGAGCTCCTGGCCGAGCTCCTGGCCGTGCGCGGGCCGAAGGGGGAGAGCTGGGCCACCCAGGTCATCAAGCCCCAGGAACATTACGAGGTGCTCGAGGGCGAGTATCCGGACCTGATGGTCTACTTCGACGACCTCTATTGGCGGTCGGCGGGCACCCTCGGCCACGGGACGATGTATCTGCCGGAGAATGACACCGGTCCGGACGACGCCGTCCACGCCCAGCACGGCATCTACATCCTCCACGACCCGGAGGGCGGCCGGGCGGGACGTCGCGACGGCGACATCCTCGACATCGCCCCGTCCGTGCTCGACCTCATGGGCCTCCCTGTGCCCCAAAGCTTGAAAGGCCGGGTCCTCCGGCCCTGAATGAAAGGATATTCCGAGAATGTGCGAAGAACGTGAAGGCTTCACCCTCTGGTTCACGGGGCTGCCGTGCTCCGGGAAATCGGCGGTCGGCGACCGCGTCGCCGCGATCCTGAAGGACAAGGGGCTCCGCGTCGAGCGCCTGGACGGGGACGTCGTCCGCCAGGACCTGACCCGCGATCTGGGCTTCTCCAAGAAGGACCGGGACGAGAACATCCGCCGGGTCACCTTCGTGGCCAAGCTCCTGTCCCGCAACGGCGTTGCCGTCCTGACCTCGTTCATCTCGCCCTATCGGGAGATGCGCGACCGGGCCCGGACGGAAACGACCAACTTCGTCGAGGTCTACGCCAAATGCCCCCTCGAGGTCTGCATCGAGCGCGACGTCAAGGGCATGTACCAGAAGGCCATCCGCGGCGAGATCAAGGAGTTCACCGGCGTTTCGGACCCGTACGAGGAGCCCCTCAACGCGGAGATCGTCATCGAGACGGACAAAGAGACGGTGGACGAGAGCGTCCAGAAAGTCCTCCGCCGCCTGACCGAGCTCGGACTTTTGTAGCTCTTGACCGACTAAATTAGACTAGTATAATCAACGGCTTAGGAACCGAAAGAATGGCGAAATATCTGGTCACCGGCGGAGCGGGTTTCATCGGCTCGCATATCGCCGAGACGCTGGTTGAGAGGGGAGACGCCGTCCGCGTCCTGGACAACCTCTCGACGGGGAAGATGGAGAACCTGGCCGGGTTCCTGCCGAAGATCGATTTCATCGAGGGCGACATCCGGGACCTCGAGACCTGCCGCCGGGCGGTCGAGGGCGTGGGGACGGTCTTCCACGAGGCCGCGCTGGCCTCGGTGGTCCGCTCCGTGGCCGACCCTCTGCTCAACGACGCCATCAACGTCCGGGGCACGCTCAATATGCTCCTGGCGGCCAAGGAGGCCGGCGTCCGGAGCTTCGTTCTGGCCTCGTCTTCGGCCGTTTACGGCGACGACCCGGCGGCCGTCAAGGTCGAGGGCCGCGAGGGCAAGCCGCTGTCCCCCTACGGCGTCAGCAAGCTCGTCGACGAGAAGTACGCCCAGGTCTTCCACGCCCTCCACGGCCTGAATGCCGTGGCCCTGCGCTATTTCAACGTGTTCGGGCCGCGCCAGGA
>Ga0209254_10007084_pt1 | contig 10341 bp, 8 predicted proteins | sample FrelakmetDIP11DI_FD_187148 | JGI IMG/M metagenome (GOLD analysis project Ga0209254, IMG submission 187148) | Freshwater lake sediment microbial communities from the University of Notre Dame, USA, for methane emissions studies - DIP11 DI (SPAdes)... | ecosystem: Environmental > Aquatic >... | reverse complement strand
CCTCTCCGGCCATTCAAAAGGAGGAGGCCCTGGTCACGATTACGTGTTCATCGAAGCTGCACGCGGCGCTCAGCGAGGGCGGGGTCCTGGAAGGAGTAGCTGCTCCCGGCCCGACCGTCCGGCTGGGAAACTGGGCGGCCATCCCAGCAGGCGGAGACCTGCTTGTTGCGATCGAGGTGAAGACCTGCCTGACGCTGGTCACCCGGATCCGCCCGGTTGCCGGGCTGCGGAACCGGCTTGCTGCGGCTCTTCGACGTTCGCTGGTCAACTGCCGCGTGTCTCCGGCGGTCATCGAACCCGAATGCCGAGGCCTTCGCCAAGCGCTATTCGTGAGGGGGTGCAATCCAGCGCTGGCCGAAGCACTGGGTTTCGCGAAGATCGAGAGCCAGGCGCACGTTGAAGGCGGACAGCACGAGGAGTCGGTTCAAGACATGCTCAACGAGTATCCGTACGGCGAGTGTCCTGCTTCGTGCGCGACCGAAGCGGTGGCCATGTTGTTCCAACCCCCAGCCTGTCCTTCATGACGCCGCAAGCCGAATCGGCGCTGCCTCTTCCGGGCGGACGCGCCGCCCGACGATGAACTGAGGTGGGAATCACGCGTCAGGTTAGCGTGACAGCGCTGCCAGTCGCTCGATGAGCGCGGCCTTGTCGGCTGGGTCCGCCGTCCGGTTCTTCGCTCGTCGCAAGTACAGTGAGGCCTTTTCGATGTCGCCAACCTCGATGTAGATGTCGGCAATCCGGGTCAGCAGCGCGGGGTCCTTCGAAGCGAGGGCCTTGAGCGCCTGCCCGAGTTCGGCAGTGAGGGCGCCGCGTCGGCGCCGGATGCGGCGACATCGGCGACACTGCTTGGGGCGCGACTCCTCGAAGAACTTCAATTCCTCGTACCAGAATTGCTGTTCGCTGGCAGTGAACGTGAAGTCGGATTGGCAGTCCTCGCACGTCAGGGTCACATCGAAATAGGCTTGGCGAGGTCCGCCGTCCCCGGCATTCTGCCCCCATGCGTCTGCCCGTATCGCCCTGCCGTCTGCAAGGCACACGGCGCATACATAGAGGAATCGTGCGTCATACGGCTGGTTCGCCCGATTCAAGAGCGTGGCGAAGAGCGGTTCCCACTTCAGCGGGCCAATCGCGCCTTCAGAAGGTCGCTCCTCCCAGCAGACAGGGCAGGTAATGGTCGCCCCAATCCGTTCGCGGATGCGGGGCATTCCCTCGAGCGCGTGGATGAAGCCTCGGCGGTAGCCGATGAAGACGCCGCGGTAGGCCAGCCCGAACGCCCTTCGCTCTTCATCGAAGACCACTTGGTAGAGATCGAAGTCGGCGTGATAGGCGGGGCCGAATACCAACCACAAGCCAGAAGGTCGCCTCTCCGGTTCGGCGAGAAGGAATGGCTCACAAGCAGGGTCCCAGATGGCGGGCTCGCCCGCCACCCGAGTGGCGGCGCGTATCTCGTCGTCCACGAGCGACCGGACTTCTTGAGCGGTCATGCAATCCTTCGCTGTCTGGTCGATGCATGCTCCCACCTCGTGGTTCACTCGGTCAACGTCATTCGCCTTGGCCCTTTAATCGGGGTGACTTGATCGCGTCGTCACGTGCCGACTGGCCTCGCCACGTCACGCCGCCATCACCCAGTTGCGGAAATCGTCCCTGACAGCCAGCCAGCCAGCCTTCGCTTACGCTTCGCGCGAGCTGCGGCTAGGCAGGCAAGTCAGCGTGAGTTCCCGTTACCCGAACCGCACGCGAGCGTCCCGCCAGGCGAAGGCGGACTCCCCGCAGGGATTCGGACACCTTGAGGCAAAGCCCGACCTCGCCGTAGCCCGATTCGGTGCCAGCGAAGCCCTCGAAGGCCGGGCGAGCCGCCCGCCAGCCACGGTCAACTCATCGGAGTCCCCGGCCAGGGACGGGCCTTGCCCAAGCCCCCACCCACACGAGATCTCGCGCCGACATGAGGGTGTTCAAGAGCGCACAGACACCCTGCATAGCCGCCCCTATGATGGAAACCGGGTTCGGCGCGCGTGCCTCCCGTGGAGGTTAACGGGGGTTGCGGGACGGCGCCATGGTGGGCGCTTCTTCGCCCCCAGGAGCGGCTCGTGGACGGCCCCGTCAGCGCGGTAGCGGAAGCTGACCAACAGCCCGGTGACAGCCCCCGGCGGCGAGCGAGACGTATGGTGGTTCCGAGGAGGCTTGCATATGCCCGGACGTAGCGCGCTTGCGGGAAACCGCCCTGATGCACGGCAAGAGGCACGCGGCCCCGGGTACAGCCAAGAGCCAGGGGAGCAGCACCACACGTTCACGAACACCCCCGGCGGCCAGGCGGGCCACGGCGTGAACGTCGTCGCACGCGGCTCTTCCAGTGGGTACCTGGGATATATGTTGTGCAATGCCGGGCGACAGGACCTCCTGACGACTCGGCATCTCCACGACAGGCTCCCGCCTGAGATGCCCCCCATGTGCTGAAGACGTCACCGACGGCGCCTGTGGACCATTCGACAGGAAAGAGGGGGTGTTATGAAAGGCTTTGTGCAAGACATCGAGGGGCTCGCCGTCAAAAACGTGGAGTTTCGCCAGGTACTCTACACGGCGAAGCACTGCCAGCTCGTCGTGATGGCGTTGAAGCCCAAAGAGGAGATCGGGGCGGAGGTCCACAAGCTGGACCAGTTCTTTCGCGTGGAGGAGGGGGCCGGGGAAGCGGTTCTCGATGGTGTTCGGACGGCGATCCGGGCGGGCTTTGCGGTCGTCGTCCCGGCCGGGACGAATCACAACATCATCAATACCGGCAGTGTTCCGCTGAAGCTTTATACGCTCTATGCGCCGCCGAATCACCGGGATGGCGTCGTCCACCATACCCGAGCCGACGCGGAGGCCGACAAAGAGCACTTCGACGGCAAGACGACGGAATAACCTGCCGGCTATTCACTGGGCCAGGAGCTTCTCCATCGGCACCTTCGCCGGCACGCGCTGGTTGCCTCTTACGCCGAGCAGCCCCTGCGCGCCGGACTGCTCACCCCAGAACCACATCGCGCCATCCGTGGTTCTGGCGAATGAGAAATTCCCCCCGAGCCAGTACGCCTCGACGCCCGGGAGAGCGATCGCCCTCGGCGTCGGCTGGTGGTCGCCCGAGATGCCGGCGCCCAGTTGCCCCCAGTCGCTGTTGCCCCAGCCGATCAGCGTGCCGTTTCGTCGGCGGACGATCACATGGCGGCCGTAACTCCCGGCCTTGACCTCAACGGCATCGCTGATGCCCTTGACCGGTTCTGGTGTCGGCTGACCGGGGTCCGACGCGTCTGCGTGCTGGCCGTTGCCGAGGCCAGCCTGCGCGTTGCTCCCCCAGGACCACACCCGTCCATCGCGCGTGACGGCGACGGTCGCCCCGGCCACCGTGGCGATCGAGACCACGTCCTTCAGCGGCAGTTCCACGGGACGCTGCGGTTCTGATGTCGCGCGACCGAGTCCGGGGGATCCGCGGTCGTTCATCCCCCATCCGAACACACGGCCGTCCTTGGTCAGCGCGAAGCCCATCGACGGGGCGCCGGCGACGCGGGCGACGTTCTCGAGGCCTGGCAGCGGCACCGGCTGCGACACACCGGGGTGCACCTGGCGACCTCCGGTGAGGAACGGCGGGAGCGCGCCCCAGGCGCGCACGGTGCCGTCGGCCATGACGGCCATCGCCGCGTCGCCACTGGCCACGATCTGTGAAACGCCCTGCAGCGTCGGGATGGCTTCCGGCGTGTGCCGTTCGGTGGCGCCGCTCAGGTCCACGCCCAGGGTTCCGTAGTAGCCGCGCCCCCACGCCCAGACCGTGCCGTCTTCGAGCAGCGCAAAAGACGTGTCTTCTCCGGCAGCGACCTGCACGGCCCTGGCGGGCAGCGGCACGCGCCCGGCCGGGAAGAAGCGGCGGATAGCCTTGGGCCGGCCCAGTTGCCCGGAGCGGTTCTCGCCGAGCGCCACCACCGAACCGTCCGAGAGGAGGACGAGCACGTGCAGCGAAGCAGCGACCTCCACCACCGTGGCCGGGTTCTGCGCGCGTGCCGGGAATGCCCCGCCGGCGAGAGTGAGGATCAGCCCGACCGACAACCACCTTTTCACGGACACCTCCGCACTGAGCGACGTCGCGCCACGATGGCACACGCACCCTCTTCGCTGCAATCGGGCGTGCCGGCCGGGTCGGGCCGGCTCCGGCGGCTCCACGATCATGACGCCGGATGGCGGCGGGTCGAAGTGCCGGCGATTGAAGGTCAGCAGCGCCTTCGCGCGCGACGCGCCAGCGCAATCCACGATGAGCGCATCGTACGTGCGACCGCCGCCGAGGGCACGCCGTGCCCGGTCCCCGGTGCTATGATCCGCCTGAATCGAGGGACGTATGAGAGCATCCGTGCGCACGCTGCTTCCCGCTATCGCCTTTTGTGCCGCCACGGTGCTGCCGGCTTCCGGGGCCGACCGCGTGAAGACGGCGAACGGCATGGTCGAATCCACCCTGCCACCGAGGGACGGCGTTCGCAGCTTCAAGGGGATTCCATTCGCCCAGCCGCCCGTCGGCGATCTGCGCTGGCGCGAACCGCAGCCGGTGAAGAACTGGCCAGGCGTGCGCAACGCCGACACGTTCGGCCCCACCTGCATGCAGCGGCTCTCTCCGAACGCGGACTACTGGTTCCGCGGCGACGGCATGAGCGAGGACTGCCTGTACCTGAACGTCTGGACGTCCGCGACCTCCGGCCGTGAGAAGCTGCCGGTGCTCGTCTACGTCTTCGGCGGCGGATTCCAGAACGGCGACGGCTCCGAGCCGCGCTATGACGGCGAGAGCATGGCCCGGAAGGGGATCGTCGCGGTGTCGTTGAACTACCGCACGAACATCTTCGGCTTCTTCGTGCACCCTGAGCTGACGAAAGAGTCGCCGCACCACGCCTCGGGCAACTACGGCCTGCTCGACCAGGTGGCCGCGCTGCAGTGGGTGCAGAAGAACATCGCCGCATTTGGCGGAGATCCAGCGCGGGTGACCATCGCCGGCGAATCGGCGGGGTCGATTTCCGTCAGCGCGCTGATGGCGTCTCCGCTCTCGAAAGGCCTCATGGCCGGCGCGATCTGCGAAAGCGGCGCCGCGATTGCCAGCCTGCCTCCGCGGCCGCTCGCGGAAGCGGAACAGAACGGCGTCAAGTTCGCCGCCGCCGCGGGGGCGGACTCGATCGCCGCGCTGCGCGCCATGACCGCGCAGCAGCTCCAGGACGCGGCCGCCAAGGCGCAGGGCATCCGCTTCAGCACGGCCATGGACGGGTACTTCCTCTCGAAGACGCTGCCGGAGATCGCGCTGGCCGGCGAGCAGGCCAGGATCCCGCTGCTCGCGGGGTCGAATACCGAGGAGCAGGGCCCGCGCGCGGTCCTGGCGGGCGGCGACCCGACGCCGGAGACGTTGGCCGACGCGATCAGGAAGTTCTACGGCGACAAAGCGGAGCCCGTGTTGAAGGCGTACGCGGCCACGACGACCGACGAGGTATTCGAGGCCGCCGCTCATCTGGCCAGCGCCCGCTTCATTTCCTACGGCACGTGGAAATGGACCGAGCTGCACATGCAGACCAGCGGCAAGCCGGTGTTCCGCTACCTGTACGCCAAGGTGCGTCCCGCATATCTCGGAATGCCGGGCCAGCCGCCGCCGGCCCCATCACCAGGACGAGGCGGTGCGCAGCAGGCGCAGGCGCCCCGCGGCGCGGTGCACTCCGCCGAGATTCAGTACGCGATGGGCAACCTGGACCTCGACAGGCGCTACGCGTGGGAGCCAGCCGACTATGACGTTTCGAAGACCATGCAGGCGTACTTCGTGAACTTCATCAAGACGGGCAAGCCCGACGGTCCGGGGCTTCCGCCCTGGCCTGCCTACGCGCCCGGGACCAACTACCAGCGCATGCGGATCGACGCGGCGTCGCAGGCGGGGCCGGAACCGCACCGCGACCGGTATCTCGCGCTGGATGCGGTGGTCGGACGGTAGGGAGGCCTGCACGTCGTGCCGCGCGTCCCGCCGTTCGATCGCAGCGCCACCGGTGAGGATCTTGCCCGGCTGGACGGACACCTGGTGGCCGAGATCGTCGACGGAGAGCTGCACGCGAACCCCGGCCCGGCGCCTCCTGTTGCGAGCAGTGCCATCGCGCTGGGAGGGACGCTCCGCCGCGCATTCGAGCAGCGCGGCCATGAGAGCTGGCAAATCCTGCCCGGGCCCGAGTTGCACCTGGGCGCCGACATCCTGGTTCCCGGCCTGGCCGGCTGGCGACCGTCCCGCCTCCGCGAGTTGCCCGCCACGGCTTACTTCTCCGTCCCGCCGGAGTGGGTGTGCGAGATCCTCTCCTCGTCTCCGGCCTCGCTCCGCGCGAGGAAGCTGGTCATCTACGCCCGCGAGTGCGTCTCGCATGTCTGGCTGATCGACCCGGTCGCCCGCACCCTCGACGTGCGTCGCCTGGAGAATGGCCGGTGGACGAACCTGGCCACCCACATCGGTGACCAGGTCGTGCGCGCCGAGCCGTTCGAAGCCATCGAACTTCCCCTCGGGCAGTTCTGGGGCGATTAGCCGGCAAGGCTCGCCATCTCGGCGGCCGCAGCCCGAGCGCGCCGTGTAATAGTCGGCCTCCTGGTGCGTCTAGGCTGGTGAGGCGCAAGACGTGTCCACAGCCAGCCTGACAATCGTCTACGATCAGCCGATCGCCATGACACCCACGACTGCGCCGGCCGGGTTCGCCGAAGCTTACAACCGCCATTACGACGCGGTGTTCCGCGCGGCCCTGCGCGTCACCGGCAATCCGGCCGACGCGGAAGATGTCCTGCAGACGGTCTTTCTGCGCGTCCTGTCCCAGGGGGAGGCCGCCGAAGCCGCGTCGCTGCCGGCCGCCTACTTCCGGCGCGCGGCCGTCAACGGGGCCGTCGACCTGCTCCGCCGCCGGGCGGTCCACGCCGAGTCGGCATACGACGACCACGCGCCGCATGCCGCCGTGGGGCCCCCGTCGCTGCTGAAGGAACAGCTCCGCCGCGCCATCGCGACGCTCGATGGCGACGACGCCGCGCTGTTCCTGCTGCGTTACGTGGAGGGGCTGTCGAACGAAGAACTGGCGGGGGTGTTCCAGCTCGACAAGAACAACGTAGCCGTCCGGCTCCACCGAATCCGGCACCGGCTGCAAGCGGAAATGGAACGATGAACAAGGGACCGCGGCTCTGGGCGCCCGGAGGGCGTGGGTGGCCGAGGTGCTTTCCATTTGCCCGCAGCGAGGACAAGCGAAGGTCACGCGAGGACAAATGGAAACGCCTCGGACAGGACCCGCGCCCGAGGACACAGGGACTGAAGGAGGTCGGCGATGTCTGAAGACCGGCTGGACAAGGCACTGCAGGAAATGCGTCTGGAAGACGTCGACACGTCGACGCTCGATGCCGCGCGGGCGCGCGTATGGGACAACGTCGCCGGCACCGCGGGCGCCGGCTGCGCGGAGTTCCGGCCGGACCTCCGCGCGTACCTGAGCGGAGCGCTCGGGAGCAACCGGCGCGTCCTGATGGAAGACCATCTCAGCCGCTGCCCGGCGTGCCGCGCCGCGATGGCCGAGCTGAAAGGCGAGCGGCGGGTGATTGCCATGCCGCAGCGATCCTCCTCACGCTGGATGCGATGGGGATCTCTGGCGGCGGCGGCGGTCCTGGTGCTCTCTGTCCTTTATCTCAGCCGCGACGCCATCGACGCGATGATGGCGCCCGGAGGCCCGCGAGCGACGGTTGTCGCCGCAAGCGGCGGTCTCTACCGCCTGCCGGGGGGAGCGCTCGACGCAGGCGCCTCGATTGGCGAAAGGGAACTGGTCCGCACGGGCCCGGGCGCCCATGCCGTGCTGCGCCTCGCCGACGGCTCGACGATTGACGTCAACGAACGGACCGAACTGTTCGTCACCGCCGCCTGGAGCGGCCGCGCGATTCACCTCCAGCGCGGCGACATCATCGTCTCGGCCGCGAAGCAGCGGCGCGGCCACCTGCGCGTCCTGACCCGCGACTCGATCGCCGCCGTGAAGGGCACCGTCTTCGCGGTGTCGGCAGGCCTGGGCGGCTCGGTGGTCTCGGTCGTGGAAGGTTCGGTGGCGGTGAACCAGCCCGGCCATGATGTGGTGCTCAGCCCAGGCGAGCAGGCGGCTTCGAACCCGGCGCTGGCCTCATCGGTCGAAGAAGCCGTCGCGTGGAGCCCCGAGGCGGCCGACTACCTGGAGCTGCTCGCGTCGTTCGCGAAGATCGAGCGTGAGCTGGCCGAGATCAGTCCCGCCGAGTTGCGCACCAGCTCGGTCCTCCTCTCGTACTTGCCGGCAGGCGCGTTCGTCTATGGCGCCGTTCCGAATCTCGGCGGGAAGATCGGCCAGGCCCTGATCCTGTCCGAGCAGCAGGCGTCCGAGAACGCCACGTTCGGGGCCTGGTGGAACTCCGAGACAGGACGGCTGTTGAGACAGATGGTGGACCGCCTCCAGTCGGTGAGTTCACTGCTGGGTGACGAGGTCGCGTTCAGCGTGGGCATACAGGCACCCGGCCAGGAAGTGCCGATGGTGATTGCGCGCGTGCAGCCCGGGAAGCGGGCAGCGCTGGCGAGCGCGCTGGAAGGGCTGTTTGCCGGCACGGGTGAGCCGGCCTTGCCGTTCTCGGTGTCCGACGATCTGATGGTGGTCTCGAACTCGGCGTCGAGCCTGGCGTGGGCCCTCGAGCACCTGGGCCAGGGCGCCGGCTCTCCGTTCGCGGCGGCGATCAAGGAGCGGTACGGGCGGGGCGTCGGCTGGCTGGTCGGCATCGACGCTGCCCCGGTGATCGAGATGGCCAAAGACAACGACGCCCCGCCGGTCGAACTGGCGGCGATGGTCGGGCTGAAGTACCTGTTCGTGGAGCAGCGTGCCCCGGCGGGCGCCGAAGAGAACGAAATCACGCTGGTGTTCCCCGGCGAGCGGCAGGGGATGGCCTCCTGGCTGGCCGACTCGGGCTCCGGCGGCGCGGCCGAGTATCTGCCGGCCGATGCGCTCCTTGCTGGATACGTATCGACGCGCGAGCCCTGGCAGCTTTTCCAGGAGCTGAGCGCGTTCATGACGAAGGAAAACGAGACGTTCGCCGCCGACCTGGCCGGGGCGAACGCGAAGCTCGGCGAGGGCTTCCTCGACAACCTGACGGCGGCGATGGGGACTGAATCCGCCTTCGCGCTGAACGGGTTCTCCGTCGACGGCCCGCAGTGGGTAATGGCCGTGCTGGCCAACGACTCGTCGGTCATCGACAACTCGCTCGAGAAGCTGGCGGACGCCTTCAACGCGGCGCTCTCACCCGAGGAACAGATCCACCGGATCGTCGTAGGGCAGGAGATCGCGGGCGGGCGCACCTGGACGACGATGAAGGCGGGGGGCCTTCCATTCGGCGTGACGTGGACCTACGATCAGGGCTACCTGGTGGCGGCCTCCGATCGCGGGTCTGCGGAACGGGCCATCGCGACCCGGAACGGAGGCTCACCGCTGGTCTGGTCGCCGGCGTTCCTGGCCCAGCTGCCCTCGTCGGCCGGGATGCACCCGTCGGCGTTCGCCTGGCTGAACACGAGGGGCGCGCTCGGGATTTTCTCGGCGTTTTCTCCGAATCCGGCCGTGACGAAGCTGCTGGCCCAGCGCGACGCGGTGCTCGTGGTCGTCAACGGGCAGGCACACGAGATCCACGCGGCCAGCCGTACTCGTCTAACGGGATTGATCATGGATGTGCTGCTGCTCGAGAGTCTGAACGGGACGCGTTGACCACGACACCGGTCGTCGATCTCGAGAACCTGAAGGTCCGGCTGGGGCGGCGGGAGATCCTGCACGGGATCACCTGCCGCCTCGGCGTTGCGGGCACAGGCAAGGCGGTGGGCCTGCTGGGGCCCAACGGGGCGGGCAAGTCCACGCTGATCCTGACGCTGCTCGGATTTCTCAAGCCCAGCGCCGGACGCGCGCGCATCCTCGGCCTCGACTGCCGGCACAGCCGGGGCGAGGCCCGGTCGCGCATCGGCTACATGCCCGAGAACGACGCGTTCATCGGCGACATGACGGCGGTCGCGTTCCTGCGCCAGATGGCCGAACTCTCGGGCCTTCCGCCGGAGGCGGCGCTCGAGAAGGCCCACGAAGTCCTGTTCCACGTGGGGCTCGGCGAGGCGCGCTATCGCGAGCTGCGCACCTACTCGTACGGCATGAAGCAGATGGCGAAGCTCGCGCAGGCGATCGTGCACGGGCCCGAACTGGTCGTGCTCGACGAGCCGACCAACGGCCTCGACCCGGCCGCCCGCCGGCGCATGCTCAAGCTGGTCGGCGAGATGAAGACGGAGCAGGGGATGAGCGTGCTCATCTGCTCCCA
>Ga0209254_10007083_pt1 | contig 10342 bp, 12 predicted proteins | sample FrelakmetDIP11DI_FD_187148 | JGI IMG/M metagenome (GOLD analysis project Ga0209254, IMG submission 187148) | Freshwater lake sediment microbial communities from the University of Notre Dame, USA, for methane emissions studies - DIP11 DI (SPAdes)... | ecosystem: Environmental > Aquatic >... | reverse complement strand
GGCGGACTGCAACGCCTGCACGTCAGGCGCCTTCTTTTCGCCTTCCTCTGCCTTGCGCACGACCAGCAGCTCGGGCGGCTCGGGCGGCGCGACGAGCTTCAGTGACGGCGGGAGGCTGGTGCACGCTGCAAGCACCACCGCCAATGCCATCAGAAGCCGTCTATTGCTCATCGAGTCCAGTCTCTCACTTCGGCCGGAGCTTGAGCTCCACCCGCTTGCCGTCCGCCACGACCCAGATCCGTTCTTCCTGGATCTCGAGGATGCGCCGGCCGTCGGGCAGCGAGTCCCCGGGTTTAAGCGTCTCGGGGGTTTTGTCGCCCCGACGCAACAGTACGAACGACTGCGAGCCAATCCGGTAGGTGCCGGTCAACTTCCACGTCTCTTCGGCCGTCCCTCCGGCCTGACGCGCCTGAAGCTGGCTTGCCCGCGAGTACATGGCCGACGGCATGGGCCAGATCTCCCGGCTCAGCAGCTTGTCGACGCTCGACGGATCGGAAGCCGGCGCCGCCGCCAGCACGAAATCCCCCGCGGCTGCCGCGCCAGACGAGGGGACGGCGGGCGGACGTGTCACCCACAGCGCCGCCAGCGCCGCGCCGGCAAGCACCGCAACGCTTCCGGCCATCGTGAGGTAATGGCGGTTCATTTCCGAGGTTCCAACCGCGGGCTGCGGTAGGCCGAAACCACCTGGAGTTCCCAGCGCGGCGACGGCTGCATCTGAATGCTTATCGACTCGATCCAGCTTCGCCTTGATCCCGATGAAAGCGCGGCGAGCATATCGTAGGCAGCCACCGGCGAGAAATCCGACCGCACCTGGGCGCGCACGACCCAGCCGAGGCCCAGCGCTGCTTCGGGTCCGCCGACTGCCTTTGGTGGCGGTGCGGCGGCCGGGGGCGACTGAGCGCCGCCGAGCGGCCCGACGGACGGCGTCCCGGAGAGCGACACGGTGACGTTGCGCAGGCCGGCGCCACGCGCCTGCTCGCTCACCCAGTCCTGCAGGTCGGCTTGCGCCTGCCCGAGCGACTCGACCACCTTCACGGACGACTCGAAGCGCAGCAGGCGGCGTTCGGCCTCCTGCAGGCGCTCGGGCCACTGCGTCTCGACGGACTGGGCTTCGAGCCTCGCCAGCTGCTTCGCCTTCTGCACCAGCACGCGATCGCGCTCGACGCTGGCGTCGTACCAGACCAGCAAGCCGTACAGCCAGAGGATTCCGGCGATACAGACGACGCCGGTACGCAGCGTCGGTCGCTCGCTCCACTCGTGCCCCAGCGAGGCCAAGAGATCACGCAGCATTCTTCGCCTTCGGCGCGGCGGGGCGACGCGTCAGTTCCATCTCGACTTGCAGCGCGCTCGGGTCCTGCGCCGGGACCACGCGCACGTTCGCGAAGCGGCCCGACTTCTGCAGTTTCGTCACGAGGTCGGCGGCAGGCTGGATCCCCGGGTTGGACAGCGTCGCACGCAAGACGCCAGCGTCGATCCTGAGCTCGGAGACGACGACGCCGGGCGGAACGCTCTCGGCGAATGCGTCGAGGATGTCGAGGGGCGCGGGGTACCGGTCCAGGTCGTTCCACGCCTGCAGCTTCTGTGCGACATCGAGCGCCTGCGCGCGCTGCTCGGCAACCGGCGCCAGCCGCTCCCGCGCGTCGGCCAGCGAAGCGTCGAGCGATCCTTCAACGAACCAATGGCGCGCCGAAACGAGCGCGAGCGCGAGAGTCGCCAACGCCAGCGCTGCACCGGCGCCAATGAGCAGGCGGCGCAGGTCGAGCCGTCGTACCGGTGAGCCCGCATCGATGTGTTCGACACGGTCGGCCCACGGCTTCGCGAGAAGCGTGGCAGGCTGCGCGTCTATCAGGCGATTCCAGCCGTCCCTCGAATCCGCGTCCGATACGCCGAGCCCCGCCATGGTCGACGACCACTGCGCAGCATCCGGCCGTGCCGGGTAGAAGTGCTCGGCCGCCAGCCGCCCGTCGAGCCAGCGCCGGACGATCCACCCTTCCTGGCCCCGGATCACTTCGATCGGGCGTGCGTCGGATGCCAGCAGCAGCGACTCCGGCAACCAGGACCGCGCCTGCGCCAGTTCGCCTTCCTCGCGGTTAGCGATCCAGACAGCCGCGGCCGTCGCAGCAGACCACACCGCAACGGCTGACCACTCCGGATACGGTGACCACTCTGCGATGGCAAGCCGCAACGCGGCCGCGCGGCGCGACAGCGGCACGCCCGGCAGATCGAAGACGCGGAACATCACGGCGCGCCGCGGCAGGACGACCCGCGTCCGCCGGGCCAAGACGCCGCCACGCGGCGCGCCTGCCGCCGCGGCCGTCACAATGCTCTTCGTCTGCGTCTCCATCTCGTTCGGGAACTATGGTAGCAACGCCGCCTGCCGGACAAGGGCGGCCGGATCGACGGCGGGCAGTGTCTCGAAAGCGTCCATGGTCCACGGCCATCGGGCTGCGCGCGGGGTCAATGTAATCCGCACCCGTTCCGTGCGACCAGTCGCTGCGTCGGAAAAGGTGGCCAGCAACACGGGCGATGGAACCGGAGTCACCGCGAACATCAGCGCGTTCTGCCCGAGGGTTGATACGCGGGCCAGATGCCCCATGTCGATGAAGCCTTCGACGCGCCGCGCCACGAGGTCCTCCGCCGCGATCGGAGGCACGCCGAGCATCGCATACAACACCGTGGGCGATGCGGCGTTGGGATTGACACGGCCGGTGGCGCCCGCGGTCAGCGCACCCAGGAAGCGGTCGCTCATCGTCCCGGGCAGGAGCGTGTCCCAGCCGAGGACCGCGACCAACGACCGCGGACTCTCGACGGCGCGGTTGGGCGGTGGATCGAGGCGGGCGGCCGCGTACTCGCCGCGTTCGGCACCATTCAGACGGCGGAAGTCGTCCTCGTCGAGAAAGTCCAGGATCCTGTCCGCGAGGAGATCCCGCTGGTCGACGGGCACTCCGACCTGCTCGGCCAGGCGGCGCCAGACGTCGAGTTCGACCCGGTTGACGTCGATCAGTCCCGCGGCATCCTGCAGCCGGACAACCATTGTCTTCGACGGCAGGAGGTAGGGCCGGTTGTCGACACGGATCGCCGTATCCGGGGCGAGGCCGATGCCGAATACCGTCGCCGGTTCGGTCAGCAGCCGGTAGACGACCTCCGCCCTCGCCGACACCTTCGCGATCGCGAAGTCGCCGGTCGCACCGAGCTGCCGGACGTCGTCGATCTGTCGCATCACTGCCGCGTAGGCAGCCGCGACGAAGATCAGGATCGCCGCGCTGGCAAACAGCACGATCGGCAGCAGATAGCCACCCTGGCGCGCGCCGGCGGGCCGCCGCGCTCTCACGGCCGTGGCCCTTCGAGCGGCACCGGCTCGCTCGGCGGCATCACGCGCGGCAACGCCATCACCAGCAGGGCGCGCCCGGCTTCGTCCTCGATGAAGACCCACGCCGGCAACGGCGCTTCGCCGGTCGTCCCACTGCCTTTCCACTCCTCGAACGGGCGCCGGCGCTCGTCGAAGTAGCGGAAGCGGGACCTGGCCGCGACTTCGAACAGAACGGCTTCGCGGCCCGCTTCGCGATAGACGAGTTCGCGCGCGGCGCCCGCATCGCGCAGTTCCAGCGTGTATTTCGCCACCCCCGCGCTCAGCAGCGGCGCGGACGTGAGGCCGGACAGCTGTGCCGGCCCTCCGGTGAATCGCTCCTCCAGGATCTTCACGACCGGCCGCGTTCCGGCCACCAACTGCCGAGCGGCGTCGTGCGCGATCGAGTTGCGCAGCACATCCGCGGTCACCGCATGCACGCGCCCGGTCGACCGCGCCGCCATCACGAAGGCTTGCTGCACGAAGACGATCAGCAGGCTGCCGATGACGAGTGCGGTAAGCACCTCGAGCAGCGTGAAGCCGCTAGCGAGTGCCGGAGGTTCCCGTGCATTCCTTCTCACTGGAAGGGCCCCCTCTCGTCGACGATCCGGCGGAAACCCACCTGCTTCGCCGTGAAGCGAAACCACTCCGTGCCATCGCGCAATCCGGTGACCGTCACCTCGAACATCGCGACCTCGAACGGACCGTCCTGGCCGAAGCTCTCCACGTTGCGCCGCGGCGGACCCTGCATGCGCGAGTCCCAGCGGACAGCGCACTCCGCGAGCTGCAGCTCGCCGTCCGGCGTGGAGAACGGGTTCATGCGGTCGACGAGCTGCGCTGCACTCTGGATCGCCTCGCCGCGCCGTACGCTCTCCTGCACGCGCGTGGTCGTCGCCAGGGTGAAATTCAGCAGCGCCATCGCGGCTGCGATCGCAGTCGCCACGACCGACAGCGCCACCATCGCTTCGAGCAGCGTGAAGCCGCCGAGCCTCTGTCCGCGCCTGCGTCGAAGGTCACTCGAATCGCACACGACAGAACGGCGCCGCGATGTGGACGACGACCGTCTGGCCGTCGATGTCGACCCTCGCATCGGACTCGGTGCAAACGCCCGATGGCTGGACGCGCAGCGGCCTGGCGAGAGTCACGCGCCATGCGGCGTTCAGGCCCGGCACGGGCGTGGTCCCCTCAAGGACGAGCAGCCTGCCGGTCAGCCGAGCCTCGACCGGCAGCCGCTCGATCGCGCTCGCGATCTCGCGCCGCTGCGACTCGCGCGTTGCGGCACCCACGAGGTTCACCGCGCCCGGCGCAACGAGCGACACGAGCAGGCCGACGATCAGCAGTACGACGAGGACCTCGAGGAGCGTGAAGCCCCGGTCCGCGTGCGGGACGCTACTGGCTGGCCGCGGGAACTGCGCCGATGTCCGCATCGGTTCCCTCGCCGCCGGGCTTGCCGTCCGCCCCGTACGAATAGATGCCGAAGGGCTGTCCCGCGGGACCCGGAACGGCGTACCGGTAAGGGGCACCCCACGGATCCGCCGGCACCGCGTCGTCGAGATACGGGCCGCGCCAGCGGGCGGCGGCGACCGGATCGGCTGGCGCCGTCGACAGTACCGCCAGCCCTTCGGCCTGTGTCGGATAGCGTCCGATGTCCATGCGCACCGTCTCGAGCGCTCCGCGCAGCAGCTTGATCTGTGCTTGCGTCGTCTGCACCTTCGCAGCGTCCGCCCGCCCGAACAACCGTGGACCGACGAGGCCGATCAGCAGACCCACGATCACCAGGACGACGAGGATTTCGAGAAGCGTGAAGCCACGGCTCGGGCGGCCGCGGCGGAGTGCGATTGGTTTCATGCGAGGACTCAGACAGCGACCGACGACAGTGAAGTGACCGCGAGCATTATGCCGACCATCAGCGTTCCTATCAGGGCGCCAATCACGAGAATTGCAACGGGCTCGAGCAGCGCGACGAACCGGCGGACGCGCTCGCGCACCGCACGCTCCTCGAGGTCCGCCAACTGGCCGAAGACGAGAGCGAGCTGGCCCGCCCGCTCCCCGGCCCTCAGCATCGCGATGTGGTCGGCTGACAGCAGCCCGGTGGGCGCGATCGCCGTCGAAAGCGCCTCCCCTGCCGCGATCTGCCGGCGGACGCGCTCGAGTTCGCGCTTCACGCCGTTCAACGACAGCGCTCCGATGGCCGCGTCCAGGCATTGCGCAAGGCGAAGCCTGCCCGCGGTGAGGTTCGCCATCAGGCGCAGCCAGCGTGCGATCTCGATTCGCTTCAGCCACTTCGCGATGGCGTCCACGCGGGCGGTGGCGTTGAGGGCCGCAACGCGCCGGTCCGGATCGACCAGCATGTAACCGACGAGGAAAGCGACCGCCACGGCGCCCGCGAGGATGAACCAGAAGTTTGCGTCGATGAAGGCGCCCGTTTGCAGCACCAACTTGGACACGAGCGGCAGATCGGCCTTCGGCGACTTCAGCATCCCGATGAACTTCGGGACGACGAAGCGGAACAGCAGCACGACCGCCGCGAACCCGCTGAGGATCAGCACGGTCGGATAGATCATCTGCGTGACCAGTTCGGCGCGGAATTCGCGTGTCCGGCGCATCAGGTCGGCGGCCTCCATCAGCCCCGCCGACAGCTCGCCGCGCGCCTCGCTCGCCGCCAACAGGGCGGGAACGTACTGCGGGAACGACATGCCCGACGACTGCAGGGCCGTGCTGAGGGCGACGCCGGCACGCAACTGGCTCTCGGCGGACCGCACGCGTTCGTCGCCGGACTGTTCCCGTATCAGCGCAAAGGCCTCGCCGATCGATACGCCGGCGGCCAGCATCAGGCCGAGCTGACGCAGGAAACTCTCGGCGTTGAAGCGCGCCTTCGCAGCCCGCTCCGTCGCAGCCGACAGCAGCGTGACCGTCAGTCCGTCGGCCTTCAGCTTGCGGAGCGCGTCGCCCTCCGTGCTCGCCTCGATTTCTCCCGACACCGACTGGCTGCCGGGCGAATACGCGGAGTAGCGGTACCTCATGCGGATTCGGACTCGCTCGCGCTCACCGCCTTCAGGACTTCATCCATCGAAGTGACGCCTGCGGCAGCCTTCTGAACGCCGTCCTGGAGCATGGTCCGCGTGCGCAGCGACTCGAACCGCGAAGTCGCGCCTTCGGTGCCGACGCGGATCAGGTCGCGGGACTTCTCGTCGACCTGGATGAACTCGTAGATTCCGGTGCGCCCGCGGTACCCCGATCCTCCACAGGCAGGGCAGCCGACCGGTCGACGAAAACCGGGCTTGGATCCGGGCGACGCTTCCATCGCGGTCCATCGACCTTCGTCAGGGACGCTGCAGCGAGGACACAGCTTTCGCACCAGCCTTTGGGCAATCACTCCACGCAGCGTCGCGCTGATCACGAAGGGCTCGACCCCCATGTCGATCAGTCGCGGAATGGCCCCGGCCGCGTCGTTCGTGTGCAGGGAGGCCAGCACGAGGTGCCCGGTCAATGCGGCCTGCACGGCGATCGACGCGGTTTCCGCATCACGGATCTCGCCAACGAGGATGACGTCCGGATCGTGACGCAGCACCACGCGCAGCGCCTGCGCAAACGTGAAGCCGATTTCCGACTGGACCTGGATCTGCGTCACGTCCGGCAATTGGTACTCGACCGGATCCTCCACCGTGATGATCTTGCGCAGTCCGTCCTGAGCCGACTCGAGGGCCGCGTATAGAGTCGTGCTCTTGCCCGATCCCGTCGGCCCGGTCACGAGAACGATGCCGTTCGGCATCTCGAGCCAGCTGCCCAGGCGCTGCAGATCGTCGGCCTGCATGCCGATCGAATCGAGAGTCAGCCGGGCCGTGTTCTTCGGCAGGAATCGAAGGACGATCGACTCGCCGTGGACGGTCGGAATCACCGACACGCGGAGATCGAGTTCAACGCCGCTCGCCCGCGTGGAAAACCGTCCGTCCTGAGGCAGCCGCCGTTCGGCGATGTCGAGGCCGGAGATCAGCTTGATGCGGGAGACCACCGCGTCGAACTGCTGGCGCGGCATGCGATGCAGTTCGTGCATCACGCCGTCGACCCGCAGGCGCACCGCGAACCCGCCTTCGCCGGGCTCCACGTGCAGGTCGGAGGCCCGCTCGTCCACGGCCTTCGCGATCAGGCCGTTCACGTACTCGACGACCGGCGCCTCTTCCGCCAGTTCGCGCAAGTGCGCCGACGACGGCTGCAGCCGGTCGGCGTCAGGTCCCCGAACCGTCGCCGCGAGGGCTTCGAGGGAAGACTTGGTGCAAAAGCGCCACTTCGCGTTTCGTCCCGCCGGGGTCTTTCCGACGAAGTCCCGCAGCTCGGCCAGGAACGGATCGCGTGCGGCAACGGTGAGGTCGTCGTCGGCGCCCACGAGAGGGAGGCAATCGCGTGCCAGAAACCACGCGAGCGGCGCGCCCAGACGGCTGCATCCGGACTCGATCGCCTGCCCGTTGGCGCCAACGTCCGCCGCGGCGAGCAACGGCACGCCAGTGAAGTCCGACAGGACCGGCAGCAGCGCTTCCTCGGAGGCGTAGCCGCCGCGGATGACGGCCGACGTCAGCGTGCCGCCGAGCCGGCTCTGCAGGCGTTGGGCGCTCCTGAGGTCGTCCTCGCCCAGCACGCCGGCCGAGACCAGCCGGCTGGCGAGCGCATCGAGCCCGCTGACCACATCGGTCGTCATTCAGGTTGTTCCCCGCAGCTCATGCAGTCGCAGTTTGCTCCCATGTTCTACGATTGTAGGTTAGCGATCATCGGAACTGCCAGATGCCACCTCCCGTTTCCGTGACGGCGGAAAGAATTGCCCGCTGCCGCGTCCTCGTCGTCGGCGATGCGATGCTCGATCGCTACTGGCACGGCGAAGTCGAGCGACTGTCACCTGAAGCGCCGGTTCCGATCGTGCGCGTACGCGGGACGGATGCGCGGCTCGGCGGCGCGGCGAACGTGGCCCGCAACGTGGTGGCACTCGGCGCGAAGGCGGGGTTGCTTTCGGTGCTCGGCACGGACGAGCCCGCCGAAGTCATCCGGCGCTTGCTGAGGGAGTCGGGGATCGAGGACCACGCCGCCGTGTCCGCCGGCCTGGGGACCACGGTGAAGCTTCGGGTCATCGGCCGGCGGCAGCAGATGCTGCGCGTGGACTTCGAGAGCGAACCGAACTCCGACATCCTGGCGGGGCAGATCGGCCTGTTCCGCGAATTGCTGCAGAAGTTCGACCTGGTGTTGCTGTCCGACTACGGGAAGGGCGGCCTCAAGCACATCGAGCAGATCATCGGAATCGCACGCGCCGCGAACAAGCCCGTGCTCGTCGATCCGAAGGGCGACGAGTATTCGCGCTACGCGGGCGCGACGATCATCACGCCGAACCGCGCGGAATTGCGCGAGGTCGTCGGTCGCTGGACGGACGAAAAGGACCTGGAGCGGCGGGCGCAGGAGTTGCGGAAGAGCCTGGACCTGCAAGCCCTGCTGCTGACGCGCAGCGAAGAGGGGATGACACTGTTCACGGAGCAAGGGGCATGGAGCGTCGCGGCAGCGGCGCGGGAGGTGTTCGACGTCACGGGCGCCGGCGACACCGTGATCGCCGTGCTGGCGGTCATGATGGCCGCCGGGCTCTCGCTGCGGGACGCGGTGACCATCGCCAACAAGGCAGGAGGTATCGTGGTCGGCAAACTGGGCACGTCCACCGCTTCGTACAGCGAGCTCTTCGAGCCGAACGAATGAAGATCATCGTCACCGGCGCCGCCGGCTTCGTCGGTTCGAACAACGTGCTCGCGCTGAACGCGCGCGGCGAGCGCGACGTCGTTGCCGTCGACAACCTGAAGCGCTCGGAGAAGTTCACCAACCTGGTCGAGGCGGAGTTCGGCGATTACCTCGACAAGCAGGAGTTCCTCGACCTCCTGCGAAGTCGTGCCCTGCCGAAGCCTGACGTCGTCTTCCACCAGGGCGCCTGCTCCGACACCATGGAGACGGACGGCCGCTACATGATGGAGAACAACTACCGCTACAGCGTGGAGTTGTTCCGCTGGTGCCAGGAGTTGCGCGTGCCCTTCGTGTATGCGTCGTCCGGCTCGGTGTACGGCCTCGGTCCGGTGTTCAAGGAGGGGCGCGCCAACGAACGTCCGTTGAACGTCTACGGCTACTCGAAGTTCCTGTTCGACCAGTTCATCCGCCGCGCGCTGCCCGACCTGCGCGCGCCCGTGATCGGCCTGCGCTACTTCAACGTCTACGGGCCGCGGGAGTCGCACAAGGGCCGGATGGCCTCGGTGGCGTTCCACCACGTCCAGCAGTTCCTCGCCGAGGGCGCGGTCAAGCTGTTCGAGGGCAGCCACGGGTATGCCAACGGGGACCAGAGGCGCGACTTCATTCACGTCGACGACGTCGTCGCCACCAACCTGCACTTCTGGGATCACCCGGTCTCCGGCATCTACAACGTCGGCACGGGACGCGCACAGGCGTTCAACGACGTGGCGAGGGCCGTCGTGAACGCGATCCGCGCGGACCAGGGCAAGCCTGCCCTCACGCTCGAGCAGCTCGTTGCAGCCGGCGAGATCAGGTACATGCCTTTCCCCGAGGCGCTGCGCGGGAAGTACCAGGCGTACACGCAGGCCGACCGCGCGGCGCTCGAGCAGGCGGGCATGACGGCACCATTCAGGACGGTCGAAGCCGGAACGGCCGACTACGTGCAGTGGCTGCTGGCGCGGGGACGGTGAAGGCGGCCGCGTTCCTCGACCGCGATGGTGTGATCAACATCGATCGCGGCTACGTCTTTCGCAGCGAGGACTTCGAGTTCGTGCCCGGCACGCTCGACGCGGCACGCGAACTGAAGTCGATGGGACTGGCGCTCGTCGTCGTGACGAACCAGTCGGGCATCGCGCGCGGCTACTACGGGCCGGAGCATTTCCATGCGCTGACGGACTGGATGAAGGAGGCGTTTGCCGCGCACGGCGCGGCCCTCGACGGCGTCTACTTCTGCCCGCATCACCCGACGGA
>Ga0209254_10007082_pt1 | contig 10342 bp, 10 predicted proteins | sample FrelakmetDIP11DI_FD_187148 | JGI IMG/M metagenome (GOLD analysis project Ga0209254, IMG submission 187148) | Freshwater lake sediment microbial communities from the University of Notre Dame, USA, for methane emissions studies - DIP11 DI (SPAdes)... | ecosystem: Environmental > Aquatic >... | reverse complement strand
GGCACCGCGCCAGAACCAGGTCTTGATTGCGGCCCGCACCGCAATGGCCGACGACGGCCTGCTGCCGCTCCCCGGCCACACCGAGGCCGCCACCACCAATTGGCTGCACCGCCGGCTGCCCGGGCTCAAGCTCGAGGTCGTCGGCTTCCGAGCACCGATGTACCTGGCCGCCGACGATCGCACCGGCTACTGGAATCAGGTCGAGGACATCGCCCGTACCGCGCGCGATCGCCGCGTGATTTTCCTCGGTGACTTCAATTGCGATCCGTTCACCGACACCCGCCCCTGCACGCAGGTCTTCCCGCGCCTGCGAGCCGACGGCTTCCGCTTGGCGGAACCGAAGGGCGACTGGAGCTATCACTCCGGCAACGGCCACGGCGGCTCACGGATCGACCATGCACTCGCCAGTCCGACTGTGGCAATTAACGAGGCCCGCTACATCTACAAGGCCGGCCGCCACCTGCTTGCCGGCCAGGCCAACGGCACCACCCCGCTCTCCGACCACGCGCTGCTCTCGATCCGGATCGCCCGACCTCACGAACCCGCACACCCGCACGCGTCGTTACGCTTGACGTAACTCGTAATACCCGGTAGCCTCGGATCCGACGATGATTCTGAGCTTCCGCGACCGGCGGACCCGGGACTTTGCACGGGGCCACCGCGTCAAGGCGTTTGAGAGCATCTCCCGCCAGGCGCAGATGAAGCTCGACCGACTGGAGGCTGCCGCCTCGCTCGACGACCTGGCGGCACTTCCCGGTAACCGGTTTGAAGCACTCAAGGGCGATCGGCGCGGCCAGTACAGCATTCGCATCAACGACCAGTGGCGCGTGTGCTTCGAGTGGCCACGAGGCGCGCCGGGACCGAGCAACGTAGAGATCGTGGACTATCACTGAGAAACCCATGGCACGTTCGCTCATCCATCCAGGGGAACACCTCGCTGCGGAACTCGAGTCGCTCGACATGAGCGCCGCCGAGTTGGCGCGGCAGATCCGTGTGCCGACGAACCGGGTGACTCAGATCCTGAACGGCCAGCGAGCGGTCACCGGAGACACCGCGCTGCGCCTGGGGCATTTCTTCGGTACCAGCGCCGAGTTCTGGCTCAACCTGCAGAAGCTCTACGAGCTCCGTCTCGCCGAACAGCAGTCCGGACGCGAGGTGCGCGCTCTGCCGCGCCTGGCGGACATCCGCCGCCGGTCCAAGGCTGCTTGAATCTCCGCCATACTTGACCGAAGAAATCAGCAGGAAACCGCTCGTCGCAACCCCGAGCGTCCCTCACCCTTTCGGCTTCTCCACCAACGCCTCGATCTTCTCCAAGCTCAGCGTCCCCTTCGCGCCCCACCCCGATTCCCCCGCCGGAACCCCGGGCCGGAACTGTTCGTACAGCGGGAACGCCTCGTCCGCCAAGGCCTCCGCTGCTCGCGACTTCGCGAGCTTTGCCATCGCAGCACGCCCCTGCGGCAGCGCCTCACCACAAGAACGACAGGATCGTTCTTGAACGGCACAAGCCGGCCCGCAGGGCGAGCGCAGGACAGCGCGAGTAAACTTCGACGTGAGGTACTTCTCGACGCTCTCGGGTGTGACCGGTTTCTGATCCTAGCCCACGGCGCGGAGTCCCTCGTCTGTGTGCAGCACCGGCACCGCGCGTCCGAGCAGCGCAACCGAGAACACGCCTGCTTCGCGCGCGCTCTCGGCCCGCTTGCGCCGAACCTCGGCCGCCGACGGCGTGAAGAGCCCGAGCCGCTGTCCCTTCGACTGCGCCGTGAGTCCCGCGACGGCCTTGCCGAGCGTCAACGCCTCGTCACGCTCGAACCCCAGCCGCTCGGCCACGACCGCCGCCCACAGCGTTAGCACCGGCGCCCGATTGATCGTCACGGTGTCCATTGCACGCACTTCCACGCACAACCAATCTTAGGCGCGGCTGCCGCAGCCACGCGAGCGGCGGTGCGCCGTGGTCCCCCTTCCCCTCCCTGCGACTGTGCCTCGCTCCAGTCCTCACTCTCCGATGGATACCAGCACTCGGGCAGCCTTCACGGCTGTGATTGCGGTTTGCGCAGCAATACGAACCACTCGCGTATTGCGTTTGAATGCCGTGCCCGTCACGTTCCTCCGCCCGCCGACCACTATCCTCCGCAACACATTGAAAAACCCTTCCCGGATCCGCGACGCCTCACAGATCGCGGCTGGGTCTCAATCACGGCGCCCGAGCGGCGCAGGAGATGGGGAGATGGAGAGCTTCAATACATTGACCAATATGGAGCGGACCGCCTCGCGCATGCGGTTCTGCAGCCTCATGGCAGTGCCATTGGCGGCGACGCTGTTCACGGCTGGCGCCGCTCACGCCGCGGTCGTCGGCGAGGTCATCACGACCTACGACGCATCGGTCGGGCGCGATGCAGTGATGTCGGCGAGCAATGGCGGCAGCTTCCAGCACCTGACCTGCGGCGGCGACCTGAGCCATGGTGGCAGCCCGCGGTACTTCGTCGACGCCGTTACCGCAGCTAACTACCTGCCCGATGGCTATCTCGCGTCCGTGCTGGTCGCTTCCGACGAGGACTGCGCCGAGACGCGCATTATTTCCAACTCACCCGACATGCGATTCTCGAACTTGCCGCTCTGGTCCCACGACGGCTCGAGAGTCGCTGTGTACGCCCAGTCCTGGGAGCTCATCAACGACAACCTTGTCGAGAAGAATGGCATCTACGTGGCGGACGTCACTCGGGACGGCGAGGGCCGACCGATCGGGATCTCCGATCTTCATCGGGTCATAGACTCCCCCGGGGAAATCCTGATCTCCTGGTCCGGCGACGACCAGCGCATCGCCTACGTAGCCTCGGCTCCGAACGGCAGCGGCGGACTGCAGAACGACATCTGGGTGCTCGAACTGGCTTCAGGCGTCTCGATCAATGCGACGAATTCGCCGGAGTTCGACGAAGACCACCCGGCATTCTCGCCAGTGGACGACCGCATTGCCTTCATACGCATGGTTGCCGTGCGCGGGACCTACCGCTTCGACATTTTCACGCAGCCGGCGTCGGGCGGGACTGTGACCCGGGTGACGACAAAGGGCACCACCGGCGCCCCGCGGAACATGTTTCCCTGCTTCTCGCCCGACGGTCAATACCTGACGTTCTCGTCCGGTACCGCGTTGTATCCGTGGGGCGGAGTCGACATCTACCGCATGAAGGCCGACGCCTCAGGCAAGGCCACCAACCTGACGGGCAAGCGGACCGGCAGCTTCACCGTCCCCAAGTGGCGCCCCTGAGGGCTTCCGCGACTCAGGACTGGGGCTGAGACGCCCCGCCGTCAGCGCCAGTCCCCCGCAGCGATGAACCCGGCCCAGTAGAACGGGTGCGTGCTCTCACCACGCGCCCGTCTCTGCCGAAGCAGTTCGAGACTCGCATCCTGCACGGATGCCATCGTGGATTTCCCCTCGACGAGGCGATGCCGGTATAGCGCCGTCATCCACTGACGCGTCGCTTCATCCTCCACCGGCCACAGGCTCATGATCACCGTGCGCGCGCCGGCCAATTGGAAGGCGCGCCGCAGACCGAACACGCCCTCACCCGCGTGGATCTCGCCGGTCCCGGTATCACAGGCGGACAGCACCGCCCATTCGGTGCCCTGCAGATCCAGCGTCGCGATTTCCTCGGCCGTCAGGATGCCGTCGTCTTCATGCGGTCCAGCGGCCTCGCGGTGGTTGGCGCCGGCGAGCACCAGGCCTGAGAGCAGCAACGGGTTCTCGCGCATCACCGCCGCGGCGGATGATGCGCCGCGACCGGCCACCGGCGCCTCCAGCGCCGACCCACAGTCGCCGCCCAGGAAGTACCCGTGCGTGGCGAGATGCAGCACACGATGTCCACCCGCGGTCTCCTTGAAGGTCGTCTCGTTCGCGGCGGGACCCCTGAACGACACCGCGCCAGAGTGGTCGCCCCAGAGCCGCACGATCTCGCTCGTCTCTTGTGCCGACGCTGGAAGCGCGTCGAATTGCATCGACTGGAAGCTGCCGCAGGCCGACCGCGATCCGCGAAACAGTGCCGCAGTCCTTTCCGCAGGCGCAGCCGCCGTCCCGACCTGCCGAGGTCCAAGCGCCGTGAACAATCGCCGGTCGTTGAAGTCAGGGTCGCTGAGCGCCAGCAGTCCGCCTCGCGAGCCCGCACTGTACGGCGCCGCGAGGTCGCGCTCCGCCGACAGGTAATGCAGCCGCGGCCCCGTCTCGACGAGATACCGACCGCCATCCGTCGGCAGCGCAGCCAGGCTCGTGACGTTCAGTGTTCCATCGGGAACGACGAAGACCCGCTTCGCGGCACCGAGGTGCGATGCGACCGGATCCCAGACAGCGCGGCGCAGTTCGTCGGCAACTTTCCGGTACGACGCCTCTCCCGCCTTCGACGCACGACCGGCGGCCAGCGCTTCACGCGCAGTCGTCGTCCGCCATCGAGCCACCAGCGGGTCCACGGCAGCAGCGTCGGCAAGCGGCACCACGACGGGCACCGCGCTCGCCGAGGACAGGACGAAGGCCGCGTATGCCGCCGTGGACTGGCTCAGCGTCAGCGGTTGCGGCTTGTCACCTTCCCGCGTCGTGAGATCGAGACGGGCGTAGCGCACGAATGCCACCAGGGCGGTTTGCGGCGGCAGCGCAGCCGCCACCTCGGCCAGTCCCGCCCGACTCCGCGCGAGCATTCCGCGATGCTCCGCGCTGCGTTCGGCCAGGGCCAGTTCCGCCCGCTCTTTTTCCCGGCTCGCCGATCCCAGGGTCTCTCGATAGGTCTGCTCATCGAGGGACCCCGCTCCCTGCACGATCAGCTTGGCGAGCCGCTCTGTCGCGCGCTTCAGGCTGCCGACCATGTCAGCGAGCCCGGGATCCCGCGACTCGACGAGTCGATGCCGCCTCTCGATCATGCTGTCGAGCACCTGGCCGCGCGAGCGGATCGCGCTGTCCCACGCCGCGATTACTGCGGCTTCGGTGCGCTCTGAAGTCCCGGCCGCTGCCGTGATCAGCAAGTCGACCGCGGGCGGGCGCGCAGATGCATACGCCAGCGCCTGCTCCTCGGATGCCACCTGTGCGGTACGAATGAGATGCTCTCGAATGATTTCGTCAGCCCTCCGAGCCGCCGCCCGGCCCGCGTCGTGCTGCCCCGTCTCGAACAGCACCCGTGCGATGTCGACCAGGTACACGGCGTTGTCCGGGTGTGCAGAGCCCAAGGCACCCTCGTGGATCTTCAGTCCGCGCTCGGCATACTCGAGCGCGCCCGTCGGATTGCCGAGGCCCCGGCTCGCGCGGGCCAGGTCGCCCAGGATATAGGCCACGACCGCAGACGGTCGCCCGGGGGGCTCCAGCTTCTCGAAGATCTCGAGGGCACGCAAACTGGAGGACCGCGCCTTTTCGTACTCGCCCGCATCCAGGTAGTTATCGCCCATGCTGCGCAAGGCGTTGCCGACAGCGGCGCTGTCCGGACCGAAATTCCTCTCCGCGATAGCCAGCGCGCGGAGCATGGCGGGCTCCGCGTCAGCGAAATTGCCGAGATTCGTGAGACTCACCCCGAGGTGACGCAGGGCCCGCCCCAGCTCCGGGTGCCACGGACCGTATGCCCGCTCCAGGATGGCCACGGCCCTCGCCTCGAATGCGGCGGCCCCCACAGCGTCGCCCATGTCGTTTCGCACGATGCCGAGTGCGAGGAGTTCACTCGCGGCCAGGCGATTGTCCTCGCCCACCTCCCGTACATGGATGGCCAGGCTGCGCTCGAAGTATCGGCTGGCCTTCGTCCATTCCGCACCGGCCAGGTGCGCATAGCCGAGTTCGCTCAGCACCGGGGCGGCCATGGCGCTGTCGGGGCCGGCGGTCGCATCGAAGATGCGCAGGGCCCGTTCCAAGCTGAGTTGCGCCTCGACGAGTTCGTCATTGAAATTCTGGGCCATGCCGAGCGACACGAGTGCTTCGGCCACCCGCGGGTGAGCCGGACCGAGGGCCTGCTCGTAGATCTCCAGCGCACGGCGCAGATGCGTGTAGGCGCCCTGGGAGTTCCCCTGCAGATAGAGGCACGTGCCGATCATCTGCTCCGTCTCCCCGACCGAGGGATCGGATGCGCCCAGCACGGTCTCGCGAATGTCACGTGCCTGCTCGAACCAGGCGAGGGCCTCGTCCGGCCTTCGCTGGCTGAGACGCACCAAGCCGATCGAAGCCCGCACGGTCGCCACGTCGGCATGATCGGGCCCGAGTTCGCCTTCCAGCAGGCGCAAGGCGCGTTGCAGGACTACAGTCGCTTCCTCGTACTCCTCGCGCGTCGTGAGCACGCGTCCGAGCCTCTCGAGGCTGCGGCCCGTCTCCGCATCCATGGCGCCGAACGATCGCTCCTTTAGCGCCACGGCGCGCCGCGCCACGAAAATAGCTTCCGGCTTGAGTCCGCGACGGCCCAACAGCAGTGTTTCGACCAGGCGGTCTGCGAGCAGTGCCGCCTGCTGGGAGTCGCCGCTGCCGTCCGCATCCAGCGCAGCGAGCGTGGTACGCGCCAGATCTTCGGCCTCGGCGTACCGTCCATCGTGCATCGATTGATCGATGGTCCTGAGCTGCTGATCGACGGCGACGGGCTCCGCGGTCAATGCACGCACCGACTGACAGGAAAGCGCCAGGACCACGGCTGCAGCGGCTGCAAGTGCGATTCGCATCGGGATGCGCAGTCCCATTAGTCTCCCCGTCCTTCGCGACCCAACTATTCGGAGCCGGCACTGTCCAGTTGAGCCAGCAGCTCGCCCGCCTCGCTCAACCGCTCTCCCCGAAGAGACTGCACCGTGGTGAGCTCGGCACGCGCTCGATCCACCTCACCCTGCGCGAGGTATGCCTTGGCAAGATAGAAATGCGCCTCTTCGAGAAATGGGGTGTCCCCCATCGCGATGGTCCGCTCGAACTCCCCGATCGCACTGGCGGTATTGCCCGCCAGCAGCTCGGACGCCGCCAGGAAGAACGCGATGTCGGGCCGCTCCGGATCGAGGTGGGCCGCCTGGCGCAGCGAGGGTATGGCCGCGCCGTAGTCGCCAGCGACATAGCCTTTCATCCCTTCCTTGAAGGAAACGGTCGCCTCGTCCGCCGCCCCGCGCAGAACACTGGGCGAGTATCGAGGCGGTTCCGCGCGCGCGAGACGCGCCAGGACTTCAACCCGTCGTGACTCGGGCGAGGCTGCCGGCGCAGGCGGCGCCGACGCGAGGGGTGGATCGACAGTTCCCGCGACAGCAGGTACACCGGCGGGATCGGCGCCCGGCGAGGACGTTGGTCCTGTCGGCGCCGCAGCGCGCGGCAATCCGGCCATCGGCTCAGGTGCTCCAGACTGTCGCAGCAGCACCACGGCGACGAGGGACACGGCAACGGCTCCGGCCGCGGCCCAACCCCACCACGGGTTCCGGACCGTCTCCTTCTTCGGCGCAGGCAGCGCCGGTGGATCGGCCCGAAGGACGTCGCGCACGGCCTGCAGACGCCGCAGCTCCGCGAAGCATCGTGCGCACTCGAAGTAGTGCTGTTCGTACGCCTCCTGCTCCGCCGGACTCAAGTCACCGAGCAGATACCTTTCGGCAAATTCATCGCGCACGATAACGCCGCAGTTCATAGCACCTACCTTTTGCTATGTGGTTCGCCAGAGTCGATTCGTGACGCCCCATTCAGCATTTCTTTCAGCCTCTTCAGCGCCCGGCTCTTCTGCTGGCGCACCACTTCGGCGGAGATCCCGAGCCGCAGGGCGATTTCGCCCGGTTTGAGCCCTTCGGTGAGGCTCATGAACAGCACTTGCTGATCCTGCTGCGACAGCCGCCTTACGCAGTCCCCTATTTCCTGAAGGTCACTGTCTCTCTCGCAGGACTCCGCCAGGTCCGGGGTCGTCGGCTCCTCCCCGGTGCCGTCGGTCCGTGGCATGCGACCACATTCGCGCAGGTGGCTGTGCACGAGATTGAGTGCCGTGCCATGAATGAACGCGCCGAGGCGTGCCGTATCGTGCACGGTCCCGCGGCGGAGCGCGGTCACCGTAGCCATCATGACGTCATTGACGAGTTCGCGGACAGCCTCGCGGTCTCGTACGCGTACCATCGCCATGGCGAACACTCGACCGGAGTAGAGTCCCACCAGTTCGTTCTCAGCAGCGCGGTCCCCAAGCTGGATACGCTCGCTGAGCGCGGTGTCGTCTGCTACCCCCCCAATCCCCGCCGCGGGCGTCATCACTGTCGTCTCCTTTACGGAGCGCGCATGTCGCCTCGTCGTTCGTGTTGTTCTTTTGCGCTCGCTCCACCAACTTCCATGAGGCAATCGACTAGCCGGTCCAACTGTACTCCCCTCGGGGCACAGCCATCACTTCGTCGCATACCGTGCTCTTCCAGTACGCAATGCGACGCGTTCGTAGTGCCCGCCAGTGATTGCAGGACCGGTGGTCACGTTCTGACTCCGCCCGACCACTACTTACTGATAGTGATTGAACATGTCCCCGTTACGTACGGTATCGGGATTGCGGGGAATGCTCCGCGGATCGGGGTGGAGAAGATGATGAAGCTGCACGTATTCGACCGTTCCGCCGTCGCGGTGGCGGCTGTCATGGGTTTCGGTTTAGCTCTGGCCGCGAGCCTCGCTGAAGCGCGCGGCAAGCCACCACCGCCACTGCCACCGCCGGCGACACCGCCGGGACGCGTCTGGCACGGCTTCACGAGCAATGGCGGAGCCGCTCCCGCTGGAAGCCGGATCTATCTCTACGGCGGTACGGACTCAGAACCGCGAGCTCTCGCAGACCTCTGGTACTACACCGTCAACACTATGAGCTGGACCTTCGTGGTCCCCAACGGCAGGGCCAGACCCGGTCCGCGTCAGCACATGGGCTGGTCGTGCGGCGGCGGTGGGTGTCTCCTGGCGAACGGCAGCAACGGCGTCGGCGTCACCGCGGATGCCTGGTATTACGCCCAGGGTACGAACGCCTGGACGCCAGTCAGCTGTCGGAGATCGGCGTGTCCATCCGCTCGGCAGATGGTCGCCGCGGCGTACGATCCGGCCGGAGTCCACCTGCTGTTCGGCGGCAAGGACAGCAACGTAGGTCTGGATGACACCTGGACGTTCAGTCCGGCAACGATGACGTGGAATGCGCATTCACGGAAACCGGATTGGCCACAAGAACGAAACCGCGCCGGCGCCGTTTTCGTGCCCGGCGCGGGCGTCATCCTCCTTGGCGGGCAGCGCAACAGCGATCTCGAGGTCCTCTGCGACATGTTCGCGTGGCAGAACAATAGCTGGACCCGGATGGAAATTGCCGAGACGCCGTGCCTGCACAGCCAAAGCATGGCCTGGGACGACACGAAACATCGGCTGGTTGTGACCGGCGGCTACACTGACGCAAATGACAACCGCAACCAAGTCACCTACTACCTGTCTTTCACCAGCGGCGGGGCGGTCGAATGGTCGAAGGATCCGGATCTGGTTGGCTGCTTCACGTCGTTACATGCGGGCGCCAGAATGGCCTTCGACCTGCCAACCCGAAAGATGGTGTTTTTCGGCGGCGAAGAAAACATCCCTGGCGGCGTCCTGAGGTACGGTGACACGACGATCTGCAATTGATCGGTGCCCGCCCGCGTAGCGGTTGTCAGCAGCGGCCAAGGGCCGGCGATCCCGCCGGCCCGAACGCGCGCATCCATATCGCAGCGCTTTCTGGCCGGTCCTTTCACTCACTCGCACAGCGCCGCCTGACATTCAGTCAGCTCGCGGCGCACCCCATCCAAAGCAGCTCGACGCTCGATTTAGGCGAGCGGGCGGTATCGCCGGCGGCTACGCGTCCTGCTTCACCAGCTGCTCGATCTTCTTGAGACTCAGCGTCCCCTTCGCCCCCCCCAACCGGACTCGCCCGCCGGAACCCCAGGGCGGAACTGTTCGTACAGCCGGAACGCTTCCTCCGCCAGTCTATCTGGCGACCGCGCCTTGGCGAGCTTCGCCATCGCAGCACGCACCTGCGGCAGCGCCTCACCGTACTTGGATTCGAGGTACTTCTCGACGCTCTCCGGCGTCACAGGCTTCTGATCTTTGCCCACCGCCCGGAGTCCCTCGTCCGTGTGCAGCACCGGCACGGCGCGACCAAGCAGCGCCACCGAGAACACGCCCGCTGCGCGCGCTTTCTCGGTCCGCTTGCGACGAACCTCGGCCGGCGAGGGTGTGAAGATTCCGAGCCGTTGCCCCTTCGACTGCGCCGTGAGTCCCGCGACGGCCTTGCCGAGCGTCAACGCCTCGTCACGCTCGAACCCCAGGCGCTCGGCCACGACCGCCGCCCACAGCGTTAGCACCGGCGCCCGATTGATGCTTACGTTCTCCATGCTGCCCTCCGGCCGGCTCGCT
>Ga0209254_10007081_pt1 | contig 10343 bp, 12 predicted proteins | sample FrelakmetDIP11DI_FD_187148 | JGI IMG/M metagenome (GOLD analysis project Ga0209254, IMG submission 187148) | Freshwater lake sediment microbial communities from the University of Notre Dame, USA, for methane emissions studies - DIP11 DI (SPAdes)... | ecosystem: Environmental > Aquatic >... | reverse complement strand
TATGGAGCATTGCCGGGGTAGTCTAGTCCGGGAAGGCGGTAGCCTTGAAAGCTACTGGTGCCCTGCACCTCAAGAGTTCAAATCTCTTCCCCGGCGTAGAAAAACCTTTTTTTTTACCTGATTAACATACTCTGGGCACTGGGTCGCCTAATGGCGGCTCGATGAATCGCTCGCCTCCTATGGTTGTTTCCATAATAACATGAGCACCTTTTGCCACGGTACCGACAACGGCTGCATCCTTGCCGTATTTATGCGAATGAAGGGCGGAGAGGATAGCCTCCACACTTGAAGGTGGAACTCCCATAACAACTTTTCCCTCATTTGCAACCTCAAGCGGATCTATCCCAAGCATCGCTGCGGCACTCCTGACGCTTTTCCGTATTGGTAGTTTCTCCTCCTTAATCCGGATAGATACATTGCTCTTTCTTGCCATCTCGTTAATAGTACTTGCAAACCCTCCCCTTGTCGGGTCTTTCATTGCGTGGATGGTGCCGGTATCGAGCACTTTTTCCATCATCCCCCAGAGGGGTGCAACATCGGATTTGATCTGCTCACCGAGATCGAATCCCTCACGGTGTGCCATAATCGCAATACCGTGATCACCAAGAGTTCCGGAAACGATAATCACATCACCAGGTACCAGACCGTTGTCCCGTACAACGTTCTTTGCGATCCCGATACCAGCAGTATTAATCGTAATCCCGTCCACTGCTCCCCGCTCCATCACTTTTGTATCTCCCGTCACAAGGTTTGCACCCGCTTCACCGAGAGCGTCATCCATTGAAGCAACGATCTTTGCAAGATCGTCAATTTCAAATCCCTCTTCAATGATCATGCCACACGAGAGCGCTATTGGCCGCCCTCCCATCATCGCGAGATCATTGATGGTCCCACAGACCGCGATCCTCCCGATATCACCACCCGGGAAAAAAATAGGGCGGACGACATGGGAATCTGTGGTAAACACGAGGTTCTGGCCATTGAACGGTATCACAGCGCCGTCATCCAGGGATTCAAGTCCGATCCCACCAGCGTTATTGTGTTTGAATTTTGTGAGAGTCTGCAGGAGTTCTCCCATCACTTCCCCGCCGGCACCATGCATCAGGGTCACCTTCATTTAATCTTCCACCTCGATTTCGACACTGGTGACCACAATCTCCCTGCCTTTGACCAGCTCGGGAAGTGCACCGCATCCCGGGCAGACAAACATTTCATCGCCGGAATACCCGCAGTGACATCTGGTCTGGGGGGGCATCACGTTGCATTCGAGCAACGCATTCGTAAAAAGAGGATCGTGTTCTTTGATTGCATCAAAGAGAAAAATTACCTGATCTGGATTCACCATCGCCATCTTTCCCACTTCAACGTGTACTTTTTTCACCTGGCATGCGTTGTTCTCAATCGCGCTCTTGCGGGTAGTTACGTACAGATCATAGGCGATGGTGTACTCGTGCATCACTCCTCCATAGCAGCGTAAACCTGTTTGAACAGCTCCCGTGTCTCCAGTCCCTCCTCACGTGATAGCTTCTGGATAGCAAAACCTACATGAATTAATACAAATTCGCCGATTTTCACATCCACCAGGTCGAGCCTGACTTCCTGTTTGAGATCGCCGTAATCTACAACTCCTACATTCCCTTCTTTTATCTCCAGCACTTCTGCAGGAACTGCAACACACATCGATGATTCACACTCTTGTCTAACCACTAATGTGGGAGTTCAGAACAAATAAAAACAGTGATAGGACACCACACATGCCGTACGATGCGATAATGCTCTGAACGAGCACTACTCATCATCTATAGTCGGGTACGGTAGGGGAGGATGACAGGTACGGTCACCTATACCCTGTCATTATTTGCCATCTTTTTATCCACTCTTGCAACCACTTACACATACTTCTTTAACAATTCCAGCGCTTCCAGTTCCCGTTTTCCCCCACACTTATGCACAATGCCTGCATGATAATCGATAAGCCTTTTTAATGCCGGATCCTGATTCTCCTTATAGCGTGTAGCGTGCACGGTCGCTTCGATGATACTGTTGAAGCCCCGGTTCACGGGGTGTACGGCAATCTCTTCGATAATCTCTTTTTCCAGCGTGAGCCGGACCATCATGGACTCATTTGTCCTGCGCACGATGGTTACTGTGAATGCTGCCCAGGCATCAGCGCCAGCGAGCCTCGTGATTGTCTTTGTTGAGACCGGTTCTTCAATAAACGAATTCCGCGGCAGGTCTTCAAATGCAGTCCGGACATAAAGAACGGGATCCTGCACAAAATTGGCAACAACCCATCCGTCCCGCTTAATGTTTTCTGCGGTATTACTGCCAGAAAAGAGAACCATACTGGCATTTCCTTCCCGGTAATGGATGCCCATCGGTGCCGCGTTGAATAGTGTGGTTGCGATAATCTCATTAATCCCGCCCTTTAAAAGTCCCATTGCCATCCCTCTCCCAGTGCTATAAAGATTGAAGCGATGAGGATATCAGCTGTTGAACCCGGGTTGATATCTCGTTCAATACAATCAGCATCAAAATCCTCTAAGGAGCGTTTGCCATCAAGAACCTCCCGTGCTACGAGCATAATCTCCTGCGCAACCGCAGTGCCATGTTTTTTGATGATGAAAGTGTCCGGTTCAGAGGCGAGGAGATTGAGGAAGGTATTGACAATTGCCTGCCTGCCCGGGCCAAATTGTTTAAGGAGATCAGCTCCCCGCCTTGTTAAGGGAAATCCCATTACCCACTCCCGTGCCACCATGTCATTTGCTGCCGAATGCCGCATCACATCGAGGAGCGTCATATCCCGATCCCGTATCATCGTGAGGGTATGGGGATCATTCACATCCAGCTCATCCGTGACGTTCATCTTCACCGATGTCAAAGAAAAAGCCTTGTAAAACGCAACCGCATCTGAAACATCGGTCTTTTCAATTGCCCGGATCGCTCCGGGAATATCTCCGCCATATACAATCGGAATGAGAAGAATAAACGCTCCAAAATGCGTATTGCCGCCGTTATGACAATTCGTGTCCCGGACTGCATGCCGGATGATCTCCCCAATCCGCCCTGTCCCTGTCTCAGCCTCTTCAAGCGCCGGACGGGCAAATAGTGTTGATGCCAGGAAATGTTCAAGTCGTGTATCAGGATAGTCATGGCAACGGTCAACGTTCCCCGGTTTTGGGTAGGCGCAGACCTCGAGCATCAATGCCAGTTGTGCACGTTCAGCTGCTCTCATCAGTAGGCACGTCATGGAATACCCGGCTCATTATTGTATCTGAGAGCTCACGTTTCAGGCGCATATATTCTTTCTTTGAAAGTCCTACCTGTTTGAGCGTCATATCACGGAACATGCAAGGAGAAGACGTCTTGCAGCACCAGGTAAGGCTCCCAAAACACGTCTGGTTCCCTTCCTGAAGGGGGGTACCTTTTACTGTGTCCAGTTTCATCTGGATGTAGGCTTCTTTTGGTATGTCGATCCGGGAAAGGGTTGGGATGAGTGAGCACTCTTTGACCGGCATGCAGCAAAAGGCGAGTGCGCGGATGTCCCCGCCCCGGCACAGCTGTTTTGGAGAGTTATACCACCCTTCATCCACAGCATAGCGGGTAATGGCTGCGTCCAATCCTGAAAGGGTGCGTGTGTCAGATTTGCGTGCAAGTGACACGATGTCCGCCCCGTGAGAGAGCATCTCCCGCATCCGGTCAAATGTGTTTATGGAATTATTGGCAATCAGCATGAGCGGGCAGCTGTTCCGGATCTGGCGGATTTTTGCCGAACCGAAGTCCATCAGATCAATATGCAGAATATCTGCTCCAGATTGCCACATTTTCCGGGCAAGGAGCCGATCATCGGCGGCAACACCGGCACGGATTTTTACCGATACGGTGACATTTTCAGATTTGAGCGCCCTGACAACAGCCATTAATTCTCCGGGTTTTTTCAGGTAATGCTCTCCGCACCCGGCATCTATCATGGCAGGCTGCCGGCAATGGGCATCAATTTCGTAGACAACGCTTTCGCCCAGCGATCGCGCAATGGCACCGTATGATTCGGGAGTACTGCCCCGTAGATTGAGTCCCAGTACAACCGTACTCTTTTCCATGAGCACCATCTGTTTTTTAAGTTCTTCTACCGGGTCATCGTATAAAAATTCTTTACGATTCCCCTCATCAGTGACAGCCTTTGCCGCATCCATGGCGGGCCGGTCAATGGAATATCCCCCGATAAATGCAGCACCGATGTGATCAGATCGTTCAAGGACATAGGCTGCATCAACCATTCCCGCCATGGATGCAATCGCCACGGGTGTCCTGACAATACGGTTGTTAATGAGCAGCCCAAAGCGCTCGAAGGCATCCATCATAGATTCATATCTGTTGAGACTGATCAACCAAATTCCTTTGCATTAATCACAATCGATTAACTGTTATGTTGAACGGAGGTCCTTTCCTGAATGTCCCTAGGTTTTATTGGATAGGGTATCTTTACCCGGTCGTGAAAGATACAAAGAATGTCAGTAATCGATCATCGCTTCCGATAAGACTGATATGACCCTGGTAAACTACCGTAAAAAAGATCTTAAGCATCCTTTTATCCGAAAATGATAAAATTGCATGCCCAAGGAACTGATAGTACCTGTCCCCTTTTACTACCCCCTGCCTTATCGTGATGGTGACGTAGTACCTGGCATTGGGGTAGCGCATTTGAGTGGGGCTGCCACAGTGAGGGGAGTCCAGCCCCCAAGAATATTCCTTATAGAGATAAATTCACGTGTGCCATGTTTTTTTAAATAACGACAGGCACGCAGGGAGTAAATTGCGTTATGAAAATACTCACTCATTTTTCCGGCACAATTCGACAAAATGCCGGAACATCCCTGCACTTGCCACCGGGTGAAGGTGGATGTAACTCCCCAGTGTATTGTCTATGACCGCACCGTCAAGATTTTCATGAATACCGACACCACGGGAAAGCTGGTACGCAAAGTGTGTGCCCGGAGATAGTACAACTTCAGAGTAATGGAATTCATGACCCCGGAATGCTGCAGCACCGACGGGAGATTCGCTCCTGCTCGTACCTTCAACATAACTGACGACTCTTCTAGCCGGCATCCGTGTCTCCCCGGAAAAAACATTGCACATGTCATATACCCTATCTTTGTGTGCGCCCTGCCAGCCTTTTTGTAAATTTATACGGTCAGTGAGATACATAAGCCCCCCGCACTCCGCATAGACCGGAGAACCATTCCGTGATATCTCACGTATCGCTTCGCGCATTGGATCGTTTGCTTCCAGTTCTTTGACAAATAGTTCCGGATATCCTCCCCCGATAATATACCCATCCGCTTCGGGAAGCCGGTCATGCAAGGGACTGAACGGAACATACTCTGCCCCGGCAGTATGAAGAATATCAAAAAGATCAGCATAGTAGAAATTGAATGCCTCGTCAAGGGCAACACCAATTTGAATGTCTTTTTCCAAAGGAGAGTCAAAGAGTGTTTTTTCCTGAGGGTTCTGCACGATTTCTGTCATAAGTGTCTGGAACCGTTTAAGATCCACATACTGCCCAATCATATCCGTGATGGTTGCGATACGGGTATCAAAGTCGCTGCGCCCGGAACCTTCCCTGTACGGTATAAGGCCGAGATGCCGCATTGAAAGCTGTATCTCTTCCATACGGGGGATTGCCCCGATAACCGGAATATCACAATAGTGCTCAATTGCCTTCAGCGCCTTTTCCTTGTGAGAATCACCTTTGACATTGTTCAGGATGACTCCGGTGATATGAACATCCTGATCAAATGCCTGGAACCCCTTAACAATAGCAGCTGCACTCCGGGTGATACTCTGTGCAGAAACAACCAACACAACCGGAAGATCAAGTAATTTTGCGATAGACGCGGTGCTGCCAATATCGGTAAGTGCATCGGCTCCTTCATACAACCCGCGGACTCCTTCGACAAGCGCGATATCAGCACCACGACAACCATACTCAAAAATTTCGCGAATCTGCTCAGTCGAGAGCGTGTAACTGTCAAGGTTCCGGCACGGGCGTCCGGAGACTGCGGAAAGGTAGGAAGGATCAATGTAGTCCATTCCCACCTTGAATGTCTGGACCCGGTTGTTTCTGGAAAGAAGCGCTGCGAGAGCAAGCGTAATGCTCGTTTTACCGCTTCCTGATCGATCGCCGGTAATCAGGATTTTTTTCATGTAAGACTCCGCAGGATAGCACCGAATTCACTCTCAACAATAGTGCAGACCCCCAGCGTCTTTGGGTGGAGGTCGATTTCCACAATTACATGCTGGTGTCCGATGGCATGGAGCGGACCTACCTGGCGGGGGCCGTTTGTCACCGAAAAACACTCGATGCCCTGTGTGTATTCCGGAGGAATTGCATGAGGCACACCGGTAATCAGGGCAAACGCGGGCGCAATCTCTTGTAACCTCCAGCCAAGCAGATCACCATTCGCCCCGTACTCATCAAGTGCACCGATAATTTCGATCTTCATACCGCGGCTCTTCATCTCGTTGTATATCCTCTCTGCATCCAGCCGGGTCTTGGGTAATCCCCGCTGATCGAGGTTGGCAATATAGGTGATATCCGCATCGGGGCAGGTGTCATGGAGAGCAACCAGCTCATCAGCAAACATATAGGCCGTCTCTTTCTTTGCATTCAGGATTGCTGCACCCCGTTTCCCGCTCCGTGCAAGTTCGAGCAGGCGCTTTGCAGCGATATGTTTCAGATCTCCCCGTGAAGGTTCAATATATGGCTGGCTCGCTGCACCTCTCAGCCGCTCAACTTCGTTTGCCTTCCCCATTAAAAACCGCTGGCGGGTGAGTTCATCAGAAGAGATCCATCCTGCCTCACAGGCAGCTTCAAGTGTCGCAAGCACCCCGGCAATATTTTCGAGATATCCCGCATGGATATCGATTGCTATCGTGGGGGTAGTTATTCCTGCTCCATCGATGGCAGACTGGAGATCTTCGCCAATAATCATCGCAACACAGGTCCCAATCACTGCCATCCTTAGTGGGGAGAAATGATCTTCGGCATAGCGCAGGACATCTTCAAGGGGTTTCTGACCGCCGAAGATGAACTCGTTGTCTGCAAGGGATGTCGTGAGCACCCGCAAGCCATCTTCCTCCAGCAGCCGGGCGTGCTTGAACGAACAGCCGGAAGGACCGTGGAGTATAGCAACATCAACTTTGAGATCCCGTGCTGTGTAGAGCGCAGCAACGATCGAACTGGGACGCGGGTGCATGTATTTCATAATACTTCAGTTATCTCCAGGTTTTCACGGCAAGTACAATGGATCCATGGTCATGAATATGCATTGCCGAGGTATAGGCTTCTGCAAGTGTGTCCGTATACGCTGATACACGTGATGCCAGCCCATCAGACTCAGGAGTTCCCGGTTTTGGGAATACTCCCACTCCCACAACATGCACGGGATGAATCTGGTCGATTGCTGCCAGGATCTGGTCGAAGGCAAATCCTTCGCAGACTGCCCCGTCACCTTTCACCTGTCCGATAACCAGGGTAATAGCTTCCTTTCCGGAAATGCTCCGGGCATACCGGGCAGCTTCAACGGTGGTTGCAAGGTTTGTACCGCTGTTGGCATTGTCTACGACAAGCACTCCCTTGTCATACGACACCGACATCCTGCCCGGGAGCGCGCTGAATGAGGATAACGGATAAGGATCTATCCCGAGCAGCATTGCTGCGGCAGCGGCGAGCATGAGGGACGAGTGGTATCCGGGAAGTGCGAGGAGAGGATTGGAGAACCTGCAGGTTTTTTTGGCCAGGGTAAGGGAGCATTCTGTGCCCTCACAGGTCGCAATGTCTTCAATATGGACAACCCTTTCGAGGTAATCCGTTCGAATATTTTCTGCCAGAAGAAGGTGTTTGCAGTGTTGTGCCGATGTAACTTTTGTGATGAGGGCAGACTTTTTCCCGGCAGCAATTAAATAATCTTCATCTGAAGTAATAACCCCAAGCGTTCCTGAACAGGTGATTCCCAGTGATTCCTCAACAATCAGCCAGCCATGGATCCCGCGTGCCATTCTCGCGGCAGCGAGTACCGATCCTGGCGTAATGCTTGACTGTGACACCCACTTCTTTCCCGGGAACCGGTATGTCCCGGTTGAGGTGTGCAGGATACCCGGTCCTCCCATCAGGGAGGCGAGCGCATGTGCTGTAGTTGTCTTTCCCCGTGCCCCCGTGATCTCGATCATGGGTTCCGGCGTTTTCTCACTCAGCAGCTGGCGCACAGCTTCATGGTGGGAAATAACGATAGCCCTCGAGAAGTGTAAGAGAGGATGATGGGGATCAAGATGCACCGGTGCGACAATGAGATCATAGTTCCTGGTCTGGACTGTTGTTTCGTCAGGTTTGCTCTTTCCTCGGTACACATCAACGCAATCAACACGATCTCCCCGGGCTGCAAACGCCTCACCAATTGCTTTTCCGCCATGGATAGTGTCCAGTACCAGGATGTGCATAAAAAAAAGTTATAAAAGTGTAAGCGCTTTTGTCGCGTTCTTTATCATCAGGTCTGCAAGGAGGGGATCACTCCCGATAGGATCTGCATATACCAGCGGGACCGACCTGCCATTCAAGGTAAACAATCCTTTCTTGGTGCCCTCGGCAAGCCCAATCTCTCCCGGGATATCTTTTTCGATGTGGACGCCTTTTGCAAGAAACAGGGGGACAACCACCAGCGCATCAATCGGTTCACGCCGGAATTCATTAAGCGAATCCTTGATTGTTGGTGTATTCATATTCATAAACCCGCATTTTACGATGAAATCTGTATTTTGTGCCTTAATCAAGGATGCGGTTTTCTCAACGAGCTCTTTGTTGTAGGGCATCGTGCTGCCGTGCCCGACAAGTAACATTCCCTTCTTACCCATATAACACATAGTATTACCGGGAATCTTAAAAATTCTTACCAAATGTTTTTTTTTAAGATTGTATTATACTCATGATCAATGAGTGTTTTGTATAAGTGCAGAGTTGTACAGTGCCTGTACCAAAAAAAGGATATCCCTTCAAAAAGGAGTTTTTTTCACATCCTCGATGCCTGAATATTAAAAAAACCACGGATGAATCTATAAAACCAGACCTTTACCGAAAGGATCACGTGATCCAATATTTTCCTCATGCACAAAAAAATCCTGCAATTCCTGCATATTATATTCAGGTCACAAAAAAATACTAGAAGTTAATGAGGGTGCAACTGGCGTTCAGAAAACTAATGTGAACTTTTTGAGTAGTATTCGGTTGAAAGAAAAAACTACAAAACCCAGTACATCCCATAAAAGCTATGATCATTTACATTGATGGCAAGTACCTTCCTGACGACCAGGCAAAAATCTCGGTTTTTGATCACGGTTTTCTGTATGGTGACGGTGTGTTTGAGGGCATCCGCGCCTACAACGGCAAAATTTTCCGGTTAAAGGAACATCTTGATCGTCTGTACGATTCAGCAAAAACAATCGATTTGCGGCCTCCTTTCTCAAAAGAGGAGATGGCCGAAGTAATCTGCGAAGTTCTGCGCAGGAACAAATTAACCAATGCCTACATCCGGCCAATCATCAGCCGCGGTGTGGGAGACCTCGGTCTTGACCCGCGCAAGTGTCCGAAACCTTCGGTTATTGTGATTGCAACCAGTTGGGGTGCGATGTATGGCGACCTGTATGACAAGGGTCTCAGGGCAGTTACGGTCTCTGTCCGAAGGAATCCTGCTGATGCACTGCCCCCTAATGTAAAAAGTTTAAATTACCTTAACAATATCCTTGCAAAGATCGAGGCGAACTACAAGGGCGGTGATGAAGCGATTTTCTTTGACACGAATGGCTACCTATCTGAAGGTTCTGGCGACAACCTCTATATTGTGAAAAACGGCGAGATTTTCACACCCCCGACCCTTAACAATCTCCGGGGCATCACCCGCATGGTTTTGCTTGAACTTGCAAAATCCCTGGGTATCACCGTTAAAGAGCAGAATATCGGGTACTTCGATCTCTATTCCGCGGATGAGATGATCTGCACCGGTACCGCTGCCGAAGTCGCTCCTATCACCTGGGTGGATGGACGGACAATCGGGACTGGCAAGCCTGGACCGGTTACCCGGCAGCTGATGGCGGCATTCAAAACGGTGACTGAGACAGAAGGTTACCCTATCGATAAAAAATAATCACAAAAAAATTAAACCGGAAATACGGTCATCACCCGTCTGTTTTTTTCTGTTCCATAATCTATTTATGAGGTGCCGAGAAATTAGATAAAGCAACAACGCGCTGCTATAGTGTAGTCCGGCCAATCATGCGGGCCTTTCACGCCC
>Ga0209254_10007080_pt1 | contig 10345 bp, 12 predicted proteins | sample FrelakmetDIP11DI_FD_187148 | JGI IMG/M metagenome (GOLD analysis project Ga0209254, IMG submission 187148) | Freshwater lake sediment microbial communities from the University of Notre Dame, USA, for methane emissions studies - DIP11 DI (SPAdes)... | ecosystem: Environmental > Aquatic >... | reverse complement strand
AACGCAACTTTACTTTTCTTAACATCAGGAGATCTAATATAAATTGCCGAACCATAGTACGGTGATGAAGCAAATCGCCCTGTATGGCAAGGGAGGCATCGGGAAATCCACCACATCGGCAAATCTGTCAGCCGCACTTTCCCTCCAGGGCCTCGATATCATGCAGATTGGATGCGACCCCAAACGGGACAGCACACGGATGCTGATGCACGGGACTTTTATTCCTACCGTCATGGATCTTGTCCGGGTGCGGGGCGAGGCCGCACTCTCTCTTTCAGATATAGTATATACTGGTTTTAATGGTGTACGGTGTGTTGAGGCAGGAGGACCCGAACCGGGTGTCGGGTGTGCCGGAAGAGGGATTATTGCCACGTTCCAGCTTCTTGAGAAATTCGGAGCACTCAGGGGGGATGTCATTGTTTATGATGTCCTCGGGGATGTGGTATGTGGCGGATTTGCCATGCCCATGCGGGAAGGTTATGCACAGGATATCTATCTCGTTACCTCCGGGGAGTTGATGTCCCTGTACGCAGCGAATAATATCTGCAAAGCGATAAAGCGCCTTTCATCGCGGACAAAGAGCACGTGCCGGCTTGCCGGGGTTATCTGTAATGCAAAGAACCAGCCTCGTGAAGAAGAGCTCGTTAGTGATTTTGCAAGGCTTGTAAACAGTTCGCTTGTACAGTATATCCCCCGTGACCGTGTTGTTCAGCTTGCAGAACTCAACCGGAAGACGGTGCTTGAGTATGAACCGGACTCTGCTCAGGCAGCACAGTACAGGTCCCTTGCAGAACGAATTATGAAAAACACCCGGTTTACTATCCCGACCCCCCTTGAAATTGATGACCTCGAATCCCTTGCCCTTGAATATATCTAGGTACGGGGGGTGCACTCTTACCGGAGCACTCTCGGTGACTACCCATGTAAGGGATTCCGTCACTATCGTACACGGACCAAAAGGGTGCACCCATCATAACTTTTCCCTTCTGCATGCGACCGGGTTTGATAACGACCGTGTCATCATTCCGGATTTGATCTCAACCGGGCTCTCCGAGAGCGACATTATTTTTGGCGGTGAAGGGGCGCTCGAACAGACTCTTGACGCGGTTGCAAAGCGACATGTCGGCGCCATTTTCGTACTTTCGACCTGCATTGTTGATACCATTGGTGATGATGTTGCGGCAGTCTGTCGCCGGGACCGTGGAGTGCCCGTACTACCTGTTCCCAGCGGGGGATTCCTTGGGGGAACATTCCAGAATGGGGTGAATAATGCACTCAATGCTATCGCCGATACCGCCGAACCCTGTCAAAAGGGTTGGTGCGTGAATATTATCGGTGAAAAAAATCTCGAGTATGAAGTTGAAGAGAACTATGCAGAAGTTACCCGGTTACTCACAGCGCTCGGCATATCCGTAAATCTGCGGTTCGTGCGAGATTGCTCCATGATTGACATAACCCGTCTTGGGGCTGCACGGCTCAACATTCTTCGTGACGATGACCTGCGTACTGTTGGCGAACGGTTACACCAACAATTCGCTACACCTTTTATTCCATCTTTTCCGGTTGGACTTGCAGGAACAATCGGCTTTCTTGAGTCAGTTGGAGATAGTTTTGGTGTGAATTACCTGCGAGCTGTACGTGAGGAAAATGTCCTGCAGGAAGAGATCCTTACAGAATTTAATGATATTACCGGCACCTCAATAACATTTGATCCTGCCCGTACAGATTCTGATACTTTCAAGCTAGCATGCGAAGTTGCAGACCAGATCGATATCACGATAGATCGTGATGGATGCAGGGTTCCCCTTGAGATATCACCTCCCGTGGGGACAGCCGGGGTCAGGCGGATGCTCCACAGGTGGAGGCGTGCAATCCATGCCTGAGTGCGAAAATCCTCTCTGGCCGTGTGCTATGACCGGAGCTGTGGCATGTCTTGCCGGTTTTGATGGTATAACGGTGGTCATTCATGGCTCAAGCGGGTGCTATTATTATCCTGCCACGCTCCTCCATGTGCCTCTCCATGGCACCTTTATCATGGAGAACGAGGTTATTTTCGGGTCAGAGCAGCGACTTCATGAAGTGCTTGACGGGCTTTCTGAGAAGGGTAATAAGATTGCTGTGGTTATGACCTGCGTTCCTGCGATACTTGGTGAGGATGTACGGTCGATCCTCAAAAACTACGACGTGATCCTTGTCGACAGCCCGGGTTTTTCCGGAGATGTGGAGGCCGGATATAAAAAGGCGCTCTCCGTTCTTGCACCATCGGTTGACCCTGACAATGAAGGGATAAATATTGATGGTGCCTGTCTTTTCGATCCATTTTCCTGTGGCAATGTGCGGGAAATTATGCGGTTACTGGGTAATGCATCAGTACCCGTGGGCACTGTTTTTTGCTCGGATCGACTTGAGAGTGTGGGGCATGCCGCTGCATATACGGTTGGAACGAACATGGATTTTTCCAGTGGTGTCGGTTCATTGCTGGGAGGGACACTCGGGTTTGAAGAGATAATCACAACATTTAAGAGAATTGCCTCGGTGTATCCGGAAGCAGATATCAGTCCGGTTGAAAGAGAAATTGAACGGGAAGATGAAAGAATTGTCAGGGTGTGTGATAAGTTTCTCCGCAGGTTTGATCCTCCGCAGGCAGTAATTTTTAGTGGTTTTTCGTATGCTGCATTTGCAGCGGGAACCCTGAAGGATTACCTTGATGCAGATATCCTGTATGTTGGCTCCCGCAATGAACCGGGTACCACTCCCTATCCGGGTGGGCATGTGCAGGGTTTTTCCCAGGTAACGTCACTTATCCGGCAGTTTAATCCTGATCTCGTAATCGGGTCCTCGTTTGAACGGTCCGTGAATAGCAAGCGGGCTTTTGTCGGCCTTACACCTCCACTCAGGGGGATGGTGAAGCTGGCCCCGCATGCTGTTGCAGGTATTACGGGCACCCTCTCATTTGTCGAGGATGTACTGAATGCATGCATGGACAGGAAAAAATAACGAGAGGGCGTACCTGGCCATTTCTGATTACCGATGCCGGGCGCTCTTAAGATCTTCTGATCACTTTCACCCTGCGCAGGCTGATGGATTATATACCCATACTCCCAACGCCGTAGTACGACAGAAGGTGGTCGTGTATGATGGAAAAGGCAGGATATCTCCAAAGGACCGGATGCAGGGCACTTGACAGTGATGGGGTCATGCACGAAGTAATCGAGATACACATCCACGGGTCACGATATGCGCTTCGTGTAACCGGCCTTGCAGGTGCTATCACTGGCCGGGTATTTGTCCAGGTCGAAGAGCTAACCCATAACTGGAATTACTATCTGGGATCCACCTGCGGTCTTGCTCAGGTATCAGTATCCGGCAAAGCCCTGAATATAGATCTTTTCAATGACGGAAGTTTCACCGTATCCCTTAAAGCACTCCGTAACGTGATGTACGGAAAAGATCGGTATGCCTTCATCGTGAAGATACCGGAACAGACCATGCAACTGTACAGGATGCGAAGAGTATCACAGGATCAGAAGCGAATATCTGCAGCGGTATAATCCTGAAAGATCATGATTTTGCACATATCGTGCAACATTAATAGTCCTGCAACAGATGATCCTGAGTAAAGATGGAGTTTCCTTTTTTTATGAAAGGGAACATCTTTTTCAACAACTCATAAAGGGGGCGGGAATCATGGCAGACACGGAGAGTTTTTACCGGGACCTTGTCGAGTCGCTGCAGGATCTTATCGTCAAGTTCAGTCCGGAGGGTCGCCTTCTTTATGTAAATTCTGCGTACTGCGATATCCTCGGAAAAACCCGGGAGGATCTGATCGGCAGCGTTTTTATGCCGGTTACCGGTGAACGTTATTCCGATGTAGTCGCCACGCAGATGACCAAACTTTTCCGCCCCCCCCATTCCTGTATTGTTGAGCAATGGATACATACGCCAAAAGGAATGCGATGCATCAGCTGGTCTGCGCATTCGATTCTTGAAAATGGCACTTCGGTTTTGGCAATCGTTGCATCCGGTCGTGATATCACCCGAATCAAACATGAGCAGAAGGCAATTAAAAAGAAAGACGACGAGCTCATGTTCGTTCTTGAGAATGGGAACCAGATGTACTACTCCCATAATCCGGATCACGTGATGAAGTTTGTCAGTCCGAGAATACGCACACTGCTGGGGTGCCGCCAGTATGCAGGGAAACGTATATGGACTGATTATCTTACTGATAATCCCCTGAATGCCGCGGGTCTTGAACGAACGATCAGGGCAATTTCATCCGGGAGACGTGAACCCCCCTACCGGCTGGAATTGGCCGGAAAGGACGGACGCATCATCTGGGTTGAGGTCAATGAGATTCCGGTTGTGAAGAACGGGAAGACCATCTCAATTGTTGGCTCCATAGTGGATATAACCGAGAAAAAGCTGGTGGAAGAAGCAGTTGCCGAGGCTGAAGATCTCTTCAGAGATTTCAGTGTAAAAAAACGCACTGAGACTTCCGTCTCATCCTCTGGTACAAAAGGGCCGGTTAATTATTTCCGGTATATTATCTCGGGTGGTTCAGATGAGAATGAGGATGAGGATGAAGAATTTCCTGAACTCCCCAAGGACTTAAAAAAACGCATCGAGGACTGATGCTGCAGGATACGGCCGGGCCAGCGGTTTCCCGCTAAAAAAAAATTACTTCCCTTTCTTTACCAACTCAGCGATATACGATCCTGCCTTTGTCGTTCTTGCTGTACCGCCCATATCCTTTGTCACGATACCGTCTTTTATACTCTGCTCGATGGCAGCAACGACCGCGGCACCAGCCTTGTGCTCCCCGATATGATCGAGCAGCAAAGACCCTGCCCAGATCGTGGCGATGGGGTTTGCTACACCCATATTCTTGTACTTCGGTGCTGAACCGTGGATGGGCTCGAACATCGAGGTGCCCTTCGGGTTGATGTTCCCTCCCGGTGCAAGCCCAAGCCCGCCCTGGATCATTGCACCGAGATCAGTAATGATGTCGCCAAACATGTTGGGTGTGACCACGACATCGAACCACTCAGGGTTTTTGACAAACCACATGGTGATGGCATCGACGAAGGTGAACTCGGTTGTGACATCGGGATACTTCTTTTTCGTTTCTGTGAAAACATCCCGCCACAGCCCGTACACTTCAGAGAGCACGTTGGCCTTGTCGACCGAAGTGAGCTTCTTCTTCCGTGCCTGCGCACGGTCAAAAGCATAGGTCTGGACCCGGCGTGAACCCTCGCGGGTGACCACCCCAATCTGGTAGGCAATCTCCTCGGCATCACTCTCCACGTCAAGGCCAAACTTTACGTTGTACATTTCGCGGACAACGTTCAGTTCCTTCTTCTCGTGCTGTTTGAACCGCGACCCGATCCCGACATAGAAGTCCTCGGTGTTCTCCCGGACCACGACAAAATCGATATCCTCAGGCGTTTTGTTTGCTAACGGTGTCTCTACCCCCTTGAGGAGCCTGATGGGTCGGAGGTTGACATACATATCGAAATGGAAGCGGAGCGCTAATAGGATACCTTTTTCAAGGATGCCCGGAGTCACCCGCTCGTCGCCAATAGCACCGAAATAGATCGTCCTGAATTTCGAGAGTTCAACCAGCTCATCCTCGGTTATGAGTTTCCCTGAATGAATGTACCGGTCGGCCCCGATATCAAAATCGGTCCACTGGATTTCGAAATTGAACCGTTCTCCAGCTGCTTCCAGTACCTTCTTGCCTTCAGCCACGATCTCCGGGCCGATCCCGTCTCCACCTATGCTCGCGATTTTGTACATACCGGTACTTCCTTCAGATTCTTTGCATATTCCACAAGCCCGCCGGCATCGATGATGCCCTGCATGAACTCCGGCACCGGCTCGATCGTAAAGTGCTTCCCATCCGCTTCGATGAAGCCCTTCCTGAGGTTCAGGGTAACCTTTGCCCCATCAGCAATCTTGTCTGCTTCCTTGCAGACTACGGGAAGTACCCCGACATTGATCGAATTCCGGAAGAAGATACGGGCAAACGACTGCGCGACCACGACGTTCACCCCTCCCCCGATCAGGGCGAGCGGGGCGTGTTCACGGGAAGATCCGCAGCCGAAGTTATTTCCTCCGACCACGATATCACCCGCTTTTACTCGTTTCGCATACTCGTCCCTTGTCCCCTCAAAGGCGTGCTTTGCCAGCTCCTTAGGATCATAGATCGTCAGGAACCTGCCGGGGATTATTGCATCCGTATCGATATCGTCTCCAAACTTCCAGACTCTCATGCTCAGACCTCCCGTGGATCGGTGATCACACCGGTGATCGCACTTGCTGCCGCCGTTGCCGGGGAGCAGAGGTACACCTTGCCTTCGGTGCTCCCCTGTCTCCCCTTGAAGTTCCGGTTCGAGGTTGACAGCGATACCTCTCCGGGCGCCAGGAGCCCGAACGCCCCGCCCATACAGGGACCGCAGCACGGCGCTTCCACGAGTGAGCCGGCTTTCACGAACTTTTCGATGAGTCCTGCACGCAGGCTTTTTAAATATTCATCCCGGGATGCCGGGATGATGATGACCCGGACGTTCGGGTTGAACTTCTTCCTGCCCAGCACCTCAGCAGCTTCCTCCAGATCCTCAAACCGCCCGTTCGTGCACGAACCGATGAATACCTGGTCTACATGCGTACCGGCAACTTTACTGACAGGTACACCGGTATCCACATTATGCGGTACCGCAACCTGTGGTTCCATATCCGAGACATTGTAGGACCGTTTTGCTACAAAGTCTGCATCATCATCGCTCTCCAGTGGGAACGATTTCATCTTTCGCCGCCCTTTCATGTATTCCCAGGTAATTTTGTCCGGAGCGACTATGCCTGCCTTTGCTCCCATTTCAATGGCCATATTGCAGCAGGTCATCCTCCCTGCCATACCGAGTTTTGAGATAGTCTTTCCTGCAAATTGGATTGCCTGGTAGGTTGCCCCATCGGCACCGATGTCTGCTGCTATGGACAGGATCAGGTCTTTTGCCCCGACACGCCAGGGGAATTTACCGGAGACCTCTGCACGGATGGTTTCAGGCACTTTGAAGTACAGGGCGCCGTACTTCAGGGCAAACCCCATATCGGTTGAACCGACGCCGGTAGCAAACGCACCAACTGCACCGTACATGCAGGTATGGGAATCCGCACCGACAACGATCTCGCCCGGTGCTGCCCGCCCTTTTTCGACAACAACCTGATGACAGACGCCTTCGTTTATATCATAATTGTGGATCCGCTGCTCTGCTGCAAATCTCCGCATATAGACGTGGTTCTCCGCAGCGGGAATAGAGTCTGCCGGTATCTGGTGATCAAAGAGCATGATGACGCGGTCGGGGTCAAAAACTTTTGATCCCCCCATCTCGTAGAACTTCTGGATCGCAAGGGGGCCGGTAATATCATGGATCATCGCCCCATCAAGTGGGGTCATGACTACTTCGCCTGCTCGTATGTCCCTGCCACATTTCCGGGAAAATATTTTCTCTACGATTGTCGCTCCCATGCTTTATCGGGGTACTATAAGTGCTCAATTATATTGTAGTTTGGGGGTGAGCAGGTTTGCATCGATAACTGCCAGTATTTTCGTAGTTACGGCAAGCTTTAACCTCCATTCCAGATAAGATCAAGCGATAGCTATGATGAAAAAGATCCTTTCCCTCACCCTGATCGTAGTCATTCTTGGAATGGCATGCATCGGCAGCGTTGCAGCAGCAACGACCGCAACCTGTGACGAAAAAGTGATTCATTCAACCGGCACCGGCAATGTTATCGGAACCCCAGACAGGGCTCAGGTTACGTTTGCGGTCGAGACAGAGAATCCTGATGTAAAAGTTGCGCAGCAGGCGAATGCTGTGCAGATGACAAAGGTGATCGATGCGCTCGTTACCGCAGGTCTTCCAAAGGATGCGCTCAAAACGACCGGGTACACGATTTATCCGGTGTATGATGACTACTCAAAACCCCTCCTGGATCAGAAAATACGGACATACCATGTGACAAACTCCCTGACGGTCACGCTCCATGATGTGAACAGGACAGGAGAAGTGATTGATATCGCGGTGGCAAACGGCGTAAACCAGGCAAATTCAATCCAGTTCCTGCTCTCCGATGCACAGTCACGGGTACTCCGGACCGAAGCCCTGAAAAGAGCGGTGTACAATGCCCGCGCAGATGCTGACACCGTAGCAGCTGCTCTCGGCACCACGATTACTGATGTTAAAAGTGCCGATATCAGTGGAGGGTATTCTCCTGTATTGTTTGAAAATTACCAGGCTGGCGATGCAATGGTAAAATCGGCAGCGCCAACTCCTATACAACCCGGGGATCTGACAGTAACTGCACAGGTATCCATCACGTACTCAATCCGGTAACCTGTCAGGATCTCTTCACAACTTTTTTACATAAGCAGCGTGTGATTATCTCATAAAGCACAGTCATCCGGGTTTTCCGGAAAAAAATCGCAAAGCAAAAATTTCGAATATCCCAAAAATTGCGGATACAATAGGATTGATCTTGATATGGAACGCAATATCGGCTTTAAAGAGCGAAGGTACATTGAGGAATTAAGAATTCTTACAAAATCCACTGCCTTCGACTGCGTGATCGATGATCGTTTTGACCGGGTGATCTATGTGATCCGCCAGGGTGATATGGGTCTTGCGATCGGGAAAAAAGGGGATAATATCAAACGTCTTCAGAGTGTGCTCGGCAAGCGGATCGAGATGGTGGAGTACGCGGAGACCCCGGAGGAATTTATCATCAACATCTTCAAACCGGCTGAAGTGGTGAGTATAGAACGGGGTGCAGAAAACGGGCCATTGAATGTGTTTGTGAAGCAGCGAAGCGACCTTGGTATCGCTATCGGAAAGGCGGGATGCAATATCGAAAAAGCGCGCATTCTCTCACGGAGGTTCTTTGGTCTGGATGTCGGGGAAGTTCTTCTCCTACAGGAGGAAGCATGAAAAGTGCGGTTGATCCTGCGGTTATCGCAACAATTTGGTCTGTAATTCAGGAAAGGGCAAAAACCCCCTCACATGAATCCTATACAAGCCGGCTGCTCAATGATGACAAGGGTATCGATAAGATACTCGAAAAGGTCGGTGAAGAATCAATAGAATTTATTATTGCTGCAAAAAACGGAATGAACGAGCGTACAGTCCAGGAAGCGTCTGATCTCATATTTCACCTTCTCGTTGCGCTGCGTGCAGCAGACATAGACCTGTCCGATGTGATGCAGGAACTTGAACGGCGGCGGAAATAGAGCTCTGCAGAATATTTATTTAAAAACAATCTGAACACTCACAGGAGTTCCATTTCTTTTTAGTTCTTTTTAAAAAAATTGGTAAAACCTAAACAGGGTAGTTCATCAGTATCACGCTAAAGTGCAGGTTGCGGAAAAGGGATAATGATCTGTTATTGATTGTGCATTTACTTTTCATTTCATAGTTCATAAAAAGGAGAATTACGTGAAAAACTTTTGTTTTCAATATGCGTGCATAAGTCCTTTATTTAACTGCATTTCTTAATGATGGTCGTAGTATTCAAATATGATTCGGGATTGTTACCCCATTATTCATCAGTTACGATGGATGCCACCGCCCATGATGGGAGCGCCCCCGCGGCGGATCAAAACGAATTTCCAAAAAAACTCTCACTGCCCGCCGTGCCTCGGAGATGCCCTGAGGTGGAAGTCCATCATATAAATTACAGAACTGGGAGTGAACCGAATCGATTCATATCTGTTATTACAGAATTAAAAAATCGCCATTTCCACTATTTTCGTAAAAATGTGGACAGGTCAACCATGGGAGGGAGATCATCCGTTTTCTGGCCAGCCGATATAAGCACGTTTTCATCGACAAATATTGGTACATCTGCCCGGAGTGCAAGGGCAATGCCATCACTGGGACGGCAGTCCAGATACTCCTCGTGGTGATCTGCCGAGAGTACGAGCTGGGCATAATAAACGCCATCCTCGATGCTATCAATCTGCAGATAATGTACCGTGATGGAAAATTTTGCAACCAGATCCAAAAAGAGATCGTGAGTGAATGGTCTTGATAGAATTTCCTTGTTTTTCGCGCTATTGATGGATACCGCTTCCCAAAGCCCGATAAATATCGGAAGACTTTGGTCACCTCCATCGTTAAGTACTACAAGAGGGACGGTGGTAGCATCATTCATGGTGACAAAGACACCTTTTACCTCGCACCTGATTTGGGTCATGCCTGATCACAATGGATGCTGTCATCAGTGATAAGAGTTAAGGTCAGTATAAAAATGCCTCATTCCTTGGATTTTGCTTCACGACGGACAATAA
>Ga0209254_10007079_pt1 | contig 10346 bp, 11 predicted proteins | sample FrelakmetDIP11DI_FD_187148 | JGI IMG/M metagenome (GOLD analysis project Ga0209254, IMG submission 187148) | Freshwater lake sediment microbial communities from the University of Notre Dame, USA, for methane emissions studies - DIP11 DI (SPAdes)... | ecosystem: Environmental > Aquatic >... | reverse complement strand
CGGGCGGCGGCGGCGGGCGACGCCCTGGGCGTTCCCGCGTCCCGGCGGTTCTCGGGCCTCTCCGGCTACAAGCGCCTGCTCGAGGCCGGCGTGGACGCCGTCGCCATCGAGACGCCGCCCTATTTTCATCCGGAGCAGGCCGCGGCCGCGGTCGACGCCGGCGCGCACGTCTACGTGGCCAAGCCGATCGCCGTGGACGTCCCGGGCTGCCATTCGATCACTCGGTCGGCGAAGAAGGCCACGGATAAGAAACGCGCCTTCCTCGTCGACTTCCAGACGAGAGCCCACCCGTCCTTCGTCACAGCGGTCACCAAGGTCCGCGCGGGCGGTCTGGGCGACCTCCTCTTCGGCGAGGCCCAGTATCACGCCGAGTCCCCGTGGGAGCAGTATTACGCCCCGCTCGCGGCCGATCCCGGGAACCCGGAGCTCCGGCTCAAGGCCTGGGGCCTCGACCGGGCCCTTTCGGGAGATATGATCACCGAGCAGGACATCCACGCGCTCGACGTCATGAGCTGGATCATGGGCCCTCCCCCGCTCTCCGCGCTCGGCTGCGGCGGGCTCAAGGCCCGGCCCCAGGTCGGCTCGTGCTGGGACCATTTCCTCGTCCATTACCAGTATCCGGACAAGGTCGGCGTCCAGTTCAGCGGGCGCCAGTTCAAGGGCTACGGCCAGACCGAGGGCATCCGGAACCGCATGTTCGGCACCAAGGGCGTCCTGGAGACCGAATACGGCGGAGCGGTCCTCATCCGCGGCGACGCTTATTACAACGGCGGCCGGACGCCCGAGATCTACGAGTCCGGCGCGGTCGCCAACATCGCCGAGTTCCACCGGGCCGTCTTCGAAGGGGACTTCCGGAATCCCACGGTCGAGCCCAGCGTCCAGAGCAACCTGATCACCGTCCTCGGCCGCAAGGCCGCTTATGAGAACCGCGTCGTCACCTGGGCGGAGCTCGTCGCCTCGGGCGAGAGGCTCCTGCCCGACCTCAAGGGACTGAAGGACTGAGCGACCGGAGAGGAGGAAACACATGCGCGGAGCTGTCATCGCCGCGGCTTTGATCGCCGTCGCCGCGCTCGCGGCCTCGGCCGGTGCGGCGGGCGGCCCCCGGCCGGCCGGCCAAAAGACCGGTTACAATCTCCCGCTCGGCGTCTGCGATTGGACGATCGGCAAGACCGGCGATCCGGGCGCCTTCGACCTGGCCTCGCGCCTCCTGCTGGACGGCGTTCAAGTCAGCCTCGTCCCCAAGGGTGATTCGCTGGCCCTGGCGGACCCCGCCCTCCGGCGGGTCTTCCTCGCGGCGGCCCGAAAAGCGCGCATCCCCATCGCCTCGTTCGCCATCGGCGAGCTCAATGGCGTCCCCCTCAAGAGCGACCCTCTGGCCGAGAAATGGCTCGAAAAGGGGATCGAGATCGCGGCAGCCATGGACGTCAAGGTCATCCTGGTGCCGTTCTTCGGCAAGGGCGAGCTGCGGAACGATCCGGCCGGCGTCGACGCCGTCGTCGCCGCCCTGGGACGGCTCGCGCCGAAGGCCGAGGCCCGGGGCGTCGTCCTGGCCCTGGAAAGCTATCTCAGCGCCGCCGAACACCTGAAGATCCTCGAGCGCGTCGGATCATCCGCCGTCCGGGTCTATTACGATGTCGCCAACTCCCAGGACGCGGGCTATCCCATCCTCGACGAGATCCGCGCGCTGGGGGCCCGGATCGTCGAGGTCCACGCCAAGGACACCAAGGGCCTTTACGGCAAGGGTTCGATGGACTTTCCGTCCGTCCTCAAAGCGCTGGAGGACATCGGCTACAAGGGCTGGTTCGTCCTGGAGGGCACGGAGATGCCTCTCGGCGTCGCGGAGAGCATCCGCTACGACGTGGACTATCTGAGGACGGTTTTCGGCATCCGGTGATCCCGGCCGCTTCACGGGCTCCCGGCGGATAAGGTCGAGACTGCCGGTCAGCGGGCGCCGAAGTAGCGCTGCGGCGATCCGGTCGCCGCGGAAGACCCGGTCGTCGCGGACGGCACGGACTTGGGGTCGAGCCAGCGTTTGGTGACGTCCTCGCCGATCGCGTCGCGCAGCTTGTCCGCGTTCGGCTGGGCGGCGATAACCCTCTGAACGGCCTGCAAGCGGCCGACCAGCCCGGCGGTGGAAATGAGCCGCAGGCTGGCCCGGTAGCCCTCCTCGAAATCAGCGGCCCTGATCTGGACTGATACGCCGTCGGCCAAAAGCTCGGCACCTTGGAGCCTCGAGACCTGCTGGGCCTGGCCTTCATCCTGGAAGGTCAGGGCGAAGCGGTACGGGCCGGGGAAATCCCGGGGCACCTTGGCCTCGGCGAGTCCGAGCAGGGCTTCGCGGGCCGCCTTCTCGATCCGGCGGGAAACCTCCTCGCGGGCGAAGGGCTCGGCCTTGGTCCGGCCGACGGCGTGCTTGCCGGCCGCGTACTTGACCCAGGGCAGGAACCGCTTCAGCTCCTTGTCGAGCTGGTCGTCACCGCTGACCATGATCATCGGGATGCCGAAGCGGGCCGCACCCATGGCCATGATCATCGTCTCGTTGAAAGGCGTGCCATTGACCCGGTATTGGACGTCCTCGATGGTGTAGGTATGGGAGAGAAAGCCCTCCGGGTTGCCGGCCCCGGCGTGCATGGCGACGGCCACGATGGCGTCGATCGACTGGTCGTAACTGTCCATGTAGATGTCGAAGGACCGGTCGCGGGCGATCATCTTGGCCGGCGCCAGGAGCTCCTTCTCGAGGACATCGGGTTCCGCAGAGTTGCCCGAGCCGTGGCCGTCGCAGACGACGATCTCGGTGGCGCCGGCCGCTTTGAGGCCGGCGATGGCCGCGTTGACGTCCGCGGTCAGGGACTTGCGGGCCTCCGTGTATTCGGGGTCGGCGCCGAAGTCGGTATGGCGAACCGACGAGGCCCCCGACACGCCCTCCATATCGTAGAGGACCAGGACCTTGAGCGCCTTCTGCTGGGACCAACCCGACGACAACAGGACGAATACGATGGCCAGGGCCAGGATGAGCTTCTTGTTCATGATCGCCTCCGTTCCTGCATCATAGCCCCCCCTTCCAAGGGGAGTCAACCACCTCTTGAGACCCAGGCTATTCGTCCGGGATCCGTGTCCGTCGGACCGGCATTGACTATCCATGCCGAAAAGCTTATAAGGGGTCTCGATATGCCGCAACCGCCGATCGTCTCCGCTCCGCATCGCAGGACCCACTGGCACGTTCTTTTCACCCATTTCCCGATCTCGCTCTTCGGGACAGCGTTCGTTTTCCAGGTCATCCATCTTTTCATGGCGCCCGTTTGCTTCGAGCTCGCCACGAACTTCACGCTTCTCGGGGGAATCGTCCTGCTGATCCCCACGATCCTCACCGGATGGTCGGAGTGGAAGAGGCGATATCACGGGGCCAGCGGGCTGATCTTCCGGGTAAAGGTCGTGACCGCCCTGGCCATGGCCGCCCTGAGCATACCTCTGGCCATCTGGCGGTTCGCCGCCCTGGGACTGTTCGAAGGAGCCCCGGAGAGCCCGGGCCATTGGATCTACCTGGCCGGCAACACGGTCCTCATCCTGGGGGCGATAATAGAGGGGTATTACGGGGGGCGCCTGAATCATTGGTGATGAACGGCGCCCCGCGTCTTCCCAAGGGCCGAGCCTGTCAAGCCCAGCGGGTCCTCTCCTCCGCGGGCCTACTCTAAAACGTCCTTGAGACCGAACGAGGCCGCGTAGAGACAGCCGACGCCCGACAGATGGAAAGCGACGCGCAGGGCCTCGGCGATCTCCTGCTTGGTGGCGCCGGCCTTCATGGCCTGTTCCGCGAGGGCCCGGACGCCGCCCGGGGCCCCGGCGGCCGCATCGAAGGCCATGGCGATGAGCAGCTTGATGCGGCGCGGCAGAGCGCCGTCGGCGTAGACGAGCGCATCGGTGTCGTCGACATGCTTCATGAAATCGGGATCGAGCTTCCTCATTGTCGAGAGCGGATGGTCGGGCATGGAAACCTCCTTCAGGAATAATGAAAGCGCGGAACGGCGACGCGGCCGGCTTTGTCGAACGGGATCCCTTCGCGTTCGAGCAGGATCCGTTTCATGGCCGGGCCGCCCTGGTAGCCGCCGAGGGCGCCATCCGAGCGGACGGCCCGGTGGCAGGGAACGATGATCGGGAACGGGTTCGTGGCCAGGGCGTTGCCCACGGCCCGTGACGCGCCGGGCTTCCCTAGATGCCGGGCGATGAGCCCATAGGTGCTGACCCGGCCCCGGGGGATGGCGTGCTCCGCGAGCAGAACGGCCTGCTGGAACGCGGAGCGCGTCGCCAGCGCGGAGACATCGAACGAAAAGACGATGTCCTCGCCGGCCAAGGCTCTGCGGATCGCCGCCGCGATGCCGTCGATCTCGCGGCACGAGGCCGGCTTGGATTCCGGAAAGAGCTCGACGGCCTGATCCATCGCGGGGGAACCGGGCTTGGAGAGAAGGACGCGGACGATCTTCGGGAGGCCGTCGAGGAGGTCCCACACCAGCACCACGGGGCCGAAGGGGGTCGGTTCGACGATCTTGCTGTTCATTCAGCCTCCGCGCGCATAAAAAAAGGCGAACGCCCTTTGCCCGGGGGCGTCCGCCCCGAAAAGACAGAACACATCCAAGAGGGACAGCCCCCTATCGGGAACAGCCCCATCTCAGAGGAACAATCCTCACCCGACTAAAACGGGGTGAGGGCAGTCCCTAAGAAGCGAGGATCAGTAACGGCCGCGACCGCCGCCGCCGCCGCCGCCGAATCCGCCTCTCCCGCCGCCGCCGCCGCCGCCGGCCGGCCGGGGCTGGGCTTCGTTGACCTTCAGGTTACGGCCCTTGAGGTCCTTGCCGTTGAGGCTTTCGATGGCCTTGATGGCCTCATCCCGGTTCGGCATCTCGACGAAGCCGAAGCCACGGGACTGGCCGCTCATCTTATCGGTGATGATCGCGGCCTTCTCGACGGCACCGTAGGCTCCAAAGGCCGTGCGGAGATCGTCCTCGGTCAGGTTGAAAGAAAGGTTGCCGACGTAAATATTCATCTCGTCTCCTTTGACGAAGGGTCCGTCCGATGGCAAGCGGACGTCCCTGTCCAATAAAATCGATCGCAATAAAGGAGAGGAGATCGCCGGCTGTTCGTGCCTCAGGCCTCCGTGCCTTTATCCGACCCGCGCCCCCGGATAAGGGGGATTCACGCGTGATATGCTAGCACAAAAAGGCTTCGGGCGCAAAACGATTTTTTTACCCCCCCCCTCCGCCCCCGGAAAGTGGCATATGCTCCTCCGTTGTGTTTAAATAGTCTGTCATGAAAAGGGTCATCGTCATCGGAGGCGGCGTCACGGGGGTGCTTTCCGCCTGGGAGCTCGTCCGGGCCGGCCACGCCGTCACCCTGGTCGAGGCCCGGACGCTCGGCAGCGGCGCGAGCTCGAGATCGGCGGCCGGCATCCGGGCCCAGTTCGGGGTGGCCTCGACCATTCGCGGGATGGTCTACGCCGAGCGCTTCTTCGAGAGCTGGACCGGGCATTTCCCCCAAAGCCAGCCCTGCTTCAAGAGGAACGGCTACCTCTTCCTCAAGAACTACACGGCCGACCTCGAGGCCGTCCGCGAGCTCGTCCGGCAGCAGCGCGACGCCGGCCTGACCGAGGTCGAGTTCCTTGAAAAGGAAGAGGTCGACGAGCGCTGGCCCTTCCTCGACACGACGGGCGTGGCCGCGGCGACCTGGTGCCCCCGCGACGGCTTCCTCTTCCCGGCCATCATCTACCAGGACGGGGCCGAGGCCGCCCGCGCCCTCGGCGCGGCGATCGTCCAGAACGACCCCGTCGTCGGGGCCGAGCGCTCGGGCTCCCGGGCGACGGCCGTGATGCTCGCCTCCGGCCGGCGGATCGAAGGCGACGTCTTCGTCAATGCCGCCGGCTTCCTGGCCGGCGCGACGTCGAGACTCTTCGGCGGGCGGGAGCTGCCGATCAAGGTCGCGCGCCGCTACCTGTACTTCCTGGCCGGGCTCAAAGCCGACAGCGACTGGGGCCTCGGACTCGACGATTTCCCAAGCCTGCCGATGACCATCACCCCGGCCGGGGCCTATTGCCGGCCCGAGAACGCGCAGCTGATGATGGGCTGGAAGCACTTCGCCCGGCCCGCCGCCGCCTCGCTGGACAACCAGGACGAGATCGAGCCCGGGTTCGGCATCGGCATGGCCGAATACGGGGCCGCCGTCCGTAAGGAGATCGCCCAAGTCCTGCCCTCGGTCCAGGACATGGGCAAGCTCGTCGCGGCGACGTCCGGTTTCTACGACGCGACGCCCGACCACAATCCCATCTTCGGCTACGACGGCGCCGTCGAGAACCTCGTTCATGCCGCGGGGTTGAGCGGCCACGGCCTCATGCACGCGCCCTTCTCCGCGCTGATCGTGTCCGAGCTCGTCGGCCGGGGCAGGGACGTCGCTTCGCTCGAGCTGCCGCTCGGGCTCGGGTCCGTCGATCTCGGCCTTTACGCCCTGGGGCGGCCCTTCGACCGTGCGGAAGGCCTGGTCATCTGAGGCCCCCGGGCGAAGATCGAAGATTCAGCTCCGGGCAGCGGCGATCAGGGCCCGGAGATTGGCCGGGGGCGTCTCGGCCGGGATAGCGCAGCCCGCGTTGAGGATGAACCCGGGGACCCCGGCGAAGACCTCGAGGATCTCCCGGGCCCTGGCTTCGACCAGCGCCGGCGTCCCCAGGGCCAGAACGCCGCTCGGATCGATGTTGCCGATGAACACCGCCCGGCCCTTCATCGCGTCGCGGGCGGCCCGGACGTCGGTCTTGTAGTCGAGCTCGAGGGCGTCGGCCCCGGTCGCCACCATGGCGTCAAGGATCCGGGTGGTATCGCCGCAGATGTGCAGGGCGTAGGGCAGGCCGTGGGCGTGGGCTTCATCGACCAGCATCCGCTCGTACGGCCGGGCGAATTCTTCGTACATGGCCGGGGAGACGAGGTCCGGGCCGGCCGGGCTGTCGCCGTTCGAGACCATGTCGGCCCCGGTCTCGGCCATGAGATGAATGAACGAGACGGCGGCCTCGGCGCAATAGGACAGGAGGGCGTGGGCGTCCTCCCGGTTGGCCTCATCGACCAGGTCCATCATCCATTCGGCCGGGCCGCGCAGCATCGAGGCCAGCGAGAAGCCGGCCTGGTCGCAGTTGCCGCGGAGGTACACCTCGTCGCCGAAATAGTCCTTGAGCCGCCTCACGGCCTCGAGCCAGATCCGGATGCGGGGGTGCTTTTCGATCTCCGGCGGCGGCAGGTCCCTCACCTGCGTCAGGCTTGAGATCCGGGGCCCGGCCCAGCGGGCCGGCTGGTCCTCGGGATGATCGACCCGGACGCCCAGGGCCTCGGCCACGGTCACCGTGTCGACGTCGACCAGGATGCCGTCATAGCCGTAGGTCTCGACGGCCTGGATGAAGCTCCCGGCGATGGCCGCCGGGCTCTCGCGGAAGCGGCGCTGGGAGTGACCCGCCTCGCGCGCGGCCAAAAGGAAGTTGTGGAGCATGACCGGCACGCGGTCGGGGCTTTCGCCGGCCAGGGCCGCCCGGATGCGCTGATAACCGTTCAATCGTCGCGACCTCTCTCCCCTTATACAACCCCTTTTTAGAGCGACGGTCAAGGGCCCGGGTGCCGTCGGTCCGGGGCCAGGTCATTGACAAGCCCCCTGTCCGGCGATACTATGCCGGGCGGACAATCGATGTCTTCTGACTTCTCTGCCGCCCGGCTAGTACTCGGGGAGCACGAAGGATCATGTGAGCTTTTTCCTGCTCCCCGTGGTATCTTCCCTCCGACAGGAGAAATGCCGCCATGGCCATTCCCGGACTGACGATCATCGGAGAATCCATCAACGACTCCGTGCCCTCGACGAAGAAGCTCTTCGACGAGAACGACCTCCCCGGCCTGCTCGAGCTGGCCCGGAGCCAGGACGAGAGGGGCGCCGCCTGGATCGATGTCAATGTCGGCCCGCGCGAACCCGCGTTCATGGCCGACCTCGTCCGCCGCATCCAATCCGTCACGGCCAAGCCGCTGTCGATCGACACGCCCGACCCGGCCATCGCCGAGGCCGGGCTTCGGGCCTACGACCCCGGGCGGACCGGCGGGCGCAAGCCCGTCCTGAACTCGATCTCGCCGCTCCGGCTGGCGATGTTCGATCTCACCGCGGTCCGGCCGTTCATCCCCATCCTCATGTCCTCGGAGCGGTACGAGCCCGGGGCGGGGTGCGGCAGCGCCAACCGGACGGCCGAGGAGACCCGGCAAACGGCCCGCGCTCTCCTCGAAGAGGCCCGCCGGCGCATCCCCGGCTTCACCAACGATCAGGCCATCATCGATCCCGGCATCGCCCCGGTCGGCGGCGACTGCGAGGGCCAGCTCAAGCGGGTCCTCGAATCCCTGGCCCTCATGCATGCCGATCCGTTCTTCGCCGGCGTCCACATGTCGGTCGGCCTGAGCAACTTCACGGTCATGCTGCCGTCGAAGAAGAAGGACGGCACGCCGGTCAAGGGGCCGCTCGAGAGCGCCTTCCTGACCCTGGCCATGCCCCGGGGCCTGGACACGATCATCGGCTCGACCGTGCGCAAGTACGAAACCCTCCCTCCCGGCCACCCGGCTCTCGCCTGCCTCGAGGACATCCTCCAGCTCGAGGGCTTCGACACGCTCGTGCGGCTCAAGGAATTCTATGGATAAGATCTTCCACGTCGAGCTCCAGACCCCCAAGCGCTCGTCCGAGGACGTCGAGAAGGACCTGCGCGTCTTCGAGGACAAGTACCGGAAGGTCGTCGAAGCGGGCTGGATCGTCTGCATCACCGATAATCCCATGGGTCTGCTGAGCTACGGGGCCATGGAGACCATCGACCTCCTCGGACTCCCTGTCCGCCCCGAGCAGCTCATGGTCCATCTCAATACGTTCCACCCGAAAAAGGAGCTCGACGAGATCCTGGCCTCGTTCGCGGCCGCGGGCGGCCGGCATCTCCTCGTCGTCTCGGGCGACGGCAGTCAGCGCCTCCATCGGCTCGAGCCGGACGAGGTCGGGATCGACTGCATGACGGTGACCTCGGTCGAGCTCATCCGCTACATCGACCGGGAATTCCCGGGACGCTTCGCCTGCGGCGTCGCCTTCAATCCCTACGAGCCGCAGGACGCCGAGATCGAGAAGATGAAACGGAAGGCGGACGCCGGCGCGTCCTTCATCATCACTCAGCCCATCATCGGCCGCGACGACCGGCTGGCCGGTCTCGAGCCCTTCGGTCTGCCGGTCACACTGGACGCCTGGATGTCGAAGAAGCTCCACCTGCTGTCGGAATGCGTCGGCCACGAGATCCCCGAGGGGACGCCGTACGACCCCATGGAGAACCTGCGCGAGCTCCGCCGGAACTACCCCGACTACGGGCTTTACCTGGCCATCCTGGGATTCAAGACGCAGTACCCCCTGCTCCCTGAGATCTGGACGTAGGGGCGGCCGCGGAGAGGCCTAGGAAACCTGCTGCGAGAGGGCGCCCGGACGGATGAACCGCCCGGATTCCGCCGCCATGAGAGCCTGGTCGGTCCCCCGGCTCTCGGTCGATTCGTGGTGGCAGGCCTGGTAGGCGGCCAGGGCCAGCTTGGCCCGGCCCTTGATGTCGCACTTGGCGTGGATCCGCTTGACGTGGGTGCGGACCGTGAGGGGGGAGATGAAGAGCGTCTGGGCGACCTCCTCGTTCGTCAGGCCGAGCCCCAGCAGGCGGAAGACCTTGAACTCGGCCGGGGTCAGCGTGTGGATCTGGGCCATGACCTCTTCCCGCTGATAGATCTGCTCGGCCTGTTTCTTCTTCAATACTTCGGTGTCGGTGCTATCCCAGTAATGCCGCCAGACGAGATCGTTGACTTTGTTCTTGACGACGGTCGAGACGAAAGACCGCGGCGGCGCCCAGCCCTCGCCGAGCTTGCGCATCGTGGTGAAGACCGCGAAATGGACCTCGGCGACGAGGTCGTCGACGCAGGGCACATTGACGAGAGCCTTGTCGCAGGCGGCCCGGATCAGTGGGCCGTATTCCTTGACGATCCTCTCCATCAGGGAGTTGTGCTTGGTCAGGACGTCGCTCATGCCGTTCCTCCGGTCGCCGAAGATCGGTCTCTCAGATGGTCAAAGTATCAGCCGAAGATGAATCTGCTATGAAATAAAGATTAATTATAGATTAAAATATATATTGCTTAATTCATCTTTTATTCATATTATATTCATCTTGACGGTGTATCATTGGAGGCCATACGGATGAGCTTCGGGAGGGAACGGCATGCGAGTCCTGGTCGTCGAAGATTCGAGGCGTCTGGCCGGCATCGTCAAGAGAGGACTGCTCGAGGAAG
>Ga0209254_10007078_pt1 | contig 10347 bp, 10 predicted proteins | sample FrelakmetDIP11DI_FD_187148 | JGI IMG/M metagenome (GOLD analysis project Ga0209254, IMG submission 187148) | Freshwater lake sediment microbial communities from the University of Notre Dame, USA, for methane emissions studies - DIP11 DI (SPAdes)... | ecosystem: Environmental > Aquatic >... | reverse complement strand
TGCGGCGAGAAAGACCTCCGTCACGCCCCGGGCATGATCCGAATGAGCCGACGTTCCAGCGGCCACCATGCGCGCGAAATTTCGAGCCGAGATGGTCTCAGCCGTGGCACCGCAGAGTCCCGTTCGCTTAGCCTTGTCGGCCGGTGTCTCTCCCTTCTTTTTTGGGGTAGGGACACGGCAGGGTCCCATGGCACAGTGCTTGCAGCAGCTGCCCTCTGCGCCGATGGGGCAGGGTTTCATGCTGTCGGCCCGGTCAAAAATGGTTTCACACCCGTCAGCCTGAGCCTTCTTCAACATCTGAATCGTTGCGGGATCAATGCTCTTCTTCTCTAAATCGGACATGACTTCCTCCTTCAGCGTGATTCACGGGCAAGTCGGCTAGATGCCCCGCCCCGTCTTAGCGGGATAGGCGGGGAGGAAAGCCGACCGTGTAATCATAATTGACATTACCCGGAAGCCCTGCCCTGTGCCTGCCTGCCCCGCCCGCGGTCGGGACAGGGGTCGGCAGACAGGCCTGCCTGCGGTAGGCAGGGGCGGAGAGGTTCATTTTGCCGTGAAATCTGCGATCATCTCCCGAACCAGTTTCACCGCGTCCGGATGTCTCATGACCAACACGTCGGCTCCTGCCAACAGAAGCACAATGGCCGTCGTGGCTTCCATCAAAATCCCTCTCCGCTTTGCATCTCCCAGGGTCGGAGCTTCTTCTGAGGACGTCTTGGCTTCCTTGGTCTTCCAGACTTCCTTAGCCATGTTGCAGAGAATGGGAAATTGGAGCCGCTCATCCTGCTGGGTGAGGGCGGCCATACGATCTCGTTCCATGACCGAGTAGGTATACTCGATCCCGTATCCGAGTCCTCCGGTCGTCGGATCCACGAGGATCTGATCATCGGGGACACCCAAGTTTCCAAGAAGAATGTTCAACTGTTTGGCGAGATTGATATCGATCGGGGTGTTGGCCACCGCGGTATGCTTGTACCCAATGGCTCCTGCACCGACCTGTTTGTAGTTTTCTTCGACAACTGGACCAATCATCAGATTCATTCCGTCACAGGTCTCAGCCACCTTTCGAAGCACCTCGGCATCTTTTTCACCATTCCCACTTCCCCAGACGATGACAGGAACATCCACGGCTTCGCTAACTTTCTTGGCCGTCTGGGCGGCTTCCTCGCCGGGGCGATTGAGACCGTTGGGATCCGTACTGGCCAACTGGAGACAGATCATCTCTGCCCCATAGCTCTGAACACATTTCCTGGCCCAATCCGCCGGGTCGTTCAACACCTCTTTGTAAGGTTCCAGGGCAGCCTCTGGCCAGTCGTCCGGAACGGAGTCGTAAACTTCCATGGCGATTCGTGGGGGATGGGGCATCGCTCCTTCGAAGAGATGAAAAGGATAGGACGTCTCCCCTCCCACCGTAACGGCTTTAGGTCCTTTCCCTAGCTTGATTTCCTTGATTTTTCCCGAGTATGTGATTTTCGGTATCTCAAATGCCACGAGACTCACCTCCTTACTTTCAGGGTGTTAGGCCTTTGTTTTTCGCTTCTCACTGCCATACCCGTCTTCACTGAACCAGTAGCGTTCTCCCGTCTTGAGATAGGACAGCATCTCCTCGCGATTCCTCAGTTTTTTCCGCCAGTCGATGGGCGTCCCGGGTTTCCCCTCCTCATAGGTAGGGCCCAAGACCTTCACTTTCTTTCCGTCGAAAGAGGTCTTTTCTTCCAGTGGGTAGTCAGACACCTTACACTCCTCCTTTCTGTGGTGAGTAATCGTAACCGTAAAGAACCTGTGGCCAGGGACACTATCCAGACCATCCCGGGCCGAAACACGGCTCCTACATCAGCAACTCGTTTTTCCTGACCATGGGAAACAAGAAGGGATTAGGGCCTGAAAAGCCCATCCGCGTCCCGAACTTTTGCAGCCCTCAAAATCATGTTAGACCAATCTATTATACAACAACCTTCGAGGGACTTTCCAAGAAAGCCCCTAAATCCCGGCAGCCCACTTGGCAGCCTTGACCGTATTCAGCATCAGCATGGTAATCGTCATGGGACCAACCCCGCCAGGGACCGGAGTGATCATGCTCGCCTTTTCTTTGACGCCGTCGAAATCCACATCGCCACAGAGTTTCGCTTTCCCCTCGGGAGTCATTCCAATGCGGTTGACGCCCACATCGATCACGACCGCTCCTTCCTTGACCATGTCGGCAGTGATCGCTTTAGGCTTTCCTGCCGCAACGATGAGAATATCTGCCCTTCGCGTGTGAAAGGCCATGTCTCGGGTTCCTGTGTGGCAGATCGTGACCGTCGCATTGGCCCCTTTCTGTTTCTGTAAGAGGATATTGGCGATGGGCTTGCCCACAATGTTCGATCTTCCGACCACAACGACCTCGGCTCCATCCATCTTCACGCCAGACCGAATGAGGAGTTGCTGGATTCCAGCCGGAGTGCAAGGAAGATAATTCGCTTCGCCGATCATCAATTTTCCAACGTTAATCGGATGAAATCCGTCTACATCCTTTTGCGGATCGATGGCATTGAGCACTCGGGTCTCGTTGATGTGTTTCGGCAGAGGCAATTGAACCAAGATCCCGTGAATCTTGGGATCCTGGTTATATTGGTCGATGAGTTTCAGCAGTTGATCCTCGGTGATGCTTTCAGGTTGATTGTCCTGGATGGAGTAGAATCCGAGGTCTTTGGACGTCTTCTGTTTGGCAGTGACGTAACTCACCGAGGCCGGGTTTTCACCGACCAGGAGGGTGACGAGCCCGGGCACCACCTTGTGCGTTTCTTTCAAACGGGTAACTTCCTGCTTCAATTCTTCCCGAATCTGTTGCGCAATCTCGTTACCACTAATCAGTTTTGCTGTCATCTTTCTCATTCCCCTTTCCTAAAGTCTAAAATCAAATTTTCAAACTCCAAAATTCGGATGGTGGAGTACCATTTTCCGTCTCATGGAATGCATTTCTGAAAAATGCGTCGAGCGGCCTGCACCGACTTTGATTCCGCGGGCAGATGAAACGTAGGTCTCCCTTCAAGGTCGTACTGGTAAACGAGCTCATCCACCGGGATCGTGCCTGCCAACTCCAGATTCTGTTTTTTTGCTTCCGCGGACAAGTCAGGGGCCGGCTCTCCCTGGACCCGATTGATGACCAGGACGTCGCGCAGGATGCGCAGGTCGAGTTCATGGATCAGATCCCGGATCCGTGCCGCGGTCAGTATCCCTCTCCGCGTGGGATCCGAAACGACAAACAGGAGATCGACGTCGCGGGTCGTGAGCCGACTGAAATGTTCCATCCCAGCCTCATTGTCGATGACCAGATAGCGATAATTCCCCGTTAGCAGTTCGATGCATTTTCTCGCAAGCGTGTTGGCAGCGCAATAGCAGCCGGGTCCCTCTGGGCGGCCCATGACGATGAGATCGAATCCTTTGGATTCGATCAAGGACTCCTGAACCTTATATTCAAACCAGATGTCTTTCGTCATTCCCGTGGGCACATCCTTCTTCATCAGCTCCCGGGCTTCGCCGATCGTTGATCTGACCTCGACGCCAAGAACTTCATGGAGATTGGCGTTCGAATCGGCATCGACGGCCAGGATCGGGCCTTTCCGTTGATCCAAGAGAAACCGCAAGATCATTCCGGCCAAGGTTGTCTTGCCTGTTCCCCCTTTTCCTGAAACGGCAATGGTGAAGCTCACGGCCTCCCCTCGATGGCTCTCCCCACAAGATTCTCTCTCTTGATCCGATGGAGCTGTTCCATGACATGGGGGAAGGCGGAACCCTCCGTATGGGGCAGAAACATGGCCGCCACAAATTCATTCATGAAGGTCGGATGATGACTGAGCTCCAGATTCGTCATCATGAGAGCGATCCGCTCCGCCTCCTTCAGGAGATCCTTGGAAAAGGAAAGGAGTCTTGCTCCAAGGAGAGACCCATTTCCGACAAAGATGAACTTATGAATATCGATCTCCGGAAGGAGACCGATAAAGATGGCTTTCTCAAGATCGAGGTGGCGTCCAAACCCTCCAGCAATGATGAACTGCTGGAGGTCGGCAAACCGGAGGCCCACACTTTCTAAGAGAACTTTGCACCCTGCGTAGATGGCGCCTTTGGTGCGAATTAAATTCTCGATATCGATCTCGGTCAGGACGATATCTTCATGAATGGGAGTCATGTCCTTTCGAACCAGAACGTACTCATAGCCATCCGGTCCCTTTCGAACTCGATCGGTGGGGAGGTCTCTCCGAAATTTTCCGTTCTGATCGATGAGGTCCGTGGCCAGAAGTTCGGCCACCGTATCGATGAGACCCGACCCACAGATCCCGATGGGCGTCGCCCGCCCAATCGTCAGCACCATAGGTTCGAAGGTGCAAGGATGGAGGCTCACCTCTTCGATGGCTCCTCGAGTAGCCCTCATCCCAAACTTGATCCCTGCTCCTTCAAATGCGGGCCCCGCAGAACAGGAGACACTCGCCAACCAATCCCTGTTCCCTAAGACAATCTCTCCGTTGGTTCCAATGTCCATGTACAAGGTCAGGGTTTCTCTCCGGAAGATCCCCGAGCCTAAAATCCCAGCAACAATGTCTCCCCCCACATAGCTCGCCACCATGGGAAAGACGTAGACATGGACATGCTCGCCGATGTGGATACCGAGGTGAACCGCTCTGACAGGGGGGATGAAGTTGGCTGTTGGGACATAAGGCTCTTCCCGGATGGTTTTGGGATCGAGCCCCAGAAGGAGATGAGTCATCGTCGTATTCCCTGCGACCACCAGATGAGAAATCAGAGAACGATCAATGTGGCTCATTTCGAGGAGCTCTTGAATAATCCGGTTGATCGTCGAGACGACCACTTCCTGAAGTTTCTGGAGTCCTCCTGCCCTCTGGGAATAGACAATGCGGGTAATCACATCCTCGCCGTAACTGATCTGTGGATTGTAATCGGACGCCTCGGCCAGGGCGAAGAGCGTTGTCCCGTCGCATTGACCCTCGGGGCAGGCGACCACGACACACCCATTGAGGTCAAGGAGCTGACCGAAGATGGTCGTCGTCCCAATATCGAGAACGATCGAGTAGTTCTGGCGGGTCGTATCCCCTGGTTCAACATTGATCAGTTTGTGTCCTTTTCTTGTCAAGACGAGGGTGGCCGTTACCTTCCAATCGGCTTGGCGAAGAATACGACCCAGCTTCATGATCACTCGGAAGTCAGCGGAGATTCCTTCGATTCGGTGCTGTCGAGAGAGGGCCATGGTCAGACGGGTTAAATCACTGAGGTTGTCCTTGAGGGTGGGTGCTTTAAGCTCGACAACCCTCTTGAAGACGGTGGGATCTACCTCCCATCCTTTCACCAACTGGTAGATGTCCTGAGGAGAGAGAAGGTACCGGTTTGCGGTCCGATCTCCCTTAAGCTTCAGAACAGAACGATCCACCTGGGACTCGAGAGGGATTTCGACCTCCAGGTCGTCGTGGACCCGTGTCAAACAGGCCAACCGAAACCCCTCATCGTGCTCCCACTGGTAGAGCTTAGGATGCTTCGAGGGGTCTGCCGCTCCTCGAAGGATTTTGACCTTGCACTTTCCACACGTCCCACTTCCACCACAGGAGGCGTTAATGTGAATTCCAGCCTCCATCGCAGCTTGCAGCAGGTTTTCGTCCGGATCGACGGTCAGCTTTATCTCGCTGGGGTGAAAGGTTACGACATGTTTCGTCATCGATCTCTGGAGTTGATTTCTCTCTTCACGTTTGTCTTTCTGAAACGAATTTGACTTCAATCCCTCACCCAAATCCATCCCCCTGCGAAGGGACCCATTTGGGTGAGGGTCTATTTTGTGATCAGAAGAGTCCTTTGACCTTTCCAGTTTCCACATCCACGTCGATTCTTCGGAAAGCCGGATCGGAACTTGTTCCCGGCATTAGGCTGATCGTACCCGCCATGGGACAAAGGAATTTCGCACCTGCGAAGATCAATACATCCCGGATCGGCAAGATCCAGCCTTTGGGAACTCCCTTTCGAGTGGGATCGTGCGTCAGGCTTAGATGGGTCTTTACCATCATGGTAGTGAAATCCTTGAAATTAGAATCAGCCTCTAATCGTTTGGCTTTTGATTCGGCCTCGGGAGTCCAGGATACACCGTCCGCACCGTATACCTCTTTGGCAACGGTCTCAACCCGTTGCCTGAGAGGCATCTCAAGCGGATAAAGGAACTTGAAATCTACTTTGTCATTACAGGCCTCCATGACCACATCGGCGAGCTCAAGCGCTCCATCCCCACCTTTTAGCCAGTGTTCGGAAACGGCACACCGGGCGCTCGCCTGCTCAGCATATTTTCGGACCAGTGCAATTTCCTCTTTGGTGTCAGTGTGGAATGAATTGATGCAGACGACCGGGCTGATTCCCGATTTTCTGATTACCCCAATGAGGTGGGTCATATTGACAATACCTTTTTCAAGGAGGGCCAGATTTTCCTTCGCATATTCCTCAGGGAGGGGTCGTCCTGCCACAACGGCGGGTCCACCGCCATGCATCTTCAAAGCCCTTATCGTGGTGGTCAGGATTGAAACATTAGGCTTCAAGCCGCTCAACCTGCATTTCACATTCCAGAACTTCTCGAAGCCAATGTCCGCCGCAAAACCGCTTTCCGTTACATGGTAGTCGAACATCTTTAGGCCCATTCGGTCTCCAATGATGGAAGACTGACCCACCGCAATGTTTGCAAAGGGGCCTGCGTGCACCATGCAGGGCTGGTATTCCACCGTGGACATCAAGGTCGGGTTGATGGTGTTTCGCATCCATGCACACATGGCTCCGGCGACTTCGAGATCAGACGTCGTGACGGGATGTCCCTTCTTGTCGTAAGCGACGATGATCTTGCCCAGTCTTTCCCTGAGGTCTTTCAGATCCCGCACAATGGAAAGAATCGCCATGAGCTCCGAGCTGACCGTAATGCCAAACTTGGACGCCACCATAAAGCCGTCCATCTTGCCTCCCATACCCATGATTATGTTTCGCAACCCCTGAGCACAAAAATCCATCACCCAACCCATTTCTATATTGGTGGGATCAATGTCCAAGCGCTTGAGATTCCGCTTGGCCAACTCAGCATCATCGTAATTTCGTTCGTGTTGCATCCGGGCATTCAGAGCCACCATGGCGAGATTGTGGGCATTGGTGATATCATTGATGTCCCCCGCGAGACCGAGTGAGAATTCGGTCATGGGGATCAGAAGCGCCTTGCCTCCTCCAGCCGCCGTTCCCTTCACATTCATGGTCGGACCGCCAGAGGGCTGGCGGATGCAGCCTCCCACGTTCTTCCCTCTTTTGCCGAGACCCTCGATCAAACCCATAGAGGTCGTTGTCTTTCCTTCGCCGAGAGGGGTCGGAGTGATGGCGGTGACTTCGACGTATTTCCCATCGGGCCTGTTTTTCAGACGTTCGACAATCTTCATAAAATCGAGCTTGCACAATTTCCCCATGGGGATGATCTCGTCCTTCTGAAGTCCCAGTTTGTCGCGCCACTGTTCAGGGGTGGGCATATTTCCCTCGGTGGCCTCTGCAATCTGCCAATCTGCAAGTTTTCTCGGATCTAAATCTTCGTACCTAGACATTTCTGATGTCTCCTCCTTTCTTATGAATTGTCGTTTCTGGCTAAGTGTAAAGATCAATCGCTGGCCCCTTGTAACTTATTTCACATCCTTCGCCAAAACCCAAACGCTGTTCATGATGAAATGATAAAATCGATGAGTGAGGCGACGAACAAGGATTGCAAAAATGTATATTTACATAATACAACGCATCACTCTGTGTGAAAAGTTAGTTTCTGATCCCCCCTTTCCTTGCTTATAGTCCTAAAGAAAGGCTATGACCTGCATTCAGCTTAGTTGCTTTGGGGTGAATATGTGGCAAATGCGTTCCGGTATGGCTCGTGGATAATAAATCAATACTTTTTATTTGTCAACGAAAATTTCAACAGAAAAGTAACCCTTTAGTGACGGGTGGCGGTCTGACCAGTGTGGTCTTCTCCGTACCCTTGCATCGTAGATCTCCAGACGAATGGGTGACCGGGCTTTTGGGAGTTGCGAGCTTGCTTCCGAGGTATTTATTTCTGCAGTTGGACACGCAAAGATGACGCCACAGGGTTTCTCCGAATGTCCCGGAAAATCGCCGACATCTCTCCACCGGACCTTCGAGAGGGGGAGGATGATTCGGGCTGCTCAAGCGGACCATTTTGAGCGTCATGAACTCTTGTTTGAAACGGGAGAAGTGGAGGAAGAATCGTGAGCATCCATTAACGGTCACGATTCTTCCAATCATGCAAGAACGGAGGGAGGATCGAAGACCCCCGTCCATTTTTTCCTCAAAAAAACCCCCTTTTATTACCGCTTTATTACCGCCGAGTCATTCTTGAGAGATTCAAGAATCCTCTTCAAAGAGGAACAATTCCCAGTGGGCGTGGCTGTCTCTTCTAAGCAAGAGGGTCTCCAAATCGTTTTCCTTCGATTGGATGAATCGGGAAAAATATGATATGGGGAGGGAGAGGAGGCAAGACCATGAGGCCTGTCGAAGTTCAGCCCCATCTCTATCGAATTCCACTCTGCAGGAACATCGATGGATTAGAAGGGTTCATCGGGTCGTGGGTTTTTGACGGAGATGTCACCTTCATGGTGGATGCGGGGCCCAAAACGTCCGTCCAGTACTTACTCGAGGGGCTGCGGGTTCTGAAGATCAAACGGCTCGACTTCATTTTTCTCACCCACGTCCATATTGATCACGCAGGGGCGACCGGTTCCTTGCTCGCACACTTTCCAGAAACGAAGGTGGTCTGCCACCCGCTGGGAATCACGCACCTCATCGATCCTCAAAAACTATGGGAGGGAAGCAAGAAAGTTCTGGGACAATTGGCCTTGAAATACGGGGAGATCGATCCCGTTCCAGAGCAAAATCTACTTGCTTGCGACGAGTTTGAGTGGAAAGACCTCCAGATCATCCCGACTCCTGGACATGCCGCCCATCACCTTTGTCTTCTCCATCACCATCGGCTCTTCGCTGGGGAGGCAGGGGGGACCTTTCTTGACTTCGGCGATGAATTCTATCTTCGACCAGCAACCGCACCGAGATTCATCTTGGAGGAAACCGTTGCCAGTATCGACAGACTCCTGGGCACCCAGGCCCAAGAAATCTATTATGCCCATGCGGGATTTCATCGAGACGCCAAGAAGATGCTCACGCTCTATCGCAAGCAGCTTTTTTTCTGGAGGGATATCGTAGCAGAACAGCTGAAGCAGTCCGGTCAGAAAAATCTGGTCGATCGATGTCTCACCGTCCTGCTGGAGCAAGACGAACTTTTGAGGAGTCTTCGGCTCATGAAAGAGGAGGAAAAGGATCGCGAGTCGAATTTCACCCGGAACAGTCTGTTGGGATTCATTGACTATTTAAACCCTTCTTGACGGAGTTCTCTTTCACTGGAACGATGGAGGATCAGAAATGAAGATCTTTGAGAGTCAGGACATACTTCTTTTTGCAAAACGAATCGAGGACAACGGAGAGAGGTTCTACCAACACTCTGCAGATCGGCTTCAGGACCCGGAAGCCAAAGGACTCTTTCGTTACCTGGCTGAAGAGGAGCGAGTGCACAGAAATGTGTTTGAGGGAATGCTCTCAACGATGGAGAGATTTGATGTGAGGGAAACCTATGAAGGAGAGTATCTCTCCTATCTTCAGGACACTCTCGATCGCAAGGTCATTTTTGATTCAAAGACAGCGGAAAACGAACTGGTCGGCGTTCAAGACACCGTGTCTGCCATTGACTTCGCCATCCGCCGGGAGATGGATGCCATTCTCTATTTTACGGAAATGAAACACTTTGTGTCCGAGGGGCAACAGGGTCCGATTGACCGAATCCTTGAAGAGGAGAGGGGACATTTCTCCAAATTGAACGACTTCAAGAAAACCTTCGAAAAGAAACAGTAGACCTTTCTTGTTTGACCTTCTTATTTCTCGCTCACGAAACGGGGGATTCGGTTGATCCTCGAGAATCTATGGACGAGACCCTCGAGTAACTCGGGGCAGTGGTTTCACCTTCTGGGTCTAAGGTATGTGGTGCCGTAACTTCTGAGGAGTCAGCGTGACACAAAAAATCTTCTTTATTTTTTCATTCATTAGGGCTACAATTTTCCCGTCCTCATGAGATTCTCTCATTCCGGCAGAAGGAGACCACGGCCTTTGGCCGCCGACGAGTACGCCATCGTCTGGCCGGAATGTCGCCCTACATGAGCGTTATGCAAGGTACCACACCTGCCTGCGGTAGGCAGGGGCTTTGCCCGTAGGGCTCCATTTACAACTCGTACATAAAATGAT
>Ga0209254_10007077_pt1 | contig 10347 bp, 14 predicted proteins | sample FrelakmetDIP11DI_FD_187148 | JGI IMG/M metagenome (GOLD analysis project Ga0209254, IMG submission 187148) | Freshwater lake sediment microbial communities from the University of Notre Dame, USA, for methane emissions studies - DIP11 DI (SPAdes)... | ecosystem: Environmental > Aquatic >... | reverse complement strand
TATTGCCAATGTCGCTTGGAATTTGCCTTTCGGAAATGGCCATGCAAGATATCACGAAATCGGTTTATTGATGCTGATTGAGACGAGCTAAACACATACGAATTCTAAATAAAAAGAGAAGAAATTGCGAAAAAAAGCAGTTATCAATCTTTATGAAGAGTTTTGCAGTTCAAGACCAAGTGCCGTCTTGATCTCGCTAAGGACTATTTTCTCCGGTTCGCTTACTGCCACACCGTGCTCTTTTGCCGCCTCCGCAACCTTTTGACCTATGGCCATTATCCATTTCTTGTAGGCCAACGCTTCCTCCGGGGAAACCTTTGAAAGAGCCTTAGCGGCGAACTTGCATGCCTGAGTTATTTCATTCCTGTACCTGGCCTGATCGTTTTTCATCAGAATCTGCTGCTCCTTTACGAGATCCTTTGCCCTGGATTGCATCTCCGTGGAAATAAGGCCCAAAAGCGCTGAGCCGGAGGCAGAGGCAAGCTTTCCTGGCTCGGTCATCATGGCTTTGGATTCACCCCATGCCCCCAGAAATGAAGGCGCGGCTGCAATTACTGTTATTGAGACTGCATACGGTAAGGTTAGCAGGTTATTCCATTCTTCGTTGCTGAAATCTTCTTTCATTCTCAATTCCACCTTTGTCTGATTGCTTATTCGGTTTATTTCTTGCAAGTTGTATATCCGACATTCCGGAGTTACGCCTCCATTCCATAATATTTTTCGCATTCTTTCCCTAGAACCCTAATCCAAAATTCATAGAATCCCTGAGATTCGCGATCTCTCGATGTACTTCCTTCCCGATTTCAACCGCCACTTATGGATTGTATATTTTAAAAAATATTCTGTCCCGAGAAAATCTCTAAGGAAAGGTGGAGTTAATCCGAAATGTCGGCTCTATTACTTTCGCTCTGAATTAAACGTCTCTCATAATGTCATCCTTGAGCTTGGAAGTTGCATTGAATCCGCACAGAATATCATTTCATATTTCTATGTTATTCATACTTTATCTAATGTAAAAATAGTTAATAGATATCGTTTTCATGCGAAACTACTTAATCTTGCACGTAGTAAGTACTAGTCATGGCAGGAATCCTTGAGCGCATAATGCAGTCCAAAAAGAAGATCGCAAAGCAGTCTATGCCTACGGATATGGTTCCAACCAAGGTCCTGCAGCTCCAAATGGCCAAGGAGATCCTGGCGGAGACCTTTGGAGTCTCTGTCAGGGAGGTGGAAGAGATGATCCAGATGCGCTGCATGGAGAAAGAGGCATGGCCGGAGGGCTTATGGGTCGAGGGATGAGACCCGGCCTGAGGGTCTGTCGAGAGCTGCCAATTTAGGCAGGTCAGCGAGAGCAATCGGTGGAAGACCTAGGGCTTGATTCTTTGCAATTCCAGGATAGCCATCTCGCAAAATACTAATCAATGATAAGAAAAATTGGTTCGGTAACATCTGTCCAGTATTCTAGTAAGATCTAATCGTAATCGTCTATATGATTCTTAAAGAGTGTATTATGATCTATGAGATGGGTTACGAAATATCTGCTGGCAATCATGGCCGCATGCATCCTCATGACCTGCATGAATACGGCCTGCGCCGCAAGTGAAGATATTTCGGAATTGAAGAAACTTATCTCGAGCAATGAAGACACTCGCATTAACTCCCAGGATCTGGCCTTCTTCCTTGCCACCCATAATTATGGAGCGGTTCCCAAGGATGATTGTGTCGAAGTCGAGCTAAACGGCCGGATCTGCAAACTCATTCCCAATGGCAATGAACCGGGATTGTGCGAGATCGCATTCTGAACTTGACTCTATACAATCATAGTTATCGGAGGGGAAGAACATGAGATCAAAAACAAGAACAAATGATATGATCAGATCGCGAATTTTAAAAGCATGTGCGAATGGAGCGAAAAAAAATAGGATTACGAATCAAGTGAGCCCCAATTCTATCAAATTGATATCCTATTTGCTTTTGATCGATGATGGGCTAATTGAGGTAGTAGATGAGGGTGGCCGAATTGTTCATAGAACAACTCCAAAGGGACTGGGCTTGATCGCGGGGCCAGAGCGCTTTCATGGCGAAGCTGATAAACTAACGTGCTTAAACTAGAATTTGCGCGCAAAATTCATGCTGATAATTCATGCTGATGATTGAGGGATAAACCTCGATCGTGTCCAATAATTCATCAAGACGTGATCGTAGCCTCCCGCAATCTGGCAAATATTTTTAATGCGCTCCTATTCGACCATAAAATCTCTATTCTGCCGACATCCCTTACCATGCAGACGATATCAATTCACTGTCGCGCCCAGGTTATCTGATCGGATCGGTCCATATCTGTCAAAATTAAAGCTTTAAGTTGGACGCAATCGTCTATATGATTCTTTAAGCCCTAGATGTATCTATGGCGTGTAAGGATATCTGTGCATTAAGTTTGCTCTCGATTGCAATCATTCTGGCTCTTCCCACAGCCAGCGCATCGAGCGATTCTCTCTCCGATCTGAAAGCCACGATATCCGGCTTCGATGATCCCCGCATGGACACAGAGGATCTGGCCTTCTTCCTGGCCTCTCATGGCTTTGATGCCACACCCAAGGGCGGCTTTGTAGAGGTCGATCTGGACGGCCATGTCCACAAACTAACCCCCAACGGCTCGGCTCCGGGGCTGGCATGGATTGCGGCCATAACCTGTTGAGTGTACTCCTGCCTGTTCTCCAAAAGGGATACTTCTTCGGGAAGTCTCTCCCGCCAATGAGCTCGGACCAAAAACCGTCCTTGAATTTGCCTTTGTTGGACAATCAAAAGATCAGAGGGCCAGCCGGGCTTGGAGGGGCATATTAATATTGCTCAAAACCTTAAGGCGATAGTCCTGTTGTAATATTGATTTGAGCTTTCCTGAATAGACGCTGAGAGTTATCTCTTTTGTACGACCGTACCTTCCCTTGGACACAACAATTGTATGCAAGATGCCCAGCATATCCAGTTCAGCTATGAGATCGGTTATCCTGCGATGGGTTAAGTAGTCGGTCTCAATCATGGGGCAGAGCTGCTTATACATATTGTATACAACACTGGTGGTGATATTCCTTGTACCTTGCTCCTCCAAGAGAACGATACTATAGAGCACAAGCTTGGATTGCGTAGGAAGGGTCTTTATCACTTCATCTACTCTGTCTTGCTCTATCTTTTCTCTGGCTGATCTGACATGGCCTTCCGCCACGACAGCCGAGCGTGCCCTCTCTGCCAGCTCGCCTGAAATGCGCAACAAATCCAGGGCACGCCGCGCGTCTCCATGTTCTTGAGCAGCAAAGGCGGAACACAGTGGAATAACATCTCCTGCAAGCACTCCGTGCTTGAAGGCCAAGCTTGCCCTTTGCTCCAAGATATCTTTAATCTGCTCCGCATTATAAGGAGGAAAGATGATTTCGTCCTCTCCAAGAGAGCTTTTTACCCTTGGATCTAAGAACTCTGTGAACTTGAGATCGTTGGAGATCCCTATAATGCTGACTCGTGATCGCAACAGATCAGAATTAATACGCGATAGATTGTAAAGAACGTCATCCCCTTTCCTGACCAATTTGTCCACTTCATCGAGCATTATCACAACTACTCGCCTTTCACTATCAAGTGCGTTTCTGAACTCTGCATAAACTTGATCAGTAGGCCAACCGGTCATAGGAATTTCCTTATCGAAGTGCCTAGCCAGATGTGCTAGGATCCTATATTGCGTGTCTACTACCTCGCAGTTTATGTAGATCACCGTGCACTTCATATCGCCCAGACCGGCTTCTTCTAACTCCTTTCCCACATATTTAGCTACAGCAGTTTTTCCTGTTCCGGTCTTACCATAAATAAGAACATTAGAAGGTGTTTCTCCTCTTAGTGCAGGAACTAAAACAGACGCAAGACCATTGATCTGCTCTTCCCGATGGGGTAATTCTTTGGGTGTATATGTAGAGCGCAAAACATCTCTTAATTGAAATATGCCACCTTGCGCCATTAGATCGGCAAATAACCCTCCCGGTGTTGACACGATAATTCCCCTCGAACAATTTTTCTTAGACTCGAGGGATATTAAGAGTTATGGTCAACACCCCATGATTTCCAATGGAGATAACCCACCCACCCCATGACTTCGAGTGGAAGTAAAATAATATTTAGCCGAACTTCGGGTTTTGATGATGAAAATAAATTTAGTCGTTGTGAGTTATATTACTCATTATACTTAAATCTTTCTATTGCTAAGAGTAAAGAACTAAATATTAATATCTTATTTTTCTTTTTTTGTTTTTTGCTAAAATTGATATAATAAATACCAAATCCCATCGATTTGAGTTCATAGAGAAAAACGGCCTTGGCATTCTTCGCGAAGCAGTAATAATTAAAAAGATATGACGTGGTGCCCCTATTTTTTATTAGTTCAAGACATACGATCGTGAACATAGTCCTACTCGAAAGGGGCTCAATGCCTGAGATTGGAAACAAAAACCCGATACCTAGATACGGCGTTCGAATTTCGAGTTGCATCTAGGTCTGACATGTTAGGGTTCTGGACCGAACAAATGAAATCTCAGCAGTCCAGTGGAAATCATACGGTCTCTCTCGAACTCCTCGTTGAGTCATGTCGAGATTCAATCAAGCTCAAAGCGAAACAATCAGGAAACTAACCCATTATTTTCCACGATCATGCGAGAAGCATATCGGATCCGGATAAAGATAGAAGGACTCAGGCCACAGGAATTGTTTCAAGCTGGCTGGCGACGTTCCAGATCAGAGTTCTTGTGTGAAGTGGGATATTGGGATCGTTGCTAATCTCGTCTAATATCGATATGGCTGAGGCAGCCTTAACTGCCTCATTTGTATTTGGGTCTATGAGGATGGTCTTCGCACTCTCTGCGGAGCGACGTATATTCCTCGGGACAGCATCATCATTCATGATGCGCTCTAAGACCTCAATGCATTGCTTAAGGACCTTCTCAGCTGTCGTAGAATCACCACCTTTGCTTGTGGGAAAAAGGTTAATGACGATGTTCGTCTTAATCAGTCTAACAGTGATGATATGGTTGTTCTATTTAAACGTATGTGGAATGGTGTGAGGGACCATGGAAGAAGATGAGGTTCTAGAGAGGATAACCAAGCTTTTGGAAAAAGGCTGCACTATGCTCGCCACCCATCACGAATGTGGCGCTCCGCTATTTCGATGCCAGGGTGAGGTTGTCTGCCCAGTGTGTTCCTTTGGGCGAGATAGAGCGGAGCCGACCGGGGTCTCAAGCCATTCTACCAATGCGGTGGATAATAAGCCATCGGGTTTGCAGAGTTCTGCTGCCGAGGATGGCGTTTTTCAGGATCTTGCTGCAAAGAGCGATCTGGAGCCGAAGATTGCGAATTTGCGCGGCCCGATTCTCCGCAAGGCAAGAGCTATTGCAGAAGCGATGGAAGTAGAGCAGGATCTGGAAAAAGTAAAGAGGCAGATTGATTGTATTGAGGCCTTGCTAAGGATTCTCGCATCTCTGCCGAGATGATTCGATCTTGATGGATGATTCGATCTTGATGGATGTTCATACTTTCTTGAGCTGTGCGATTATGTTCCAGTGGAAATAAAGGGGTTGGATAATTGGCCGGGAATTTTTTTAGAATGTGTGGTATAACTCCACTTTTATTACCTCTTTTGCTGGTGATATTAGGCATTTCAGGTTGCCTGCAGAAGGCAGAGGAGCCAGTTGATATCTCTTTGCCTGATTTAGAGGGGACAGCGTCTCCCCGCTTGCAATTGGATTTTGATGCGGAGGTGAGCAGCCTCCTTTTCAGAGTTCAGGGTAATCTCATGATGCGCTCCAATGTCTCCCTGCCCTATTTGATTCTAAACGCCACACTGCATGAGGGCAAGAGGCCTCTAAAGAGCATTCGCTATATGATGATCGATGTAAAACCCGACCACGATCATGCCTTTGAGATCTCGAAGAGCATGCGAATTCCATCAGGAAGCTACAACTGCTCTTTGGAGGTATCGGGGCCTAATGGGCCTCTGATATGCGAAACAAGAAGTTGCATTGTGAATGGACCTTGGGAGGAGCCTTCCCCTGTCGCGCCACCCATTTTGCGGCGGGATCCGCCAAGGACGGATGCAGAAGAAAGGGATAGAGCGGAGACGATTTCGCAAAAGAATGGAGAAGCATTTGAAAAAGACGCAAGTGAGACCTTTCAGAGGTCCGATTCGCTCCAGAAAGATTCAGAGGAGTCGAGGCGTCTCATGGGAAACGATGTGTCTAGCGTTTCCAATGAAAAAGAGAAATTCGACATAGTCCCAGAGGCTGTGGCAGCTAATGGATTCGAAGGCGAATCAAAGCTCGTAGGCAGCAGCAGCTCCAAGAAGTACCATCGGCCCAACTGCCGCTATGTCTCCAAAATAAAGCCAGAAAACAGAGTCCTTTTCACAAGTCGGGAGGAGGCGAGAATCCAGGGCTATCTTCCCTGCAAGGTGTGTGCAGCCTAAAAGTTCCCTATTAAAACGCAGGAGAGGCCTGGAGCCGATGGAGGTGAGCTCGTCCTCCCCCGGCTGATCGTCTCTTGTGGATAGCCAAGGTCGGTTAGAACGGCTACTGCGCGTGAAAGCCCTTCCGCCTCCAGCTCAGAGCACAGGCCTTCAAGGTCAGTCCTCTCATCTATGAGAAGGAAGACGCTCTTGTCCCGGCGCAACTCGGAGGCGATGCCTTCGAAGTCCAGTCTTCTGCCGTGCACAGTAATGGGCACAACCTTGAGCTGACTGATGCGAAGTCGAGCGCAGGTCAACTGCAGGCTGGATATTCCCGGAATCACCCTTCCCTGCAAGTACCCGAGGCCGGAGAGCATGGGATCACCTGTGCTCAAAACTAAAGCCTCCTCGGGAAGCTTTCTCAATTCCTTATAGTCCTCAATGACTCTGACAACGCAGTCCGGCCGGAAATGGTCACTGGCGATATCAACTGCCCTCTTCGAACCGTATATGAGCCCGGCTTCGCCTATCGCATTAATGGCTTCTTGAGTCATCATCCCTGGTCCCGCCCCTACTCCTACTATTATCATGGTCCTGCCCCTATGATCACACGTCCTTTATGCAATACAGCAATATCGCAATAATGTCTTAGCAATACAGCAATATCGCAATAATGTCTTGGCAATACAGGAATATCGTAATACAGTCTTGGCGTTAAAGCAATATCGCAATACAGCTCTTCTCGCGGCATTTCTGCATCCCTTATGGAACATCTCTAAAGATGCTTCCGTCTTTTTGAAGCAAGACTATTCGGGTATTGGGCAGCTTCATCTTTGCCTTCTCCAGAGCACGAGTGATGTTTCCATGATCCGGATCCTTCTGCACCAGGTCAGCAACCGTGCCACGGCCTGTTCCTTCCAGAACGTCCGGCCAAGCCCACCTGAGGATGAGCGCGGGAAGGCCGCACAGAATGCTTTCTTGATCTCCTTCAAACTTGATGCGGTCGAGCTTGCTGCCTACCAGCACAGCTTGATGATCTGGGAAGAGAATGCGACTGAACTTCAGTCCAGTCCTTCCGCAAGTTACCACTACCTTTTTTGCGTGCTTTAGCTCCTCCATTTTGCTATCTACGAGGTGATCGTTCCAGGGCTCAACAAAGCCGGTTGAGCCCAGGATGGAAATACCTCCTTGAATACCCAAGGAAGGATTCAGAGTCTGTTTCGCCAGGACAACGCCTCGCGGAACGCAGAGCTCAACTGTTGTGCCTCTGAGCCCCGTCTCCTGCAGGCCTTCATCAATAGCTCGCATTATTTGCTGCCTTGCATAGCGGCTTATGGCAGGCATCCCCAAATCCGCGCAGAGCCCATCTGCAGCGATTCTGCCTACACCCTTTCCGGCCAATAACTCAGTTTTATCCCCTGGATGGGCCAGGGCAAAGATCTCCACGCCATCGGTGACATCGAATTGATGGTCGCCTCCCTCTTTCACTGCAATGCAAAAGCCCTCTTTGGAAACGACGGGCAGAGACACCCGCAGGCCGGCTGGGGTCATGACCTCCACGCAATCGATGGATTTTTGCAAGGAGAGTACGGCACCTTTGCAGGCAGCGGCTGAAGTTGTTCCTGTTGTCAGGCCTCGTTTCAACAAGCGGCCATCGGAGAGAATCACCCATCGGCCGCTTCCAATCTTCGTGATCGCCTCTGCATCGCGGCATTGCTCGATCCAGGATACAGGAATATGAAAGCCGGTAACCGGATCAATGATGGGTTCGGGCATAGATGTTTATGATCTCATTTAGGGCGGCTACTGCGATTGGCGTTCCGCCGCGAGTGCCCTCTGTGGAAATGGATGGGACCTCCATCGTCCTTAATCTTTCTTTGCTCTCGGCGGCGTTCACAAAGCCTACAGGGACGCCAATAACCAGCTCTGGCCGTGCTTGTTCAGACTGCATTAGGTCACATAATGCCAGAAGGGCGGAGGGCGCATTTCCGATCACCACGATGGAGCCGCTCAGCTCTCCTTGGAGCGTCAGAACTCCGGCCGATGTACGGGTGAGTCCTTGTGAGTAGGCTAATTTATCGCCCTTGCCGATAAAAGCCTCGATCTTGCTATTGTGTCCTCTCTTTACAATCCCCGCCTCGACCATCTTTATGTCCACGTGGATGGCCGCTCCCTTCTCCAGAGCCCGGAGTCCCGCTTGAACCGGATAATGCAGGAATCTCAGGATCTCGGCTATGTTTAGGTCTCCTGTGGCAATAACACAGCGCTGCTTGATCCTATCCTCTGCCGTCTCGTCTCCAATCATCTCCGAGATGAGGCCTCTGCTCTTCTTGCTGATCTCCAGAGCGTCTGTCGTGTCCGCTCCGATGTCTGTGTATTCCTCTTTCAAGTGGCATCAGCTCTAGTAGCAATATTTGCTCTCATATCCTCTTCTGGTAATTATCTTCCCATCTTTTATAAAAGAATTGGCAGCGGAGATGAGAAGGGTGAACCGAAATCCTGAGGGTCCGGCCTTTGCAAGATCTCCTGCCTTCAATATGATCGACTCTTCTCCCGGTCTTGTTACATCTCTGGCGAGAACGCAAGGTCTTCCGGGATCAATCTCTTGCAATAGTGGGGCTATCTCATGGCCCTCTACATTGTAGATTACAACGCCAAAACCCGCAGCCGCGAGTTGGCCTGCATGATTTCTGCTCGGTTTGGAAAGAAGGGCGAAATCGTTCACCAAAGGTGCTCCCGCCTTGGCAGCCACCGAGGAGAAGGCGCTCACGCCTGGGGAGATATGCACAGTACACTCTCCTGCTGCCCTTTCAAGAATTCTCCAAGAAGCACCAAAGATGCTTGGATCGCCTCCTGCCAGGATAGAGGCTCGCTTTCCGTTTTGGGCTGCAGCTCTTGCTTCCTCGTATCGGGCAGCCATCCTTTGCGGGCATGGGCCCAGATGTGTTATCTTCTCTGCAGGGGTGAGGTCGGCAACTGATTGCAGGTATCGCTCTGCTCCGAAGATCTTATCCGAAATCTTCAGCAGATCTTGTGCCTCATGGGTGAGATGCTTCTTGTCTCCCGGCCCAATGCCTACCAAATTGACGCTTGCCTCTGGGCTAGGGTCACCTCTGAATAATCCCCTTCCGGAGATTATGATTAAGGTGGTCATATCTATTTTATTCCTGAGGGCTTCATCTTCCATCAGCTTGGTGGTCGTGGTCCAGAAGATCTCTTCATCCTCACGGCTCACGTTTTTGGCCACCAATGCCTCGCGCCCTTTGCTGAGTTCCAGGGCTCGCAGAAGCAGTTGTTCTCTTTTCTTGCTCTTGGGATTATACAGGGCTATGGGCATCTCATATTCTGAGGCAAGTCTCAGTCGCTGCTCTATCTGCGGCCGGGGCGTGAGCAGATCGCTCAGGCTTATAGTCGCCAGGCTGCTTTGGAAAACAAGGCCTGCCCGGCAGGCAGCGGCGGCAAAGGAGGTGACTCCAGGCACCACTTCCACATTTGCCGGCTCCGGGGCAATCTCCAGGCCCAGTCCTGCCATGCCATAGACGTTGGGATCACCGCTGCTTACCAGGGCTACCGATCCTTCTGAAAGAAGGTCTACTGCCGCCTTGGCCCGGTCCACCTCCTTTCCCATGCCGCTGCAGAAGATCTCCTTGCCATGCAGCAGATCAGCGATCATGTTCAGATACGGCCGATACCCGACCACAAAGTCTGCCTTCTTGATAGCTTCCTCCGCTCCGATGGTGCGTAGGCTGCGGTTTCCTGGTCCTATGCCCACAATGGAAAGCTTATTCTCCGAGGGCAACGGTCACCCTCCCATAGGCCTTTTTGGGCATAATTAGCTTCTCGGCCAGCGCCAGGACGGCGGGCTCGGCCAC
>Ga0209254_10007076_pt1 | contig 10348 bp, 6 predicted proteins | sample FrelakmetDIP11DI_FD_187148 | JGI IMG/M metagenome (GOLD analysis project Ga0209254, IMG submission 187148) | Freshwater lake sediment microbial communities from the University of Notre Dame, USA, for methane emissions studies - DIP11 DI (SPAdes)... | ecosystem: Environmental > Aquatic >... | reverse complement strand
CGGCGCCACACTGGGCATCGACGGCCTGTCCGATGCGACCCATGCCCACGATGCCCAGTGTGGCGCCGGCGACCGCGCGCCCCAGCAGCATGAACGGGCTCCACCTTTCGAAACGCCCATCCCTGACCATGAGATCACCTTCGACCACGCGCCGGACGGTGCTCAGGATGAGGGCCCAGGTCAGATCGGCGGTCGCGTCGGTGAGCACACCGGGGGTATTGGTGACCAGGATCCCGCGCCTCGAGGCAGCTCCGACATCCACGTTGTCATAGCCCACCGCCATGTTGGAGATCACCCGCAGTCGTGGACCTGCCGCTGCCATGACCTCCTCGTCTATGGTCTCCGAGAGCAGGCACAGCAGCGCGTCTGCGCCGCGTATTCCCCGCAGCAGCTCTTCCCGGGTGGGCGGACGATCCTCGCCACCCCCCGTGACCTCGAACGCTTCGTGAACCAGCGTGAAACCCGGCTCCGGGATGCGTCGGGTCAGAAACAATCGCGGCCTAGAGGAATCCATGGCCGGTCCAGTATATCCTTAGCGCATGCTTGGACGGATCCATGTGGGCACGTGCTCGTGGACCGACCCCACCATGGTGCGGGCCTGGTACCCGGCGGGCGTCCGCACCGCGGCAGACCGCCTTCGCTACTACGCGGCCCAGTTCGACACCGTGGAGGTCGATTCCACGTTCTACGGCCTCCCCACGTCGGCCACGTCCCGCCTGTGGGCCGAGCGGACCCCGCCCGGGTTCGTGTTCCACGTCAAGGCTTTCGGCATGCTGACCAGACATGGGGTGCGGCCGGAGGGACTCCCGGCTCCGGTGCGCGCCGAGCACGACTTCGAACTCGATCGTTACGGACGCATCTTGCACCCGTCGGCGGAGTTGCGCGCGCAGGTCTTTTCGCTCTTTTCCGAAGCCCTCCAGCCACTACGGGACCAAGGCAAGTTGGGGCTCATCCTTCTCCAGTTCCCGCCGTACTTCGTGGCCAACCAGATCAATCGAGACTACATCGCCCGATGCGCGGCTCTGCTCCTGCCCGACGGGGTGGCGGTAGAGTTCAGACATGCGTCCTGGGTGGAACCGGCGGAACTGACGACCACACTCGATCTGCTCACTTCCCTCGGTCTCACCTATGTCTGTGTCGACGAACCTCGCCTGCCGGGCCCGACGGTCCTGCCCCCACTCACCGCCGTGACCGCCGACACGTCGTATGTGCGCTTCCACGGCCGCAACGCCGCCACCTGGAACGCCCGGGTGGGCTCTGCGGCCGAGCGCTTCAAGTACTTCTATCAGCCCGAGGAACTGGCCGAATGGGTGAAGCCCGTTCGTCATCTGCAGGAACAGGCCCGGGCCGCGTATCTCATGTTCAACAACTGCTTCGCCGACTACGCCCCGCGTAATGCCCAGCAGATGATGTCCCTGCTCGACCCGGCCGAGCCGACGGGTCTCAGTGAAAAGGGTGGCGCCCCGCCAGGGGCCCCGGCCGACGACGCCCGAAACGCCGCGACCCCGGCCGACGACGCCTCGATAAGAGACGACCGTCCTTGACCCAAGCTCCGCCTATCTCCCGACGGCCCGGGTCGCCCTCGATCAGACCTTGGGCAGGTTCTTCATCGCCTCTTTGATCTTCTCTTCCGGGTACGCGTAGTCCTCGAGCTTGCCATCCAGGTAGTTGTCGTACGAGCCCATGTCGAAGTGGCCGTGCCCGCTCAAATTGAACAGGATGGTCTTCTCGTCGCCGGACTGCTTGCAGTCCTCGGCCAACTGCCGGACCACGGCGATGGCGTGATTACTCTCCGGGGCCGGGATGATGCCCTCGGAGCACGAGAAGCTGACGCCGGCCGAGAAGACGTCATTCTGCATGACCGACCGCGCCTCCACCAGGCCAAGCTGATGCGCATGCGACAGCATGGGCGCCATGCCGTGATAGCGCAGGCCGCCGGCGTGAATGCCCGGCGGAATGAAATCGTGACCCAGGGTGTCCATTTTGACCAGGGGCGTCAATTTGGCCGTGTCGCCATAGTCGAACGCGTAGACGCCCTTGGTCATGCTGGGGCAGGCTGCCGGCTCGACCGCGATGATACGGGTCTTCTTGCCTTGCTTGATATTCGCTCCCACGAACGGGAAGGCGATACCGGCGAAGTTGGAGCCGCCACCGACACATCCCACCACGAAGTCGGGGTATGCATCGGCCATCTCCAACTGCTCGATGGCTTCCTGGCCGATGACCGTCTGATGAAGCAACACGTGGTTCAAAACCGATCCCAGGGAATAGTGGGTGTCGTCGCGCTTGGCGGCCACTTCCACCGCCTCGCTGATGGCTATTCCCAAGCTTCCGGGAGAATCCGGATCCTGCGCCAGGATGGCCCGGCCGCATTCCGTGGTATCGGAGGGACTCGGTATGACCTCCGCTCCCCACACACGGATCATGCTCCGGCGATAGGGCTTCTGGAAGTAGGAGACCTTGACCATATACACCAGGCACTCCATGCCCAGAAGCTGGCAGGCCAGCGAGAGCGCGGAGCCCCACTGACCGGCGCCGGTCTCTGTGGTGAGCTTGGTGATGCCTTCCTGCTTGTTGTACCAAGCCTGGGCAATAGCCGTGTTCGGCTTGTGAGAACCGGCCGGGCTCGCGCCTTCATACTTGAAGTAGATCTTGGCGGGGGTGCCCAGGGCTTTCTCCCAGCGCGCGGCTCGCATCAGCGGGGTCGGGCGCCACAGCTTGTAGATCTCCCGGACCTCGTCAGGTATCTCGATCCAGGGCTCCGCCGACATCTCCTGCATGATGAGGCCCATCGGGAACAAGGGAGCCAGGTCGTCGGGACCGGCCGGTTGCAGAGTTCCCGGGTGGAGGGGCGGCGGCGGGGGGGCGGGAAGATCTGGCGCAATGTTGTACCACGCCGTCGGGATTCTGTCTTCCGGTAGCAGATACTTGATCGCCATGCCTTTCTGCCTTTCCATCCTTTGGGGGGCGTGTAGGGATGCAAGGTAGCACAACGCCAATGAACATGCATCGAGCGCGGGTAACAAGGGTATGCTAACGGCGACAAGATTCACCGTGCCATCGGACCCAGGAGGCACAATGGCTATCCTCCCCACCTTGACGCCGGATACGTTGGAATTCGTGCTCCTCTCGTTCGAAGGACCGGATGAGTACGCTATGGCCGGCGGACTGGGCGTGCGCATGAAGGAGTTGGCCCTCGAGCTCGCTCGTCAGGGTTACCGGACGCACTTTGTGTTCGTGGGCGACCCGCATCTTCCCGCGCGGGAGTCCCCGGTAGAGAATCTGACCCTCCATCGGTGGTCACAGTGGCTTTCTGCCCACTACCCAGCCGGTGTCTATCAGGGTGAGGAGCCGAAGGTCGTCGACTGGAACGAGCAGCTCCCCGGCTTCGTGGCATCCAGACTGGTGGCGCCGGCCGCCGCGAACAGGCGCCTGACCGCCATTATGGCCGAGGAGTGGCACACGGCTTATGCCACCTGCCAAGTCTCCGACCGCCTGTGGCTCGATGGACTGCGCGACAAGGCCATCATCCTTTGGAACGCGAACAACGTGATGGGTTTCGACCGCATCAACTGGGGACGGCTTGACTTCTGTACGCAGATCACCACCGTCTCCCGCTACATGAAACACGTCATGTGGGACAAGGGGGTCAATCCCTTGGTCATTCCCAATGGCATCCCCGGCGACCGGATCCGCCGGGCCGATCACGCGTTGATAGGCCGGCTGCGGGCCGCTCTCCCCGGGCGAGAGCTGATCTTCAAGATCGGCCGCTTCAGTCCCGACAAGCGCTGGAATATGGCTGTTGAGGCTGTGGCCGAAGAGAAGAGACGCGGCCGCGACGTAGCCATGGTGATCCGGGGCGGAATCGAACCACATGGGATGGAGATCCTTGCCAACGCGCGCGGTCAGGGTCTAACTGTGGTCGACGTCAAGCTACCACGGGAAGTGGACCAGGCTATCAGTGCCCTGGCCGACACCCCCCCGGCCGACATCTACAACCAGACCAGTTTCATGAGCGACGAACTCGTCTCCCTGCTGTACGAGGGCTCAGACGCCGTGCTGGCCAATTCCGGCCACGAGCCGTTCGGGCTGGTGGGCCTGGAGGTCATGGCTGCCGGCGGGATCGCTTTCGTGGGTTCGACCGGCGAGGACTACGCCGTGCCCTACCTCAACTCGGTGGTGCTCGATACAGATGACCCCTCCGAGATAAACGTCGCCTTGGAGTTCTTGCGCACTCACCCGGAGGTGGTCGCCCGGATGCGTGCCGATGCCCAGGAGACCGCCCGGAGCTTCAGTTGGGACAACGTCATCGCGGACAGCCTGGTGGGCAAGCTCGAGTACGTCGCCCTGCGCCAGGTCGTGAACCCGCCGGTCGGCGATCTCCCCAGACCCTCTCGCGAGCCCCGGACCATGGAAGCCGCAGTCGGGAACGGAGAAGGATGCGACTCGCTCCCTTACGGCGGTCAATCGGTGAGCCGGCGGCTGCCGGTCAAACCCCGGTCCTCGACTCGCAGCCCGAAGCCGGCCGAGGCCCCGGCCGAACAGGAAGGGCCTGTGATCGAAGAGCCGGGAGCCGCGGCGGCCGGCGCCGCGCCCGCGACCCAGAGCAGCCCCAAGACCAAACGCAAACCGGCTCGCTGAAGAGCCCGGCCCGCTTAGGAGCGATCATGGCCGAGAACCTGGTCACCTACTGTGTGATCCATCAGCCTCGCCGTATCCACCTGCCGGCGCAGGTCATCCCCGCGGGCACCAAGCCCGGCGCGATGGCTCCCTACCTGTTCGACGATCGCATGAACCGCCGCTACTTCGAAAAGGTCGCCCGTTGGTGCTACTACCCGGCGGTCGACATGTTCATCGACATGCTCGACCATGGTTTCAAGCTGGGCCTGGGGTTCTCGGTCAGCTTCCTCTGGCAGTTGCGCCACTGGGATCGCACGTTGGCCGAACGTTTCCGCAAGCTGGTAGCCCACCCCAACTGCGAATTGGTGGGGGTGGAGCCTTATCACAGCTTCGTCTTCGCCATCGACATCAAGCTCTTTCAGAGAGAGATGCACCGGGGCAAAACGTACGCCGAGGAGTTCTTCGAAAAAGAGATCTGCGTCACCGACACCACAGAGATGGTGATGAACAACGAGATCTACTACGCCCTCCTGCAGTCCGGCTACAAGGCCGGGGTCCTCGATGGCCGACCCTGGGTGATGGAGTGGCGGGAGCCCACCCATCTCTACAGTCATGGAGGGCGCAGTCTCGCTCTGTTCTGCCGACACCATCAACTGTCCGACGACGTCGGCTATCGCTTCAGCAACCGCACTTGGTCAAGCTATCCCCTTCGTGCCGACACCTACGCCGCCAACCTGCGCAAAGCCTGGGGCGACTTCGTCTTCATCGGCTGGGACTTCGAGACCTTCGGCGAGCACCACAACCTCGACACAGGGATCTTCGAGTTCATGCGCGCCCTGCCTCCCGAGTTGAAGAAGCGCGGAGTCCGTTGCCTGCTGCCGAGTGAAGCGCTGGAGGAGTTCGGGAAAGGTAGTCTGCCTGACTTGCCCCTGCCCGAGTTCGGCACAACGTGGGCCGGCTCGGGAGGAATGGAGTTCTTCCTTGGCAACGCCTCGCAGCAGGCTCTCTTCCGGCTGATGCACTCCGTCCTCCACAAGGCGCGTCTCACCGGAGACCGCACGCTTGTGGACCTAGCTCTGTGGCTGCTGCAGTCGGACAATCTCCACCTTATCCAATGGGCCGGTCGTTCCGGCTCCGAGGCTGAGGTTTCAGCCTATTTCACTCCCGATGAGTGGTGGGATCTCGGCCCAGATCGCATCCTGACCGAGCAACAACGTGTATACACCAACTTCCTCCGGGCGATGGACGCCCACGTGTGAGCGGCTGCGCGTCGCATCCACGTCATCGTTGAGTCACCAGTCCCGCATGCCCGAGCCGCTACATGCCTAGGCCGCTACATGTAGCATTCGTCTGGCACATGCACCAACCGTACTACCGGTCGCCCGGCACCGGAGCGTTTGCGTTGCCTTGGGCGCGGATGCACGCCCTGAAGGACTACCTGGACATGGTGGAGACTCTCGGCCGCTACCCCGAGATCCACCAGACCTTCAATCTGGTTCCCTCTTTGGTGGAACAGTTGGAGTGCTACGCCGCCGGCGATTTCGTGGATGTCTACTGGGAGCACACCCTCAAGCCCGCCACCGAGCTCCGCCCGGCCGAGCGGGCTTTCGTCGTGGAGCGCATGTGCGAGCACCCCGATCATCCCCGGGCGCGCTCCCATCCCCGATACCTCGAGCTTGCCCGTAAGCGGGAGGCGCACGCGTCCCACGGGTGGGAAGCGTGCGCCCGAGCTTTTACAACCGACGAGCTCCGCGACCTACAGGTATGGTTCAATCTGGCCTGGTTCGACCCTGAGGTCCTTGAGAGCGGAGCCCTCTCGGGCTTGGTGCATCATGGTCGAGACTTCACCGAGGAGGACAAGCTGCTCCTGGCCGAGGTCCAAGCCCACATCCTATCCCGCACCCTCCCGGCCTATCGCGCCGCTGCCGGCCGAGGGCAGATCGAGATCTCCACGTCTCCGTACTATCATCCCATCCTCCCCCTCCTGGCGAACAGTGACTCAGCGCGCATCGCAGCGGCCGACACGCTGCTCCCCCCGCGGCGCTTCGCTCATCCCGAGGATGCCGCCGAGCAGGTCCGAACAGCCGTAGCCAAGCACACCGAGGTCTTCGGGCAAGCTCCGAAAGGCATGTGGTGTTCGGAGCAGGCCGTCGGTGAAGACGTGATCCCCCTCTTGATCGATGCCGGCCTGAAGTGGACCATCTCCGACGAGACGGTCCTTGCCCGGTCTCTTTCCGGCGCGGCTGCGCCGGCGGTCGCCGGCTTGAGCGCGCCCTGGACGGCCGGTCCCGGTAGGGACGCCTCCTCCGTTGGACACGACGGACTCATCCTGGAGGGGCCTCCCAGCCCAGCCACCTTGGCATCTTCCAGCCGCCTCCCTCCCCAAGTTCTCTATGCCCCCTACCGGCTTGAAAGGGAGGAAGGTCGGGTCGCCATCGTGTTTCGCGACCACACCCTCTCCGACCTGATTGGCTTCGCCTACCAATCCTGGGCGGCCCGCGACGCTGCCGCCGATCTGCTCCACAGGCTGCGGGAAATAGGAGCGGCCCTCTTCTCAGCCCCTCGCGACCCGGTTGATATACCGCTCGTCACCATCGCCCTGGATGGCGAGAATGCTTGGGAGTACTACCCACGTGACGGGCGTGACTTCCTCGAGTATCTCTACGAAGGCCTGAGTGCCGACACCAGCTTCCGCTGCGTGACGATCTCGGAGCATCTCAGTGAAGCACCCCCCAACCGATCTCTAGGATGGCTACATACGGGCTCCTGGATCGGCGGAGACCTGCGCACGTGGAGCGGTGACAGAGCCCACAACAGCGCGTGGGAAGCGCTCCACCAAGCGCGGGACCTTGCAGCCTTTCGCCGCCGAGTTGCGCGACAAGACGGGGGGCCATCGGGTTTCGAGACGGAAGGGGACTTAGCAGAATCGGCCTGGCGCCACATCATGATCGCCGAGGGCAGCGACTGGTTCTGGTGGTTTGGCGACCATCATCATAGCGACCTGGACCACATCTGGGACCGCGATTTTCGCCGCCATCTTCAAGAAGTCTATCGGATCCTTGGGGAACGCGTTCCGGAACGACTCTTTCTTCCGCTTCTGGAACAGGCGCCGTCAACACTGCCCTCCCGCCCTCAGGCGGAGCTGGATCCGGTCATCGACGGCCTTGTGGGCATCGGTCCTGATGGCGACGGTTCGGAGTGGGACGCAGCGGGCTATCTGGCCCCGGACCTTCCTTCCACGATGCAACGCGCGGAAGGGACGCAGATCCGAGCGGTCCGGTTCGGTTGGAGCCGAGGCCGGTTGTGTTTGCTGGTGGTCCCGGGGTCTTCGACTCTTCTTGCCGGCCTCGAGATCGAGGTCCGTGTGACCCGCATCGAGGGGGGAGACAATCCGGTTTTCTCCATAACACTGGAAGAGGAGGGACGTGCTGGAGTAAGCTGCATGGAGTGCAGCGGCCCGGCAGTGGAGGCCGAAGTCGCCTGGAGGGAGGTGGTCGAGATATCGATCCCATCGGCCATCACGGGTGTGGCCGCCTCCGAGCTGTCCGGTGTGGTTCTGCGCATCGGGCGTAGCGGGCTGACCGAGCACGTGTTTCATACGGCGGGGCTGGCTTCTCTGGGGTGGGGAGAAGAATGAAACGATTCGACATCATCACGTTTCTGAGCGACTTCGGCTGGAACGGTGGGTACGTCGCCGCCTGCGAGGCCGTCATCACCCGAGTGCGCCCGCTCGCCCGAGTCTCAAACATCTCGCATGAGGTCGCGGTGGGTGATGTAGCTGCTGGAGCGATGATCCTTGCGCGTGTGGCCCCGCTCTATCTGCCCGCCGTGCACCTGGCCGTCATAGACCCGGGAGTGGGGATGGACCGCCGGCCGCTTGCCATCACCGCGGATCGCGGGGACGTTCTGGTCGGCCCCGACAACGGCTTGCTCATGCAGGCTGCCGAGGCTCTCGGAGGCCTGCGCGATGTCTGGCTCCTCGATCCAGAGCGGGTGCGCGCCGAAGCCGGCCTTCCCCCCGCCGCGGTCTCATCCACGTTCCACGGACGCGACGTGTTTGCTCCGGCCGCTGCTCTATTCTCTGAGGCCGTCGATCCGGCCCGGTGCGGTCTGGCCCTGGACCCGTCTGCCCTTGTGCGCCTGACCCCGCCTGTTTGGCGGATCTCCCCAGAAGGAGCGACGGCCCAGGTTGTCGAGATCGACCGTTTTGGCAACGTGGGGCTGGCTCTGCCCTTCGATCATTTCGCACCGCAGGCAGATACCCTGACGGTGGAGATAGAAGGGGAGGGGCTGCCCGAATGGACAGCCCGATCCGTGCAGACTTTTGGCGAACTCCGCCCCGGGGAACTGGGACTCCTTCGCGACTCCTGGGGGCAGGTCGCTCTGGCGCTCAACGGGGCGAGCGCCGCTCAGCTACTTTCGGTGCAACGGGGCATGACCGTACGACTGACAAGACCAGCCGCCCGCCCATACGACCCACCTTCTCTCGGCCCAAAGAGTGGCCAAGGATAGCGAAGCCGGGAGCCGCAACAAGCGGCCATCCTCCCCGGCGCCATCAGCCTCGCGCCCACGACCGGCGCGCTCGGGCATAGTCGGACCGGCCGTCCGCACGCACGATTCGCCTCCGGCGCGGCGCCCCTCCTACACCGAGGGCGCCTCGCAGGCAAAGCGCCCCTCGCGGGTGAAACGCCCCTCGCACACCGCGCACCCTCTGCAGGCCAAGGACTTGCCGGCGGCCGAAGACCAGCCCCCGATGACTCCACAGTCCCTGCTGGCCCTCTACCGACCCGACCTCGCCCGAGTCCTCGCGGCACTGGATGTTCCCTCCTACCGCTACGCTCAGGTCTGCGAGCATCTCTTCCGGCGGCCGCTCCGTCGTCTTACCGAGGCCACCGTGCTGCCGAGCCAGATGCGTGCAACCCTCGAGCCATTGGCCGCTTCCACTCTCAGTCTGATCGAGACCCGCACATCGCCCGACATGACTACGAAGTTCCTGCTCCGGGGCCAAGATGGTTCACACATCGAGACGGTGGTCATGCGCTACCCTCAGCGGGCCACCGTCTGCATCTCGAGCCAATGTGGATGCCCGGTGGGATGCGGTTTCTGCGCCACGGGAGCAATGGGATTCCGTCGCAACCTCTCGGCGGCCGAAATAGTCGACCAGGTGCGCACGGCGGCCGCCCTGATGGAGAAGGAGGGCCGCCGCATCTCCAACCTCGTCTACATGGGGATGGGTGAGCCTCTTCTCAACCTGGGGCCGGTACTCGACTCCGTCCGCATACTGACCCACCCTCGTGGGCAAGGACTTGCCCACCGAGGGTTGTCCGTCTCCACCATCGGAATCCCCCGCGGGATCCTTCGGCTCGCGCATGCTGAGCCGCAGGTCAACCTGGCCATCTCTCTGCACGCCGCCGACGATCACACCCGGGCCCTCTTGGTCCCCAAGAGCTACCGGCACACCGTGGCCGAAATCCTTGAGACCGCCTGGCAGCATTTCGACCTCACCCACCGCAAGTTGATGGTCGAATACGTCTTGCTAAGCGGCATCAACGACTCGACGGACCAGGCCCGTAAGCTGGCGGCTCTCCTCCGAGGACACGTGGTCACCGTGAATCTGATGGCATGGAACCCGACCTTTCAGCGTGGCGAGGGGTCTGCGCCATTGGTCGGGCCGCTCGTCGCCGACACTTGTGCCTCCGCTCAGGCTTCACGGTTTCGACCTGCTACG
>Ga0209254_10007075_pt1 | contig 10348 bp, 11 predicted proteins | sample FrelakmetDIP11DI_FD_187148 | JGI IMG/M metagenome (GOLD analysis project Ga0209254, IMG submission 187148) | Freshwater lake sediment microbial communities from the University of Notre Dame, USA, for methane emissions studies - DIP11 DI (SPAdes)... | ecosystem: Environmental > Aquatic >... | reverse complement strand
TATCCGGGCACCTGGAACCTCCCCTCAAAGCTGGACAATACAAGATGGATCAAATTTTCAGTTACCGGATTTCCATTGGAGAGTCCAGTGTCCTTACAGATCCGGGATTGTCAGCAGAGGGAAAACCCAGCAGTATCTTACTGACTACTCCCTATCTCCATCCACAGAAATATGAACAAATGATCATGATGATAAAACCCACCACGGTTATATTGACCCATTGGGATGATTTTTTCCGGCCTCTTTCCAAACCCCTGCGCCCTAACCTTCACCCACCCAGCCTGGCATTACCGCTGCGCATAAGAGTTGATTTAATCCGGTTTAAAGAGATGATTCGAGAAATAAGCCCTGCCACCCGGGTATTGGTACCTGAACTATTTAAATCTTATCCGATCGATGCGTTAAGCGGAATACAATAGGAGACTATGCGGAATGGATAAGAGTCAATCTTTCAAATCCTGATCGATCTTCCGCAGCATATCAGGAACTTCCTGGATTTCACCTGCCTGGTGGTAGCGAAACCCTTTAAGATCTCCGGGAATATCATTTTCATGGGCCCAGGTGAAGTGGTGTGGAATATAGATTGCCTGTCCTCCAAGAGCTGCTACCGGGTGAATATCTGAACGCAGGGAATTACCTACCATTACGAAATTCTCCGGGGGGATTTCGAGTTTTTCCAGCAGTTCTTCATAAATTGCCTGGGTTTTATCATGGACAATTTCCACATACTTAAAATACGGTCGCAGTCCAGAGCGGTCAATTTTTCGGCTCTGCTCCAGGGCATCCCCCTTGGTAATTAGCATAAGGTCGTAGGAATGATTGAGCGTGCCTAAAATATCTTCTACACAGTCAATAATTTGCACCTCTGCTTCGAGCATCTCCCGGATGAAAGCGAGGATTTGCTGAATTTCCAGCCCTGTGACCGTGTTATCGCTGATTAGCAAAGCAGTCTCTACCATGGAAAGCGCAAATGATTTAATTCCATAGCCATAAACGTTGATATTACGCATTTCCATATCATACAACGCCCGGCTGATGAACGCCTCCTCCTGGTAATGGGAAAGCAGTACCAGGAATTTTTTCTCAGCCAGTTGATACAGATGCTCATTTTCCCAGAGGGTATCATCGGCATCAAAACCAATCAGTTGGAGCACGATAACCTTTCTCCTTCAGCCTGCCATATTGGAGTGAAAATCCCGCATAAAGCGATTATAACAAGCAAATGGTAAACGATAACCACAAAAATCATTTCCCTCTGATTCGATAAAACGGTATAAAAAGCATAAGGATTACATCTGGCGGACGATACCAGGATAGTCATGGACTCCCGTCCAAATCTGGAAATCCTGGCACACCCATCCGGTTTTGGGTTTGGGGTGGCAGCTTTGATAAGCTCGGGATGCAGGCAGCTTTCCTACCAGCCTCGCCGGGCGCGACATTAAACACAAAATGAGCAGTATTTTTCACTGCTCATTCGAATTTACTCTCCCTGATGGTTACAAGGGGGTAACGTCCTGAGCCTGGGGGCCTTTATCTCCCTGGACAACAACAAATTCGACCTGTTGTCCTTCTTCCAGGTTGCGGAAACCTTCACCCATAATAGCGCTGTAGTGCACAAATACATCACCACCGGATGCACGCTCGATGAAACCGTAACCTTTAGAACCGTTGAACCACTTAACGGTGCCCTTTTCTCGTTCTGCCATGGCTTAAAACCTCCTTTCCTGAATATTTGTGTAGCAAGAGGTTCTAAACCGGTACAGAAATTATCTTCTTTCCCTACTGAACCTGATAATATATATATATCATTCTTAGGGTACAAAGTCAATAATCAACCCGCAGCGATCCCGGGGATGATCCATTATCCAATTGCAGCCCGCAGGTATCTGACCATGGTGCCAAACTGGTGTGTATAGCGCATCTCATCGAGGCGCGGGCGAGGCAGATCCACCGGCATATCCAATAGGATTCGTCCGGGACGCTGGCTCATTACCAGAACCCGGTCTGCCAGTAAAAGCGCTTCTGAAATCGAGTGGGTCACCATGATGACCGTCTTTCGACGCTCCTGCCTCAGGTACAGCAATTCTGTGCCCATGTGTTCGCGGGTTAATGCATCCAGAGCCCCGAAGGGTTCATCCAGAAGCAAAAAATCCGGGTCGGCAATCAGGGCGCGGGAAAGGGCAACCCTCTGTGCCATACCCCCGGATAGGTCTTCAGGCCAGGTGTCCTCAAACCCCTGAAGACCGGTCATGTCGATCATTTCCTGGGCTTTCCTGAATGCCTGATCGGCGGCGACACCCATCAATTCCAGGGGAAGGGTGATGTTTTGCATTACTGTGCGCCACGGCATGAGATTAGCCTGCTGAAAAACCAGCCCGATACGCGGCTCGTACCCATTTTCATCCTCCGGGCAAAACAGGACTTCCCCGCTGGTTGGTTCAAGCAAACCCGCTAGAACACGCAGGAGTGTACTTTTTCCGCTCCCCGAAGGTCCAATCACACATACAAACTCCTGGTGGTCCACAGTAAAGCTCACATCCCGCAGGGCGCGCAGTCCGGAAGTTTTTCTGTCGTTCCTCTGGTTAATTTCCGGAGGAAAGGTCATACTGAGATTATGCACTTCTAATACAGGGCCACTATGCAAGACTCACATCCTCTAATCCCCAATATACTGGTTGGTAAAGGCTTTATCCAGGTCGAGGTCATTCTTTAGCAGGTTCATCTTAAGCAGGATTTCCTGCATATTCTTCCATGCGCTGCGCCTGGAGATGCCCAACTCGTCCATGTCTCCATAGAGACCAATTGACGTCTCTAAAATATTTAACTGAACATCCCTGTCTGCAGTGTCCAGCCCTTCCACGTATTTCCTGGAAATCTCAAAGGCTTCCTGCGGATTGTTCATGGTATCGGCGATACCTTTCATCGTCGCTTTAACCATTTTATTCACCAGTTCGGGATCTTGATTCATCTGGGCTTCATTGGTAATCAGACCGTTACCAACCAGTTCCGTCGCATCTGCAACCCGCAGAACGTTTATGTCATAGCCCTGGGACTCAAGCTGTACCGGTTCATTGGCCACATAAATCACACCAGCATCTTCCTGGCCGGCCACCAGGGCTTCCACCTGGTTAAAACCGATTGCATCCAGGGTGACGTCACTTTCTTCCAACCCGCCAGCCTCAAGAAGAGCCCGGAATCCGATATAACTGGCTCCGTATAAACCGGGGATGCCGATCTTTTTTCCAGCCAGGTCGCTAATTTTATGGATGCCTTTTTCCGCAAAGGCAACCACTCCTACCGGGTACTCCTGGTACCAGGCCATAACATATACAATAGGTAAACCCTGGCCGCGTCCCAAAAGAACCTGCTCTCCAGAGACGACTGCAAAGGGAAGTTCACCGGCACCAACCAGGGCAACGGCATCGGTCTCAAAACTGTAATCCAGCTCCACCTGCAGACCTGCCTCCCGGAAATAGCCTTTTTCCATGGCTACATAGAAGGGAGCAAACTGGATATTTGGGATATAACCGACAGGCAGCCGGATTTTTGTCAAGGCTTCCGGGGTGGGCGTCTGTGCAGGTGAACATGCAGCCAATAACAGCAGGGAGATAAAAACTTTCCAGAAATAAGCAAGTCGGATCATGGTAAGCAGCTCCAATTTGTGAAATCATCATAAGCCATGGGTGACCTTAAAATTCGTCCATTGTTTGCCGGTTGTGCCACTTTAATAATCGTTTCTCCAGCAACAGCACAATACCATATAAGGCCAGCGCCATTGCAACAAGGGTCAGGATGGCAACAAATACCAGGGCAGTATCATACTGGCCGCGCCCAACATTGATGAGGAATCCTAATCCGTATTTGGCGCCGACGAATTCTCCAACAACAGCCCCCACAACGGCAAGAGTGGCTCCAATGCGAAGCCCGCCCAGAAAAATTGGCATGGCTGAGGGGATTTCCAGGTAAACCAGGATCTGCCGTTTGGTAGCTTTAAGGGAAAGCATCAGGTCGCGCAGGTTTTCGGGGACAGCGCGCAGGCCAACGACGGTATTAATCAGCATTGGGAAAAATACAATCAGGCTGCACACCAGGATTTTGGAGGTGATACCCGCTCCAAACCAGATCACCAGCAGCGGGGCAATCGCCACAATTGGTATCGCCTGGCTGGCAACCAGGTAGGGGGAAACCAGTCTTTCAAGCAGGCGGGATCGGGCCAATATATAACCCAGGATGGTTGCCAGGGTTCCTCCAATCAGCAAACCAATAAGCACTTCAAACAGGGTAACTGCCGAATGCAGGAACAAAGAGCCATCCAGGACGGCCTGCTCAAGACGCACCAGGACCATCCCAGGAGATGGCAAAATAAAGGCCGGGAACTCATTCCATAGAATGATCCCCTGCCAGATCATCAGAGCCAGGATGATAGATACCGGCAGCAGCCATCTTCCAAATCTTTTTCCCAGATAGGCAGGCATGTTTTGTGTAAAAGAATTTTTTTCTAATAGTTCCATTAATCCGTTGGTTCCCAACCTTTTAAAGAAAAACTGCCCGGGCGGCTTCATCAGGGCAGTTCAAGAGGGTGACCCAGCCATCTTAAGAAAACACCCGAAAACACCTATGTTTTCGGGGCTTACAGGTCAATATGATCATAATATATGATCAACCTTCTTTATTCCGGACTATACCGTCGACCCCGGAATTTCACCGGATCATGCATTAACTCATGCGCGTGGGTTATCACCACCGATCGGGAATCAGGAGACAAGCTCCCTCACCCTGCCCCGAAGGATTGTTCAATTCTTCACAAAAAAGTTTACCCCTGTTTGATGTGAATGTCAATATTTTTTCTATCAACCAGGCAGGCGTCCTGTTAAAGGTAATCGAAAAGCAAGGATGCATGCGTTTACAGGATCATTTTTCCTGGGAAGGTTTTTACAGACTTTCGCTCACCAGCAAAAAGATCAGGGGACTGATCGTTCGTATATGCCTTCAAATTCCTGGGTGAACTCCCCGGAAAGGTGCGCATCATAAACAATAACCACGTTTTCGTCATTCTTATGCTCTGCGTTGTTGCTGAAATTATAGGAACCAAGCAGGACCACCTGGTTATCCACCACAATTACTTTATGGTGCATCAAGCCTTCCAGCGTATCCCGGCGGACATCCAGTCCTGCATCCTGGAGAACCTGGTATTTTCCGCCGGTGTTGGAATCTACCTGCTCGGCGTCAAACACAGCGCGCACGTTAACCCCCTGGCCGGATTTAAGCAGTAGTGCGTTTGCCAGGTCATCCGAGGTAAGAGAAAAAGCCAGAATATCAATACTCTCCTGGGCTCCTTGAACAAGGGGTACAATCTGGGCCATCACGCCATCATCAGGAGAAAAATATACCTCCAGGATGGTGTCCTCATGAACAATGCTGGGGAAGGGTGTATTGGACGGGCTGTCCGTCCCGAAGAATCCGCCTTCATACATCTCCAGAAATTCGGTCGTGTAGTTCTGGTTGATTCTCGTATCAACCAGGCGCACGATGTTGTTATGGTCGTTATAAGTGCCTCCATATGTCATGTTGAGGGAACCTGTCCAAACCTGCTGCTGATCGATCACCAGGAATTTGTTATGCATGGATTCCTGCCGGTTGTCGCCCACCACCTTGATGCCGGCATCCGCCAGCCGCCGGGCCTGGACACTTTGCATGGTGTTGCTGTCCAGGACTACCTGCACGTTCACACCGCGCTGGTTGGCACGCAGCAGGGCATCGGTGACATTGTCCAGGGTGAAATTGTACATGGCAACCTGGATGGCGTTCTGAGCAGCATCGATGGCGGCCACAACTTCACGGTCGGGCTGCGAACCGGTCTCACCGTACGGATCGGTGAAATACACCGTAGCCAGGGGTAGGGTGGGTTCACTGTCAGGATTTTCTTCCCGTTCCGCAGCACCCGCTAAGACCGTTTGCGGAGTGGGCATTAGGAATGGTTCCTCATTTTGTGTGGATAAGCCGCATCCTGCCAGCAGCCCTGCAGCCGGGATGATCATCAACGCCAGGCAGATGATTGTTGAAACCGAATGAGATTTTTTTGTCGTCATAACGCCGGAATGATCCGTTCTTTTTTTTAATTTATCCTGAGTGGTTTGATTTTAGCATACCCGCATGCCAATTAATGACCGTCAGAAATGTTTACCCCGTTTCATCCCCTTGACAAAACCAATAAGCAGTAAATAATAGAACGTATATTCTAATTTATGAAACAGACCCTGTTGCAACGGTGCACAACCCGGGGAGGGAACAGGATGACCGCCATTATCTTTATGCCTGATGACCATACGTTGATCTCGCTGGAATCTTCCCTCAATGCAGGGGAAATCATGCAGGAAGTTGACCTGGGGAAATGGACGCCCCCCGAGCCTTATTCCTTTTGCCTGCCGGCAGGGGACGGGGAACTGCATGCCCTTCGCCAGGGACGCCGGGTGTTGATCATAGCTAAAAGCCCGTTGAACCATACCGTGGATCCAGAAATTTCTCTTAAGACAAGGAACCTGAGTCCGCGCCAGGCAGAGGTGCTGCAAGGGCTGTTTAAGGGGCTTACCACCAAGGAAATTGCCTACCAGATGGGATTGAAACCGCGCACGGTTAAGATGCATGTTGCAGCCCTGAAAAACCGCTTTGGAGCCAGTACCCGGGCACAGTCAGTGGGGATTGCTGCGAAATTGGGCTTGCTGGAAAAACAGGATCATCCGGACAGTTGATGGCTGAAAAATCATGGCAGGAAATCTGCTTAAAATGCGGTCACACACCATTACGCGTACTTATTGAAAGTGAATAAAGTCCTGATCTTCCAGCAATCCACGGTTATTAATGGATGGATACCAGGCCAATCACGCTTAATGCAAAAAATAAAATGCCGAATAATCCAACGGTTAGATAAATGACGGATGCCATTCTATTCTCCTTCACGTCTTAATCCTTATCGATGCATAAATTGTGCCAGGCTGTCCAGGTGCAGTTTATAGGTTATTATAAATATCCGATTCAAGTTAGATGCAGGGAAAAATTCTGGAAAAAAAACAAGTGCAATTTTCCAATTAGTGGGAACAGTTTTGCCAGGCTTTCTGAGATAATTAACCATTGTGATTCCCATAAATTCCCGGGAATATTTAACCGGACCCAATCCTGAAGGAGTCCCTCATGATCCAACAAAGTGCAGTCGTGCAGTGGCTGGAGCAAAATAGGATACTATTTATTAACATAGCTGATTCCATCTGGGATAATCCGGAGATTGCCCTCAAAGAAAAGCATGCCTCCAGGATCCAGGCGGAATACCTGGCAGAAAGGGGGTTTGAAATCCAGTGGAATACAGGCGGGCTGGAAACAGCCTTCACTGCTTCATGGGGGAGCGGCAAACCGGTGATCGGCTTTATCGGCGAGTATGACGCACTTAAGAACCTCTCCCAAAAGCGCCTGCCTGTCAAAGAACCTGTCCAGGCTGGCGGGCTGGGGCACGGCTGCGGGCATAACCTGCTTGGGACAGGCGCAATGGCAGCGGCGGCGGCGGTGAAAGAATGGCTGCAGTCTGCCGGCACCATTGGTACCGTTCGTTATTACGGCTGCCCGGCGGAAGAAGTCCTGATCGGAAAGGTATACATGGCGCGCGCCGGGGCGTTTGACGACCTCGACGCGGCATTTAACTTCCATCCTTCTACCAAAAACTGCCCCAGCCTGGAAGGCAGCTATGCCATGAACAACCTGCGTTTTCACTTCTATGGCGAACCCGCCCACGCTGGCTCCAGCCCGCACCTGGGACGCTCCGCCCTGGATGCGGTGGAACTGATGAACGTGGGGGTTAACTACCTGCGTGAGCATGTGGAAACCACCACCCGCATGCATTATGTCATCTCTCACGGAGGCGACCTGCCCAACATTGTCCCGGCTGAAGCCGAGGTGTGGTACTTCCTGCGGGCGCCGGGCCGCAAACAGGTTGAGCGGGTCACCGAGCGTGTGCGGCGGATTGCCCGGGGGGCGGCTATGATGACAGATACGCGCCTGGAGGAGATCTTTACCACCGGATGCTACAACCTGCTCAATAACCATTACCTGGCTGATTTGCAGTACAAGGTTATGCAGGAGATAGGCCCGCTGATATTCACTGAGGATGAAAAAGATTTTGCACGCCAGGCCAACCTGGCCTACCCGGAGGAGGTGCGGCGAGCCAATTTTGCCGATCTGAATCTGCCGGAATACCTTTTTGAGGAGCCTCTGTTGGGTGAAAATTATCCTCCGGATAAGGAGGGGGAACAGGGCGGCGGTTCAACAGATGTAGCGGATGTGAGCTGGATCACACCGCTTAACATGCTGCAGACAGCCTGTTTTCCCGCCCAGGTCACCGGGCATTCCTGGGGGGTAGTCGCCGGAAGCGGAAGCTCCATCGGGCATAAGGGCATGCTGCATGCTGCCAAAACCATGGCGCTGGCTGCCATCGAATTGTACATTGATCCTTCCCACCTGGTAAAAATCTGGGAGGAGTTTAAACAGGCAACAAAAGGCCAGCCTTATGTTTCACCCCTGCCGGAGAACGCAAGGCTGCCGGAGTCCTGAGGAAATTGACCTTTTATCCGGGAGAAAAACCACAGAATAATATCCCCCTCGGACAGAAACACACTGCAGAATGGTTTCCCTGGAAGGTGATGACCGAGCTTTTATTCAGTCACTCATGGGAAGGCAAGCCTGAGGAAAATATTATTAACTTACTTCGCCTTATAAAGAGCCAATTCTTCCCGGACCACACTGCGTACAAGCTCAATAAATGGGATATTCTGACTGTGGATATAATCCTTGAGGACCTGGTTAATCATGGTCTGGTAATTCCCGCCCCCTTGTTCGTTAACCAGGTTGCGAAACCAATCCAGCACATCTGAATCGAGTCGGATGGTAATGCGTTCTTTTCCTGAGGGCGTGGGAATAACCGCACCGCGTTTGCCTTTCGAAAAATCATATTCCGATTTCACATCACCTATTTCATCCATAGGATTGCTCCTCATACATATTACACTCCGAAGTGGTCGCCTTACGAGCCGAGATGATGCGAATGGCTTCATCCCGATAGGTGTATACCACCAATACTATCCGACCTCTTTCGCTCAAACCTAGCGTGATAAAGCGGCATTCCTCTGGTTGGACATCCTCAATGGTCACGGCCATCTCATCCTCCAATGCGGTTACCGCTTCGATAAAAGAGACCCCATGTTTTTTCAGGTTGTGGATTTCTTTATTAGAATCCCATTCCAAGTGTGGATCCATTCTAGTCTCTTTCACTCTAGTATATGCACATTTGTACATACTGTCAATGTATATTTTTTACTAGTCTCTACTACCGGATCTACCGGTTAAGACAAGTAACGGTAGGATTGATATAATCTAAAAAAACACCTTGGCTATACTGCTTTTACAGAATTTAATTCGCCGGTTTTTGGTAATACAATGACCGGATTATTCATTCGTTACAAAAGGTTTGCATACTTCTACATATTTATTGGTAATAACATAATAGGCCCCTCGCCATTCCTTAGCCAATCGGGTAAACTCCTCATATGTCCTCATTAATTGTTTATGGGTTACCAGGGTTGAAATAACGACTTTATCCTTCCCGATTTCAAAGTCGGATTGGATAGGAAGTTTCTGTTTTAACGTATCAAACTGGGTCTTATTCATCACCCCACTTACAAAATATAAGTCAAGTTCCTGCCCAAGAATCGATCCGGCAAGTTTTATGACCTTGAGTTCAACCGGCCACTTTTCGAAAGATGATTCAGTCATGTTAATACCTCCTAAATATATTAATAAAAATTTTAATAAGGTGAATGGAAAAAACTATTTTCGCAGTCCTCGGTTGGTAGGCTGAAATTATGTTGGACACCTTACCGGGTTTATTATTGCTAAATATCTATTTATGAATATGGTTGATCAATAAGGCGACGTTATTAACTATAGCATTTCAAAAAAATCCAGCGGACTGCATTTAGTTAATTTTGTGACTGCGTTACTAGTGGATGTTGTTATCCCCTTACCTTCCCCCGGTGGCTTTGCGCATGCCATGCAGGGCCGCGGCAGCGGACTGGGTAATGCCCACATAATCTACATACGGCATGATGAAGTTAATGCCGCGCTTTATCCAGGCGGCAAAATCTTCCTGTGTGCCCGCCACGAGGATTCCGACCGGGATATGGGCAGCATTGCACTTGCGGATGACAACATGGATGGCATCCTGTACATCGCAGTGAGTTATTTCAAGCGGATGTCCCAGGGAGTAGGATAAATCCGCCGGACCGATGAAGATGGCATCCACCCCAGG
>Ga0209254_10007074_pt1 | contig 10350 bp, 12 predicted proteins | sample FrelakmetDIP11DI_FD_187148 | JGI IMG/M metagenome (GOLD analysis project Ga0209254, IMG submission 187148) | Freshwater lake sediment microbial communities from the University of Notre Dame, USA, for methane emissions studies - DIP11 DI (SPAdes)... | ecosystem: Environmental > Aquatic >... | reverse complement strand
CACTGGATTGCCCTCCTTCACTCTGTGGCTAATGATTGATAAAGGACGTTATCAGTCATCAAAGTCGCAGTCTCACATCTTGACTGACCAGTCAGAAAATAGAGGCGCCGGCAAACCCAGATCGCCTTCCTGCGCCGGCGCATGGCGCGCGCCGGGGCCGGCTAGCGGCGCTTAGCAAATCCTTAAGAATTCGCTAGCGAGCATTTAGCAATCGCGCGCCCGTCGGCCGGGCAGACTGCCCCCACATCAACACATGCGGGGGTCAGTCATCATGAAGAAGCACACTTTGATCGGCATTGCGGTGGCCGCGGTCGTCGCGGTGGGCGCGTCGCAGGACGCGGTTGCGGGTGACAAGGCCGCTGGCGCCGAAATCGCGCGGGGCCGCTACCTGGTCACCATCGGCGGCTGCAACGACTGCCATACGCCGAGCTATCCGGAGCAGGGTGGCGCGGTGCCCGAGAGCCAGTGGCTCACCGGCGTGGCGGTCGGCTACCAGGGGCCCTGGGGCACGACCTACCCGGCCAACCTGCGGCTGGTCACGAGCCGCCTGACCGAGGCGCAGTGGGTCGAGCACGCGCGCCAGCAGCGCCTGCCGCCGATGCCGTGGTTCAACCTGCGCGCCATGACCGATGCCGACCTGAAGGCGATCTACGCCTTCATTCGCAGCCTCGGCGCACCTGGTCAGGCGGTGCCCGCGTACGTCGCGCCGGGCGGCAAGGTCGACACGCCGTACTTCGTGTTCGTGCCGCAGGTGGACCGCAAGCAGGCGGCCGCGCGCTGAGCGGGCGTCAGCGCGGGATTTCGACCAGCACGACGGGCCGCTGGACGTGGAACCGGAAGCGTCCGCGGCCCGTCTTCTCGATGCGCAGCCACCGGCAGCGCTCCTCGAGGCGGCGCTGCAGCAGGATCAGCCTGGCCTCGAGGTTCTCGCTCAGGTCCGGCAGGCGGATGGCCGGGTCGAGGCGCAGCTCGCGGTTGGTGTGCTCGGTGCGCCCTTCCTCGGCGTGGGCCTGCAGCAGCCGCCACAGGATCGCACCGGCCACGCCCTTGATCAGGTAGTCCTCGCCGACGAACACGCTGTCGTTCTCCGCATAGCGGCGCACGCGCAGCGATGCGCCGCTCGGGGTCGCCGCCGAACCTGCCGGGTGCGTCGTGTCCTCCTGCTGCTCGGCGCTTTCCTCGAGCAGCGCCGCCATGGCCGCGACGTGGCTCGCCAGCGTGGCGAACGAGTCTTCCTCGTCGTAGCCGAAGCGTGCGGTCTGGGTGCTTTCCGCGAACAGCACGCCGAGCAGGCGGCTGCCGGCCAGCATCGGCACCGCGATCTGGCTCTGCGATTCGGGCAGCCCCGGGAACGGGATTTCGTGGTCGATGCCCGCGGTCACGCCGTGGCGGGTGGCGTCCTCGCGCATCGCGCGCCCGTAGCCGAACTCGGAGGTGGCGTGCGAGATGCGGACCGGGATGCCGGCGAGCGCGGCCGCGCCGATCAGTCCCTCGCCCGGCCGGACTTCCGCGCCGATGCCGGACTGCGGATAGCCCCGGCTGGCCACCGAGTAGAGCGTATCGCGGGCCGGGTCGTGCATCAGGACCATGGCGTGCGCTATGCCGAAGCGATCGCGCAGTTCGTCGAGCAGCGAGTCGAGCAGTCCGGCGAGGTCGCAGGCTGCCGCGAGCCGCGCCATCACGGCGCGCACGTCGCCCACCCCGATGGGCACGGACGCCGTGAGCTGCGACCGCGTGCCTGCCACCTCGCTCGCGGACTCGACGCGATACACGTCGGCACCGCGCAGACGGAACACTCCGGTCATGCCGGTGTGCGAGGCGATGCCGGCGAGCTTCGCCTTCATGCACTCGAACAGCGGCCCGGATTCCTCGGTGCGCAGGTAAAGGACCGCGAGGCGGTATTGCACCCCGGTCTCCGGGTGCGCCACCACCACCGTCGCGCGCGGGTTCTCCAGCACGTTCTGCCGCGTCTTGCTGAAGAACTGGAACGACAGGGCGACGTGCCGCTCGTCCACGTAGTGCACTTCGGAGATGTAGGAGACGTTGGGCGTGCCGTCGTTCGCGCAGGTGGCGATCACCGCCGGCACGGCGCCTTCGAAGCACGGTCGCAGCGTGTGCAGCGAGAGTGGCATGGTCAGCGCGCGAGCGGTTGCCCGGCCCCGGGGCCGGGCGTCTGCTGGAACGCCGCGGTCGGCGTGAAGCGGATGGCCGCGAGCCGCGCTGGCCGGCCGTGCAGCGCGTCGGCGAACTCCCGGCTGTAGCCGATCGAGCGCAGGTCCGCGCACCATTGCTCGTGATGACGCGCTGCGACGGCGCGCTCCGCCGCCGTGACGGCGACGACGCGCGCGTCGGTGCCCTTCAGCTGGATCGTGCGATGGGAGCTCGGCTGGCTGAAGACCACGGCGATCATGCCGTTGGCGGTGATGTCGTCGAGCAGCGTGCTGCCGCGGACCGCCTCGACCAGCACGGTGACCTGGCGACGATTGCGTGCCACGCGGCAGCCGCAGCCGCGCACCACGTCGGCGACCAGCTCCGCGTTGCGCGACGCGACCACGACGGACACCCCGCCCTGGATGAACCCCGCGAGCTCGGCGTCGAGCAGCGCCGCACTGCCGTTTGCCCCCGTCATGCGGCGAATCATAGCGGCAGCGGGGTCGGACGGGTGCGGTGTAGTCTGGTTCCGCAGCGGCCAATCGATTACGGTCCGCATGCCGCCCACCGCCAGCCGAGGTAACCGAGATGACCATGAGACTCCGCGCCAAGCTCGTCGCGTGCTGCGCTGCAGTGCTGATCGCCTCCCCCACGACCCCGGCGGCAGCGGATGGAGCTGCTGGCCAGCCAGTCACTGTCGATGCCCTCGTCCAGCGTCTCGGCCTCGAGGAGGGCGCAACGCCGGTGCGGGAGCTGCCGGGCTGGCGCAAGCCACGCAAGGTGCTGGTGTTGAACGCGCAACCGGGACGAGTCGCCGAGTTGCAGGCCGCCGCGCCTGGGGTCGAGTTGCTGCTGGCGAAAGACGCCGCCGAGGCAGTGACGCTCGCCAGGGATGCGGACGCCGTGCTCGGGATGTGCTCGCCCGAACTGCTGGCGGCTGGCCCGGGTATCCGCTGGATCCAGGCCTATTCGGCTGGCGTGGAACGCTGCGTGGCGATCCCGGCGCTGCACGAGCGCGGCGTGCTGCTCACCAACATGCAGCGCGTCGCCGGGCCGGTGATGGCCGAACACGTCATGGCGATGATGCTGGCCTACGCGCGCGGCCTGCAGTTCTTCATTCCGGAACGCGCGGCCGGCCGCTGGTCGCGGGAAGTGCCCGAGTCCGTGCGCATGGTGACGCTCGAAGGCAAGACGGTGCTGGTGGTCGGCCTGGGCGGCATCGGCGTCGAGGTGGCGAAACGGGCGCACGCGCTCGGCATGCGCGTGATCGCGACGCGGGCGAGTGGTCGCGAGGGCCCGGCGTTCGTGAGCTACGTGGGCCTGCCGGACGAACTGGTGAAGCTCGCCGCCGCAGCCGACTTCGTGGTCAATACCGTCCCGCTCACGCCAGCCACGACGGACATGTTCGACGTGAAGTTCTTCGCCGCCGTGAAGCCGGGCGCGTTTTTCGTCAACGTGGGCCGCGGACGGAGCGTGGTGCAGACAGAGCTGGTCGCCGCGCTCAAGAGCGGCCGTCTCGGCGGCGCCGGCCTCGACGTCACGGATCCCGAGCCGCTGCCTGCCGACAGCCCGCTGTGGCAGATGCAGAACGTGATCCTGACGCCGCACGTGTCGGCCAATTCCGACGTCGACGACGGCGTGCGCTTTGCGATCGCCGCGGAGAACCTGCGCCGTTACGTGGCGGGCGAGAAGCTGCTGTCGGTGGTGGACGTGGCCAGGGGTTACTGACGGCCGTCGCCGCTGTTGGCGCGGCAGTAGTTGTCCTCAGACGGCAGCGAGTTCGAGTCCCGCCGAACAGAAGCGACTGAAATCCGCCATGTTCGCGGTTGCAAGCGCTGCCTGCGACCGGATGGCCGTGGCGGCGATCATGCAGTCGGCGAGGGAACCGCGGCGCCGGCCGGATTCGTTGAACAATCGTGCGGCCAGGTGCGCGTCATCGTCGTCAAACGCGACGCGCAGCGTCACGAAACGGGTCACCGCCTCAATCACCGCCGGTTGCACCGGCCCGCAGAGAAATTCCGCCCAGGCGATCGAGCTGATTCCGATTGGCTTCTTGTCGGCCAGCCAGTGTCTCAGCTGCCGATCCTGGGCCGATCCTGCAACGAGCGCGCGGATCAGGAAGCTCGTGTCGAGCAGGATCAACGCGTCTGCCTTTCCCGTTGCCGGGAACCGGCGCGGCGCTCTGCTCGCACCTCGCTCGACCAACGCGCGGCGGTAGCTGGCGCCAGGGCCAGCACCTTTTGCAGCTCGTCGAGCGCCTGAAGGGGCTCGGGGGGCGCGTTCACCGCGTGGCTCGCGGCCGCAGCGCGGATTGCGCGACGCATTGCCTCCGATTTCGATACGTTCCAGCGCCGCGCCAGCGCATCGAGCGCACCGACGGTCTCGAGGTCGAGGGCATAGGTCGTCTTGACGGTGGTGGTGGCCATACCATAATGGTAGGGCCACCTAGTCTCAGGCGTCAAATCATTGCAGGGGTGCGCTGGCGCGCTGCTTTGCGCTGAGGGGTCTGCTGCCGAACCTCGGGCTTGAAGAACTCCATCGCGGCCCGGGTCTTGGTCTGCTGGTTCCCGGTCAGGTCGACCCCGATCTGCCGGAGGTACGCCTTGAGCTCCGCTGCCACCTGGAACGCCTCGGCCGGCTCGGACTTCGTCGAGATTTCCAGATTGCGCGAGCCATCGGGAAACAGCCACATCTCGACGGTGAGCCGGCGCTTCAGCTGCTTGACCCACAGCCGCGCCTTGAGCACGAACGTCGGCCCGAAGGTTGCCAGGCCACGCAGCGCGACGCCACTGGGGGCGTGCGCCTTGTAGAACGCGCGCTGCTCCTTCGAGAACAACGTGTCGAGCGGCATCTTGCCGCCGACCGCGTCGCGCACCTCCTGGGCCGTGCAGCGTCCCTTGAACGAACCCGAGCAGACGAACCCACCCGGGACGACGTCCACCTCCGTCTTGAAGCTCTCGGAGCGACGCAGTTCCTTGTCGATCGCGGCCGGGTCGACGGGCCGCAGCTTGACGACGGTGTCGCCTGCGCCGCCCTGGATGCGCCTCGCGCGCACGACCACGCCGGCCTTGTTCAGGTCGAGGTTGGGCGTGTCGAAGAAATAAACCTGCCGAATTTCGGCCTCGATCGGGTCAAGGCCGAGTTTCGTGATGGTGGCACGCTGGGTGTGCATCGGCGCGACCAGCTTCAGCTCCACGCTGCCGACGTCCTTGAGGATCGTCAGGACTTCATTGATCTGCTGTTGCGAGAGTTCCGGGGTCCGGTCCTGCGTGGGGGTCTTTTTCGCGGCCATTGCGTCGCTCCTTTCAGATTCCGAAGCGCTCGGCCAGCACGCCGTGGCGCAGGCCGCGGTCGCTGACGGTGAGCGTTGACTTGCCGAGCTTCTCCATGACGGTCCGGATGATGCAGGCGCCCGCCAGGATGACTTCCGCCCGCTTCGGCTGCAGGCCCACGATCCCGCGCCGCGCGTCGGCATCCATGGAGCGGTAGAGCTCGATCTGCCGATCGATCTCCGCCCGTTCGAGCACCGTGCCCTGCACGATATCCGCATCGTAATGCGCGAGCCCATGCTTCACCGCGGCGATGTTGGTCGTGGCGCCGCCCATGGCGGCCAGGGCGTCGGGGACCGGGCGGCCGTCGAGCCGTGACAGGTCGGCGGCGATCGCGGCGAGGGCCTCGCGCAGCACGCCGGGTGACACGGCCTGGTCCAGCCCGAACCGTTCGGTGTACCGCACGGCGCCAACGTCGACGCTGAAGCGCTCCTCGATGGCGTCGCCGCGCCCGAACGTGAACTGGCTGCTGCCGCCACCCGTGTCGAACACGACCAGCGAACCTCCACCGCCCAGGCGGAGGCCCGACTTGGCGGCCAGGTACGCGAGCCGCGCCTCCTCTTCACCGGAGACCACTTCGACGCGCACGCCGGTGCCGGCTTCGATCGCGGCAACCACCTCGTCCCGGTTCCCGGCAATGCGCAGGCCGGCGGTACCGACGGCCACGACGGCCAGCGCACCGAGCTGCCGCGCCTCTGCCGCCATGCCCGCGATGGCCGCCACCGCGCGCTGCAGGGCGGCGGCGCCGATACGGCCAGTGTCGTCGAGCCCCTCGCCGAGACGCGTGATCTCCGCGCGATCGGCGACGGTTTGCCAGCGGCCGTCGGCTGCCTGCCTGGCGACGTGGAACTTGATCGAGTTGGTGCCGACGTCGATCACGGCGTAACAGGACGCGGTTCCATCGACCAGCGCGGCGAGCCCGCGCGGGTAGCTGGTGTTCAGGTAACCGCCCAGTCCCAGGCTGCGGACGGCGGCGATGACCGCGGCTGCATCCTCGGATTCGACGGCGATCGTGCGCGTCGGCTTGCCGTCCGCAACGACCTCCGAAAGCTCGGCCATGCACCCGCCGACCGTGTAACGAACTCGCCGCTTCTGCACGCTGATCGCACGGATGCGGCCGCTCGGTACCGCGAGTTCGTCGATGAACTGCGCGAGGTCGTAGCTCGCCCGCTGCAGCGGCGGCGGATCGAGGCGCAGCGCTTCGAACACCTTGGTCACTTCAGCCGCGGGCAGCGGAAAGCCTGCCTTCATCACCGGCGTCCACTGCTCGAGGCCGTCCTGGTTCACGTCGCGCAGGACCTTGATGTCCATCAGCGCGTCACGCACCTTCACATTGTCGCCGGCTCCCGAGAGCAGGTAGGTTTCGCTGCTTTCCTGCACGGCGCCCGGAGGCAGGGCCGCGAGGCGCGACTCGGCCAGGCCGAATCGACGCCCGAACCAGCGCCATTCCCACCGCGGTATGATCTCAGGCAAGGACGTACTCCGGATTGTTACCTAGCATCTACCGCGCTGGTCACCGGCGCAAGGCGTCAGGCTTTTGTTTCAGTGACTCGAGCTCCCGGCGTAGTTCCGCAACCTCGGTCTCGAGCGCCGCGAGTCGCTGCTGCACCGACGACGAGCCCGCCGCAGCCGGGTAAGCGGGTTCCTGCTCTGCCTCGACGGCCGGCGGCGCATCGCCACTGAACAAGTGCATGTAGCGCGACTCGCGTCGCCCCGGCTCGCGTGACAACCGGGCCACGAACGGGCCGTCGGGCCGCGTCATCAGTTCCTCGAGCTCCAGCTCCACCTCGCTCACGTCCTTGAGCGGCGCGAGCCGCGCAGCGTGCGTGCGCAGCTCGCCCGGCGTCTGCGGTCCGCGCAGCAGCAGCTCGCAGACGATCGCCGTGCCGGCCCGCGAGAACTTGAGCGAGCCGAACTGCGTGTTGCAGAACAGGTGCTGGTACTTCGGCACCCGGCTGCCGAAGCCCGACTTCTCGAGCACCAGCTGCCGGCGCATCAGGCCGTCGACAACCGCCTGCACCTCGCGCTCGCCGAGTTCGAGCACTGGGTGCCGGTTGCTCTTCTGGTTGCAGGCGTTCACCAGTGCGTTGAGCGACAGCGGGTACTGGTCGGGCGTGGCCACCTGCTTCTCGATCAGGCAGCCGATGACGCGCGCTTCGTGGAGACTCAGTTCGACGGACATTCGGCACTCCGCAGGGTGGGATTCGGTCACGCGGGCGGGGCATAATCGCAGCCCCTGACCACAGGAATGGTACCCGGTGCAGCAGCGCAACGGCTCGACGATCAAGGGTGCGGTCGCGATCTCGCTGATGACACTGAACGTCGTCGGCTGGTGTTCGGCGCTGCTCACCGTGGCGCTGGCCAAGTTCCTGGTGCCAATCCCGGCCTGGCGCCGCCTCGCGAGCCGCGCCATGATCGCGCTCGCGGAGGGCTGGATCGGCACCAACAACGCGATCTTCCGTGCACTGGGCCTGTTGCCGCTCGACATGCGCGGGCTCGAGGGCCTGACCACCCAGGAGTGGTACCTCGTGCTGTCCAACCACCAGTCGTGGGTCGACATCCTGGTGCTGCAAGCGGTGTTCAACCGGCGTATCCCGTTCCTCAAGTTCTTCCTCAAGCAGCAACTCATCTGGGTGCCATTCCTCGGGCTGGCGTGGTGGGCGCTCGACTTCCCGTTCATGCGTCGCTACACCGCGGCCCACCTCGCGAAGCACCCGGAGGACCGCGGCAAGGACCTCGCGGTCACGCGCCGGGCCTGCGCGAAGTTCCGGCTGATCCCGACGTCGGTGATGAACTTCGTCGAAGGCACACGCTTCACGCCGGCCAAGCACGCCGCGTTCCAGTCGCCGTACCGGCACCTGCTGCCGCCCCGCGCCGGCGGCGTGTCATTCGTGCTGTCGGCGATGGGCGGCATGCTGCACTCCATGCTCGACGTCACGCTCGCCTACACCACCGGCCGTCCCACGCTGTGGGACATGTGCTGCGGCCGCGTCGGCACGGTGCAGGTGAACGTCGGCCGGCGACCGATCGAAGCGTGGCTGTCGGCGGGCGACTACAGCAGCGACCCGGCGTTCCGCGCGCGGTTCCAGGAGTGGCTCGGCGGCGTGTGGGCCGACAAGGACGCGCTGCTCGACCGGATGCTGCAGGATGCTCAACCGTGAGCTGGGACCTGCCGTCGCCGTTCGTCCACGAGCGGGTGGCGCACCACACCGAGATCGACGGCTACGGGCACGTCAACAATGTCATCTACATCGCGTGGATGGACGACTGTGCCTGGGCGCATTCGACCGAGCGCAGCATTCCCCCCGAGATGTGCCGCGACCTGAACCGCGGCATGGCGGTATGGCGGACGCAGGTGCACTACATCGGCGCCGCGTACGAGGGCGACCGCATCCAGGTCGGCACCTGGCCGGTGCTGAACGACGGCCGGCTGCGCATCGCGCGCCGCTTCCAGATCCGCCGCGCCAGCGACGGCCAGACGCTGGTGCGCGCGCTGATCCACTACGTCTGCATCGACCTGCAGACGGGCAGGGCGAAACGGATGCCGGTGGAGTTCACGAAATACACCGTGGCGCCCGAGGTGGCCGAGGCGGTGGCGCGGGAGTCCGCGCCGTTCCAGCCGGGCGTCGAGCCGCCCTGAGCGGCGCACCACACATCCACAGGAGGGGACGATGCACGATCAATGGTCCGGACCGGAACTCGACTCGCTGCTCGGCAAGGGGTCGCTGACCCGCCGCCAGATGATGATGACGACGCTGGCCGTGGGCTTTGCGGCGGCAACCTTGCCCGTGAGTGCCGACACGGTCATCAGCACCAGTGCCGAGGGACTGGTGGCCGGCGAAGTGAAGATCCCGGTGACGGACGGCGAGATCCCCGCCTATCGCGCCCGCCCGGCCAAGGGCCAGGCATTCCCGGTGGTGCTGGTGGTGCAGGAGATCTTCGGCGTGCACGAGCACATCAAGGACGTCTGCCGCCGCTTTGCGCGGGAAGGCTACTGTGCGATCGCGCCGGAGCTGTACGCACGGCAGGGCGACGTGTCGAAGATGACGGACTACAAGGAAATCTTCGCGCAGGTGGTGTCGAAGGTGCCGGATGCACAGGTCATGTCCGACCTCGACGCGGCGGTGGCCTGGGCGGCAAAGTCTGGCGAGGGTGACGCCGCGCGCGTCGGAGTGACCGGCTTCTGCTGGGGCGGACGCATCACCTGGCTCTACGCCGCGCACAACCCACAGCTCAAGGCAGGCGTGGCGTGGTACGGCCGGCTCACCGGCCAGGCAACGGACCTGCAGCCGAAGTATCCGCTCGACCTCGCCGCCGAGCTGAAGGCGCCGGTGCTGGGGCTGTATGGCGGGCAGGACCAGGGCATCCCGCTCGAGGACGTGGAGAAGATGCGCGCCGCGCTTGCGGCCGCAAAGCAGCCGTCCGAGATCGTCGTGTTCAACGACGCGCCGCACGGCTTTCACGCCGACTACCGGCCGAGCTTCCGCGAGGCCGACGCACGCGAAGGCTGGCGCCAGTGCCTGGCGTGGTTCCGCCGGCACGGCGTCGGCTAGCCGCTTCGGACCTGGACCTCCGTGGACCAGCTCGGCAGGCTCGTGGCAGGGGACTTGCGGCCGGCAGGGACGCTGGGAACCATCCATGGGGCTCGCGCCATGGCGGCACGGCTGACCGCAGGCCATTGTCGAACCCTGTTGCGGACTCGGCGACACTGGCATCCGGCCGCTCTAACAGCGTCAACCGCATTGTCCGCGTCGGGTTACAGCGGCAGGTCACTCGTGGCCAGGGCGTCGCGCGACACGGACGTCGCGCGCCGAGCCTCAGGGACGGGCTCCGGCGTCCCTGGCTACGAGTGACCTGCCGCTGTAACCCG
>Ga0209254_10007073_pt1 | contig 10351 bp, 11 predicted proteins | sample FrelakmetDIP11DI_FD_187148 | JGI IMG/M metagenome (GOLD analysis project Ga0209254, IMG submission 187148) | Freshwater lake sediment microbial communities from the University of Notre Dame, USA, for methane emissions studies - DIP11 DI (SPAdes)... | ecosystem: Environmental > Aquatic >... | reverse complement strand
CAATCCAGCAGCCCGAGCTCGCCTGCCAGTTGAGCGGCAGCGCCATGCAAATATAAGCGTGGCTGGCGCGCCGGACCACGCCGGATTTCGATATCCTGCCAGCACACCACGCCAATCCCGGTCCCCAGGGCCTTTGCGACTGCCTCCTTGGCAGCAAAGCGCACCGCTAGCGAAGCTGAATCATCCTGCACCTCAGCCAGTTCAAGCGGTGTGAAGACCCTCTTCAGAAAGCGATCTCCATGCCGTTCGATGGCTTCCCGGACGCGCCCAATTTCGATCAGATCGACACCGCTGCAAAGTTTCATCTTCAATCACCCTATTGTGTAATTCATTGCGATCCTTCATATGGGGCAGGTCCGGCTACTACCACTGCCAGTCGCTCAGGATCCAGGTAACGATGGGCCACTTGCAGGATGTGTTCTCGGGTAACCCGCCGCACTAATTCTGCATACTGCTGGTAATAATCCAGCCCAAGCTGGTGGCGTTCCAGGTTATACAGCGCGGAGGCTAGGCCGGAATTTGACTCCAGTGATATGGGCAGCCGTCCAATGAAATTGGCCTGGGTTTCTTCGAGTTCTTCGACATTCACCGGCTCACTGGTAAAACGCCGGATTTCCTGGATTATAAGATCGATCGCCCGGTCCACATTCTCAGGGTTGACGCCAGCGGAGACCTGCCACGGGCCGGGGCCAAGACCACCGCTCAGCCCGCTGCCCGCGTAATAAGCCAGACCGGCTTTCTCTCGCACAGCATCACCAATGCGTCCCATCGTCCCAAACTGACCGAGGATGCTATTGCCCAGTAAAGCTGCCAAAAAGTCAGGCGAATTACGCCTCAGACCAGCCGCACCGATCAAGATGTCTGATTGAGATTTTTCGGGTACCTGGGTAACCTGCGTGGTGACCTGGTCAAGCGGTGTTACATCAGGAATCTCAGGGTTTCCAGGTTGGCCCGGGGTGTGCCAGTTTTCGAAAACCTGACGGACTTTCTCGGTCACAAGAACCGGATCGATCCCCCCCACGATGGTGATCAGCATGCCGCGCGGCCCGTAGGTTATGTGATGGAAATCGATCAGGTCATCCCTTTGGATGGAGCGCACGGTATCTGCATAACCATCCTCTGGACGACGGTAAGGGTGGCCGCGATAAACGATCTGGTCGAAAACCAGCGAAGCCACATCGGCTGTATCCTGATCGCGGATGGCCAGCGAAGTCAATAATTGCGCTCGCAGCCGTTCCACATGTTCTTCGGGAAAAGCCGGCTCTTGCAAAGCCTCCGCCAGCAAGATGAGCAAGTTATCCAGATCCTCAGCGAGCGCTCGTCCAGAGAAGCTGACCGAATGAGTGCCCCCAGAAAAACCCAGGCTGGCGCCTGCCGTTTCCAAGATGTCATAAATTTCGGAAAAGCTGCGCCGGTGCGTGCCGCGCATCAGCGCAGAGGCGGTAAAGCCGGCCAGGCCCAATTTCTCGTCTGAATCGTAGAGACTACCAGCCGGCAGGCTGCCAGTAAGCACCACAGAAGCGCTGGCAGAATTGGCCCGGCTCAGAACTACGATGCCATTGGCAAGCTCTAAGCGAGTGATATTCGCCGGTCCGGGTAGTGAAACAGCAGTATCGGCATGGGCGAAAGACTGGTTAGCCATCGTTCATGCCCTACCTTGAGAGCCGTTGCCGGCAGGTATATAGAGGCCGAGGGTCCGGTATTGAGGCTGGAGATACGCCTGCGCGGCAGATTGGACATCCCGGGTAGTCACCGCCTCCAATTGAGTAAGGTAGTTTTCAACCCAGCCGTGAGAGGTGATCATCTCGGAGAAACCCAGCCAGTAGGCCTGGTTGGTAACGCTCTCGCTGCTGTATGCGAACAAAGCCCGGGCTTGCTTGACCGCACGCTTGATTTCTTCCTGGCTGGGGGGCGTATCCATCAGGTGCTGAATTTCTGTTTCTATCGCCGCAATCACTTTCTGGCTGGTGGATTCCGGGTGGACGATGGCGGTGAACGAATACAAGAATGGATCGATAGTCGCCTGGAGACCACCGTGGATGCTGACGGCAAGCTCACGCTCTACCAGGGCGCGGTATAACCGAGAGGTGCGATTGGAAAGGCCGGCGCTAAACATGTTCAAACTCCCCGCTCCGCTCAGCAGGCTATCTGCAACCATCAACGGGAAGAAGTCTGGATGTGTGGCAGGCGGGGCGTGGTAAGCAATCTCGATATAAGTAGTCGTGCCCTGACCGTTTATAGTCAACTGACGTCCACCAGCTTGAGCGGGTTCGGGGCTGATGGAACGCGCAGGCTGTTGACCGGAGGGAATGGATTCGTAAGCCTGGCGCAGCTGCTCCAACATACTTTGCGCCTCGAAATCTCCGGCAACGGCTAATACTGCGTTATTAGGGATATAGTAGGTGCGGTAATGGGAAAACAAATCATCGCGTTGCAAAGTTTGCAGATCGGCCAGGTCGCCAATCACTTCGTGCCGGTAATTATGGGTGCTGAAGGCGCTCGCCTGGACGGCTTCGCTCAGCTGGAAGAGCGGCTCGTTTTCGCTGCCCTGGCGCTCGGAAATGATCACCGTCCGCTCGGAGGCGACTTCAGCCGGATCGAATGTGCTATTGACCATCCGGTCAGCTTCTAACTGGATCGCCAGTTCGATCTTATCGGCTGGCATGGTCTCAAAATACGTCGTCCAATCCAGGTGAGTGTAGGCATTCCAATAGCCGCCCAAACGTGCGACCGCTTTGTCCAGTGTGCTGGCGGGGAAACGTGGCGTGCCTTTGAACTGCATATGTTCGACCCAATGCGAAAGACCGGTCTTGCCGGGTTGCTCATCGCGCGAACCGACCCTATACCAGACCCATTGGCTGATAACCGGGGCGTTGTGGTTCTCCTTGAGCAGTATTAGCAGACCATTGGGCAGAGTATACCTGGTGATATTTTGCATGCTTCGATTTCGCTTCGGATCAGGGATTACACGGCCAACCTTTGAATGGCATGCACACCAATCCTGCCCAGGATTCGGGTAATCCATCCAGGAATTTCTTGTACGGCGCGACGACGTCTTGCAAGCCAGTGAATGGTTCGTGCAAGTCTGTATTTACCAAGGGGATATCAACTGGGATCTGAAGGTTGACCGGCACGGATAACTCAACCGGCACCTGCTGGTTCACCGGTACAACCAGGTCCAGGGCGATGCTCATGCGCGTACCTTGCTTAAGAATGATGTCTGTGGGGACCGATTGTCCATTCAGGATGACACTGGCTTTCTTAACCGGGGTATCTTTGATCAGTGTGATCTCGGTGCCTTGTTTTAACGGGAGATCGAAAACAACGGGGATGCTGTCGTGCAGCTTGATCGTATCGCTGACCAGGATCGTGGTCACGATATGGGCCTGATCCATCTTGACGAAGTTTTCATACAATCCGTCTACCAACTGTACCTGGATCAATTTCTTGATACTGAAAAGTTCGCTTGCCAAGATCAGCACCACCACAATCAAGGCGATATTGATCACGATCGAGAGCAGGCTGGCAATCGTCCAAAAGGCAGGTAGAACTTTCCCTTGCCAGAGAAAGCGGCTATTCCCACTCTGGTCTGGAGCAGGCTGCAGGTTGTCCGGTTGAGAGACAGTCTCGGGGGCAGGAGATGATGTGTTCACGGCTTTTTCCTCTACTCACTGGGGTATATCGACCCAATGGATGAACCAATATCGCGCAGGTTTGTTCACTCTGGCGGGGTCTTGTGCATCCGGCTTGGATAAGGGATCAGTAAAAAGAAACCCACGATGATAATAATTTCTCCGATCATGACTCCGCTGGCTTGCCAGGGACCGAAGTAAGGAATAGACGGTAAAGGCTGGCTGCCAAAACCAAATACATCTGCCATGCCACAGGCGACGGCAATTACATAACCGGTGCTCACCAGGCGATAACCGATATCGGCGGCGATGGTCTTTTCCTTGCTATTCCAGAGCGTGTTCAAGGTGAAATAACCACCCAGGCAGATCATCGCCAGTCCTACCAGAAATACTGCAATCTGTACAAAACCGACGATTGGACTGCGATCCAGATTAAACAGAGCTGGGTCGGCACCCAGGGTAAAAACCAACAAACCCAGGATTACAATTGCCAGTCCAAAGCGGACGCGCGGGCTGTGAGTACTTTTGCGCAAGCTCTCTTCGTTCATGGGCTTCAGGTCAGAACCTGCCGTAACCTGGAAAGCCAATTGCCTCCCAGAATTGCGGCAATGTCGTCTGTTGCATATCCTTTCTCAGTCAGCAGGGCGGATAGTTTTTGCAAGTCGGCGATCGTGTCGATGCCGATTGGGACAGATTGTAATCCAAACCCGCCGTCAAAATCACTCCCGATGCCTGCATGATGGGCATCGCCTGCCATCTGGCAGATATAATCGATCTGTCCGATCAATTGGTCGATTTGCACTTCTTCACGCCGGTCGCCGCGTTTCCAGCCCGCTTTTAAAAAGGCATTAAACGGTACTAATCCAATCATACCATCGCGGTCCAGAATGCCGTGGATAACCCGGTCAGTCAGGTGACGGTTACTTTCAGACACATCGAGGAGCGCCAACGCATTGCCGTGAGAGGCGATGATCTGTCCAGGGTAGAAATCCAGGGCTTGCAGGGCGGCTTTTTCGTCCATATGCGAAAGGTCCAGGCAAAAACCCAGATCCCCCAGCCTTTCCAATAGTTCATAACCTTCAGCGGTCATTGGACCAGGCTCGCGCGTTCCGCCGCAAAAACGCGTGCCCCCCCAGGCAGGTCCGACCAGCCTGACGCCACGTTCCCACCATTCTTCCAGCTCGCCTGGATCGCGGACGGCTTCAGCGCCTTCCATAGAGATGACAAGCCCTACCGGACGTCCATCCCGTGACAGGTCTGCATTTTCATCGTTTTCGATTGGTTTCTCCCAAGCTTTTAGCAGCTTTTCCAATTCAGCCAGCGAGCGAACCAACAGGAATTTATCGGGGTTTTCGTCTGCCAGCTGTTGATAGACATCCAGTTCTTCCCGGTACATCCGGTTTGCCTGGTGCGCGTCTTCGTAGCACAGCCTGTCCCATTCGCCGGTGCAGAAGCGCATCGGGGCGGCAAACAGGGTGGCAAATATCAGCGCCACCTGGCCGCGCTGGTATTCGGGCCAGCCCAGCAAGGTGTCGTCGTTATAGAGCGCATGCAGCGTCCCCTGTTCCTGGCGGCGAATCTGCAGTGCAGACTTCGTGTAATCTCGCCCAAAAGTGAGCATGTTCCAGGCCAGATCTTGATGGGCGTCGACGATCAGCATCCTGCCTCCCGTTGGAGCAGATCGCGGGATATCTGCCGGTCAATTTTGCCCATCGGGTACTCATCTAACTCGACCAGTTCCACCCAACGCAGAGCCTGGACCTGCACCGGCTGCGGTTGAGTTCCATCCTGCAGCTTGCAATAATAGGCATGCAATGTCACGCGGAAATGAGTGTAAGCATGTTTGTAAATGCCTAACTGTTGGTCGACTTCAATCTCTGCCCCCAATTCCTCGCCAATCTCACGCTTCAGGCAGGCGACCAGGTCTTCATCTGGTTGCTGCTTGCCGCCTGGGAATTCCCACAGCCCGCCCAGCAACCCATGCTCAGGTCGCTGGGCGATCAGCACCTGGTGGTCGTGCTGGATCACAGCCGCAGTGACGAGATAGTGAGGGATGGGGGTACGCGAGACGCTCACGGGTCTTTCTTCCTGGGTGCCTGCTGCGCAGGAAAGACACATCCTGGCGAGCGGGCAACGTACACAACCCGGCGCGCGTGGCGTACAGATCGTGGCGCCCAGGTCCATGAGCGCCTGGTTATAATCACCGGCTTGTCCAGAGGGCAGATTGGCAGCTGCCAGCTCCCATAAGCGCTTTTTTCCGGGGAGCGAGGTGATTGGATCTGCCACATCAAAGACACGCGCCAACACGCGCCGGATGTTGCCGTCTAATGCCGGGACATCCTGCCCAAAGGCGATCGAAGCAATCGCTCCGGCAGTATATCGCCCGATCCCGGGTAACCTGGCGAGCGCCTGAGGATCACGCGGCAGCTCTCCATTCCATTCAGTCATAATGATCTGAGCTGCACGGTGCATATTGCGTGCCCGGCTGTAATAACCCAGGCCTTCCCAGAGCGCCAGGACAGCTTGTTGTGGAGCGCAGGCCAGCTCGGCAAGGCCGGGAAAGCGGTCCAACCAGCGCTGGAAGTAAGGGATCACGCTCTCCACGCGGGTTTGCTGGAGCATGATCTCAGATACCCAAATTGCATATGGATCGGGGTTGTCGCGCCAGGGCAAGTTGCGGGCATGCCGTGCATACCAGGCAAGCAAGGCAGCTGGAAAGTCAGGGTTCTTCACATCTGGAAACCGCTGCGCGCCTGCACGACTTTGTAATTAAAGTTTTCGACGTATTCCAACAGGCGTTGAGTGAGTTCTGTCCAATCAGATGAACCCAGCACACTTTGCAGCTCGTTCACGCCGGGCATCTGAACCACTGCCAGAATCTGCGGCTTGTTACCATACATGGTGAACCAGGCATCACTGGGTTCCATCCCCATACGTTGGACTCCGGGAATAAAGTCGCGAACCACGAACTCGAAATAATCCTGTTCATGCCCTGGCAAGATGTCCCATGTCATCAATAATTTAATCGCCATGTCTGCAACTCCTGCCTTGATTCGTTATTCTCGTTCGCAGTTCAAGACCACCACATGTGTTTCTTCAGGTAAGCTTCCCAGAGTAATCTTGAGTGAGGGCTGGGGATCTACATTCGCATTGCCCATTTCCTTGAGGAACTTGCTGACCGGATTCAGTTTAAGGTTGCTGCTGGTGCCTGGAATACTGTAGTGCATCGGGATGACTATGCCTGGCTCTAACATGCTGATCACTTCGATGGCTTTGGTTGCCGATAATCCGCCACCGCCGCCAACCGGTACCAGCGCAATGTGGACATTCCCGAGCGCTTCAATTTCAGTCTGGCTGGGGACATGGTTCAAGTCGCCCAGGTGGGCGACAGCCAACCCATTGTAATCGAAGACGTAAAGCGTATTACGCGGCTCTTCAGAGAGGCGTTTGCTGTAACCGTTGGTCTGTACAGCGGTGATGAACACGCCACCGATCTCATATTCACCCGGACCGGTGATGACGTGACTTTTGCCCTTCACGCCGGCGGCATAATTATGCCCGGGCGCGTCATGGCTGATGGTGACAATGTCCGCTTTCATTTTCAGAGGCTCGTAGCCTGTGATGCGGTGATCGTATGGGTCGGTGACGACACTGGCGTAGCCACGCTCACTCAACCGAAAACATGAGAGTCCGTACCAGGTAATTTCCATCCTTATTCCTCAACCTGTCCTGCCGGGCAGAAACAGGGGTTGCTAGCATCTATCAGGTCCGGCTTTTCCAGCCGCCCCAATCTTTTTAGATTATACATCATCGCGGGTTAGAAGGGCATTAGTGGTATGATCTGAGATATCTGGATGTGAACTGGCATGGTGATCGCTTGAAACAGAGCGTCACACCTGGCGCTCGGGTGGAGATGTCTGCTGAGGCTGGCTGGCGGCTTTCAATCCCGGCCGGATCTGGTGGACGCTATCGCCTGGCTGAGCTGGATGATTATCGCGGTGTGCGGCGCCGGTCTTTTCCCTGGAATCCGCCCTATCAATTGAGCCTGCGTGCCCGCGCTTCAGCTGGGCTTATTCCTGGCACCTGGGGTTTCGGCGTATGGAACGACCCCTTCGGGATGGGCATCCTCTCTCAAGCTGGGGGAATGCGCCTGCCGGTTTTGCCCAACGCTGCCTGGTTCTTTTTTGCTTCACCGCCCAATTCCCTCTCTCTGCGCGATGACTTGCCTGCACAGGGCGCGCTGGCAGCCACCTACCGTTCTATTCGCTGGCCCTCGGCGCTGCTGGCATTGGGGTTGCCTGCCCTGGCGATCCTGGCAGTACCGGCAGCCGGGCGCCTCTTACGCCGGTTTGCCAGGCGCTTTGTTCTTCAGGATGCAGCAGCGTTGCAACTCGATCCGACCGAATGGCATGCATACCTCATAGATTGGCGCAAGGGATCGGTCGAGTTTCAGGTTGACGACCAGATCGTGTTCCAGACCAGGATAGCGCCCGCGGGGCCGCTGGGTCTGGTAATCTGGATCGATAACCAGTATGCAGCTTTCCCTGCGGATGGGCGATTACGGTATGGGACGCTGCCGGCAGAGGAAGAGAACTGGATCGAAGTTATCGGTGCTTGACAATCAAGTTACAACTGTGTAAAATAGTGGGGCTTTTGAAAAAGAAGAGTGTATTCCCAGGCCGAGATAGCTCAGTTGGTAGAGCACATGACTGAAAATCATGGTGTCGCCAGTCCGATTCTGGCTCTCGGCACTCTCGGCCGGAAGAATGGCTGGTTTTTGCGGGCATAGTTCAGTTGGTAGAACACCTCCTTGCCAAGGAGAAGGTCACGGGTTCGAGTCCCGTTGCCCGCTCTTTTTATTTTAGATTGATGATTTGGGATTTTAGATTTCTGCCAGAAACAGACGTTCCGTTCCCCCCAAAGATATCAGATCAACCATCTAAAATCAGAGATCTAAAATCAAAATGGCGACGTGGCCAAGTGGGAAGGCAAGGGTCTGCAAAACCCTGATCACGGGTTCAAATCCCGTCGTCGCCTCTCGAACGCCCCATACAGGGGCGTTTTTCTTATCTGAGCCGGTTCGTTTATGCGTTGATATGTGAGGGGCTACCGGCTTTGAGCAGGCTGCGGGCGGCTATGACCTCTGTCAATGGCGAAGACAAGCTGTTCTGGCTGGCGACCTGCAACCAGGTCTGCAGCGCCCAGGCTCGTTTCATGGCGCAGTCCGCCAGAGCATAATTGCCGCGTGCCAGGTCCTCAAGCTGTACAACCAGTGTCTCAATCCCTTCTGCAACATGTAGCAGACAGCTGGCTTCTTGTGGGGTAAAGGTATCTAATATTGCCTGCATAGGGGGACTCTTTAGAAAATCTGGTCCGCAGCCTTGAATACCGAGTAAGTACTTCAGAAGCTCCTGCCGGGAATGCTGGTATAAACCCAGTTCTCTGAACATGGTCTCTTTATATCTGGCCAGGTTAGCCAGAACGGGCAAATCCTCAGCAAACAGGGCCTGGCGTTCTTCTCTAGTCAGGCGCAACAATGTTTCCCAGACACGAAATTCCTTTATTAGCAGGTCGATCAGAGACTTTGATTGGTCCTGGCGCATACTCGACTTCCAGCCTGTCGTTTGGATTATTGAATGGAGCGATCGTGAGTGCTCCATCTGTACCCAGCCTCCACTTTAACATAGCCAGCCGCAAATTCGAATAAAGTGGCTGTGAAACCAAAATAAAGAGTCTGTAAAAGTCGAAAAAATAAAAAAATGCAACCACTTGGAAAGGTTGCATTACGCGGTTGCATTGACGAACGGATTAGTTGGTTTCGAACTCCAGCCCAACTGTGTAACCGTAGCCGGGCACCGTGCGGATAAAAGTGGGGGTGCGCGGGTCTTCTTCAATGCGCTCACGCAGGTTCTTGATGTGCACCCGCACCAGGTCTGGGCTGCCGGTATCGGAGGGATAGTCCCAGACCTCGTCCAGCAGGCGGCTGGGAGAAAAGATTTCGCCGGGATGGCACATCAGGTGGTGCAACAACTCATATTGCACCGGGGTGAGGCGGATCTTTCCGTGCGCCGGGGTGACCAACTCGTAGGAGCGCGTGTCGAGCACATAATCGCCGATCGATATGCGATACTTTTCGCCAGATTTACCATTGGCGCGACTATCGATGGTGTTAATCTCCGGAATTTCCTGCACCTGCGTCTCGGCGTCCTCTTTATTCTGCAGGAGCCTGGCATGCTTCCTGGCCCGGCGCAAGATCGCCCGCAGGCGCAAGATCAACTCATCGATGTTGAATGGCTTGCACAAATAATCGTCGGCCCCGGCGTTAAAGCCCACGATTTTATCATCATCCTTGATTTTGGCGGTCAGGAATAAGATCGGTACTTCGGTTAAAAGCGGATCAGAGCGCATCTCCCGGCAGACGGCATAACCATCCATCCCGGGCATGATGATATCCAGAATCACCAGATCGGGGGAGCGTCGCCGGGCAACTTTCAGGCCCTCCACGCCACTACTGGTGAGCATAACCCGGAACTCATCACCCCGCAAGCTGCGCTCGATCGTGCGAGCGACAATATCATCATCTTCGATGACCAGAATATGCGCCGGTTCCATGTTTTTTTAACCTTTCAGGCGCTTAGTTGCCAGCCAGGCAGATCTACCAATTTCAGGAATATGATAAGCCTGGAAGGCCGGAAATCCCATAAAGTCTCTGTAAAAGA
>Ga0209254_10007072_pt1 | contig 10352 bp, 12 predicted proteins | sample FrelakmetDIP11DI_FD_187148 | JGI IMG/M metagenome (GOLD analysis project Ga0209254, IMG submission 187148) | Freshwater lake sediment microbial communities from the University of Notre Dame, USA, for methane emissions studies - DIP11 DI (SPAdes)... | ecosystem: Environmental > Aquatic >... | reverse complement strand
GGCATGACCGTCGGCCAGGCGGTTCTGTGGGCCGCCACCGATGTGGATCCCAAGAACGAGAATCCCGAGCTGACCACGTCCGAGCCCTACGTGATGGGCTCCCACGCGACCGGTTCGGGTGCCTGGTGCTCGGGTCCGGAGGACGTTTCCCCTCCCGAGTACTTCTGGGGCTACAACCGCATGACGACGATCGAAGGTCTGTTCGGCGCCGGTGACGCAGTCGGCGGCACGCCGCACGCCTTCTCGTCCGGCTCATTCACCGAAGGCCGTCTCGCCGCGAAGGCCGCCTGCAAGTACATCGACGACGGAAAGGGCGAAGGCATTGTCGTATCCGATGAGCAGATCAAGCGCCGCAAGGCGGAGATCTACAAGCCCCTGGAGCACTACAAGGTCTATCGCAATGAGATCGTGGCGGGCGACGTCAACCCGCACTACATCAATCCCAAGCAGGGCCTGGACCGACTGCAGAAGCTGATGGACGAGTATTGCGCCGGCGTGACCGTCAACTACATGACCAACGAGAAGCTTCTGAACATCGGTCTCAAGAAGCTCAAGATCATGGAGGAAGACCTCGAGAACCTGGCTGCCAAGGACATTCACGAGTTGCTGCGTGCCTGGGAACTGAAGCACCGTCATCGTGCCGCCGAGTGCGTCACGCAGCACACGCTGTTCCGCAAGGAGACCCGCTGGCCGGGCTACTACTACCGGGGCGACGCCATGAAGGTGGACGACGCGAACTGGCACGTGCTTACGGTGTCGCGCCGCGATCCGAAGACCGGCGAATACACCATGGAGAAGGCGCCTTGTTATCACCTGGTCGGGGATGAGAAGTAGCCAGATTCCCGGGACCCGCGCGTGAACATCGTCGAGAAAACCGATGAGGAGATCCTGGCCCTCGCCAAGCCCCTGTGGCTCGACCTCGTCAAGTATTCGAATGAAGGCAAGTACGGAGAATTCGCGAGGAACTTCTCCAGTTCGCTGGCGCGTGCCATCGACCAGGTGGTCGCGGGCCACCAGTTCGCCAACAGCGAACTGGCGAGGAGCCTGTCCGCAGAAGTCGACGCGCTCGGCATCATCCGCCGGGGCGAACATGTGACGGTTCTCTACCGGCAGCGCAGCACCAAGAAGCCAGGCGAATGGCTGGGCAGGCTTGTCCTCGGCTATGAGGATGGAAAGGTCAGGATCTTCGGTGCATCCATCTTCTGAACAACTCGCCCGGATTTGACATGAGCGAAGTTATCCGGAACGGCAAGTATGTCGAGCTCACCTACAAGGTGACCGACAGGCGGTTGGGGCATGTCCTCACCCGGGTCGAGTTCCCGCTGGGCTATGTTCACGGACACAATGAAGTTCTGGCCCCTTCGGTCCATCGGGAGCTCGAGGGCAAGTCCGCCGGCGACGTCATCGAAGTGGCGATCGATGGCAATCAGATCTTCGGCCCCAGAGACGAGTCGCTGGTCTTTTCCGATCACATCGAGAACGTCCCCGAGGAGTATCGGAAAGTCGGCACTTCCATCCTCATGGAGAACGACAGGGGTCAGACCCGCAGCTTTCTCGTGACGCATATGGACGACGAGACGCTGACGGTCGATGGCAACAATCCGCTTTGCGGCAGGGAGGTCGTCTTTACGCTCGAGATACTGACCGTGCGCGACGCAACTGATGAAGAGACAAGAGCGGGCGGGGCGATTCATGCGGGCGCCGATATCGACCCATCGCTCTTGAGACCTGTTTGAGCGGCAACCCTCACTTCACGGCAAGAAAGGTGACTTATGAGCGACCACAAGCCTCCCCCCGCCAAGGTTCCTGACGGCGTCACGCCTTATGTGACAACGCGCCAGTTGCCGCCAAACGAAAAGGGGTTTGTTGGCTACGAAACCGTCTGGAAACCGTTCCAGAAGGAAGCCGAATACAAGACGCCGAAACGGCCGTAGGCGTCAGCGCGCAACCGCAGGTGAGTGCGCGGGAGGTGCGCCTCGCCGAACAGACAATCTTCCGGCCGATGGGATTATGGAGAAGGCACCCAGTATCACATCACTGACTGACGGGGCGGACTGCGGACCGCCCGCTTTTCCATTCCAGCGACGAGAACCATTATGAAGGTAAGCCAGTACATGAGCCGGTCGGTGGTCACGGTGACGCCGCAGACCGAGTTTCACCGTGCGTTCGACCTGATGCGCAGCCGCAGCATCCACCACCTGCCGGTGGTCGACGGCGGGCGAGTCGTCGGCATGGTGGCCGAGCGCGACCTGCTGCTCGCGGCGGCCAATTTCGGAGCGTCGGAGGTTCCGGTCGGCGAGATCATGCGCGGGCCGGCGGTCTGCGTTGGCGAAAGCGCACTCCTGAAGGAAGCAGCACGCCTGCTCGTCGTGCGGCACATCGGAAGCCTGCCGGTGCTCGATTCCAAGAAGGCGCTGGTCGGCATCATCACCGAGACCGATATTTTCAAGATCGCTGCGGGAATGCTGCGCGCCCGTCCGGTGGTTCGGAAATCTGCCGCGAAGACTGCGCGTGCGGCGCCGAAGAAAACCGCCAAGCGCGCGAAACCGGCGGCGCGCAAGGTGGTCCGGAGCCGTTCGTAAGGCCCTCTGCGCGGCACTCCGCCCGCCCGGCGTCTGAGCGACTCGATCCACAACCGAATGCCGACATCGCCTCTCGAACCTACGAGATGTCCCCGATGTAGCTGGCGGCGGTTGCCGCGGACGACCTGTACGACTCGTTGAGGGTGCAGCCATGACCGATGCCCGTTCCAGCCTGGCTGGGGAGATTTCGGTACCGACCGACGAGGAAGGCTATCTCGTCGACCCGTCGGACTGGGACGAAGCCATCGCCGAGGCGCTCGCGCGCCGCGAGGGCATCGCGCTCAGCGATGTGCACTGGCGCGTGCTCCGATTCATGCGCGAGTTCCTCGACGAGCACCAGTTGATCCCGGACGCCCGCTTTGTGATCCGCTTCCTCGCGGACGAGGTGGGCCTGGGCGACGCCGCGCGCCAGAAGCTGTTCGAGCTGTTCCCTTATGGCTACGTCAGGCAGGCCTGCAAGATCGCCGGCATGCGGCGACCGCGCGCCTGGAGCACGGGGTAAGGCCCTGAGCGTCAGTGCTTGCGGTCAAGCACCGCCATTTGCTTGCCCGTCGTGCTCATGCGCGACCCGACCAGAGGAATGTGCCGCCCCGGCAGCAGCATGTTCCAGTAAATCGGCCTGAAGGCCAGCTTGCCGAGATGATTCAGCCGCGTTTCCTTCAGCAATGACATGGGACCGACGATGGGCAGCGGGAAGCTGCCCGGAACCGGTTGGATGTCATAGTTGAAGTCGATCAGTATCGCCTTGCCATAACCGGTTTCAATGAAACAGTTGGCATGGCCGTCGGCCAGCGGCAACGCCGGCTTGCCGTCGATTTCGCGCAGCAGGTTTTGCACCACCACCTCGGCCTGGAAATGCGCGACCGAGCCGGCCTTGGAGGTCGGGACATTGGTGTTGTCGCCGACCAGGAAGATGCGCTCGGCCCTGATCGACTTGAGCGTCTGCTTGTCGGTCAGGCCGAAGCCGATGCCGTCGCCCAGGCCAGCGTCGTCGATCAGGTCCGAGCCTTCGTGCGGCGGGATCGTCACCAGCAGGTCATAGGGAATCGCCTTGCCGTCCGGGCAAACGATGGTCTTGTCCGTGACAGCGGCGAGCGAAGCGTTGGGGATGACCTTCACGCCCTTCTCGACCAGCATGTCGGTCAGCACCTCGTTGCAGATCGGCTTGGTAAATGCACCGGTTAGTGGGGTGACCAGCGTCAGTTCGGTCTTGCTGCGCAGACCGCGCTGCGTCAGGTAGTCGTCCACCAGGCACGCGAACTCGAGCGGCGCCACCGGGCACTTGATCGGCATCTCGGCGATGTCGATCACCAGATCGCCCCCCTGGAAGCTCTCCAGCGCTCCGGCCAGCCGCAGTGCGCTTTCGGGCGTGTAGAAGCCGTGCGCCTGCCGGCCCCAGCGTTCGACAAGGCCGTCGATGACCTCGGGCAAAGTGCGCGATCCCAGCGCCAGCACCAGCCAGTCGTACGCGTGACTGCCCTGGTCCGTCGTCACCCTTCGCTGCGCGGTGTCGATTTCTGTTGCGCGCTCGCACCGGTACTCGACACCTGGCCCGACAAAGTGCGCGTTCGGGCGCTGGATATCGGCCAGCGTCCTGTATCCGGGAGTCTGGAACGGGAGGAACAGCAGGCCGGGCTGGTAGGTGTGCATCGGCGAATTGCCGATCAGCGTGATGTGCAGCGGCATCTTCCTGCCGCGCGCCTCTTTCGCCAGGAGATTGGCGGTGACCAGGCCGCCGGTCCCGTCGCCGAGTATCAGAACGCTCGTCGCCATCACAGACTCCAGTACGGCGCACGTCACGCGCCGACGCCCGGCGCTCGTGACAACCTTGCCAAGGAGCATGCGCGCCCACGGCGCAGACGGCCCCGCGCCAGATCAAAGCGCTGCACTCTCCGTGCCGTCCAGGAGAGCGCACCCGCTGCGTTAGCTCAACAGTTGGCTCCGTCACTCTGGCATGGTCTGGATCGTCATACTGAACCCAAGGGGAGGCAGCGATGCTGCGCGCACTGTTGATCGCTTTACTGGCGGCGGTCTCGACCGTTGTGTTTGCCGCCGATCCGAATCCGGTAGTGACCTATACGAAACAGGGCAAGTTCGAGGAGGTGCGCGACGACCTGAAGATGGCGATCGAGGGTAAAGGCCTCGTCATCGATTACCAGTCGCATCTGAACAGCATGCTCGAACGCACGGGCAAGGATGTGGGCTCGGCGCAGAAGCTTTACGTCGATGCGCAGGCTTTCGTCTTCTGCAGCGCCAGCCTGTCCCGCAAGATGATGGAGGCGGACCCGGCCAACGTGGCAATGTGCCCCTACGCGATGGTGGTCTACGCAACCGCGAAGGAGCCAGGCAAGGTTTACGTCTCATATCGCCGTCCATGGCGTCCCGACGGATCCGCTGCATCCAAGGCGGCCCTGAAGGACGTCGACGGCCTGCTTGACGCGATCGCGCGCCAGGCGGTCGGGAAGAAATAGCCTGCAGCACTGCGAAGCGCACGGACTGAGGTCCGAGCGACGCCGCCTCCACCATGGGTCAGAGCGGGGCTCCGGCCGGCTGTGCGCTGCTACCCGTGGCTGTCCCCTTCCGGAACGCCCTGCCACATCATCTCGTAGCCGAGTTCCCGGGTGTCGACGCACATGTCGGCCAGGGCCGCGAACTTGTCCCTGAACACCGAATCGGCATGCGACCGCTCGTGCTCGTCGAACGAGCGCCAGTAGGTGGCGATCACCATGTCGTGATCGGTGCCGTGGGTTTCTCCCAGTGAGCCTTCGGCGGACACGAAACCCGAGAACCGGAACACCTGCCCCGCGATGAACCCGCCCTTGTCGCCGCCGTAAGTCTCCTTGACGACATTGCACATTTCGGCGAGCGCCAGTTCGATGTCGTCGTAGGTGACGCCCGGCTTCAGCTTGATCGTGTTGAACAGCAGCCGTGCGCCGAACGGAATCGTGATCGGACCGAACATATCGCCTCCTGAAAGCGCGCGTCAGCGAAGCATAGGGGCGGCGGCGCAGCTTTCAAGCTGGCGCTGACCCCGACAGCAGGGCGCCGTGCGGGGGCTCGTCTCTACGGCCTTTGGTCGTCCCGCTCTACAAAGGCCGCTTCACGCTGACTGCGCCGCGAATCTGGCCGACCGAGTACCCCGTCGCGCGATCGTTCGGGTATTCCTTGGCAAGACGCTCCCGGACTTCGGGCGCGAGGCTGGCCGCGTCTCCATGGCAGTTGAGGCACACGGGTTGCACTGGCAGCGCCTTTATGTAGCGGTAATAGCGCCCCGAGGGCTCGGTCACCGTTTCCGCGAACTCGAGTTTGTCCGCTGGCTCGCCCTTCGCCAAGCGCGCCTCGAAGCCTGCCAGGGCGGCCTGTTCCCAGGCGTCGGGCGAGCCCAGCAGGGGATTGCGCACCTTGAGGCTGACGCGCGTCAGTCGCACGCCGTTTTCTCGCGACAGTTGCCCGGCAATCGCCGGCGCGACGCCGGTGCAGACGCCAATCGCGCCAGCCGGGCCGCCCTCCTTGATCGCCGCCTGCAACTGACCGCCCAGCGACTGCACCATCGTCGCCGTCAGCTTGCGCGCCTGCTCGGCACGCGCGGCATCGTCCTGGCTCGCGGCCGGCAGCGCGATCGTTCCCAGCGCCGCGGCAGCCGATACGCAAAGCCATCTCTGCATGCTCATCCTGTACTCCCCGTTAACTTCAATAGTCCACCTGGCTTTCAATCCAGCCATGGCCCGCGCCCGAACTCATACGCACGCGCTACCCCGCCGGGACTCACTGCGGGCAGCGCGACGCGTCGCCCGGCACCTTGCCCACCAGCAACAGGAACGCTGAAAATGGCCCCATGTTGCCCATGGCCTCGAACTTCGGTCCCGAGAAGTGCAGGCGGCTGAGCATCATTGCCCGCATCGGACCGTAGTCGCCCTTGCCCATCTCGAGCCAGCGAGAGGTGTCGGCGCTCGGCACCGGAGTCGAGCTTGGCGGTCTGCACCGCTCCCCCAAAGACGCAGATGGCCTTGTCTTCCTTCGCCACGATGCGCATCTCAGCGGTCGGCTGCTCGCCGCAGTCGCGGCGATAGAGCTGCATCACCTTGAAGCCGCGCCCGGCATCGTTCTTGACCCAGCCGGATTCGAACAGCGCACCGGTCAGTTCGGGTTCCTTGTTCCAGGCCTCGCACGCCTGTGCAGCCCATGGCGGCGACATCAGGACGGGCGCCTGAGCCGCGGCCTTCTGTGCAAGCGCTGCGCAGGCAATCCCCAACAACAGACGTGACTTCATCGTGAATTCCCTTGGCGCATTAGAAAAACTTGGCATCGTTGCGTTGCACCTGGCGCCATAGGGCCGGCCAGCACGTCCGGACCGTTTCTAGCCCGTGCAGCGCCCGTCTGGCCCGAGCTTCATGTAGGTGGCGAGCCATGCCCGCGTCCGTTGCCTCGCATGACGCGCCGCGACCTTTTCCTCGGGCGATGCATCGGGGCGGAAATCGAACGCGCGGCGCGCCATCGGATACATCTGCAGTTCGACCGGGACGCCGCGCTCCCACAGCGCATAGAACGCGCGCCCGTTGACCATTCTCCGCAGTTCGAAGTCGGCATCGCCGACCAGCATCAGCACCGGCGTCTTGATCTGCGCGACCTCCGGCGCGACCGAGAACAGCTGCTGCGGTTCGGGCGCGTTCGGGTTCTGGAAGTGCCCGTAGTAGGCGACGATGGCGCCGATGTCCTGCGGCCGCTTGGCCGCCAGCCGGATTGCGTAGTACGGCCCGCGCGAGAGCGCGACGATGCCGACCGGGCCCGTGCACACGTCCTTGCGCGCCAGCAGCGCATTGAGCCCGGCCTCGACGTCGTCTTCGCTTTCGGGGTAATGGCGGTCCGGCCAGCGCTCGATCATGTTCGCCTTCTGCCAGTCCGGCGCCAGCACCAGGAAACCCTGGGCCGCAAGTTCCCGCATGTGGGCGCGATCCTCATTCTCGAAGCCGCGCTTGGCATGGATGTAAAGCACCGGTGGGAACGGCCCGGCACCCGCGGGCCGAGCCACCTCCAGCGGAACCTCGTACTTGCCGGTCGAAACGTTGGATTTCTCGAGCGGCTGCGCGGTGCTCGAACTCGCCGGCCCGATGAGCAGTGACAGGACAACCCAGGCAATCCGAAGCGTCATCGCATGGGTCCTGAGCTGTCGAGCAAAATAATCTCGAAGGACAGTGTTTCGAGGTCGCCCAGCACCATCGTCGCTTCGGCGCCGATCCCCGCGACGGTGCCCGGGTTGACCAGCGGAGTGAAGCCGCGCGCGCCCTGGACGCTTTCAACCTGCGCGACGTGACTGTGGCCACAGAAGACCGCGTCGAAGTCTCCGGTACAGGCCATGCCGCGCGCGAGGTGCGGATAGTGCGTCATGAACAACTGGCGCCCGCCCAGCGCAAAGGATGCATCGCCGCCGTAATAGATCAGCGCGCCCTTCGATCCCTGCGCCATCCGCTGCATGGACAGCATGTCGCCGAGGTTGTTGCCATGGACGACATGCAGCGGCAGACCGACCGCCAGTGCAGACCGCAGCGAGTTCGGCCCGATGATGTCACCACAGTGCAGGACCGCCTGGGCGCCCCAGTCACGAGCGCGCGCGACCGCTGCCGCGAGGGGCGTGCCATGGTCGTGGCTGTCGGAAACAACACCGATCTTCACATTTGTACCCTGCGGTCGCAGTGTCAGGCCCGCGCCCGGAGAGAACTCACGGTCGCGGAGGCGAACAGTATCCCAGCGCCGGCGGCGTCGTGGCCTACCAAAGTGGGTAACGATGCGACACCCTTCCTCGGGGGTAGACAGTGCGCGGGGGCGCCCCGCCTAATGCGACCCTGGCCGCGGCTACCCCATGCGCGGGGGCACGCCATCGGCTGATCCATCGAGCCGACGCGGCTACCATCTCAATTTCGCCGCCTCGCACCCTCAACATTCACCGATGCCCGACTCGCCTCCGCACGCCACTTCCCGCGCGACCGACGTGCGCACGACGACCTGCTACATGTGCGCGTGCCGGTGCGGGATCCGCGTGCACCTCGAGGACGGCAAGATCCGCTACATCGAGGGCAACCCCGAGCACCCGCTGAACCACGGCGTCATCTGCGCCAAGGGCTCGTCGGGAATCATGAAGCAGTACTCGCCGGCGCGACTGACGCGGCCTCTGCTGCGCAAGGCCGGTGCGGAGCGCGGCGCCGGGGAGTTCGAGGCGATCAGCTGGGAGCGAGCCTTCGAGATCCTCACCGAGCGGCTGTCGAAGATCCGCGCGACCGACCCGAAGAAGTTCGCCCTCTTCACCGGCCGCGACCAGATGCAGGCGCTGACGGGGCTCTTCGCGCGCCAGTTCGGCACGCCGAACTACGCCGCGCACGGCGGTTTCTGCTCGGTCAACATGGCCGCCGGGATGATCTACACGATCGGCGGATCGTTCTGGGAGTTCGGCGGGCCCGATCTCGGACGCGCGAAACTCTTCTTCATGTTCGGGACCGCGGAGGACCACCACTCCAATCCGCTGAAGATCGCGATTTCCAAGTTCAAGCGTCGCGGTGGCCGCTTCGTGTCGATCAATCCGGTGCGCACCGGCTACTCGGCGATCGCCGACGAATGGGTGCCGATCAAGCCGGGCACCGACGGCGCTCTGCTGCTCGCGCTGATCCACGAGATCATCGAAAGCGGCCTGTACGACCGCGACTTCCTGGTGCGCTACACGAACGCCGGCCAGCTCGTGAACGTCGATGAGACCAACGACGAGTTCGGCATGTTCGTGCGCACCGAAGTGCCGCAAGAGGAAGCCTGCTACGAGCCGCAGAACAAGCTTTGGTGGGACCGGACGACCAATGCGCCCGTGCTGACGCACACTGAGGGCGCCGATCCATTCCTGTTCGGCACCTTCAAGCTCGCCGATGGCACATCGGTCAAGCCGTCCTTTCAGCTGTTGCAGGAGCGCGTGCGTGACTGCACGCCCGAATGGGCCAGTCAGATCACCGGCATTCCGGCCGCCACCATCCGCAGGCTCGCGCACGAACTCGGCATTACCGCCCGCGACGAGACGATTGAGCTGCCGATCCCGTGGACCGATTCCTGGGGCGTCGAGCACGACTCCATCACTGGCAATCCGGTGGCGTTCCACGCAATGCGTGGACTCGCAGCCCACTCGAACGGATTCCAGAGCATTCGCGCACTGGCGATCCTGATGACTCTGCTCGGAACGATCGACCGCCCGGGCGGTTTCCGCCACAAGGCGCCGTTCCCGCGGCCGATTCCGCCCTGCGCGCGCACGCCGAACACGCCCCTGGCGATCCGGCCCAACAGCCCGCTCGATGGCATGGCGCTGGGCTGGCCATCGGACCCCGATGATCTGTTCGTCAACGATGACGGCAGTCCGGTGCGCATCGACAAGGCGTTCTCCTGGGAGTATCCGCTCGCCGTGCACGGGCTGATGCACAACGTCATCACCAATGCCTGGCGCGGTGATCCCTATCGCATCGACACGCTGCTGATCTTCATGGCCAACATGGCATGGAACTCGACCATGAACACGGTCGAAGTGCGCAAGATGCTCAACGATCGCGATGAGAACGGCGAATACAAGATTCCGTTCCTCGTCGTGTGCGACGCGTTCCAGTCGGAGACGACGGCATTCGCCGATCTCGTACTGCCGGACACCACCTACCTTGAGCGGCACGACGTTATGTCGATGCTCGACCGGCCGATTTCGGAGTTCGATGGTCCCGTGGATGCCGTCCGGATTCCGGTTCTGCCACCGAC
>Ga0209254_10007071_pt1 | contig 10352 bp, 9 predicted proteins | sample FrelakmetDIP11DI_FD_187148 | JGI IMG/M metagenome (GOLD analysis project Ga0209254, IMG submission 187148) | Freshwater lake sediment microbial communities from the University of Notre Dame, USA, for methane emissions studies - DIP11 DI (SPAdes)... | ecosystem: Environmental > Aquatic >... | reverse complement strand
CTCCCTCACCAGTCTGAGTTTCGATCCCGGTCTGCAGCACGATCAATTTTCCCTGGTTGGCACACATTGAATTTCATCTAAAGGCAGCAATGTGCTAAATGATACCTACGAGCCACAATACAACCCACTCAAATTTGCATTGGAGAGTATACGGGTGAAATTACCCAAAGTAGATAAACTCTCAGGTAAGAAAAAATCGTATGTAATTGAGAGGTTAATCAGAAGGCGGTTATACGAACAAATGGTACAGTCGTATAAAAAGTGTCAGTTGGTTTGTGAGATTTCTTTTGGGAAAAAAAAGAACATAGACATTGGTATTAGTATATATCCCAGCGGAATCATCTGGCGTGATTCATAAATGATACCAGTGACCATATGAGCAGCTATGAATAGGGGGACCAACCAAAAGACTGACTTCAAGAAGCGAGGTGATTTTGAATAACCTAAGGCTGCACATATCCAAAAGATGGAAAATATCAAAAAGGGGTATAAATACACTCCATAGAATACTGCCAGTGGAGGGTTATGGATTTCATTCCAAATCCCATTCAAATTATCAGGCAAATGATATGCCCCTCCTAAATGAGGTTGGTTCAGGTTTATATACCGAATTCCTCCTTGGATTAGAAAAGCTGGAAGCGCTATAAGGCAGGTTTTATATCCAGTTTTAATAATATCAGACAGTTTTAGCGATGGAATCCGGTAAAAAAAGTAACCAGCTGCCATAACCAACATTGTCTCGTTTGTCAGTCCACCCCCCAGGATGAGCAATATACAAAAAATCAGGTCTTTTTTTTCGCGAAGAGCCCACAGACCCAGAATAAAGAGCAACATCAACAACGGAGCACTCTCTTGAAGGTCAGTGACCAGGAAGGTAATTGCCAGGCTTCCGCTTAATATTAATACCCCAGCAAAACTCTCCGCAGTCGAGAACCATTTCCGTAAAAAGAAATGGAAGGCGATAAAAGCCATAAAAACGAATAAAAGCCGGGCGAATGCATAACTACTTACTATCGATAATGAAAACACTCGATGAATGAATTCGGGTATCAGGAATTGAAATAACCGGGATTGCTCATTATTGTAATGTGTAAAAGCCAATAATGCATTATGGTTACTAGCCAAGGTTCCATCTGTCCAGGCTGACGTCATTCGCAATTTAAGGATCAGGTTATTTAATGATAAAAAGAAATAAATGGGTAAAAAAAGTAACACTTCCCGGTTATGGAATAGTTGATTTATTCTTAGCGAAATTTTTGATTTCATAAGGTTTAAACTATATATAATATCGGGGGTTAGAAAGAGAATAATATCACCCCAAAAATGACCTCTAAACGCAGCCTAATTGCTTGAATGATCCGGCAACGATCCAAGAAAAAGGTAAAAATAGCAAGGTTCTTCTGGTAGTATAAGTAATTATAAATCCTATCGTTTCGATATAGCAATCCTATACCAATCTCGCACAACCGGCTTATACTTGTTAATAGATTATGTTTTTCTGTAGATATTCAACTGCGGAGAATAAAACTAATATATGAATAAACATGCTGACCTTATAAATAATCCATATTAAAGTCTTGGTAACCAGATGATAAATAATCTTAAGATAATAATTAATGATATATGAACAGAGAATAGACTTTCCTATGCCTAGTTATTTTGCCACAGCTATTGCACATCCAAATATCGCTTTTATCAAATACTGGGGTGATGTGGATCCGGACCTGCATATCCCTGCGAATGGTTCCATTTCCATGAACCTGAGAGAGCTCTTCTCCCGCACCAGTGTGAGCTTCGATCCATCTTTAGAGCAGGATCAATTCATCCTGGATGGCAGGCAGATCAATGATACTGGGCTTGTACGGGTGAGTAATCTCCTGGATAGGGTACGTAAGATGGCGGGTATAAACACCTTTGCATCGGTGGAAAGTCACAACAATTTCCCCACGGGTACGGGGATTGCCTCCTCCGCTTCCGGTTTTGCGGCATTGAGCGTGGCTGCTTCTAAGGCAGCTGGCTTAGACTTTGACGAGAAAGCACTATCCCGCCTGGCGCGCACTGGTTCAGGCTCTGCCTGCCGTTCCATCCCGTCGGGTTTTGTTGAGTGGCAGGCAGGTGGGAACGATGAAGGTTCCTATGCATTTTCAATCGTTCCACCCGAGCACTGGGATTTGGTAGATTGCATCGCCCTGGTGAGTCAAGACGAAAAACCGACCAGCTCGAGTGAAGGCCATTCACTTGCCAAAACGAGCCTGCTGCAACCTGCCCGGGTCGCAGATGCACCCCGCCGATTGGCACTGTGCCGGAAAGCTATCCACACACGTGACTTTGCAGCGCTTGCACAGGTGGTTGAACTAGACAGCAACCTGATGCATGCGGTGATGATCACATCCAAACCTCCCCTGTTGTACTGGCAGCCTGCCACTGTGACGATCATGCAGGCAGTTCAATACTGGCGAGAAGGCGGGTTGATGGTTTGTTACTCAGTCGATGCTGGCCCAAATGTGCACGTGCTTTGTTCAAGAGTAGTTTCTGGAGATGTTGCGGATCGGTTAGAAAAATTATCAGGGGTACAAAAAGTGCTTGTAGCTCATCCAGGGGGTCCAGCAGATCTCGAGAATGAATAAAATAATCCTTACTCTTAAAAGCTTAAAATCGATTTAAGCCGATAAGCCTTAGAGTTCTGTTAGAATTGATTTGGATTGATTGATTCTGGCTGGATTCATCCATAAGGAAGGGATATAATTTGACCTTAATAGAATAATCAATTATAGCCAAGGCGACTATTGATCAATAAAGGAAAAGAATGACGGCACAGTTAATAATCGAATTTATAATCACCCTAGGGGCACTAATATTTATTCATGAACTTGGGCATTTCATTGTTTGCAAGCTTTTAAAAATTGAAGTCGAAGAATTTGGGTTCGGAATACCCCCCAGGGCATTAACGCTATTCACCCTTGGCGGAACCAAATTCACGCTTAACTGGCTACCTTTAGGTGGATTTGTGCGACCCAAAGGGGAAAATGATCCAACGATCCCAGGAAGCTTTGCTTCACACAATCCTTGGAAGCGCATCGCAGTTTTTTTGGCAGGTCCCACCATGAACCTGCTAACTGCAGTAGTTTTGTTCATCGCAATCTACGGTATTATTGGTTCTTTGCCGGATCGAACCCGGGTTCAATTGGTGGACATCTCTCCTAACTCCCCTGCTTCTGAGGCTGGTTTAAAGGCTGGGGATATACTGGAAAGCATCGGTGGTACAGATATTAATGCGATGGATAAAGTAAAGACTGTGATCTATGCCAACCTTGGTAAACCTCTGGATTTCACCTACCAACGAGATGGTATCACCCAGCAGGTTACAGTTACCCCACTCACTAATCCCGGCAGCGCTGGTGCTGTGGGTATTGTGATGAGCTACCCAATGATGCCATTCACAATTAGGGCAGCCATACCTGAAAGTTTTACCACGCTACGTGATTACGCAAAGGAATTGTTTTCTATGCTGGGTCGGATCATCCAAGGCCAGGCAACTGGTCCCGAAGGACGCCTGGTTGGGATTAAGGGAATGTTTGACTTATATTCTTCGGTACGGGAAAGTGCTGGTACACCTGGTGTGCCTCAAATTGTGAGTGTAATGATGTTCATTGCCAGTATCAGCATTTCGCTCGGAATAATGAATCTGCTTCCCATCCCTGCAGTAGATGGTGGACGGATCCTGTTTGCATTGCCCGAGATCCTCATCCACCGCCGAATCCCACCAAAATATGAAATGGTGGTGAATTTTGTCAGCTTTGCACTGCTCATAGCTCTGATGATTTTTATAAATTTACAAGACTTCATCCACCCCATTTCCTTTCCCAGTCCATGATCCCTGATGATATTCCCGCTCCAAAACCAATCTCTTTCACGAAAGTGATCGATGCACTATTGGATGAAGGCACACCTTTTCACCCACGCTTCTTGAACCGTTTATCAGACTTGGACCCAGAAGACTCGGTTTTATTCGCAGAAGCCTGGCCCAAGGTAACACTGCGTCGCCGTGAAGCCATCCTTGAAGATATGGAAGATATCCAGATGGCAGATGCCTTGTTGTGCTTCGAATCAGTTGCACGCCTTGCCATAAAGGACAATGCACCCAGCGTGCGTTCATGTTCCCTTCGAATTTTACGCGAGTACGAGATGGTTGAGCTGTTGCCTGTTTTTCAGGATATGGCTGAAAATGACCCAGATCCAGACGTCCGGGCGGATGCAGCTGCTGGGTTGGCAACTTATATATACATGGGAGAAGTCGAGGATATTTCTCCTGCAAAATTAAAGCGGGTAGAAGAATTCCTGCTGAGGCTGATATCAAGCCAGGATACAACCCTTGTCAAGCGCAGGGCACTAGAGTCTTTAGGATTCTCTTCGCGCAGGGAAGTTATTGGGCTCATCGAAAACGCATACAACTCCGACGATATAGATTGGGTGATCACAGCCCTGTTTGCCATGGGTCGTTCAGCCAATTCTCGTTGGAAACCCCTGGTGCTAAATATGCTTACGCACACCCAGCCTGGTGTGCGTGCAGAAGCTGCAAGTGCTGCGGGTGAGTTGGAAATCAGGTCAACCAAACCCTTGTTATTAGAGCTACTGGAAGATTCCGACTTCGATGTCCGTATGGCCGCTATCTGGGCACTTTCCCAGATCGGAGGTAAGGGTGTCCGGGAAGCCCTTGAAAACCAGCTCGAGATTACCGATGATACTGAAGAAGCAGATCAAATCGATAAAGCCCTTGATAATCTGGATTTTACTGAGGAAATGCATAACCTTGCAATTTTGGAAATTCCAGCGGATGGTGACGAGCCTTCAGAAGATGATTATGAAGATATTGACAACGATCTCATCTCTGAGGACGACGAAGATTGAGCGAATTATTCACCCTATTTTTTAACAATCTCTTTCCGATTTTGCTGGCAGCCTGCATCGGCTATGCCCTGGCAAAATGGCTGAACATCAATCCTCGACCTCTTTCACAGGTCGTTTTTTACGTTTTTAGCCCTGTCCTAGTATTTAATTTGATCATGAATAGCCAGCTAAGTAACCAGGATATCCTACGGACCCTGGCATTTGCCCTGGTATTAATGGTCTGTGTTGGGTTGCTGACTTTGTTAATTGGTGGTGTTTTACGATTCGGTAGGAAAATGATGGCAGCTGTAATGATCACCGCCATATTTATGAATGCGGGTAATTACGGTTTGCCCCTGACCAGTTTTGCTTTTGGTGATCAGGCACTCGCCTTCGCGAGTGTCTTTTTTGTCATCAGCGCTCTATTAACGAATACTGTTGGCATCGTGATTGCCTCGTCCGGTTCTACCGGTGTGCTTAATGCCATTAAAGGGTTGGTGAAATTTCCTGCCATTTATGCCCTGTTCCTGGGAATCCTATTTCTCCAATTTGGCTGGAAGTTACCATCCGGGTTGGATCGCACGGTAATACTGCTCAGCAATGCTGCTATCCCCTGCATGCTAGTCCTGCTTGGGATGCAGCTGGTGAATATTCGCCTTGATGGTCATGTCAGACCGCTGATCCTCACCAGCAGCATGCGCTTGCTGATCGCTCCCGCGCTTGCTTTTGGGCTGACCAGGCTGTTTGGGATGACAGGACCAGCACAGCAGGCAGTGGTATTGGAGGCGGGCATGCCGGTTGCGGTTCTCACCACCATCCTGGCAATTGAGTTCGATGTCGAACCCAGCTTTGTCACAACGGCAGTCTTGGTCACTACGCTGCTAAGTCCATTGACACTTACCCCACTATTAGCCTTACTGGGAGCATAGAAGGTAACCGATAGGATACAAAAGGACCCCAATGGATAAAGACAAAAATAAACGTTTGAATGTTACCGTGATTGGACGAGTCCAGGGGGTAAGTTTTCGGTACTATGTAGTCGAGTTAGCAGGGAGCCTCAATCTAAAAGGATGGGTCCGTAACAAGTGGAATGGCTCTGTCGAAGTAACAGCTGAAGGATCCTATCCAAATCTTGAGACACTATTACAAGCACTACGCGAAGGACCACCCATGGCAAGGGTGGATGATATCTGCTTTGAATGGCAAGCTTACACGGGTGAATTCACTGATTTTCGGGTGAGTAATACTGTTTAATTAGTCACCCTACTTGCGTAAAACCCAACCCGCGTTCTTTCAATGAAACAAATCTACCGCTGCCTAAGATAATGTGATCCAGCAGTTTAACATCCAGCAACTCACCTGCCTGCAGGATGGCTCGCGTTATGGCGATATAACCGGGCTTGGGGTAGGGTCACCAGAGGGATGGTTATGGATAACAATAAGGTTGGAGGCATTTCGGCGTATGGCAGTTTTGAAAATCTCAGCTATGCGTACCTGGGAAGAGTTTACGGAGCCCCGATATACTGTCTCGATATGCACCACCCGATTGCGGGTATCCAGCAATAGCACCCGCAATTCCTCTTGCTCCAGAGCGCTCATCTCATACTGGACCAGTTCAGCTGCCTCGGTTGGGCTATGTATCGCAGGTCGTTCTTCAGGTACCTCTAATACCAGACGACGTCCAAGCTCAATTGCGGCTTTAATCTGGGCGGCTTTGGCAAGCTTGATACCTTTCTGGCTGCTTAATTCATCAAAGGAAGCCCTGTGAATACCGGAAATACCCCCAAAGGTCTGCAACAATCTTTGACCCACCTGAACTGCTGTCTCTCCCACCATGCCCACTCTGAGCAGGATTCCCAGCAACTCTGCGTTGGTCAATGACTGCGGCCCAAGCCTTGCCAACCGCTCCCTGGGGCGTTCCTCCTCCTTCAAGTCCTTAATCGTATAGATATTTGCATCCGAACGGCTCATACCAGACCACTCCTTTATTGGAAAATAGAAAAGTGATTATTGATTCCTGTGCTCAATGCTATAATCATACATTGGAGAGTGATATGAATCTTGATCCACAGACTTTAAGTAATCTTATCATGGGAGGTGCTGCCTGGGGGGCAGCATTCCTGGTGGCATTATGGCTGAGCTTGATCATTTGGACCTTCCGTGATATCCGCTCAAGGGCACGCGACCCACTCCTTCGTATCCTGGCAGTCATCATCGTTGCTCTCCTTTTCCTACCAGGTATCATCGTGTATCTCATTTTACGGCCACCCCACACCTTGGAAGATGAATACCAGCATACCTTGGAAGAGGAAGCACTTCTGCAGTCCATCGAAGAGGTCCCACTCTGCCCTGGTTGTGGGCGGCGCACAAAAGAAACCTGGACAGTTTGCCCGAACTGCCACACAAAGCTGAAGAAAGCATGTCACCAATGCCACAAGCTGATGGAATTATCCTGGAACCTGTGCCCCTATTGTGGTACTCCATCTCTAGGGAAGCGCAGGGAAAACTTGACCTTAGATGACATCATCGAGGAAACCCCACTTTATGAGGAAATCCCACCTGAGGAATCTGAAGGGTTGGATGAATTTTTAGAAGGCGATCCATTAAATACAAACGACGCACCCTAAGGTGAGTCGTTTTCTTCTGTATTTTAGCGTTTTAAGGCGTCCCAACCAGCATAATTGGCTGTCTCGCCTAATTCTTCTTCGATCCGTAGCAATTGATTATACTTGGCAACCCGATCTGACCGGGCAGGTGCTCCGGTTTTGATCTGTCCCATATTGAGTGCCACTGCCAAATCAGCAATTGTGGTGTCTTCTGTCTCGCCGGAACGGTGCGAAGTGACTGCTCGCCAGCCTGCCCGATGGCAGGTCTCCACAGCTTCGATCGTTTCTGTCAGCGTGCCAATCTGGTTCAGCTTGACCAGCAGGGCATTGGCAGCTTTCTCCTTGATTGCCCGGCGCACGCGCTCGGGATTAGTGACCAACAGGTCGTCTCCGACGATCTGGATCCGATTGCCAAGCTCCTTGGTCATAAGCACCCAGCTTTCCCAATCATCCTGGGCAAGTCCATCCTCAATGGATACGATCGGATACTGGTCAACCCATGATTTCCAGAATGCCACCATCTGCTCTCCAGTAAGCTTTTTTCCTTCTTTCCGCAGGTTGTAAAGGCGGGTGTCTTCGTCAAAAAGCTCAGATGCAGCCGGGTCTAAAGCGATCCCGATCTGGTCGCCGGCTTTATACCCGGCTTTCTCGATGGCAGTCAGTATGACTTCCACAGCCTCACTATTGGCTTTAAGCGCTGGGGCGTATCCACCTTCATCACCAACCAAAGCTGTGTAACCTCGCTCTTTAAGTACACTTTTCAAGGCGTGATAGATCTCTGCACTCCAACGCAGCCCTTCTGCGAAGCAGGATGCGCCCAGCGGCATGACCATAAACTCCTGTGCGTCGGTGGATTGCCAACCGGTGTGTGCCCCACCATTCAGAATGTTCATCATCGGCACGGGTAAAACGTGGGCATACACCCCACCAATATATCGGTATAAAGGCAGACCAACGGAGACAGCAGCAGCCTTTGCCACTGCCAAACTGGTACCCAACATGGCATTCGCCCCGAGCTTAGATTTATTGGGAGTTCCATCCAGCTCAATCAAAATAGTATCGATCAGCTTTTGTTCCGTGGCATCCCAACCACTCAGCTCCTCGTAAATGGCATCATTGACATTGTCCACTGCCATAGTAACGCCTTTCCCCAAATAGCGTCCCTTATCACCATCCCGGAGTTCGAGCGCTTCATGTACACCCGTTGAAGCGCCTGATGGAACAGCAGCCCGACCTTTCGATCCATCCAGTAAAACAACTTCAACTTCTACGGTTGGATTGCCACGCGAATCCAGGATCTCTCGCGCCAGTACAGATTCAATTAAAGTATCCATGTTTAACCTCAATTCGTTTGATTTATTTAAAACTCAATATTCTATAGTTTCTGATATTGTGAAAACAGCCACTATTTTACCGCAATCAGGTAATTTTGCCATCCAGAGTTTTTTTAATCCCAGCCCTTTTCTTGACCGCTCGTAAAAATGCAACAAATAAAGGATGCGGCCGATTCGGGCGGGATAAGAATTCGGGGTGGAATTGGGTCCCGACCATGAAGGGATGGTCATCCAGCTCAGCAATTTCAACTAAACGACCATCGGGAGAAATACCTGAAAAGCGCATTCCATTCTCCTGCAGGATATCCCGGTAGGCATTATTTAACTCAAAGCGGTGCCTGTGGCGCTCTTGTACTGTAGGCTGTTGGTAAGCATCAGCCACCAAGGTGCCAGGCTGAAGCTCACATGGGTATAAACCCAATCTCATCGTTCCGCCCATATCAACGACACCACGTTGGTCTGGCATTAGATCAATCACCGGGTAGGGTGTGGACCGGTCAAACTCTGTAGAATTGGGCTCTTCGGTCTTATAGATCATGCGTGCAAAATCAACCACCATAAGCTGCATCCCGAGGCATAATCCAAAATAGGGTACCTTGTTTTCTCGGGCATACCGAGCCGCCTGAAGCTTGCCTTCTGTACCCCGAGAACCAAACCCACCGGGAACCAAGATGCCGTCGGCTTGCTGTACTTCCTCCCACCCCCGTCCTTTTTCCAGCTCTGCTGAATGCACCCACAGGATCTCCACATCAACATCCAATTCCAATCCAGCATGCTTAAGGGCTTCCCGCACACTCATATAAGCGTCATGCAGCTCGACATACTTCCCAACGAGGGCAACCTTGACCTTTGGGTGAGGCTGACTGACCTTTTTCACCAATCCTTCCCAGGCAGTCCAATCCGGATTTCGCCGGGCATCCAAACCAGCCCGTTTGAGCAGGTAATCACCCACACCGGCTTTTTCTAATATCAAAGGCACTTCGTATAAAATTGGTGTCGTGACCATAGGGATCACGGCTTGCTTTTCCACATCACAAAAAAGGGCGATCTTATCGCACAATTCTTCACCCACCGGATAATCTGACCGCGCTACAATTACATCTGGTGAAATACCAATGGAACGCAGTTCTGCGACCGAGTGTTGCGTGGGCTTTGTCTTAAGCTCATCGGTTGCACCAATGTGGGGTAACCAGGTGACATGGATATATATTGTATTTTCACGGCCAATATCTGAGCGCATTTGGCGGAGAGCTTCAAGAAATGGCAGTGATTCAATATCACCCACCGTTCCACCAATCTCCACTAACACAATTTCGGCACCAGTTGTCTTGGAAACCAGCATGATGCGGCGTTTTATTTCATTCGTAATATGCGGAATCACTTGAATGGTCCCACCAAGATAATCACCCCGCCTTTCCTTGGAAATCACTTCAGCATAAACCTGACCACTGGTGAAGTTGCATACTTTGCTGAGGCTGGTATCAATAAAACGCTCGTAATGGCCTAAATCCAGATCAGTTTCTGC
>Ga0209254_10007070_pt1 | contig 10353 bp, 8 predicted proteins | sample FrelakmetDIP11DI_FD_187148 | JGI IMG/M metagenome (GOLD analysis project Ga0209254, IMG submission 187148) | Freshwater lake sediment microbial communities from the University of Notre Dame, USA, for methane emissions studies - DIP11 DI (SPAdes)... | ecosystem: Environmental > Aquatic >... | reverse complement strand
ACCTCACCAATCCCAGCCTGATCCAATGAACCACATTATGCTTACCTGGTGACAAGGCCGGCTTTGCGGCAGTTGTCGAGGTGGTGGCCGCGCATCCCGACCACGTTGGCGGCGCGCGGAAGCGTGATCGCTTCGGCGGCGGACGGATCGTTGCGCTCGGCGCAGCGCGCGATGGCGTCGAGGTAGCGCAGGTCCTCCCGGCCGATGCGGCGGGCGTCTTCGGCTGAAAGCACCGGCCCGTGGCCCGGAATCACATGCTCGATGCCGGAGGCGATGAGGGTCATCAGCCGCTGCAGCGTGCGCCGGTAGGCCGCATGATCGTCCACGAACGGGATTTCGCAGGGCGAGAGGTAGTCTCCCGCCATCAGCCAGTTCTCGGCCCGCAGGGCCATGCAGTCCGGCGCATGCCCGGGAATGAGAAAGGCTTCCACGTCGAGGTCGCCGACATTGAACCAGCCGCCGTCGTCCAGCCCGCGGACATCCGCCGGCCAGCCGTAGCCCCAGGGGCGCTCGACATACCACTGGGAGTCGTATTCCCGCGCTTTCTTCACGGCCTCGCTGGCCAGGACGCCGCCCTCCCGGACGGACCGGGCCAATACCGCGCTCATAAAGACCGGAACGCCGGGGAAGATCCGGTGGCCCACCACGTGGTCCCAGTGGCTGTGGGTGAAGCAGACGGCCTCCACCTTCGCCCTCTTGGGGATCAGCCCGGTCAGGTCCGCCATCTCCCGCGGGAAATAGCCGGGGTCCACCGCCAGGCAGCTCGCCCCGGACCGAACCACCGTGCTCGTCATCTGCCAGATGCCGCTCAGCCGGACATCGACCTGAAATTCCGCCATGGTACCCTCCGCCCGCGGGCCTCCTCGATCAGCCCGGATACTGAATACTCGATCCGCGACTCGAGATAAAGGCATGTCGGTTCAATTCCAGGATCGTTCATAATGGATGTGACGCCGATATGGCTTGATTTTGAAAAATCCACAACTTAAGATGCCGCCATCCTTTCCCGAAGGAGGCTTTTCAGCATGACCCTGCGCGTCCTGATCCTGACGGGTTTGATTGCAGTGGCGGCAGGCTGCGCCGGCCACAGGGACGTCGTCACACCGGAAGCGCAACCCGAACCGCCCAGGCCCGGTCTGGCCGAAACCAGGTCCATCGCCGAGGAAGGCTTCATTTACGGGCTGCCCATCGTCATGAACTATTCGGTCATGTACGAATACTGCGTGGACCGGAAGTCCGGGCAGTACAAAGCGCCCTTCAACCAGATTTTCAGCGAGCGCCGCGTCTTCACGTACAAGGACACCGCCGTCGTCACGCCCAACAGCGACACCCCTTATTCGCTGGCCTGGCTGGACCTGCGAGCCGAGCCGTTCGTGCTGTCCGTTCCCAAGGTCGAGAAGAACCGCTACTACTCGATTATGCTTTGCGACGGCAACACGTTCAACTACGGGTATATCGGAAGCCGGGCCTCGGGAAACGATGCCGGGGATTACCTCGTCGCCGGCCCGGAGTGGAACGGTCAGCCCCCGGCCGGCATCAAGAAGGTCTTTCGTTCCACGACGATGTTCTCGCTGCTGGTCTATCGGACGCAGCTTTTCAACGCCAAAGATATGCCGAATGTGGAGAAGATCCAATCCGGGTACCGGGTGCAGCCGCTCTCGGCCTATCTGCGCCAGCCGGCGCCGGCACCGGCCCCTGCGCTCGACTTTCCCGTGATCAGCAAGGACCTGATGAAAGACAGGTTTTTCGAATACCTGGACTTCGCCCTGCAGTTTGCGCCCGCCGGACCCGAGGAAAGGGAAATACGGGCCAAACTCGCCCGCATCGGCGTAGGCCCCGGAAAGACGTTCAATTTCAAGGACCTGAGCCCCGAACACAAGCTCGAAGCCGGGCTGGGGATGAAGGCCGGCAATAACAAGGTCAATGAAAAAGTCGCCGCGATCGGCAAGACCATCAATGGATGGCAGGTCGGATCAAGCTTCGGCGACCGCGAATACTACCACGGCGACTGGCTCCTGCGCGCCGCGGCCGCCCGGGCCGGCATCTACGGCAACAACGCCGAAGAGGCCATGTACCCGATGACCAAAGCGCTCGCCAACGGCGAACCGCTCGACGCCAGCAAGCGCGACTACACGCTCACCTTCAAGCCCGGCCGGCTCCCGCCGGTGAACGCCTTCTGGTCGGTCACCATGTACGACGGCCGGACGCAGCTGCTGATCAAGAACCCGATCGACCGCTACCTGATCAACTCGCAGATACTGCCCGCGCTCAAGCTGAACCGGGACGGCTCGCTCACGATCTACATCCAGAAAAAATCGCCGGGCAAGGACAAGGAATCCAACTGGCTGCCGGCGCCGGACGGCCCGATCTATCTGGTCATGCGCCTGTACTGGCCGAAGACCACCCCGCCCTCGATCCTGCCCCCGGGAGAGGGCACCTGGCAACCGCCCGCCCTCGTCACGGTGAAGTGACCCATCGATTCAAACCCCCCGCTGGAGAATCGGATCGCCGTCCAGGGGCTCGATGCGATAGATTCTGCGGTATTTTGACAAGTAATTCCGAATAGAATATTCTTAAACAAGTCAATGCGGTGCATCAGAGACGCCACCTCGCGAACGACGGTGGCCTTATTTTTTTGTGAGGAACTGGGCGAATATGAAACCTTTAAACTATTCTCTGTTTCAGCTGCGGGGAGACCTGTTCGGAGGTCTCACCGCCGGGGTCGTGGCGCTGCCGCTGGCGCTGGCCTTCGGGGTGGCGAGCGGCGCCGGTGCCATTGCGGGCCTCTATGGCGCCATCGCGCTGGGCTTTTTCGCCGCCCTGCTCGGCGGCACCCCTTCGCAGGTATCCGGGCCGACCGGCCCCATGACGGTTATCACGACCGCAGCCGTGGCCGGATTCCCCGGAGATCTGCAGTCGGTTTTCACGGTTGTCCTGGTCGCCGGCGCGCTTCAGATCGTGTTCGGAGTGATCAAGGCCGGGATATTCGTACGCTACATTCCCTATCCGGTGATTTCAGGCTTCATGAGCGGCATCGGAGTGATCATCATTTTGCTCCAGCTCCACCCCCTGCTCGGCAGCGGCAGCATGGGCTCACCGCTCGTCGCCCTGATCGAACTGCCCCGCGCCATCGGCACAGCCAACGGATACAGCCTGCTCTTGGCCGGCCTGACCATGCTGATTGTTTTCCTGACGCCGGGGCGCATCTCCCGAGTGCTGCCCTCGCCGCTGATCGCGCTTCTCAGCATGAGCCTGTTATCGACCGCATTGTCCTTCCCGGTCCAGACGATCGGCGATATCCCGTCGGGGCTGCCGGAATTGGCCATCCCGACCTTCGCACCCGACAAGCTGCCGAAGATCCTGGCGATGGCCCTGGCTCTGTCGGTGCTGGGCGTGATCGACTCGCTGCTGACCTCCATCGTGGCGGATTCGATGACCAAGGAGCGCCACGACTCCAACCAGGAACTCATCGGCCAGGGGGTCGGCAACATGGCGGCGGCGCTGATCGGCGGTCTGCCCGGCGCCGGGGCCACCATGCGCACGGTGGTCAACATCAAGGCCGGCGGCACCACCCGGCTCTCCGGGATGATTCACTCCGTATTCCTGGTAGGCGTTCTCCTGGGCCTGGGCAAGTACACGGCCCATATCCCCATGCCGGTTCTGGCCGGTATCCTGATGAAGGTCGGGGTGGACATCCTCGACTACCGCATGCTGAAAGTCCTGCGCCGTGCGCCGCGCCAGGACCTGCTGGTCATGCTGGCGGTCTTCCTCATCACGGTATTCGTCGATCTGATCGTCGCCGTCACCATCGGGGTGACCCTGGCGGCTCTGATGCTCACCTACCGCATCGCCCGGCAGACCCAGATCAACGTCATGGAGGTCCCGGCCCACGAGTGGCAGCGGGACATCGAAAAGGGCCTGCAGGAGGAGAGCGACTACCGCATGCGGACCATTTCCGTAAGGGGCGCCTTCTTTTTCGGCACGACCGCCCAGATGCAGGACAAGGTCAACAAGCTGATCGGCACCCAGGTCGTGATCATCAATTGCCTGGACGTCCCCTTCATGGACATCTCCGCGGCCTTCGCCCTGAGCGAAATGGTCGAGCGGTTGAAAAAGGACGGCATCAAGTCGATCCTGGTCGTCAAGGAGGGGCTGGGGATCCGGCGGCTTTTGATCGGGCTGGGCTGCGGTGATCTCCTGGGCGCGGACGGCATTCAGGTGGACTACCACAAAGCGGTTCAGGTGGCCCTGGCCTACCTTCGAGGGATGCCGTCTCCGCGCCGGCGCCGGTCCCCGCAGCCGGCCTCCTGAACGACGGACCGGCCGTAAAGCTCCGCGCGCCGGTCGCAAAGATAAGGGTTTGCCTTTCGTCCCTTCCGGATGACCGCGGGGTCGATGTCGGCCGCAAGCAGCACCGGCCCGGCGTCCGCCCGCGCGAGGTCCCGCCCGTCGGGGCCGACGATGCAGGACAGCCCGCAATAGCCCAGATCTCCTTCGCGGCCGCACATCCCGGCATAGGCCACATAGACCTGGTTTTCGAACGCCCGGGCCGGGACCAGCATGCGGCTGACGATGTCGAAGGGCTCGATCAGCGCCGTGGGCACGGCGATCAGCTCCGCGCCGGCCAGCGCCAGCGTCCGCACCGCTTCCGGGAACTCGACGTCGTAGCAGATCAGGATGCCGACCTTCAGGCCGTCCAGGTCGGCCGTCACCAGATCGTCTCCCGGCGCGAACAGGCGTTTTTCCTCGGTGCCGTAAAGATGGGTCTTGCGGTAGTTGGCGATCGCGCCCCGGGCGGGATGGATGAGGATAGCGGAGTTGAAGACCCGGTCGCCGGCGCGTTCGGGGTAGCCGTACAGGACGGCGACCCCCAAATCCCTGGCGATTTTAGCCACGGCGGCCGCCGAAGGCCCGTCCGCCGGCTCGGCCAGTTCGAAAACGGCGTCGCCGATGTTGTAGCCGGTCAGGAACATCTCCGGGAAGATCAGCAGATCGGACCCTGTCTCCGCAGCCGTCAGCGCACGGCGCCGAATGCATCCAAGTGCCCCTGAAACATCCCCGGCTGGGCTTTTCTCTTGGCAGATGGCAAGTTTCATGAATTCCAGTGTGCGAGGAAAACCGATTCCTCATTCATGGTTGTATGTCGATGGTCGGAAAGATCCCCTTGCGCGCTCCGATGGCATAGGGTTGGATGATGTTGAAGGCGATTTTTTGGTCCCTCTGGGCATGCCCACGGTTTTTGCGGCCGTCGAAATAGGCCCCGTTTGCATGCAGAATGTGGTGAATGCGGTTCCGAAAGGCGCTGACGAATTTTTCGCCGGAACCGCGGAATTCCATGGCACCGATGGTCTTGCTCCGCCTGACGGCGGCGAGGTCCGCGAGCGGCAAGCAATGCTGCCGCAGGTCCTGGGGCCGGGTGGATATCCCCCAGACCAGGTGCTCCGGAGCTATTGCAACCGGCTGTTTCATGTCGATGATGGTGTGGGGCATCACGATGCTGCCCTCACCGACATGGATCTGTGAATCCGGCGCTCCCCGGAGAAACGAATTGAATCCGACGAAGACGTTCTTCTTCAGATGTACTTGAATCAGCTTGGCCCCGTGGGCGGCCACGTTGTTGCCCTCAAGACGGGAGTCGATGATGAAGCAGTTCTCCTGGACGTTGGAGCCTTTTTCGAGGCAGGAGTTTTCGATATAGGCCCGCTGGGCGATCAGGACGTTCTCTCCGACCCGGCTCCTGGGCTTGATCACGGCATACCGGCTCAGGGAGGACGATTTGGGAACGAAAGGGCCCGGATCCATATGGATCACTTCGAAAACCCGGCGGAATTCCTTTTTCTGGCCGGTTAGAAAATCCATGAAGCGGCCTTGGGGGACCTGGCCGGGATCGACGCGGATGTATTCGGAAAGAAGGGCCTTGGGAAAGCGGTAGCGGAAATCGAACGCATCGGGCTGGCGGATCCAGACCTGGCCGGGATCGATCCGTTGATGCCAGAGCTCGCCGGCCTGGACGTAGGCAAAAGGACCGACGATGCATCCGTGCAGTGTGGTCAGATCCACCGTGGCAAAGGCCCCGAGGAAGCTTCCGTCCAGGGGTGAGCCATGGATGTTGGCATAGGCGCAGGCGACGGAGTTCTTGATCCGGAAGACTTCCGGGTTTTCAGGATCATGCGACCGGTTGTGCACCAGCGTCTTGATGAGCAGGCTGTCGGAGATCGAAATGATTTCATCCTGGTCGACGGCCATGCGATAGCCACCGTGCTGGAATTCTTCCCCCTTCAGTTTGAGCTCGTCTCCCCGGATGTCGGTCTTGTATAGAATGGAGCCCTCGATCCGGCATTTCCCTAAAAAGTAACTTCCGGCGAGGTTGGATCGGCTGAAATGCAGGTGCGGGGGATGATGGCTGCTGATGGCGTAGAAGGCGTAATATTTGGATAGCTTGCGGCCGGGGATGGACGGTTTCAGGTAAGGGTCCACATCGAATTCCAGGCTGCGCCAATTGATCTTTGCCCTACCGATGATGCGGTTCATGAGACGATCCAGCTCCTGCATGGCATCTCCTATTCGTCTGCGGTTTGCCGGGTGTGGTCCCAGGAACGATGTCACCTCTAAAAACCGAATACCGGCTTCCTCCGTTTAAACGGAGCCGATTCCTAGTTCGTGCGACTCTCCGGAGCTAATGCCCCCATCAGCCGCGGCAGGTCGCCGAAGCGGCCGATCAGCCCGAAGATCAGCGCCGCCAGCACCACGAAAAAGATGGTCACCGCGGCCATCACCGGGGTGTAGCCGTAGCGCAGGGCGTTGAAGATCTTGATCGGCAGCGTCTCCACTGTGAAGCCCGCCACCATGTAAGCCACGATGTACTCGTTCAGGCTGAGCACGAAGCAGAAGGCGTAGCCCGAAACCAGGTAGGAGCGCACCATGGGGAAGACCACCGTGCGGAAGACCTGCCGCGAGTCCGCCCCCATGGTCTCGGCGGCCTCGACGATCTCGCGGTCGATGGACTCGAAGCCCAGCGATATGGTGACGAGCGGCAGGGTCACGAAGAAGATGGCGTGCGAGACGACGGTCGCGACCATCTGCCCGTAGAGCCCCACGGTCGCCCAGAACGCCAAAAAGCCCAGCGCGGTGATGACCGGCGGCAGCATGAAGGGCGCGATGCCGAGCATGAAGAGCACGCGGGCGTAGAACACGCGGTAGCGCCAGAGGAAATAGGCCAGCGGCAGCGCGATCGAGACGGCCGCCAGGCTGGAGAGCGTGGCGATGATCAGGCTGTTCTCCACCGGCACCCGCCAGGCGCTCTCGGTGAAGAGCTCCACGTACCAGGCGAGCGAAATCCCCTGCGGCGGGAAATACAGGGCTTTCTTGGCATTCAGCGACACCCCGCCGACCACCACGATCGGGCTGAGCAGAAAGAGCATCACGAGCGACAGGAAGATCTGGCGCAGCGCCCGGTTCATCGCTCGGCCGGCCCCCTTCCCTTCCCCGCCAGCATGGTCAGGCCCACCAGCGCCAGGCTCACCGCCATGAAGAACACCGACATGGCCGCCGCGAACGGCAGGTTCGAGCGGTAGATGGCCTCGTCGGTGATCAGCACCGAGAGCGTCCAGTGCTGCGGCCTTCCCAGGATCTGCGGGATCAGATAGGTGCCCAGCGTGAAGGCGAACACCATGATCAGGGTGGCGACGATGGCGCTCCTCAGGGAGCCCACCACCACCGTGAAGAACGTCTTTACGGGCGAAGCCCCCAGGGTCTGGGCGGCCTCCGGCAGGTGCGGGTCCAGGCGCGACAGCGGCGGGTAGAGCACCAGCACGGTGTAGGGGAAGGCGATGTAGCACATGCCGCAGGTCAGCGCCCAGAACCCGGGCGACCAACTCACCGCCTGGTCCATCAGCCCCAGCCAGACCAGCAGGTTGGAGACCCCGGCGGTCTGGGAGAGCATGATCGACCAGGCGAAGGCCACGATGACCGCCGAGAGCGAGAGCACCGAGACCAGCACGACCAGCCAGACCACCTGGGCCCGGCGCCGCATGCGCGTGACGAAATAGGTGAAGGGGAAGCCCGCGGCGACGCACAACGCCGCGCAGAAGGCCGAGATGAAAATCGAAAACGCCAGCACCCGGCCGAACAGCGCGGTGAAGAGGTTGGCGTAGTTGTCGATCGAGAACTCGGTGGTGTAGAAGCCGCCCGGTTCGCGCTGGAAAAAGCTCACCGCCAGCATGATCCCGAACGGAATGACGAAGAAGACCGCGAGCGTCGCCGCCGGGTAGAGGATCGGCAGGTGGGCGGCCAGGCCCTTGGGTTTGGCCGCGATCATGCGCCCAGCACCACGCAGGCTGAGGGCGGCAGGACCGCGGTGGCGGCGTCCCCCTGCCGGACCGCGGGTCGGCTCTTGGGGGTGGACTGGCTGACGATCTGAAAGCCGTTGCAGTCGAGATAGATTTCGACGCTCGAACCGACGTCGCGCACGAACGCCACCCGGCCCTGAAGATGGTTCTCCCCCTCGCGGACGCCGGCCACCACCGAAATATCCTCCGGCCGCACGGAGATGCTGACTTCCGTTCCGGTCGTGACGCCGGCCGGCAGGGTCTCGACGTTCAGGGTCCTGCCGGAAACCGCCACCTGCCGCCCGCCGCCGCAGACCCCCTTCAGGAGGTTGCTCGTCCCGATGAAGTCCGCCACGAAGGTGTCCGCCGGGTGGCGGTAGATCTCGAGCGGGCTGCCCATCTGGTGCACCTGGTTGTCGGTGCCCATGACCACGATCAGGTCCGACATGGTCATGGCCTCGCGCTGGTCGTGGGTCACCAGGATGGTGGTGATCCCCAGGCGCTGCTGCAGCATGCGCAGCTCGAGCTGCATGTCCTCGCGCAGCTTGGCGTCCAGGGCCGAAAGCGGCTCATCCAGGAGAAACAGCCGCGGCTCGATCGCGAGCGCCCGCGCGATGGCCACCCGCTGGCGCTGGCCGCCGGAGAGCTGCGCGACGGCGCGGCCGGCGTAGCCGGGCAGCCGCACCAGATCGAGCAGCGCCTCCACGCGTCGCCGGCAGTCGGCCGCGGACTTCTTGCGGATCCTCAGGCTGTAGGCGATGTTTTCACCCACCGTGAGATGAGGGAAGAGGGCCAGCGACTGGAAGACCATGCCGAAGTTGCGCTGATGGGCGGGCTGGAAGGTGATGTCCTGGTCTTCGAGCAGGACCCGGCCGGCGGTGGGCTGCTCCAGACCGGCGATGAGCCGCAGCAGCGTGGTCTTGCCGCAGCCCGACGGGCCCAGAAAGCAGACGAAGCGCCCGTGCGGAATGTGCAGGTCGACGTTCTGGACGGCGGTAACCGGGCCGAAGCGCTTGTGGATGTCTTTGAGGTCTAAGCCGGCCATGCAGGAGAATCAGCCATCCCGCAACATGCGCGGGATGGCTTCAGGGGTCAAGGGTTCGAGGGTCCAAGGGTTCAAGTGGAACGAGAGCAGGCCTTTCCCTCGGACCCTTGACCCCTCGAACCCTTTGGTTGCTTACTTGGTAATCATCTCCGTCCACTTCTGGTTGATCCAGTCGCTCATCTCGCCGGTGTAGATGTCGTAACGCGGGATGATCGGTTTGATGTCGCTCGACACCGCGGCGAACTCCGCGGCGGTCAGGCCGGTGAGCTCCTTCTTCACGGTCGGGGAGGTGCCCACCTTGAGCGAGAGCTTTTTCTGGATGTCCGGGCGGCACATGTAGTCGATGAAGACATGGGCCTCATCCATCTTCTTGGAAGCCCTGGTGACCGCCCACGTGCCCGAATCGAGCACGCCGCCCTCCTTGGGGAAGGTCGAGCGCACGGGATGCTCCTTGCTCGCGAGGGTCGCCACGTCGTGATAGTACTGCCCCATGGGCACTTCGCCCGACTTCAGGGCCTGCTCGAACTGGGCCTCGTCGCGGTACCACAGCTTCACGTTGGGCTTTGCGGCCGCGAGCTTGTCGAGCACCTTCTGGATGCCTTCCTTGGTGTCCAGCACCTTGGTGCCGCCGAAGAAGGTCGTGGCCGTCACTTCCAGCAGGAAGGAATTGGAGGCCAGCGCCAGCAGCCCCAGTTTGTCCTTTTTGTCCGCGTTCCACATATCGCCCCAGGAGGCGGGCGCCTGGGGAAAGACTCTGGAGTTGGAGACGAGCGTGATGTACCAGGACACCGCCCCGATCCCGTCCACCTTGCCGTCCGGGTACTTGTGAACGAAAACCGGCAGCAGGTTCTTGTGGTTGGGGATCTTGGAGAGGTCGAGCGGCGCCCACAGCTGGGTCTTCTGGCCGCGCAGCATGGGCACCTGCGCGATCATGTTGACGTCGGCCGGGGCGACCCCCGCCTTGGCGGCCTGCTCCAGCTG
>Ga0209254_10007069_pt1 | contig 10353 bp, 8 predicted proteins | sample FrelakmetDIP11DI_FD_187148 | JGI IMG/M metagenome (GOLD analysis project Ga0209254, IMG submission 187148) | Freshwater lake sediment microbial communities from the University of Notre Dame, USA, for methane emissions studies - DIP11 DI (SPAdes)... | ecosystem: Environmental > Aquatic >... | reverse complement strand
GTAATCCTCGTACTCGGTCTCATCCTCGCAATATTAGCTCCCATAGCCGTCGCCCTAGTCCAATTCGCCATAAACCGCAGAAGGGAGTTTATGGCAGATGCCGGCGGCGCCGAGCTGACACGCTACCCCGAGGGCCTAGCATCCGCCCTCGAGAAGATCAAGAACGTCAACCAGGGCAAGATGAAGGTCGATGAGGCAATAAGCCCCCTTTTCATCAGCGACCCGAATCACACCGCCCTTGACAACCTCTTCGCCACCCACCCGCCCCTCGAGGAGCGGATAAAGCGGCTCCGCCAAATGTAGATTCGAAGATTTTTTACATACCTAAGCCCATTTGATACTCTGTTCTACCTTGAATGTTAAGGCTGTAAACGGTTTAATCAGATTACTCCATGAGGAAGGTACCGACTGGGTCTGCACGTTCCCCACGAACATCTTCGTCAACGCCTGCGGTGAGGAGGGAATGCCCCTCCTCATGGTGAGAACGGAGAGGTTCGCTGTCGCCGTCGCGGACGCCTACGGAAGGGCCACGAACGGGAAGAAGATAGGGGTCTCAGCCGTGATGGGCGGGCTCAACGCCGCGGGCACACAGATGGCCTACGGCGCCCTCGCCCAAGCATATGAGGACTCCTCTCCCCTCCTCTGCCTCACGGACGGTGTCCCCAACGAGGCCACCGCGAAGGAGAGATTCAACATTGAGGACGGTTTCCGCAGCGTCACAAAGTGGAGTGGCTACATCAACCAGGGGCGGCGCGTCCCCGAGTTCGTCCGCCGCGCTTACACGCAGCTCCGTAGCGGACGCCCGAGCCCAGTCATGCTCCAGGTACCACGCGGCCTCGAGGACTACGAGTCCGAAGAGCACCCATACACCCCCGTGAAAGGCTGGAGGCCGGCGGGAGACCCTGCCGACGTCGAGAAGGCCGTAACAGCACTCCTCCATGCCAAGAACCCCATGATCTTTGCCGGGCAGGGCTTATTCTTCGGCGACGCCTGCTCTGAGTTAAAGCGTTTCGCGGAGCTAACCGGAACACCGGTTCTAACGACATTAATGGGAAAGAGCTGCTTCCCAGAAGATCATCCCCTTAGTTTAGGGGTCCGTGGGACACCGGCTGAGAGATGGCTGTATGGTTCGGACCTCATCCTCGCAATTGGAACGAGCCTCGGAACGACAAACTTCGGCCACGAGGTCCCCACGAAGGGGAAGACCATCATACAGTGCACCATCGACGAACAGGACCTCAACAGGGCGACGCGCACCGACCACGCTGTCATCGGAGACGCGAAGCTGGTTCTCACCCAGATGATTGCGGAGGCGGAGAGGCAGTGTGCTAAGCCGCGATCCGGGGTCGAGGCGGAGGTAGCTGCCGCGAAGGAGGAGAAGATGAAGAAGTACCGCCCCCTTATGGAGTCAAACGATAAGCCAATAAACCCCTACAGAGTCTACGCCGAGATCATCGCTACCCTCGACCCCATGAACAGTGTCGTCACCCACGAGTCGGGGAACACCCGCGACCAGCTAACCACCATCTACGATGCCATCGCTGAGCACGGGTTTATGGCGTGGGGCAACGTTTCCACGCTCGGCTTCGGCCTAGGAGCCGCGATGGGAGCTAAGCTCGCCTACCCGAATAGGGAGGTAATAAGCGTTACAGGCGATGCAGGGGTCAGCTACCAGATGGGTGACTACGAGGCACTGATAAGAAACAACATGGGCATCACAACCATCCATATAAACAATGGCGGCTTCAGCGGCTACGGTCCCGGCTTCTGGGGTAGCGGCCACACTCCATACGCCTGCGAAGTGTCGAAGCATGAAGTCTATAAGACCGCGAAGATGGCGGAGGCTCTCGGGATACACGCAACGAGGATCGAGGAGCCCGACGAGATTGCACCCGCCATAAAAGACGCCCTCAATGAGAACAAAAAGGGACGCCCCGCATTCATCGAGGTCATCTGCAGCAGACACCCCGTCTATGGTGCATGGGTCAGGCCGCCCGCACGCTAGACATAATACCCCACTCTTTAAACCGATAAACTGCGTCTCTCTACCAATGTTCAAGTCCAAGATTGATGAAAAGGCGGCCACAGAGCTACTCAAAGAACTCGTCAAGATCGATTCCGTCAACCCCACACTCGTCCCGGGTGCGAAGGGGGAGTCAGAAATCGCAGAGTACATCGCCAACTGGCTCAAGGCTCTCGGCCTTAAGACTAACGTCGACGAGATAGAGGCGAAGCGGTGCAACGCCGTCGGCGTCCTCAAAGGCGTGGGTGGCGGTAAAAGCCTCATGCTAAACGGCCACACCGACACCGTGGGCTACGGCTACATGACAATCGACCCCCTCAAGCCTGTGGTGAAGGAGGGGAGAATGTACGGTCGGGGAACCTTCGACATGAAGGGCGGCCTCGTCGCCAGCCTCGCAGCCCTCAAGGCCGTCGTCGACTCCGGAACCCAACTAAAGGGCGACTTAGTAGTCGCCGCCGTCTGCGACGAGGAGTACGCCAGCATCGGCACCGAGAGGGTTATGGAGAAGACCCGGGTTGACGCAGCCATCGTTGGCGAGCCCAGTGCACTACAGATCAAGCGTTGCCACAAGGGATTCGCCTGGATAGATGTGGAGACCAAGGGCCTAGCGGCTCACGGAAGCATGTGGCAGGTGGGAGTAGACGCCATAGAAAAGATGGGGAAGGTCCTAACTGGTCTCGAAGACTTAGGCGCTAAACACCAGCAAAACAAGCACCCACTCGTCGGCCCCGCCAGCGTCCACGCCGGAATAATAAAGGGTGGACTGGAGCTTAGCACCTACCCAGACAGTTGCCTGCTCCGGATCGAGAGGCGCCTGATACCCGGGGAGGAGATAAGGGACGTTGAGGAGGAGATGGAGACCCTCCTCAAGAGCATTGCCGACAAGGACCCTAAATTCACTGCGAGTTACGAAATAACCTTCTACCGAGACTCCATGGATGTTCCCGAGACCTCTGAGATATGCCAGACAATAGTTAACTGCAGCAAGGAGGCCATTAAAATCACTCCCGCCTTCATAGGTGGCTCAGGATGGCTCGACACTCAGATAATCTGGGGGAAGGGTATACCCGCCGTTGCATATGGTCCCGCCGGGGACGGCGACCACGCCGCGATCGAGTGGGTCGATCTAGAGACCGTAATGGACGCCGCGAGAGTTCAGGAGCTGGTTATACGCCGCTTCTGTGTAGAGAAGTAAACCTTCCGACTCCTCTTTACAAACTCTCTCCCTTCATTGAAGGGAAACTAAAAGAGCAGGCACCATTCAGTATATCTCGATGACCAGACTTGCCGTAGTGGATGCAGACAGATGCGTCGGGTGCCAGCTCTGCATGTTCGCCTGCAACAGACGCTTCGGCGAGGGCGGACTAGCCAAATCCGCCATAAGGGTCCGCTCTGCTGGCGGCTTTGAGAGGGGATTCGTCGTCGTAGCCTGTAGGGCGTGTCCCGATCCGCCCTGCTTGAAGGTCTGCCCCGTCGACGCCCTCGAGTCTCGCAAGGGAGGGGGGGTAATTCTGAAGGCGGGGAAGTGCATAGGCTGCCACCGATGCGCTGAGGCGTGCCCAGTCCACGCCGTCTTCTGGGACGATGAGGCGAATAAGCCCAACATCTGCGTCCATTGCAGCTATTGCGTCAAGTACTGCCCGCATGAAGTGTTAGCCATGAAGGAGGCGGAACAACTATGAGGCTACCCACGCGAGTTTTAATAGCGGACCTAACCGCCCGCCGATTCACCGTTGAGGACCGAGCCGACCTATTTCAGTACTACATCGGAGGCGCGGGCGTAGCCATCAACCTCCTCAGGGAGTACTGCCCGGAGGGCGCTGACCCTCTAGGCTCGGAAAACCCAATAGTATTCGCCGTGGGGCCCCTCGTCGGGCTCTACCCCCTCGCATCGAAGACTGTAGCTATGTTCAAGTCCCCCCTTACGGGGAACCTCGGAGAGAGCCACGCCGGGGGGCGAAGCGCGGTCGCCATCAGGTCTGCAGGATACGGCGCAATCGTCATCAGAGGCGCCAGCGAGTCCCCTGTCTACCTCTCCATAGACGACAAGGGGGTTCATTTCAGGGACGCCTCCGGAATTTGGGGGATCGCTAGCAGCGTCACCACAGGCAGGATAATCAGGGAACTGGAGACAGGGGCGGGGACGCGTACAATCATGAGGATAGGTGGGGCGGGCGAGCGCCTAGTAAGATACGCCTCCGTCATCACCGAGACCTACCGCCACTTCGGCCGCCTCGGTCTAGGAGCAGTTTTCGGTAGCAAGAAGCTCAAGGCCGTCACCGTCACCGGTAACCACGGTTTCGAAGTCTCCGACAGGAGGCTCTACCGCGAGGCATACGACGACATCTACAAGCGAGCAGTCGAGTCCCCAGTAATGAAGAAGTACCACGACATAGGCACCTCATCGAACATAATGCCCCTAAACCTACAGAAGGGGCTCCCAACGATGAACCTCACGGCTACAACCTCCCCCGACGCGGAGCGCATATCCGGGGAGATACTAGCTGAGCACTATCTAGGCCGCCGCGTTGCCTGCGCCCACTGCCCAGTCGCTTGCATCCATATCGCCGCACTCCGAGAGCCCTACGAGAAGGAACCATACTTCTACAAGACCACCATGATCCCCTACGACTACGAGCTCATCTATGCCCTGGGCTCAATGCTCGGAGTCTTCGACGAGAAGGCGATGCTCCACCTCATAGACGATGTGGAGATATGGGGGCTAGACGCGATGAGCACAGGCGTCGCCCTAGCATGGGCGACCGAGGCACAGGAGAAGGGCCTGATTACCCAGAAGGAGACACTCGGCCTCAACCTGCGATGGGGGGACCAGCCCACTTACGCTAAGGCGGTAGAACATATAGTGAAGCAGCCGAACGATTTCTACTCAGCACTCGCTCGAGGAGTCGAAAAAGCCTCCGCGATTTACGGCGGAGCAGGCTTCGCCCTTGCCTTCGGAGGCAACGAGATGCCCGGCTACCACACCGGCCCCGTTGGCTACGTCGGTTACCTGACAGGCGCCCGTCACAGCCACCTAGACGCCGCAGGCTACAGCATCGACCAGGCTGCCCTCAATGGGAAGCTCCCAGATCCCAAAGCAGCCGCTGCTAAGTTATTCAAGGAGGAGGCATGGCGCCAGATACTCAGCAGCCTAGTCGTCTGCTTCTTCGCCAGAGGCATCTACGACAAGGATACTGTCCAAAAGACCCTTGAGACGGCGGGGCACCACAAAGTGTCACCCGAATCCCTCGACAAGATAGGAGTCGAGATACTGCGTGAGAAAAACAGTTTCAAGAAGAGGGAGGGCTTCAAGCCGAGAGACCTCCGAATACCGGAGCGCGTCTTCGAGACCCCCTCCCCCCTCGGTAAGGTGGACGAGAAGTACCTGCGGGAGTCGGTGGAGGAATTCTATAGGCTTCTCTATGCCTAGGGCCTCTCGATATGGAAGACTTCCCTAAGCTCCTCTGAGACTGGGCTGTCGTCGGGGTTAGACGGCATCAGCTCCCTCATATAGGTCCACCAGCGCCTACAGATCGACGTCATCCCTATCGCGTCCCACTTCACTTCGTCCTCCACCTCAACGTAGGCGAATAACTGACGGGTTTCTGGGTGGAGGAAGATAGTATAGGTCGAGACACCGTGATCCTTGAGCGTCTCCTCGAGTTCGGGCCAGATGGGGTTGTGACGCGCCTCGTACTCTGCCTCCCTGCCGGGGTGGAGGCTCATCACGAACGCTTTCCTGATCACAACGTGCCCCTCCTATAGATCGTGTATATCGGCCTCAAGCCTATCCGTATCAAGGACGCCGAAGCTGCTCCTCCCCGAGACGTAGCCGCAGACCTCTCCGGGATTAACGATGAGCGTCGACCCCCGCCTTTCCACTTTTGCCTTGTGGTCGTGCCCGTGGACCACCACGTCGTAGTGACCATGTGCAAGTAGGGATCGAAGTAGCGCGTCCTCGTGGCCGTGGAGTAGTGCTATTCTCCTGTTTCCCGCCTCGATCTCTGCGAAGTTGCCGACGATCTCCTTCCCGACTGCTGCATATACTTCCCTGAGCTTCTCCCTCTCGGCGCAGTTGTTTCCAAAGACTCCTATCATCTTCGCCTTAAGCTCGGAGTAGGGCTTAGCGGTGAAGGGGCTAATGTAGTCGCCGGCGTGGAGGACGAGGGAGACATCGAACCCATTGAGGCGTCTGATGGCCTCCTTGATCATAGGGACGTTGTCGTGTGTATCGGAGATAAGGCCGAGGCGCATCAGTCCTTCCTCCCAGCGTGGTAGAGGATGTCGCGGACCCTGAGTATCTCCAATGTACTGGTGCGGCCAGGCGCTTCGAGGGTGGAGCCTGAGACCACCATGATGGTGTCCGATTCCCTCACCACGCCGTCCCTAAGCGCCTTGTTCACCGCCCTGATAATGAGTTCGTCCCTGTCGTTACTCCACTGGACGTCAAGGGGCTCGACCCCCCAGAATAGGCGGGTCCTCCGCGCTATCTTCGCCTCGCGGACCACTGCGAGTATGCGGGTGGAAGGCCTGTACTTGCTCACCATGAGGGTTGTGAAGCCAGTGCGAGTAACGGTGAATATTGCCGCCGGCTTCACGGACTCGGCAGCCTGGCTAGCGAGGCTGCCGATGATGTCGGGGATGGTCTGTCCCTCCCGGGGTCTCTGTACTCTCCTCAACGTAGTACCCGCCTCCACGACGCAGCTTATGTTCTCCATCACGCGGACAGCCTCGACGGGGTGGGCGCCGATCGCCGTCTCCTCGCTCAACATCACTGCGTCGGCCCCGTCGAGGATGGCGTTTGCGACGTCACTAGCCTCCGCCCGGGTGGGGCGGGGATTATCCACCATCGATTCAAGCATCTGGGTCGCGACGATGACCGGCTTACCCGCGTCGTAGCACTTGGCGATGATCTTCTTCTGGAGCAAGGGGATGTCCCAGGGCGGTACCTCGATGCCGAGGTCGCCGCGTGCTACCATGATCCCGTCGCTGGCGTCAATGATCTCGTCGATGTTAGTGATAGCCTCGCCGTGCTCGACCTTGCTGATTATGGGCTGGTCGCCGTCCACCGCTTTGATCGCGTCCTTGACGTTTTCGACGTCCTTTCTGCTTCTGATGAATGAGGCGGCGAACCAGTCCGCGCCAGCTTGTACGCCGAACTCGATTCCCTTTATGTCTTGCTCGGTGGGTGGGTGGATGCTGAGGGATGCCCCGGGGGCGTTTACACCCTTGTGGCTGCTGGCCTCCCCACCGCTGACTACCTTGGCCTCGAAGCCCTTGAAGTCACCATCGACCTTGATGATGTCGAGTTCGATGAGGCCATCGTTTATGAAGATATGGCCGCCTGGGCGGATCTCGGCGGGGAGCTTCGCGTAGTTGATGGGGAGGGTAAGCCCTTCACCGATGGTGTTCTCCGTGGTGAACCTGACTGCATCCCCCTCTCTGAGTTGGACGGGCTCCTTTAGCTCCCCGAGGCGTATCTTGGGGCCGGGTAGGTCTACGAGGACGGCGACGGTGCCGAGGCTCTTAATGGCGCGTATCGTGTTCCTGTGGTCGTCTAGGTTGCCGTGGCTGAGATTGACGCGTGCGACGTCCATCCCCTCCTCCGCCATTTCCCTGAGGATGTCGGGTCTCTTGCTCGCGGGCCCGATTGTGCAGATGATCTTGCTCCTCGCGTAACCGTCCATTTTCCTTCGAGCATCTATCGGGCGCTGGGTTCTTATCCTCTGCGCCTAGGATACCCTAGGACTTGAGTTGAGCTGCGCTGTGATCCTACACGCCCCAATCGGGGGTGGAAAGACCACAACTGCCCAGGCTGCGGCGGAGATGGCTAAGGCTGACGGGATCAAGGTAATGGGGATTCTCAGCAAGCGTGTCCTAGATGGGGGGGAGTATCCAAGCTACGACCTCCTCGAACTCGACACGGGGGAGACTATGCCCCTGGTAAAGCCAGCTGATGAGGAACATGGCGAGGACTGGGAGTCCTATGGTAACCCAAAATTCGTGTTCTCGAAGAATGGGCTATACTCCGCTAACCTCGCCCTCCAGAGGGCGGCTTCGGAGATGAGGGACGGGGTCATAGTCTTCGTCGATGAGTATGGCCGACTAGAGTCCCAGCGCAAGGGCATCCACCCTGGCGCCTTAATGGTCGCCGAGGCACTCAAACGAGGAGGAGTAGCGGTCTACCTATGTCGCGACGACAAGATCAACGAGGTCATCGACCTCCTCAGAGGGAGATCAGCCAGGGTCTTCAACCTCAAGGCCGGCGACGCCGACGCCCTCCTCCGGATCATACGCAGCTGCTCAAAGCTGTAGATTCTAAATACACCATCTGCGCCTCTACACTATGCGGTTGGCGCCCATGGAATACGACAGGATTCTAAGCGACCTGCTTAACAGGGACGAGTACTTCGTCGTCGGGAAGAAGACAGTAAGATCCGACGCCCTCGACAAGCTCCTCGGCAAAGCTCGGTTCACATCCGACTACATCCCGAAGAACACTATGACCGTAAAGGTGCTTAGGAGCACCATACCCCACGCCCTGATTAAGAGGATAGACGCGTCTGCAGCCCTGAGGATATCCGGAATAGTTGCCGTCCTAACCGCTAGGGACGTCCCGGGCGAGAACGAGATAGGATACGCCCTCCCAGAGCAGGCTTTCCTAAACGATAAGAAAGTCCACTACGTCGGCGACCCCATCGCCCTCGTCTGCGCCACTGATGAGGCGACGGCGCAGGAGGCTATGGAGGCTGTTGTAGTCGACTATGAGCCGCTGCCTTCTGTGCTCGACATCGACGCCGCCCTCGCCGAGGGGGCGCCCATAATTCACAAGGAGAACAACATCGCCGTAAAGACGAAGATTAGGAAGGGCGACATAGCCAAGGGGTGGAAGGAGGCTCAAGTTGTCGTCGAGGACACCTATTGGTCACCGTACCAGGAGCATATGTGCCTCGAGCCCGAGGCTGCTTACGCAGTCCCCGACGGCGTCGGCAAGGTCACCATTATCGCTTGCATGCAGAGCCCTCACCTCGTTAGGGAGAAGGTCGCTAGAGTCCTCGGATGGAAGTTTAACCAGGTCAGGATTATACAGGCTTTAACCGGGGGCGCCTTCGGTAAAAAGGACGATACTGGCCCACTCATTAGTGGATACGCTGCCCTGGCCGCTATAAAAACGGGAAAGCCAGCCGCCTACATCATGGACCGAAGCGAGGTACTCTCGGTCACCCCGAAGCGGTTCCCCGTCCGCTTTAAGTACAAATCTGGGGCTGACAGTAAGGGAAAGATAACCGCTGTTGAGGTTGAGATTACCCTCGAGGTAGGCGCTTATGCCAATAGGGCACCCTTCTGGCTCTGGAGGCAGACGGCCCATGCTTGTGGTCCATACGAGGTCGAAAACGTCGCTGTCGACGGGCGCGCCGTTTACACAAACAAAGTCTATGGTGGCAGCTACCGAGGATTCGGGAACCTCGCCCTCCACTTCGCTGCGGAGCAGCAGGTCGACAAGCTCGCATACGAGCTCGACATGGACCCAATCGACTTCAGGATGAAGAACATCCTAAGGATCGGGTCGCGCACCACATGTGATCAACTCCTCGACAACAGCGTTGGAATCGACAAGTGCCTCGCGGGAGTCGCTGCCGCCTCCGAATGGGCGAAGCACAGGGAGCCGATCAGGGTCGGCACAAAGGTGAGGGGCTGGGGGGTCGGATGCGCCTACCACGGCAACAGCACAAGTCGCAGTACTCCCGACTGGAGCGCCGCGAGTCTCATGATGCACGAGGACGGCAGCTTCACCTACCGCACCGGCATCTGCGAGATAGGGCAGGGCTCACCATTCGGCCACGCCAAGATCGTCGCCGAGATAATCGGCGCCAACCTAGACTCAATCAAGATAGAGCAACCAGATACCGACTCCACCCCCGACTCGAAGCCAACGCACGGGAGCCGGGGCCTCATGATGGGCGGTACAGCCGCAGCCGACGCCGCGATAAAACTCAGAGAGCGGATAGTCAGGGTAGCCTCTAACATGCTCGACTGCCCCGAGGCCCAGGTCGAGTTACGTGACAGTCAAGCCTACAACAGGAAGAAGACCTCCGGTAAGATACCTTTTGCCGAGATCGCGGAGGAGATGCATATACGCGGGGAGAACCCCGGAAGCTACGGATTCTACACTTCCCCACGACGATTCTTCGACGCTGAAACTGGACTCGGACACAACTACGCTGTATACACATTCGCCGCTTCGGTGGCGGAGGTCGAAGTCGACACGGAGACCGGGCAGGTCGAGGTCACGAAGATATGGCCAGCGATGGACGTAGGGAAGGCCATCG
>Ga0209254_10007068_pt1 | contig 10354 bp, 12 predicted proteins | sample FrelakmetDIP11DI_FD_187148 | JGI IMG/M metagenome (GOLD analysis project Ga0209254, IMG submission 187148) | Freshwater lake sediment microbial communities from the University of Notre Dame, USA, for methane emissions studies - DIP11 DI (SPAdes)... | ecosystem: Environmental > Aquatic >... | reverse complement strand
GCGTGAGTCCACCGATCCGCTCAGCCGACAACTGTTCCTGAATCTGTTTGCGCTGTGGTTTAACTTGCATAAGTTTGATCGCGGTCCGCGCCAGGGCAATAGTCCCGATGAACTGGCGACCATTGATCTCGGCACGGACGACTGGCTGACGCTCGTGGGCTTCCCGCCCGACTGACCTGCGCGGCGTTCGGATTCCACCGTATCATTGAGCCTGACCCTGTCGGGCCGGTTGACTTGGCCCCGCCGCCAGTCGGCCATCCAATTTACAAAGGTGTTTCCGGCCTTCGAATAGGGCCGAGTGAACCGTGCCCGGATTTGCCATATTGACTCCTTATCTAGTTATCAAGCGCCCACACGCCGGCGCAGCAGCGGCTCACGAATCGCCCTGACATTTACCTTGTTCGCACCGAGAAAAGTAACGAAGCGCGCAAACCCGCCCGCCAGCGCCTCTGCAAACGCCTCATCTTTGCCGAGGGCCTTATCCTCCAACCACAAGCCCAGGATGACGAACGTGTTGGTCGTTCGGTCGAGTTTGCTGTCGAATCGTGCGACGAGCCGATCGCCACACAAAATCGGCAGAGTGTAGTAGCCGAACTTGCGCTGAGGCTCGGGCTTGTAGACTTCCCACACGTAGTCGAAGCCGAACAGAACTTTGGCGCGCCCGCGCGCGCTGACGGGATCGAGTGGTGCGAGGAAGACGACCTCTTCCGTCGTGGTCTTCTCCAACGGCGTCCACGCCTTCGGTACGCGGCCAGCGCTCAACTCACGCAGCACCCTGGCATCGCTACCGAGCGCGTAGTGCACCGCCTTCCAGCCTTCCACCTGCACCTCGATGAGGTCGCCGTCCGCCAGCATCGCCTCGAGGATCTGCGTGACTTTATCAAATGGCACGCCGAGGTGAAACGAATCACTCACGCGGGTCACCCGCGACAGGCCGACGAAACTGACATCCTTTTTGATCAAGAAGCGGTCCACCTCGGCCTCGTCGCTTTCGCGAATGAGATGCGCCGGCGCGACTTTTTCAGTGAGGGCATACACGCGTTCGAAATTCTCGCGATGGTGTGTCATCACTTCACCGGTGCGCCACAAATAATACAAAGCGACCGCGCTGTCCTTGCGGCCCCGATAACTGTGCGTGCGTGTCCGCGTCGCCATCTCGAAGTCGCGATTGCTCACGGTGTCGCGCTCGCGCAAAATGGCCCGCATTTCGACGATGGCGTCGGCGTGGTCGCGAGCCATGCCGCCAATTCGCGAGTTGCTCTCGCGCTCCCGGCGCATGACCACACACCAGTGCGGCAGCTCGTCCATCGGCCGGGCGGCCAGCCAGCCGCCCCAGTCAAAGAACTTGCGCTGCCGATAGGCCGAGTCCTCCCACAGGCCGGGCGTGTAATCGAGGACGCGGCTGTGCAGCGTAATGTCCTGGCTGCGCGCGATGATTTGCAACGGGTCGAGCTGCAGGTACTCCATCGCGCGCATGGCTTGCTCCATGCCCTTGATGCCGCGCCAACGCGGGCCGGGCCACAAGCCTTGCTTGCCGAGGATGAAGCGACGGGCTGTGTCGATGTCGATGGTCAGCATGATGGCCTTTTGTAGAGAGCGGTTGTCGTTACATGATGCGCATCATATCCGGCGTTTGCAGGCCATTCATGCCGAGTATCAGCGAGACCTCGCCGCCGTGGTGCAGATCGTGTTCCAGCACATGATAGATCACCCAACTGCGCGACACATCATATATCTGGCCGTTCCATTCATCGAGGAAGGTCATGGCACAGTCTTCGGGAGTCCAGCGCTGCAAGCGGGCTTCGATGAACGCCCACGTCTCATCGAGACCGCGCACCAGTTCCGCCGCGCTGCGTGACGGTGAGTCACGCTGTCCCCAGAGCATATACTCGTCCATCACTTCGTCGTTGTCCTGCAGGGTTCCACTGAACCACCCGGCCCTGACACTGATGATGTGCTGCACAATCTGTTCCAGCGGCCACATCTGCGCGGCAGGTTGCAGCTTAAGCTGCTCATCCGTCAGCGGCGCGATGGCCGTGCGCAGCCTGGCGTTATACTCCCGCCAGTTCTCGTAAATCACATCCAGTGTCGCTTGATTTTGCTGCATTGCACTCTCCTGATGAACCAATACCTGAGAATAGCCCGGCGGCTCGGCAGGGTAATTTCACAATCGGGCGCGCCACAGGTCGTCGGGGCAGGCGCAGAGCATATCGTCGCGCGTGTCGATAGCAGCCCCGAACTGCTGCCAGATGATCGTTGTCCAGGTGATACTCATTTTGAGACTCCTGCAGGCTTCCACTACGCCATGGCGGGCCGCCGAACGTTTCGGTTCAGCAGCGGCGCGAAGCGCCGTCTGTTGCAACTGGTTGTTGGCGGCGGAGGGTTCATGGTTAGCCTTTGGAGTCCTCCTCCAGGCCATTTAGCGTTTCCTCGTCATAGTGCGTCGCATACTCCGCAGAAGGAGGTATGACTTTGATCACGTCAATGAGCACCCCATTCGGGTCCGCCGTGATGAAGTGCCGCTGGCCAAAGTCTTCAGAGCGAAGCTCAAGGTGGATCGGCAAGCCCGTCTTCCGGAGCCGTTCGTACTCGGAGTCCACGTCATCCACTTCGAAGTTGAGAATGAGCCCCCCGCTCAAACTACGACGGAAGTCTGGAGGAACGGTCGGCTGGTCGGGGTTGAGCAGCGCCAACTCATACCGCGACTCCTTAGCCTTCAGGCTGACGTACCAATCAGTTTCGAACGTCACCTGGAAACCAAAGAGACCTGTGTAGAATGCCCTCGATCCCGCTACGTCGTGGGTCATGATGACCGGATAGAAGCTGTTGAATCTCATGATAGACACCTCCTCCTGTGTATGATACGGCGCCCAACGCTTTGTTGGGCGGTGTTTGCAAAGACGATCTAATTTTCAACTCGGGTAAGGTCCATGACCCAGTTCGTTTCCCAACTCTTACCAGCATCAGGTGAGAAGGCTTGTTCCCAACGGGCACTGTTGGCCGAGATATGCGACCATGTGTATCGCACGACAATGGGTTTTCCATGAAATTCATCCGCCGCCTCAAAGACGCCAATACCGTTTTGAAATTTTCCAACCACAAGCGGCGTGAGCGCACCAGTTTTACTATCAATCCCACCCGTGCGGTTGTTGAGCCAATAGATGCTCCACAGACTTGTTTCGGGATTGAATATTCGCAGGGACATTCCAACGTAGCCAGGCCGCCAAGACTCAGCAACAAAGTCATCGAAGTTACCGATGCCAGCAGGCAACTTTTGATTTTTCTGTCTGGCCTGGAATGTTTCCCACTCATGTGAGTTTTCGAGAGGTTTGAGGAGTTTCCTATTCTCGACTATCCATTCTCCTACGAAAAAATCGAAATCGTGTGCGCCAGCATTAGAAATATCCGTTTCACTCATTGTGGTTTCTCCGAAAAATGTGCTTACCTAACCGTGATAATGTGGATTGCAAAACAAGATTTTCAACTTTGACCTGCAAGCCATGTTGGGCGACTTTCAAGGTGACTTCAAGCGCCTACTTCTATTGCCGGGCAAATCCTTGCGCGCTAAATCTCAACCCCGGGCATGCCATCCGCACCCAACAACAGTGAAAGTTCCCCGGCGTGGGGTAAGTCGTGGTCGAGAAGCCCCCAGATGGTCTGCACGATCGGCACCTCCTCATCCTCGGGGATAGCGTCGGTGGGTGATCCGTGCATCAGACTAGCGGAGATGAAGCGCCAGGTCAGTTCCAGCCCTTGCAGAATTTCTGCCGCAGAATGGGGTGGGTCGTTAGCGTCCTCCCAGCGAAGCAGCGGCGTCAACTCCGCAGCCGCCTCGCCTAGCGTGCGATACAGATGCAGAGCGCGTCCAAAGACAATATGCTCGGCGATTTCTCCCGGCGTACGCAGACCAGGTACAGGCCGTCGCTGTAATTGTTCCTCGGTGAGCGGCGCGATTGCATGCTTAAGTGCCTCTTGGTAGTCTTGCCAACTTTCGAAGGCGCGCGCCTCCGCTATTGCTGCCCTTATCATTTAATCTACTCCCTAAAGTGCATGCCCGCTGCCACTATACATCTAGCGGGTATGTAACAGCAGTGAGTGCCAGCAAACGGTCGCCCAACCAGGCGGATGGCCGCTGCACGCTGTCGAAGTCGTTGCCGTAGAGGTCTTCAAAGATGAAGTCGCTGCCCCACGGATCGACGCGCGGCTCATTTTGAATCTTGACACCCTTGGCTTTCAGCGCGGCGTAATCGGCGTGGATGTCATTGGAGGCAAAGACGAAAATGCCCTGCTGGCCCACGCCGGCCAACTGCTCGGGCGTGGTGGCAAGGTTGAGGACAATCTCAAGCCCGTCTTGTTGCTGCGGTGTGACACTCAACCAGCGGTACTTGGGGATGGTCGTGGCATCGTCGGAGATGACGTTGAAGCCCAGCTGATCGCGATAGAACTTCAACGCCTCGTCCTGATCTTTGACCCAAATCGTGACGTGCGTGACTTTGGTGATCATGGCGCCCCTCCCAAGGCAGTGATGTGCAGTTGTCACCAAAACATGATAGCCGGTGCTGCGGCTATCATGAACTTGTCCCCCGGCAAGTGTATCATGAAAAGACAGGCTCGGCCCTGCGAGGATTGCTAGACCGATTTCCGCAAGGCTGAGGCTGTGTGCTGCTGCTGTGGATGCCGCTTTAGTCTTCCTCGACGGCGGCTTCGGCTACCGCTTCGGCAATCGCGACGGCGTCCATTTCTTCTTCGTCTTCGCCATCCTTATCTTCAGCGCGCAAGTGGCCCGCGGCCAACTGCGCGGACTTCTCGACGTTGGAGCGGATCGCCGCTTCGATCTCGTTAGCGATTTCAGGATGATCGCGCAGGAAGTCTTTACCGTTCTCGCGGCCCTGGCCTAACTTTACGTCCCCGTACGCAAAGAAAGCGCCGCGCTTGGTGATGATGTCCATATTCGTGCCGATGTCGAGAATGTCGCCGACCTTGCTGATGCCTTCGTTGAACATGATGTCGAATTCGGCTTCGCGGAAGGGTGGGGCGACCTTGTTCTTGGTGACACGTACCTTCACCCGGTTGCCCACGACTTCGGCGTTGGTCTTGATACTCTGCGTGCGGCGAATGTCGAGGCGCACTGAGGCGTAGAACTTCAGCGCATTACCACCGGTGGTCGTTTCGGGATTGCCAAACATGACACCAATCTTCATGCGCAGTTGATTGGTGAAGACCAGCGCGGTGTTAGACTGCTTGATCGCGCCGGAGAGTTTCCGCAGGGCCTGCGACATCAGTCGGGCTTGCAGACCCATGTGACTATCACCCATCTCGCCTTCGATCTCGGCACGCGGTACCAGTGCCGCGACCGAATCGATCACGATGATGTCCACCGCGCCCGATCGGACCAGCTGCTCGGCGATTTCTAATGCCTGTTCGCCGGTATCGGGCTGCGAGATGTAGAGGTTGTCAATGTCCACGCCGCAACGCGCCGCATACGACGGATCGAGCGCGTGCTCCATATCGATGTAAGCCGCCACGCCGCCGCGCTTCTGCGTCTCGGCCACGATGTGCTGGCACAAGGTCGTCTTGCCGGCCGATTCCGGCCCGTAAATCTCGGTGACGCGGCCGCGGGGAATGCCGCCTACGCCTAGTGCGATATCGATGGCCAGCGAACCGGTGGGGATGGTTTCGACTTGCAGGTGCGTGGCTTCGCCCAAGCGCATGATCGAGCCTTCGCCGAATCTCTTGGTGATATTGCCCAGCACGGCGTCCAAAGCGCGCGCGCGGCCCGGATCCATCTCGGATTTCTTCGGCTCGGCGGCTTTGGCCTTCTTGCCCTTGGCTTCTTCGATGAACTCAGTAAGTTCTTCGGTGGCTTCAGCGTCCGACTTCTTTTTGCGTGCCATGATGAGTCTCCTGTTGGTGGTGATAGCGGCAAACACGCCGGGTGCAGACACGCTTCGCGTCTGCGTATGGTGATGTTAGTACAGATGTTCTAGACTGTCAATCGAACAATACCTTAAAATTTGAGATGTGCGAGGGTGACGGGCGGTACAAACAGATAGAGGCGGGTTGGCTCAGCGCAATGGTATAATCGCCCGCATGACAGAGCAAACTCGCACCCACCACAAGCATTCAGCGCTTAGCCTGGTGTCATTGAATCTCCTGGATGATCTCGAGCTGTGGGATCAGCGCGGGCCGTTGATCGTGCGCGAACTGGAACGCCTGCAACCTGATGTGATCGCGTTTCAGGAGGTGCGCATGTCGATCAACAACGCGCAGACGATTGCGGACAAGCTGGGCGGGTACGAGGTCTTTCTGTGTCCCAAGACCGGCGAGCGCGGACGGCGCGATGCGTTGGCGATTTTGAGCCGCCTGCCGGTGAAGGAGCATCACAAGTTCTCGCTGGGGCATCAGGATCGCGTGGCCCTGCGCGTGGTGATCGAGCATCAAGGAGCAATCTGGCACGTGGCGACGACGCATACCTACTGGCATCCGCTCGACGATCGGACGCGGCTGCACGAAGCAAAGCGCTTGGTTGAATGGCTGCCGCAGCCCGGCGTGATTTGTGGCGACTTTAACGCCGAGCCGCACTATCCCTCAATGCTGAGGATGAAGGAGCGTTTCCAGTCGGCGCACGTAGCGGCGCATGGTCACGAGCCTGCCTACACGTGTCCCACGCCGTTGTTTCGTGGCGGCGGCGCTTTGAACACGGCGCGGCGCACCAGCTTGCAAGTGGCGGGCCTGGTGACGAAGCGCAAATTGGAACCGTGGACGGGCGTCATCGACTTCATCTTCGTCGATCCTGTCATCAAGGTGCGCGAGTGCCACGTGGCCTTCAATCATCCGGCGGGGCACGATCGAAAAATCTATGCGTCCGATCATCTCGGGTTGTTCACTAAACTGCAACAATCCGTTGTGGTTGTTTGACGACCCTGTAGCGCTATGCTAGAATAACCGCGTTGCCCTCTTAGCTCAATGGATAGAGCGCCTGACTTCGGATCAGGAGGCTGCGAGTTCGACCCCCGCAGAGGGCACCATTGTGAGCGAAGATAATTGATGCCGTTGCTCTGAACAGGCCGGCGACCACGTGGGGAACAGGGTCGTCGGCGTTTTTCGCGTTTGTGACCGGATCTGCACTTCGCGAATCGCACCTGCTGCAAAAACGGGCGACGCCCTCGATGCCAAAACATCGAGGGCGCCTTGGCCCAAACCCACACCCCGGAGGAATCCGTTGTTGCGAGAAGGTCTGTCCCTCTCACGCCACACACTATATCAAAAGACCGAAGGCGCAACAACCCCCATTCAGGTGATTTTTCTGCACAAGACTAGCTGGCTCCTCTTCCGCTTGATCAAGTTGCCGATCGCGGTGTGGAACAAGTCGTGCAGGTTGCACAAAGCTCAGATAATTTGCGAGAGGCCGTCGCAGAATGCGTCACTGAACGTGAGTCCGGGATAGGCGGGATTCTGCCTTAATTCTTCGCTCAAGCCGCTTTGAGTATCCACCGGAAAGTACAGGGTCCTTATCCCGAATTGACGTTAACTGACAACGCCGGTATTTTCACCCTGTGTTTCGCAGCCCCGACGCAATACCATTGATCGTCATCACGATCACTTCACGCAGCGCTTCTGCTTCGGCGCCGTCCTGATCATGCAAAGCACGCAGACGGCGCAGCATGTCCACTTGAATGTAATTCAATGGATCGACATACGGATTGCGGAGTTGGATTGAGCGCTGGATGATGGGATCGCTGTCCATGAGATTGGCGTGCTGCGTCGCGCGCAGCACGGCCTCCACCGTCCGATCGTACTCGGCGCGCACCCGATCGAACAACGGCTGCGCGACGGCTTGATCCGGCGCAAGTTGCGAGTACAACGCGGCGATGTCCAGATCGGCTTTCAGCAGCGACATCTCGGCGTTGTCCAACAAGGCGCGGAAGAACGGCCACTGCTCGTACATCTCGCCGTTCAAGGCGACGGATTGTTCGCTCAACGCTGCGCCCAGGCCGTACCAGCCCGGCAAATTGAAGCGGCTCTGCATCCACGAGAAGACCCACGGAATAGCACGCACGTATTCCAGTTTCAACGCGCTGCCCCGCCGCGTCGTTGGCCGCGATCCGATTCGCAGCCGGCTGATCTCGTCGATGGGCGTGGCGACGCGCCAGTACCCCAGAAATTCCGGCGTGTCATACACCAGCGATCGATACGCGCGCCAGGCCACTTGCGACAGGCGATCCATCGCTGCGCGCCAGTCCGGCGGAATCGCCACCGGATCAATCGGGGCGGAGGCCAGCAGCACTGCGCTTGCCAGTTGCTCCAGATGTCGATGGGCCAGATCGGGATTGCCGTACTTCGATGCGATCGTCTCGCCTTGTTCCGTCATGCGGAAACGGCCCTCGATGGTGCCGGGTGGCTGCGCGCGAATGGCGCGATTGGCCGGCCCCCCGCCGCGCGCCACCGATCCGCCGCGACCGTGAAACAGCGTCAACTTGATACCGTGCTCGCGGCAGACCTGCGCGATGCTCTCCTGCGCGCGATACAACGCCCAATTCGCTGCCAGATACCCGCCGTCTTTGTTGCTGTCCGAATAACCGATCATGATCGTTTGTGCGTTGTGACAGCCGCTGAGGTGTTCGCGATAAACGTCCAGCGCGAACAGCTCGGTCAGGATGCGCGGCGCGCGCGACAGATCGTCGAGTGTTTCAAACAGCGGCGCGATGTGCAAACCGTCGGCGCAGCCTGTCCAGTGCGCCAGCAGCAAGACGGTCAATACATCGGCTGGACCGTGCGCCATCGAGATAATGAATGGCCCCAGCAGCTGTTGTCCATAGATGTGCTTCGCGCGAGCCATCAAGCGGAACGTCGCCCATGTTTCGGCAGTCTCCGGCGTGATGCCGGGATTCTCGGCCAGCTGCGGCGCGGGCTCCGTCAGCAGGCGCAGCGCGTTGCGCGCGCGGGCCGCGTCGTCGCTGCGCTCAAACGCGGTGTCGATGTTCAAAGCACGCAGAATTTCACCCAGCGTGGCCGTCAGACGCGATGAGTCTTCGCGAATGTCCAGACGCGCCGTGTGCAAGCCGAAGATGTTCAACTGCTGCTGCACAACCTGCAGAGGATAGTGAGCCAAAACGCGCGGCGTGGCCGCGGCAATGAGATCGACCGGCTGCGTGAGATCGCTCAAAGTGATGCGCGCAGTGTGCGGCGTGTTTTCCAGCAAACGCATCCTCATCCGTTCCTGCGAAGCGTGTTCCAGATCGGCGGCCAGCAGCGACAGCGTCAGGCGGTATGGTTCACCGGCGTAGCGCTGTTCGAGGAAGGCCACGTGATCAGGCAAGGGTCGTCGCGAATCAAGCCAGGCCTGCAAGGTGGCGGGCGGCGGCATGCGGCGTGCGCTGAGGCTGAAGCGGCGCGCGACGTCATGCAGCGCCGTGCGATGCTGTTCGATAGCAAGGCCGCGATGCAGGCGCAGCGTCTCGGCGGTGACTTCGGCCGTGACGAAGGGGTTGCCGTCTCGATCGCCGCCGATCCACGAGGCGAGCGTTAACCAGCGGGCGGGACTGCGCAATTGCGGATAGTGCTGTTCCAGGGCTTGATCGAGATCGGCGTAGAGCCGCGGCAGCACATCCCAGAAAACTTCGCCGATGAAATACAAGCCGGTGCGGACTTCGTCAGTGACGCTGGGCTTGGACGTGCGCGCATGATCGGTCAGCCACAAGGCCGTGATCTCGGCACGCACAGCATTCAGCACTTCTTCACGTTCGTGCGGTAGCAGATCAGCGGAGTCCAGACGACGCAGACCCTGACCCACGCGCTGCAACTTCGATAAGATCGTACGGCGCTTGGCTTCGGTGGGGTGTGCGGTGAGCACCAGCTCAATGTGCAGCCGCTCGAGCAGCGCCGCCAGTTGATCGCCCGTCACGCCGCGTTGCTTCAACAGCCCGATCGCGTCGGCGATCGTTTCGCCGATCGGGTTGGGGTAGAGATCGCGTTGACGCTGGCGCAGCGCCTGCACTCGATAGCCCTCTTCGGCGACGTTGACCAGATTAAAATACAAAGCAAAAGCGGCCGCCACGCCGCGCGCGCCATCAAGCGGCAGCACCGCGACTTCGGCGGCGAGCGGCCCCGCGGCCTGCGCATCGCCCGCGCGGCGCGCTTTGGCGAGGGCGCGGATGCGCTCTTCCAGTTCGAAGAGCTGCGGTGATTCTTCGGCGCTGATCACTTTTCCCAGTAGTTCGCCCAACAGGCGAACGGTTTCGGAGAGATCCATCTTGCTCCTAGCGTTGTATGCGAAGCCCAATGATAATGACAACGACGATCACGCAGATCAAAATGCTGACGATGATTACATCCAGGGGAATTTCCTTGGGCG
>Ga0209254_10007067_pt1 | contig 10354 bp, 10 predicted proteins | sample FrelakmetDIP11DI_FD_187148 | JGI IMG/M metagenome (GOLD analysis project Ga0209254, IMG submission 187148) | Freshwater lake sediment microbial communities from the University of Notre Dame, USA, for methane emissions studies - DIP11 DI (SPAdes)... | ecosystem: Environmental > Aquatic >... | reverse complement strand
GTTAGATGATTATTGCGATGGTCATAAAGTTGTTTACCTAAGCAAACAAAGATACTCTTCCCTTCGCTCAAAGGCATCACCCCTGTAACTTTTATAACGTTTTAAGGAATACCACCTATATTTACCCCGTTAGAAAAGCTCCGCTTGCCCTGTTAGATATTTGATATCTAACAGGGTGAAGAAGCACGGGGTAAAATTAAAGATTCTTATGCTTTTGCACACGGGGTAAATGCCCCGTGTGCAAGCCTTCTAACGGGGTTTATTTTCTTAAAAACTCTACAATTTTGGGAAGGGCTTCACTACTTTTTTCTGAATAGTAGTAACCATTGGTAACGCTGATTGCCATTTGACTGAAGGGATTCGGCTCCGGGTTTATGTCAATCACCGCTCCTCCCCGGTGCACTACTGTCACCCCCACTTGCATGGGCAGGTTGGTAGCTCCTGAGGTGCCCACCACCAGCAAAAGATCGGTTTTTTCTGCTTTTCGGAGCGAGCTATGAAAACGAAAAAATTTTTCGTCATAACATTCGTCGAACCAAAGAACGTGAGGACGCGAGATAGCTCCGCATTGCTTACAGACCAAGAGTTTCTTTTCTGTTTCAGTGAGGGGAGCGGTTTTATTTTTGAAAGGGATTTCGTTTGGGACCGGAATTATCAAACCACTACATTCATCTGAACAGCGCATAAAATTTAGGTTTCCATGAATTTGATAGGTGCGATCAGGAGTATTGCCCGCACGAAGGTGAAGACCATCAACGTTTTGCGTAATCAACACGAAGCGGTCTTGAAAAATTTTTTCTAACTCTACTATTGCCCGATGGCCTGAATTTGGTTTGGCTTGCGCGCAAACGGTTTTCCGGTAAAGGTACCATTGCCAGACCTCATAGGGGCTTATTTTAAACATACGGAAGGTAGCCATTTCCTCCGGGTGATATTCTTTAGACCCCACGGTCCAGTAACCATCCTTTCCCCGAAACGTAGGTATGCCACTCTCAGAGGAAATACCTGCACCCGTCAAAATCGTAATGTTACCGGTTGAGTGTTTGAACTGATTTAGGATTTTTTTTAATTTTTCTTCCATCTTTGTTCCTTCTTATAGTACAAAAAAAATATTACGACAGTCATCACATCGAATAGTTGAGTGACAACGCCTCTCACCCTGAGGCAGGCTACTGATCATTGTTTTAATCACGGGTTATTTTTTTTGAGAGTCATCCTTGGGCTTTGGTTTCCTGACCGTGAGGAGTTGATTCACATGTCTTTGGACCTGTTCTAATTTTTCTTGCGGCCACGGTCTTTCATGTTTTAATTTTGAGTCTAAAGTGTTTTCCGGGCTGAACTGTTGAAGCACTAATGTGTTGAGAGGATATAAATCCTCAGCTACGCGATAAATATCTTCTTCAGTTAACATTTCTGGAACCACCGTGATACGAAAGATCTTTTCGATCGAGCTTTTTCGGATCAGGTCAATGCTTTTTTTGATTGCTTTTAGATCAACAGGTACTCCGGTTAATCGAGCATAAGAAATCTCATCCAAAGGTGCTTTAACATCCATGGCGATGGCATCGACTAAATTTTCTTTCAAAAGGGTCTCGATCATGTGGGGATAACTCCCATTGGTATCGAGTTTCACCAAAAGATTTCTCTTTTTGAATATCCGGATAAAATCAGGAAGGGTTTCCTGGAGCGTTGGCTCGCCACCAGTGATACAGACCCCGTCAATCCAGTCTTTAAGTTCTTTTATCCGTTGAAGCACTTCTGGTAAAGGCCAGGTTTTTAAATGCTGGGGCTTAAGAACTAAGGTAGCGTTTTGGCAAAAGGGACAACGAAAATTGCAGGAGGGAAGAAAAATCACTGAAGCGATTTTGCCGGGCCAATCTAAAAAAGACGTTTCTAAAAAACCTTTGATGGGGATACTGTTTTCAAGACGTGCCATAGCAATGGACTAACAGTGGCTTTAAAGTATAAAAAGTCGAAGGGGGAATATCATTCCCCCTTCGAACCAAGGAGGGTGTGAGAACAAATCCCTTAACCAAAAAGATTCCGGTTAAGAGTTGAAAGAACTATTGGTAATATCGGGAAATCGCTTTTTTAACCTCCAAGGGAGTAGGAACCTGTCCTGAATAAGAAGCAATGGCATTTTCTTCTTCATCTTCAATAATCATGGTCGGGGTTGACTTAACTCCATAATAGGAAGCCTCAGCGAGACCATCAGCAGTATCGAGGTTATAATCATCGACCACCAATCCATCCTGCTTCAGCATCCCTCCGATAATTTTAGCGTTACCACACAAGGGGCACTCAGCTTTCCAAAATAGTTTTACTTTTCCCATATTCTCCTCCTTCCTCAATCTATGGAAAAAATTAAGCTACCCTTACTTTTTGGTCCGACTCGTCGGAAAAGTACTCTTGGTTTCGGTACCGGTCATGGAGTTCACCGATTTTCCCTTTGTTCCAGCTTGAAATCTTGGTGAAATATCCGGTAATCCGCGTTATACCCTCTACCTTTTGGGAACCGCAATAGCCGCACTGATCCTTGAGTCCTCGTTCGGTTTTGCCACAGTCATTACAGTTGGTGAATTCGGGTGAAAAGGCGATCTGGTCATTGGTGGTGTGCCGGAAGGTTTTTAATACAAAATTAGCCAAAGATTCTTTTGCGGGGCGCTTTTCTCCAAGCCAGATATGAGTGAGCGATCCCGCCTCAATGAGCGGATGAAAAAGGCCTTCCTTTCGAACTCTTTCGATGGGGTTGATTGGAATTGATACCGGAAGATAGGTGGAATTTGTATAATAGACTTCATTGCGCTCTAAATTACCCTTTACGACCCGGTGAGCTTCAGGATAGAAATGTTCGAGGTCCAGCTTGGCAAACCGATACGCAGTGCTTTCCGCCGGGGTCTGCTCCAAGACAAATTTCATGTGATGTTTTTCCGATAATTTTTTCGCCACCAAGTGCATGTGCGCGATCACTTTAAGGGCAAATTTCAGGGTGTCCTTCGAAGCATGTAATTCATTTCCGGTATGAAACTGAACAAGTTCATTGAGTCCCAGCATTCCGATAAGGAATGAGGCCCGATCCATCTTGAGGTAGGGATTCCCGTCTTTATTCATAGTAAGCAACGCCAAAGGCCCTTTATCACCTAAGGATAAAAGTTTTTTGATGAAAACTTTTTTCTGCTCATGAGCCTTAACCGCCAGTGCCATGGCATCAGAGATTCGAGAAAATAGAACAGTATCATCCTGTTTGCTGAGGTAGCCGAGCCGGGGAAGGTTAAGGGTTACATTTTGGAGAGCGCAATACCGCATTTTCCAAGGCTCCCGTGCGTCAGCGAAGTCTTGGGCTTCGAGTTTAAAGCTCAGTCGGCAGCACTCGGAAATTTTTGCGGTACTCCCACGGTCAAAAACAAAATAGGTGTTTCCTTTTTCACTGGCAACATCACAAATATGGTTGAGGAAATCCTTATGTCCCTCAGTTTGGAAAAATTTCTCGGTAATATGGACTAACGGTTTGGGGAAAAAGAAAGGCCGGCCGGTTCCATCTCCTCCTTTGTAAACGGTAAAAAGGGCCCAGGCAAACCTTTGTGCTTCGGGAATGTATTCGGCATAGGTTTTACCGGTAAAGACACCTCCGGGGCCAATCGCCGGAACATCTTCAAAGTGTTTTGGAACTTCCCAGTAAATATTAATATCACTGAAAATGGCTTGCCCACCCCGCGCAACTGCTTGCTGGGAAAATTCAAAAATAAGCATCTGAGCGAGTTGTTCAATCTCTCGATCGCTCATCCCCACTAAGTAGGGAGCAAAAAAAAGGTTAACGGAGTCCCAGCCGATTGCTCCCGCGAAATTGCTTTGCAGAGCTGCTGCAAATTTAACCATATGGGCTAAAAGCACTTCAGGATGTTTGGCGGGTTTGGCGTTGGAGAGGGAATTCGGAAGGGTTAATCCAAACTTTTTAATATATTCCAAAGACTGTCCGGAGCAGTAAGGCCGGTCAATAAAACCCAAGTCATGAAGGTGGAGGTCTCCTCGCAGATGAGCATCCGCAATATCCTGGGAAAAAACACTGAGGAGGGCGTATTCTTTTTTTATCCCTTCCGCTAAAGTTAAGTTCGTCGCTTCGGGCCCATGGGGAACATTAGCATTTTCTTTGTTGGGATGAAGAATGAGCTGATCTACATCATAAATCGGCAAGCCGATCCGGGTATGCATCATCCGGGGTTGTTCCAGCCCTCTTTCAATAAGTTTAGCATTCACCAATTCTCGGATGAGGGGAGCGGTAATCACTCTGATCTTAGAGTTAATGATCATTTCTTCAACGTCAGCACTTATCTTGTCAGCGGTATCGACGTCAATATATGTCTCCCTCACCAGGGCATCGACAATTTTCTGCCGATGCCAAGAACTGACATCTTCACTGGAAGTCCGCACAAAAAGGGCTAAATCAGTGGTTTCACTGCCCGATTGAGTATAAGGTCTTTCTGTTTTAATTTCTTTTAAGTGCGTCATAGTCCTCCCTAACCTCTTATAAGAATTGCTTTTATTTCCCGCATGTTGTAGATGAATAATATTTGACCACAATATATTGGGTAAGTCAAGAAAAATTCGGGAGTAAAAATCATTTTTTCTTGGGAAAAATGCCTTCAATATTTATTGACTTTGTTAGGGAGATAATTTATTTTTCGATTCCTTAATGTTTAATTAGTTTTCACGGAAAGGAGATTCACGATGTTAGACGAAATTGTTATTTCTCGCGCAATTATTGACCGGTATTTTAATAAGTTAATGGATAACCTGCAGATAGATGTCGCGATTGCCGGTGGTGGGCCGGCGGGACTGACGGCTGCTTACTATTTGGCGAAAAGAAAAGTCAGGGTTGCGGTTTATGAAAAAAAACTCTCCATCGGCGGTGGAATGTGGGGTGGGGGGATGATGTTTAATGAAATTGTGGTGCAAGAAGAAGCAAAAAAAATTCTCGACGAGATAGGAATACGGTCTGCACTTTACCAGAAAAATTATTATACTGCCGACTCGGTGGAGGCAATTTCTACCTTAACTTCTCAGGCAGTTAAAGCCGGAGCTGTAATTTTTAATTGCATGAGCGTGGAAGATGTTAAACTCACTCAGGATAAGGTGACGGGTCTGGTGATTAATTGGAGCGCGGTTGAAATAGCCGGCCTCCATGTGGATCCACTGACCATTGGGGCACGATTTGTGGTGGAATCAACCGGACATGGGCTTGAAGTTTTAAAGATTATTGAAAAAAAGAGCGGAAGGCCGTTGCTTACCAAAACCGGAAAAATTATGGGAGAAAGGTCCATGAATGCCGAGATTGCCGAGACCATGACCCTTAAAAACACCAAAGAAGTTTATCCCAATGTCTATGTAGCCGGAATGTCGGCTAATGCTGCTTTTGGTTCCTACCGGATGGGTCCTATTTTTGGGGGGATGCTTCTTTCCGGGAAAAAAGTGGCTGAACTCATCCTAAAGAGGCTAAAAAACCGGTAGATAAGTAGCAATTTTTTGAAATTAACAAATTCCTTTGGCTTAAGAAAATTAACTGGTTGCAGAGGAAATAAAAATATTCTCGTGGTTAATAACGATAGAATCGATAGAATATTTAATGTTCTCTTCGTTGGTGTGGGGGGGCAGGGGGTCATTGTGGCGAGCCAGATTCTGGGAGAGGTTCTTTTAAAGGCTGGGTTTGATGTAAAAAGGAGTGAAGTGCACGGAATGGCCCAGCGAGGGGGATGCGTGGTGAGCCAGGTCAGGTTTGGAACTAAGGTTTTTTCTCCCCTCGTAAAAAAGGGAGCAGGAGACTTCCTGGTAAGCTTTGAACAGCTGGAAACCCTTCGCTATCTTGACTACCTGAAACCCTGTTCCTTTGTTCTGGTCAATAACCAGAAAATTCTTCCTCCTTCTGTATCCATGGGACTGGAAGACTATCCCGCAGATATACCGGAAAGGCTTAAAAAGAGATTTAAAAATTTTATTCTGATAGAGGGAATTGCGTTAGCTCAACAAGCAGGTAACCCGAAAACTTTGAACACGGTGCTCTTGGGAGCGCTTTCCCGGTATTTAAACCTGGAAGAAAAAATGTGGGTTAAAACGATTCAGGAACAGTTTTCCCAAGCATTGCGAGAGGTCAACAAAAAGGGATTTTACTTAGGAAGAGAGTCTACCACATAGAAGCACAAGAGCGTGCGGGGTATATAGCTTTACCCAACCGACATAGCAACGCCCATTGCTCACTTATTTTTTTTCAAGTCCTCTTCAATCAGTGTCAGCTTTTCTTTTAGTGACGTTACCACTTCTTTGCTTCTTTCTAAAATCTCCTGGCGGGCATTCATCTCAATGGGTTTTGCACGTTCATAAGTCTCTATGCGTGAGAAGGACGAGACTGAATTTATTTTTTTGTGAGGAGATAGTAACCCTATAACCTTAATCCAGCGATAATTGCGCAAGAGGCAGTTACAATGCCAGTTTTGTTGTCACCCTGAACTCGTTTCAGGGTCTCATGACCTGCCTGCCGCAGGCAGGGTGCCCTGAAGATTCTGAACCAAGTTCAGAATGACACGTTCAGGGTTCAGCATGACATTCTTATCGCGCGATTGACTCTATAACTCGATTTCTAACCCTTCCTGCGCCACGATACAATCCATACTTCCTCCCTGGCGTTTTATAATTTCCAAACATTGGATGCCGATTTTATCAAGATCTGCATCAGTGTGGGAAGGGTCATGGTGAAAAAGAACACACTTTTTAATTTCAGCGGCCATGGCAATAGTGAGCACATTTTCATAGTGAGAATGCCCCCACCCCTTTTTGTTTTGATATTCCTCCGGAGTGTATTGGGCATCGAAGATCACAAGGTCAGCACCTTGCATAGCATGAATTATTTTTAAATTATAATCATCACCGGAGGTATGATTACTCTTCGGTTTTTTTATAGAGCCTGAGGTAAATTCGTTATCCGTTAAATATCCAATCGTCTTATTCCGATGGGTGATAAGATAGCCAAGGGTGTTTCCCGGGTGATTAAGATAGAGAGCTTTTACCGTAAGGTCTTCGATGAGATAACTTCCTTCAGTGAGTGGTTTGAACGTGAGAATTGCTCCGAGCTTTTTTAACGGAACGGGGAAATAAGAACTTTCCATTTGATCTGAAAGGACTTTGCTCAATTTTGTTTTTTGATTTTCGCATCCATAGATCGAAAAACGATTGTCTGCGGAAAAGGCAGGGGCAAAAAAAGGCAACCCTTGGATGTGGTCCCAGTGAAAATGGGTCAAGAAAATATGGCTCATAATTTTCTTTTGGGTTTTTATAAGGTGGTTCCCCAGTTCTCTGATTCCGGATCCAGCGTCGAAAATAACAAATTTTTCCCCACTAAAATCTATTGACACACATGATGTATTTCCGCCGTATTTTATCGTGTTTGGACCTGGAGTAGGTATGGATCCTCTTGTCCCCCAAAACTTCACCGCAATTTTTGTCATGAGAAGCTTTACTATTTGATCTCCAATTGCTTCAAGCGAAGTATTTTTAATAATAAAAGCTTCAGCTCCCGCCTCATAGGCTTTTTCTTGATCGGCCTCAAATGGTTTGCCCGAAAGCATGATGATGCGAGTCTCTTCCAGAGCTTTTTGGCTTTTTATTAATTTGCAAAGGCTGATCCCGTCACATTCCGGCATCATAATGTCTAAGATTACTAAAGCCGGTTTTGTTTGGTTGAGAAACTCGAGCACCTTGCTGGTGTCATTCAAAGAAACCACTTTCAGGGTTTTTTTCTGAAGAATGTGACTGATGGAGTTAGTGGTAAAGGCGCTATCATCAACTACTAAAACGTCGATCAGCTCGCTCATGGTGTTACCTTAACCTTTCTACATCGAGGACCAGAACCACCCGGCCATCTCCCAGGATAGTTGCCCCATAAAGACCTTCGATTTTATCGAGCAATTTGCCGAGGGGTTTTACATAGATTTGGTCAATCTTCACGAGAGCATCCACAATTAATCCTACCTTTTTCCCCTCGATATCGGAAATGATTACCGGAGGATTGCCCGGCTTTTCTTGAGGAGCACCATTGATGTTTAATAAATCCTTGAGGTGAATTAAGGTGATTTCTTCTTTTTGAAAAGAAAAACTCTGGGATGAGTTTTTTGCATTTGTTTGGGCTATGGTCAACACCTTTGAAAGCGGGATAGCGAAAAGATGGGAATTTAAACTTACGAGAAGCGCAAAAATAATATGACTGGTGGTTGGAATTTTTAATACAAATTTAGTTCCTGATCCATAATCGGAAGATATGTGCATACTCCCGCCCAGCTTATCCACTTTTTCTTTGACCACATCCAGCCCCACTCCCCGTCCTGAGATATCAGTCACTTTTGTAGAGGTAGAAAAGCCGGGAGCGCAAAGGAGCATGAGGATCTCTTCATCAGAAAGTAACTCGACCGTGTCATTATCAATAATATTTTTTGCTAACGCCTCTTTTTTTACCTGGGCAACGTTAATGCCTTGCCCATCGTCCTCGACTTCTATTTGCACAATGTCTTTTTCTTTGAAAAAACGCAACTGCACTTTTCCTTTGGTTTTACCCTTTGCTTTTCTTTGTGAAGGGGTTTCCACCCCATGATCAACCGCGTTACGAATAAGGTGGATGAGGGGAGAAAGCAATGCATTTAAAACGGTGCTGTCCAACTCGATCTCTTTGTCCCCTTCGGTTTGGAAGTCTATTTCTTTTCCCTGGTTAATCGCTGCATCCCGCACAATCCGTTGAACCATTGCCGTGGCAAAAGATACGGGTACCATACGGATGGTTAATACTTTGCTGTAAAGTTCATTGATCAGGTTGTCTGAGAGATGAACCTCTTCTTCAAGTTCAGGGGAAAAGACTGACCGGGTTAGCTCTATCAGCCGATTTCGCCGGATGATCATTTCTCCGGTGATGTTTATGAGTTCATCCAGTTTTTGAGTGTCAACAGGAATTGACGTAGGAAGTTTATAGCTGGCAGGCGATTTGCCATTGGCAGAAGGAATAACGTCAGCGGTTTTTTCTCCGCTTAATTCCTGAATAAAAGTTTGGTAATCTATTTGCGGAGGGGAAGCGGAAACCGCTTCGCTAACCAAATTTTCTAAAAGATCTACGCCACTAAAGAGTAGGCCAACCATTTCTTGGGTTAAAGGTGATTCCCCTTCTCGCATTTTGCTCAAGGGGTTTTCCAAGGCATGGCACAGTTCACTTAAGCGATTATACCCCATCATCTTTGCCATACCCTTTAATGAATGGATTTTTCGAAAAAGGCTGTTAATGAGTTCAAGATTCTTATGGTCCTTTTCGAGTTGTAATAAAAGTTGATTCATCTCCCGCAATCCTTCTCGGGAGTCAGTAATAAAAATTTCAGTATATTTGGAAAAGTCTTGCATGATTTGGGGAAAGGCCTTTATTGACGGCTTCGTAAAAAGTCCCGCCTTGCGGGGGATAATGATCTGGAGCTCGCCATCCGCGGCGTACAGATATTGTGCCCCCTCACCTCAATCCTCTCCCCGCCAGGGAGAGGAGGTAATTAGAATTCCCCTCTCCCTTGAGGGAGAGGGTCAGGGTGAGGGTGAAATTGAAGCGTATCCGGCAGCGCATTTTGTCAAACAGGATTGCAATCAATTTAGTGCTCCCATTAGTAAGTACGCCTCATTCCGTCGGATTTGCGCGCCTTGCATCTGAAGCTTTTTACTGTGCCGTCTGATTGTTGACTTTTTACGGCTTCATCTTTATTGATTAAGAGAGTATTCTTCCAGAGCCTTTATTAATTCGTCAGTTTCCAATACATTTATCGTGTCCGCACCTTTTCGAATAATACTTTTTCTTAGAATGATTTTATTTTTTCCACAAAATTCTTTCATGAGGGGGTCGCTTGTTTCCAGTTCTTCAGGCAAGAGTTCAGATGATACTTTTGATTTAATGAGAAGACCAATGTCCATCCCGGAGTTTTTGAGATGAATGATTCTTATTTCTTTACTTTCTCTGGGGGTTTCCCCAGCCAGTAAATCTAAGTCGATGACGGTAATGATTTTTCCCCGTTTATGAGTTAACCCGTTAACGAAGGGAGGAGCTTTTGGGACCGGAGTTATTTTTTGTGTCGAAAGGATTTCTTGGATATCGGAAAACCTGATTCCCCAAGTTTCGCCTAATAATTCAAACAGAACAAGCCAGACAGTATTTTGATTATAACGACCTTTTTTCATAGTGTATGGGATTTTATTTTATACCAAGTCGCCTTCATTTGCATATCTTTGTTGTCTCCTCGTCATACTCCTCGACGTACTAAAACGTACGCCTGCGTCGATTCCTCGTCGCCGC
>Ga0209254_10007066_pt1 | contig 10354 bp, 7 predicted proteins | sample FrelakmetDIP11DI_FD_187148 | JGI IMG/M metagenome (GOLD analysis project Ga0209254, IMG submission 187148) | Freshwater lake sediment microbial communities from the University of Notre Dame, USA, for methane emissions studies - DIP11 DI (SPAdes)... | ecosystem: Environmental > Aquatic >... | reverse complement strand
AAGAGATCGCGCAGCACGCTCAGCGCCCCTGTGCAGCGAGTTGCAGCGCCGGCACGCCGCTCGCCCGGTTGGCCTCGGCAGCCAGGCGGCGCTCGCTCGTCGTCGCAAACTGACGATCCCAGTCGAGCAGCAAGGGCGTCATGCGGTTGCGATACCAGCCCGGCAGCAGGAACACGAGCAGCATGCAGGTGAGATAGCCGTACGGCAGCGTCGGCGCATCGCGGTAGGCGCGCAGCTGCCAGAACTGCGCGTCGCCTTCGGCATGGTGATGCGAGTGGCGCGCGAGGTTGAACAGCATGACGTTGCTCAGGCGCTTGTTGGAATTCCACGAGTGGCGCGGTTCGACCGGCTGGTCAGGATCGCGCACCAGCCCGTAGTGCTCGAAATAGTTGACCGCCTCGAGCACCGAGCGGCCTGCAAGCGCCGACAGTACGAAGATGACGACGCCGGCCGCACCGGCAGCCATGCCGAAAGCTGCCACGATCAGCGCCGACATCAGCCAGCCGCGCAGGTAGCGATTGTGCAGGCTCCAGGTGCCGTGCCCGAGGGTCTGCAGGCGGTTGCACTCCAGTTCGAACGCGCTCTTCGTCTGCCCGAACACCGAGCGCAGCAGATATGTATAGAAGTGTTCGCCGCGGCGCGCCGACGCGGGGTCCGCCGGCGTTGCCAGGCGCCGGTGGTGCCCGTAGACGTGCTCGATCGAGAACTCGGCATCGAACGTGATGGCGAGCAGCCAGCGCCCGGCGACCATTGCGCCACGGTCGGTGGTGCGGTGCGTGAGTTCGTGCCCGATGTTGGTGCCGAGCGCCGCAAACGTGATGCCTGCTGAGAGGATGGCGCCCAGCCAGTGCCAGGGCGCGGTCGCCTCGCGGCGCGCGAACAGGTCCAGGCCGAGATTCGCCTGCGCCCAGGCGCCAAGGCCGAACAGGTCGCCCGATCCCGCCATCCACGCCATCGCGACGCACAGCACGAACAGGGCCGGCAGTGCGAAATACAGCAGCGAATTCAGCAGCCGCGGATGGCGGTACGCGGGTTCCTCGAAATAGTCGCCGAGAGACTCGTCACCGAGAATCATGATGCCGTAGATCACGACGAAGCCGAGCCACATCCAGGCGCCGCCCAGCAGGATGCCGGCCAGCGTGGCGAGGGAGAACAGGTAAACGGCCATGAACCGCGCGTACTTGACCATGGTGTCCCTCCGGGGACCGGCTGAGTGTTTAGAACAAATGTTCTAAACATAGATTGCCTCAGGCAACGGCCCGTGTCAAATGGCAATGCCTGCCGGGTATACTTTGCACTGCAAAACCACTCTCCCGCCCGCCCCGACACGATTCGAATGCCCCGCAAGAAGCGCGCCACTGCCGAGACTCCCGACACGCGCGACCGCATCCTCGACGCGGCGCTGGCCCTGTTCAATGCGGACGGTTCGCACGCGGTCTCGACACGCCACATCGCCACCCGCCTGGGGATCAGCCCGGGCAACCTCTATTACCACTTTGCGAACAAGGAAGAGATCGTGCTCTGCCTGTACGAGCGCATCGAAACGCAGCTCGAGGCCATCCTCGCGCCGCGCGACGGCGCGCAGGCGCAGTCGTTCGATACCGTGCTCCGCTACCTGGACGACGTCTTCGGTCACCTGTGGGAATTCCGCTTTTTCTATCGCGACGTGAATTCGCTGCTGCGCGACGTGCCGGGCCTGAGAGAGCGTTATCGTGACCTCGCGGAACGCGTGCGTGTGCGGTCGCGCGCGATCTTCGACTCGATGGTGACGGCCGGTTGGATGGAGGCCACGCCCGAGCAACTGGACCTGTTGACCACCAACGCCTGGATCGTGCTGACGCAGTGGTTCACGCACCGGCAGCTCGTCGATCGGCGGCGCACCATCCAGTCCGCCGACATCCGCGAAGGCATCCGGCACTTCGTCGCGCTGTTCAGCCCGCTGCTGCGCAGCACGCAGCGCCGGCAGGTCGAGCGGCTGGTATCGCAATCCGCCGGATGAGCGCCGTTACGTATCGCGCCCGATGCGGAGCTCCGCGCCGCGACGGACCATCGAACTCAACTCAAGGCAAGCACTGACATGCCGAGCTTCCGCGCGCGAATGATCAACACGCTGCTGCGTCTGAACGTGAAGCCACGGTGGCGGCCCGGCCTCGCGATCGACGAGCTGCGCCGTCACACGGCAAAGACCGATGCCCGGCTGGCGCGGCGCCCGGTCGACTGCCCCACAGAGGCGATGGTGATAGGTGACGTGCCAGTGAAGTGGTTCGGCGCGCCGGAACTTGCCGAGCGCAACGGCACGCTGCTCTACCTGCACGGCGGCGCTTGGTGCGTGCACCTCCCCGCGCTGTACAGCGCATTTGCTGCGACACTTTCCGCCGCCACCGGAATGCGCGTGTTGCTCGTCGACTATCGGCTCGCGCCGGAACATCCTTTCCCAGCGGCAATCGACGATTGCCTGGCGGTCTATCGCGCGCTGGCCGAAGGACCGACCGGCCGGCCCCGGGTCGTCGCCGGTGATTCGGCCGGCGGCAACCTCACACTGGTCACGCTGATGCGGGTGCGCGATGCGCGGTTGCCGCCGCCGGACTGCGCCGTGCTGCTGTCGCCCGCAACCGACATCGCGCTGGGCAGCCCTTCGATGCGCTACAACGCGAAGGCAGACCCGATGTTCAGTGCGGGTGCGATCGACCTGTTGCCCGACATGTACTGCCCCGGACTCGATCGCGCTTTGCCGCTGATCTCACCGTTGCACGGCGACTGGACCGGCCTGCCGCCGCTCTACTTCCTGGCCGGCTCGACCGAGATGCTGCTCGACGACTCGGTGCGCGCGCACGATCGCGCACAGCAGGCCGGCACGAGATCGCGCATCGATGTCTGGCCGGACCTGCCGCACGTGTTCCCGCTGTTCGCGATACTGCCGGAGGCCAGGCAGGCGCTTGCCGACATCGTGGCCTTCATCGGGGAACACGCGCGGCATGCGGCCGCGTTGCCGCTCTCTCCGGAACTGGACGCGACCCGTGACCCAGTCGTGGTAGCCGGTCTCAGCGAGGCGGAGCCGACGACGCGAGGATCGCTCTAGCCAGGCGCCCAGTGCCGCCGCAGGAATCCAGCGGCCGACTCCAGCGCACGATCGGCGTCGGCCAGCACGCCGGCATTCGCCTGGAACACGTGCCAGCGTCGCGGATACTCTGCCAACTGCACCGGCACGTTCGCCGCGACCAGCGCGGCATGCAGTCGGCGCGAGTCCTGCAGCAGGATTTCGTCCTGCCCAGCCTGGATCAGCGTCGGCGGCAATCCGCGCAAATCGCCCTGGATCGGTGAAGCCAATGGGTCGCGTGCATCGCGTCCCGCAAGGTACAGGCGTGCGCACTCCTGCACCCACGGCAGCGAAATCATGATTTCACCGGGCGGCGGGGCGCCGCGGTCCGGATTGCCCAGATCGACCCAGGGCGAAAACAGGACCAGCGCGGCAGGCAGGGGTTCGCCCAGCTCCCGCAACTTGAGCGCGGCCGCCAGCGCCAGGCCGCCGCCCGCGGAATCGCCGACGAATGCAACTTGACCTGGCGCCCAGCCCTGTTCGCGCAGGCCACGATAGGCTGCGATCGCATCGTCGACGGCGGCGGGACACGGATGCTCCGGGGCCAGGCGATAGTCGGCGACGAAGATGTTCGCGTCAGTCCTGCGTGCCAGGTGACTCGAGACCGACCGGTGAGTGACGTGGGAGCCGACGCAATAGGCTCCGCCGTGCAGGTAGAGAATCGCGCCCGAGCCCGGGGCGACGTCTCGGGCATGGACGAACTCGCCGGGGACGCCGCCACAGCTGGCCGCGGCGTAGACCACGCCGCGCGCGGGCAGCGTCAGCCTGGTGATGAGTTCGAGCCGGCGCCGCTGCTCGGGGATGGGACGGCCGGAACGGAACGTCGGCAGCAGGGTCGCACGCAGCACAGTGCGCAGCACCGCGGCCACCAGTCTTTCCAACCTGCTCTCGCCCGGGATCGCTTGCGTCACGAAAACCTTGGACGGGACGGTCAGGGGGTGGTGGCGGACGCCGCTTCCCGGTCGAGTACTTCGATGCGGGCCCGCGCCACGCCCCTGCGCATCATGCCGATCTCGGATGCCGCGGCCTGCGACAGGTCTGCGATGCGCTTGCCGACGAACGGCCCGCGGTCGTTGACCCGGACGACCACGCTGCGGCCGTTGCGCAGGTTGGTGACACGGACCATCGTGCCGAACGGCAGTTTCGGATGCGCCATCGTCATTGCGCCGGAATCGAAGCGCTCGCCACTGGCGGTCTTGCGGTCGTGGAACTGCGCGCCGTACCAGGAAACGACGCCCTCCTGCACCGTGAAGATGCCACGCTCGATGGCCGATGCGATCTCGGCGACGCCCGGGCTCGACGACTGCTTGTCCGCGAGCACGTTGCCGCCGGGCAAACCGAGGGCGAGCGCCGCCAACGCCACCAGGGTGGTCAGGCTCGGCTTCGCGTCCAGGCGCGCGATTCGATGGTTTGCCATGGCTGGGCTCCTTGCTGCTGTGCAGTCCGGCCGTGTCGGTGTACGGACTTCGGGGGGCCCCGGTCAAAGCGAGGTCCCGACTCAGTGACGCCAATCACGTTGTGGGTGCGGCCGGCGCAAAGCCCTCCATGAGTGTGGGTGGGGGTGGCCGCCAGTTCGCTCGGTCCGGTTAGGACGGGAAGGTCGGCCTGAAAGTTCCAGCGAAGCTACCAGAGTCGGCCCGGGTCGTTCCCTGGCCGATCTGTTAATCTTTTTAAATCAACTAGTTACAAGATCTTGACTCTGGACCAGGTCTCAGGTCTTGGGCTTGCTGCGGCGCGTGAAGAACCAGATCAGGCCAGCGGCGCAGGCAACCGACAGCACGAAACTCAGGGACTCGGGCACATGCATCAGCCGGCCGATCATGCCGCCCACGAACGAGCCGCCGATACCGAAGAGGATCGTGCGCGGCCAGCTCATCGGATCGGGACCGGGCAGCAGGAAGCGGGCAATGCCGCCGACGATGAGGCCACTGATGGCGCCAACTACCACCAGGACCAACAGAAAAATGCCGAATCCGGCTCCAACCGTGCCGGCTGCCGTCGATGCATCCATTCGAATCCCCCCTTGTTTTTCGATCCACCCGCGGTGCGCACGCTAGCAGCAATGGACGGACCCGCGCTACCCCCGCCCAAACACGGCGAAATGACGTCATGGCTGAGACTTAGACCACTTTGTTGCAGTGCATTGACGCAGCTGGAATCACGTGTCATATCACTTGCGTATCCACGACCGTCGACAGGTTCAGGCGGGCCGGCTCCCGGCGAGCGGCGGCCACTCCTTGCCCCTGAGCGACGCCTGAGAACCACAGGCAGGGCCGACGATGAGCGTACAGCGACCGATTTCCACTGTGACGGATGCGATCGACGGCGTTCGTGCGGACAGGCCCGTGCAGCTGGGCCCGCCCGTCAGGCAAGGTCTCTACGACCCGCGCTACGAGCACGACGCCTGCGGCCAGGGGTTCGTCGTCAACATCAAGGGTCACAAGTCGCATCGCGTGCTGGAGCAGGCGATCCAGGTACTGAAGAACCTGGACCACCGCGGCGCCTGCGGCTGCGAAATCAACACGGGTGACGGCGCCGGCGTCCTGCTGCAGATGCCGCACGCGTTCAACGAGGAAGTCTGCCGCAAGGCGCGCATCCAGCTGCCCGCGGCGGGGCAGTACGGCAGCGGCATCATCTTCCTGCCGCGCAACCCGACCGTCCGCCGGCAGGTCGAGCAGAAGTTCGAGCAGGTCGTGCAGTCCGAAGGCCTGGCCGTGCTCGGCTGGCGCACCGTGCCGACCAGCAACGGCATGCTCGGCGAGACCGCGCGTTCCTGCGAGCCGTTCATGCGGCAGGTCTTCATCGCCCGCAGTCCCGACATCGTCGACGACCTGTCGTTCGAGCGCAGGCTGTACGTAGTCCGCAAGCGCGCCTACAACGAAATCCGCACTTCGACGCTCTCGGGCGCCGAGTACTGGTACATCGTCAGCCTCTCGGCGCGCACGATCGTCTACAAGGGCATGCTGCTCACGACGCAGCTCGACCAGTACTTCACCGACCTGCACAACCCGTTGCTGGAGACCGCGCTCGCGCTGGTTCATTCGCGCTTCAGCACCAACACGTTCCCGAGCTGGGACCGCGCGCACCCCTACCGCTACATCGCCCACAACGGCGAGATCAACACGGTCCGCGGCAACGCCAACTGGATGCACGCGCGCGAGGCCCGCTTCGAGGCCGAGGCGTTCGGCGACGACATCCGCAAGATCCGCCCGATCATCAACCCGAACGGCAGCGACTCCGGCATGTTCGACAACACGCTCGAGCTGCTCTATCTGTCCGGCCGCTCGCTGCCGCACGCCGTGATGATGATGATCCCCGAGCCGTGGTCGAACCACGAGTCGATGGACGACGAGAAGCGCGCCTTCTACCAGTACCACTCGAGCCTGATGGAGCCGTGGGACGGCCCCGCCTCGATCTCGTTCACGGACGGCACGCAGATCGGCGCCGTGCTCGACCGCAATGGCCTGCGCCCGGGCCGCTACTACGTGACGAAGGACGATCTCGTCATCCTCGCATCGGAAGCCGGCGTGCTCGAGGTGCCGCCGGAAGACGTCGTGCGCAAGGGCCGGCTGCAGCCCGGCAAGATGTTCCTGGTCGACACCGCACAGGGCCGCATCGTCGAGGACGAGGAGATCAAGCGCACGCTGGCCGCGGCGCGCCCGTACCGCGAGTGGCTCGACGCCTACCAGATCCACGTCGACGACCTGCCACAGCCACCCGAACTCCCGCAGCCCGACCCGGACTCACTGCTGCAGCGGCAGATCGCGTTCGGCTACACGTTCGAGGACCAGCGCATCGTCCTGGCGCCGATGGCGCGCGACGGCATCGAGGCCGTGGGCTCGATGGGCAACGACACGCCGCTGGCGGTGCTCTCGGCCAGGCCGCGCCTGCTGTACGACTACTTCAAGCAGTTGTTCGCGCAGGTCACCAACCCGCCGATCGACTGCATCCGCGAAGAGATCGTCACCTCGGCCGAGACTCGCCTCGGTTCCGAAGGCAACCTGCTGAACCCGCAGCCGGCGGATTGCCGCCGCCTCGAGCTGAAGTATCCGATCGTCACCAACGAAGAGTTCGCGCGTATCCGCCGCATGGACCTGCCGGGCCTGCGCATCGGCGTGCTGCCGATCCTGTTCCGCGTGAGTCGCGGCGAGAAAGGCCTGGTGAAGTCGATGGAAGAGCTGCGCCTGATGGCACGGCGCCTGATCGAGGAAGAGGAAGTCAACGTCATCATCCTGAGCGACCGCGGGGTCAACAAGGATTTCGCCCCGATCCCGGCGCTGATGGCGGTGGCGGGCCTGCATCACTACCTGATCCGCGAAGGACTGCGCACGCGCGCAAGTCTCGTGCTCGAGACCGGCGAAGCGCGCGAGGTGCATCACTTCGCGTTGCTGATCGGCTACGGGGTGAGTGCGATCAACCCCTACCTGGCCTTCGAAACGATCGATCACATGATCCGCGACGGCCTGCTGAACCACGTCGACCACAGGACGGCCTGCAGGAACTTCGTCAAGGCCGCGTCCAAGGGCGTGATCAAGGTTGCCTCGAAGATGGGGATCTCGTCGCTGCAGAGTTATCGCGGCGCGCAGGTGTTCGAGGCGCTCGGCCTGCGCCAGGACGTGATCGACGAATATTTCAGCTGGACCGCATCGCGCGTCGGCGGCATCGGCACGGACGTGATCGCGCAGGAGGTCCTGCTGCGGCACAACGCTGCATTCCCGGACCGTCCCGCCGCCGATCGCCACACGCTGCCGGTGGGCGGCCAGTACCAGTGGCGCGCCGAAGGCGAGTACCACCTGTTCAACCCGGAGAGCATCCATCGCCTGCAGAAGTCGGTGCGCACGGGCAGCTTCGAGACGTTCAAGGCGTACTCGTCGCTGATCAACGACCAGGCCACCAACCTCTGCACGCTGCGCGGCCTGCTCGACTTCAAGCCGTCGGATGCCGTGCCGATCGACGAAGTGGAATCGATCGAGACCCTGATGCAGCGCTTCAAGACCGGCGCGATGTCCTACGGCTCGATCAGCAAGGAAGCGCACGAGACGCTCGCGATCGCGATGAACCGCATCGGCGGCAAGAGCAACACGGGCGAAGGCGGCGAGGATCCGGAACGCTACCTGCCGCTGCCGAACGGCGATTCGAAGTGCTCGGCCATCAAGCAGGTGGCCTCGGGCCGCTTCGGCGTGACGAGCGAGTACCTCGTCAGCGCGAAGGAAATCCAGATCAAGATGGCGCAGGGCGCGAAGCCCGGCGAGGGCGGGCAATTGCCCGGCACCAAGGTGTACCCCTCGATCGCCAAGACCCGTCACACGACGGCGGGCGTCGGCCTGATTTCCCCGCCGCCGCACCACGACATCTACTCGATCGAGGACCTGGCGGAACTCATCCACGACCTCAAGAATGCCAACCGCCGTGCGCGCATCAGCGTGAAACTGGTGGCGGAGGTCGGCGTGGGCACGATCGCGGCCGGCGTGGCGAAGGCGCACGCGGACGTGGTGCTGATCAGCGGCTACGACGGCGGCACCGGCGCATCGCCACAGACGTCGATCACGCATGCGGGCCTGCCGTGGGAACTCGGCCTCGCCGAGGCGCACCAGACGCTGGTGCTCAACAACCTGCGCAGCCGCATCGCGGTCGAGACCGACGGCCAGCTGAAGACGGGACGCGACGTCGCGATCGCGGCACTGCTGGGAGCCGAGGAATTCGGTTTCGCCACGGCGCCGCTGGTGGCGACGGGTTGCATCATGATGCGCGTCTGCCACCTGAACACCTGCCCCGCGGGTGTCGCGACGCAGGATCCGCGGCTGCGCGAGAAGTTCAAGGGCAAGCCCGAGCACGTCGTCAATTTCATGCGGTTCATCGCGCAGGAGCTGCGCGAGATCATGGCGCAGCTCGGCTTCCGCACGCTCGAGGAAATGGTCGGCCGCGTCGACAAGCTCGAAGCGCGCAAGGCCGTGCAGCACTGGAAGGCGAAGGGTATCGACCTCTCGACCCTCCTCTACTCGCCCGAAGTCGACCCGGACTGGGGCCGGTTCCAGCAGGACGAGCAGGACCACGGCATCGAGCGGTCGCTCGACATGACCGTGCTGATGGACCTGTGCCGGCCGGCGATCGAGCGCGGCGAGGACGTCGTCGCCGAACTGCCGATCCGCAACGTCAACCGCGTGACCGGCACCATCGTCGGCAGCGAAATCACGCGGCGGCACGGTGCCAAGGGCTTGCCGGGCGACACGATCCGCCTGCACTTCCGCGGCTCCGCCGGCCAGAGCTTCGGCGCGTTCATCCCGCCGGGCATGAGCCTGTCGCTCGAGGGTGATGCGAACGACTACGTCGGCAAGGGTCTCTCGGGCGGCAGGATCACGGTGTTCCCGCCGACCGGCTCGAGGTTCCCGGCCGAGGACAACATAATCGTCGGCAACGTGGCGCTTTACGGCGCCACCAGTGGCGAGGCCTACATCCGCGGCATGGCGGGCGAACGCTTCTGCGTGCGCAACAGCGGCGCGAATGCCGTGGTCGAGGGCGTGGGCGATCACGGCTGCGAGTACATGACCGGCGGCCGCGTAGTCGTGCTCGGCGCGACGGGGCGCAACTTCGGCGCCGGCATGTCGGGCGGCATCGCTTACGTACTCGACGAGCACGGCACGTTCGGTGCGCACGTGAACTCGCAGATGGTCAACGTCGAGCAGCTCACCGACGCGACCGAGATCACCGAAGTGCGACGCATGATCGAGCGTCACCTGGAGCACACGTCGAGCGACCGCGCGCGGCGCGTGCTCGACGACTGGGCCGGCATGATGCCGAAATTCGCCAAGGTCATCCCGAAGGATTACCAGCGCATGCTGGCCGCCATCGCGCGCGCCGAGGAGCAGGGGCTCGTCGGCGACGAGGCGATCATGGTGGCCTTCGAGCAGAACGCACGCGACCTCGCGCGCGTCGGCGGCAACTGAGCGGAAGACGACGATGGGCAAGCCAACCGGATTCATTGAGTACCTGCGTGAACTTCCTGTCGACCGCGCGCCGCTCGAGCGCATCGGCGACTGGAACGAGTTCCACCCGCACCTGGAAGAGAAGCGTCTGCGCCATCAGGGCGCCCGCTGCATGGACTGCGGCGTGCCGTTCTGCCACACCGGCAAGCTGATCAGCGGCATGGCCGCCGGCTGCCCGGTCAACAACGTGATTCCCGAGTGGAACGACCTCGTCTACCGCGGGCTGTGGCGTGAAGCGCTCGACCGCCTGCACATGACGAACAACTTCCCGGAG
>Ga0209254_10007065_pt1 | contig 10355 bp, 11 predicted proteins | sample FrelakmetDIP11DI_FD_187148 | JGI IMG/M metagenome (GOLD analysis project Ga0209254, IMG submission 187148) | Freshwater lake sediment microbial communities from the University of Notre Dame, USA, for methane emissions studies - DIP11 DI (SPAdes)... | ecosystem: Environmental > Aquatic >... | reverse complement strand
ATATCTCTACAAGGCACCTGAGAGTTTATCATTAACAGTATCTGAAATAGATATAATACTTGGTAAAACATTAAACATAGAACTGGTGAAAGAACTCATAGAAACAAGATCATAATAAATATTCTAATTTTTTACCAATCTTTTTTTAATCCTTTTTTTGATACTATCAATTATGATTGATATTAAAAATGGTATAAAATCAGTAAATTATGCTAGAAATGTTATCGAAGAATATGTAAGAAATAAAAAAATTCCTATTTGTAAATTTTCTGGTGTTTTTAAGGATAAACAAGGTGCTTTTGTTACAATTCATACTTATCCAGATTATGATCTTCGAGGTTGTATTGGTATACCTTTACCTATTATTAGTTTGTGTGAGGCTATAGCAGAAGGCGCTGCATCTGCAACCCACGACCCACGTTTTCCGCCACTTTTAGTTAAAGAGTTAGATGATATTGTTATTGAGGTTACGGTTTTATCTCCTCCTGAATTATTTAAAGTTATTAAACCTGAGGATTATCTAAAAGATATTGTTGTTGGCCGTGATGGACTTATTGTTGAACAGGGTTTTTATAAAGGTTTATTGTTACCACAGGTACCTGTGGAGCAGGGCTGGGATAAAGAAGAATTTCTAAATCATACTTGTATAAAAGCAGGTCTTATGCCTGATGCATGGTTTGATAAACAAACTAAAATATACAAGTTTGAAGGTCAGGTTTTCACAGAGATTAAACCCAGAGGAGAGGTTAAGGAGAAGAATCTTAATGAGTGAGTTGGTTGTTAAAGGTAAAATTTTTTTCCGTGGTAGTTTTGAGGATTGCTGTATTTGTATCGATAATGGAAAAATATCACAGATAAAAAAGATTTTAGACGGCGATAAAACCCTTGATTTTCAAAATAAACTTATTTTACCAGCAGGTGTTGATATTCATGTTCATTTCCGTGAGCCAGGTTTTACTAATAAAGAAGATTGGTATTCTGGTAGTGTTGCAGCTGCTTTTGGTGGTATTAGCTGTGTTTTTGATATGCCAAACACTATCCCTCAGACAACTAGTGTTGAGACAATTAATGATAAGATAAGTATTGCTGAAAACAAATCTATTGTTGATTTTGGAGTTTATGCAGGTGTTACAAATGATAACTTTAGACTTATTGAAAAAATTGGAAAAAAATGTAGTGGTTTCAAACTTTTTTTAGGCAGTAGTGCTCTTTCTTTATCATTTGATAAAAAATATCTTCGTGAGACTTTTAACCTAGTGGGTATTTCAAATAGGATAATTCTTGTTCATGCTGAAGATGAAGACTGCCTTATTAAACATAAAGAGGTTGAGACTAACTTGTCGGATCATATGCGTTTTCGTCCTAGTATTTGTGAAGAGTTATCTATAAATAAGGTTTTACATGCAGCAAAGGGGCTTACCGCTAGAGTACATGTTTGTCATGTTTCGTCTTGTGAAGGTCTTGAGCTTTTAAAGAAAAAACCTAGTAATATTAGTTTTGGAATAACACCTCATCATTGTCTTTTAAATGTTGAGAATAATAGGGGTTCGGAGGGTTTATATAAGGTTAATCCTCCTATTAGAACTGGTTTTGATAAAGAATCTTTATTTTCTTGTGTTAAATCAGGTTGTGTTGATGTTCTTGAGTCTGATCATGCTCCTCATACTCGAGAAGAAAAAATAGGAGATTTTGATGTTGTTCCAAGTGGTGTTCCTGGTGTTGAGACTATATATCCTATGTTTTTGTATCTTGCAAAAAAAGAAATAATCAGTTTTCAGCGTTTGATTTCTTTAATGTGTAATAATCCTGCTAATCTTTTAGGTGTTAGTAAAGGCCGTTTTGAACCAGGTTATGATGCTGATTTTATTGTAGTTGATATTAAAAAAGATAGTAAAATTAAACCTGAAAATTTGCATTCTCGTTGTGGTTGGACTCCTTTTGAAGATTGGTCCGCGATTTTTCCGGAGAGTGTTTATATTCGTGGGGAAAAGGTTATAGATGATTCTGAAATCCAGGTTAAACAAGGTTTTGGAAAATTTACTGGGGCATAAAAAATGCTTGAGATACTACCTGAGTGGTTTCGTATTTTCTTTTTTTCTATGGTGCCTTGGTTAGAATCTAGGTATGTTATTCCTTTTGCAATAAATCTTGGCTGGGAGTGGTGGAAAGCTTTACCTCTTGCTGTTGCTGGTAATATGCTTCCGATTCCAATTATATTGTTTTTTTTTAAATATGCTGAAAAATGGCTTAGAAAGTATAAATTTTGGTCTAGGTTTATGGATTGGTTTTTTACAAGGACACGTGATCGTGCAAATGAAACTATCCGCAAATATGAATATTTAGGTTTACTTGTTTTTGTTGCACTCCCTATTCCTTTTACTGGTGCTTGGACTGGTGCTTTAATTGCTTATTTGTTTAATCTGAAATTTGGTAAATCTTTGATTGCAATTTTTATTGGTGTTATATCTGCTGCAGGTATTATGACTGTTGTTACCTTAACAGGTATTGATTTATTGTATATTGTCGCAGGTGTGATTGTTGCAGGAGTTGTCATGGGTTTGTTTATTTTCTTTGGGTTTTCTAAGAAAAAATAAGTTGGTTTGTGTTTAAAATGGATGAAAATATAAAATTTCTTGCCAGAAAAACTGCTGAGAGTGTTGCAAGAAAAGTAAAAAAATCACACGTTTCTGATTTTTATAGGTTTGGAAATACTGTTGGTCTTGGTGCTGATGGTACTGCTACTAAGTTTATTGATAAACTTGCTGAAGATGCAGCTTTTGGTGTAATTAATAAATCTAAATTAAAAGTTAATATTTTAAGTGAAGAAGCAGGTTTTATCGACAATGGTGGAAAATATACTTTTGTTTTAGATCCACTTGATGGCACTCGTAATGCATACCGAGGTATCCCTTTTTATTCTGTGTCTATCGGTGTTGGTAAAAAGCGTATTAGTGATGTTGAATATGGTATTGTTAAAAATATTCCAACAGGTGATGTGTATACTGCTGAGAAAGACTTTGGTGCTTTTTTAAATGGTAAACGTTTTTGCGTCCCTGAGGTTCCTGATAAAGAGCTTTTATCTTCTCTTGCTCTTGGTAAAAATTTTGATAAAGTAACTTTGAAGTTTGCAAGAAGGGATAAAGTTCGGTCCCTTGGTTCTTCTTCTCTTGAGATGTGTATGGTTGCAATTGGTGGTCTTGATTACTTTATTGTTGGAAAAGAATATCTTAGAGTTATTGATATTGCTGCATCAACTTTAATTCTTCGTGAGGCTGGCGGTTTTGTTACAAATATCTCTGGTGAAAATTTAGACATGCCTTTTGATTTAGAAGAACGAACTAGTGTTGTTGCTGCTTGCAATATGTATTTAATCAAAAAAATTATTTCTTGAGTTCTTTTACATTCGACTATTTCTCGACATTTACCACAATAACCATTATAGTTTCCATAATCAAAGTTATACATTTTTCTACCACAGTATTTACATTTGTATTCTTGTTCTTTTTCTTTAAACATTTTTATCCTGTAAATTCTTTTAATGTTTTCTGTTTGTCATCAGGAAGCATAACTTTTCTTTCTACTTCCATCCATTCAAGTCCATAATCTAAAAGAAGATGCTTAACCATATCAGGAATCTTAGGTGCACATAATATTCCCCGAACATTTGCTTTATCAACATCTTTTTTGGTATCTTTTACATACATACGTAACTGATGAACAGAACTAATATTTGCAAGACTTCTTTTAACCTCTATTATCACAGGTGTATGATTTTTATCATAACAAAACAAATCAATCATCCCTGATTTTACAGGTTTTTCTCTTTTAACAACTCTGAGTCCTTCTTCAATAATAGATGGATTGTTTATGATTTGATTTACAACATCTATTTCCATTCCAGAAATTATTAATTTTGCTTTATCTTTAAGAGAAATTGCTGTTATAAATTTTATATTTCGGAATTTTATATTCATTTTTTCTGGAGGTTTTTTATTATATGATTTTAAAACTAATTTTTCTTCTTTTATTTTAAACTCTGTTTTACTACCTGTTGGTTGCCAATTTATTGGTTCACGCATCTCAGGCTGATGAACAATTAATGTTCCATCTTGTTTAATAATAATTACTCTTTCACCCCAATCAAGAAGAGAACGAGCTCTACCCTTGTAATCTATCATGCAGTCTCCAGCAAGTATGAGCATTGTTTTATCAGGTTTATTTGTATGATTTTTCTTAATAAATTCTAAAGCATCAATACTTTTTGGATTAACAAGGTTTTTAGTCATAATGCTTCCTTTTTAATTGATATGGTTCTTAATATAATTGTTTGTTTTGGTTATATATGAACATTTTTAAATACTAGTTTTTGATTGATCGGCTCAGATGAGTGTTACAGATGATATTCTAACAAAGGTTAGTAATAAGAAACTTCATTTCTCATTACTTGACCCTGAAGACCAAACACCACAAGAGGCAGGTAATCTTTCAAAACTTGCAGAAGATGTAGGGTCTTCTGCTATAATGGTTGGAGGATCAACTCTTTCATCTAGTATGCAGGTAGATGAAACAGTAAAAGCAATAAAAGAAAATTCTAACCTTCCAGTTATATTGTTTCCTTCAGGTGCAAAATTTCTAAGCAAATATGCAGATGCAATATTTTTTATGAGTTGTCTGAATTCACGCAATCTTGGTTTTGTTATCCGTGAACATGTTCAAGGATCACCATTTATAAAACTCGTTGGAATTGAACCAATATCTATGGGTTATCTAATAGTTGAACCGGGCATGACTGCAGGTAAAATGGGACAAGTAGATTTAGTTAGACGTGATGACATACAGACTTCTGTTGGTTATGCCCTTGCAACGCAATATTTTGGAATGAAATTTTTTTATCTTGAAGCAGGATCAGGTGCACCTCAACCTGTAACAAATGAGATGATTGCAGCAGTAAAGAAAAATATCAATATTCCACTTATAGTAGGTGGTGGTATTCGTTCAGCTGAAACAGCTTATGAAAAAGCTCATGCAGGTGCAGATATAATTGTTACAGGAACCACTTTTGAAAAAGATAACAACGTTGAAAAAACACTTAGGGAAATTATAAAAGCAATAGAAGAATGAATGATTATTATGAAGGTTTTACTTTCCATTGGTGGAGCATCAGGTGCCATATATGGTATTCGTCTTTTAGAAGAACTTAAAAAATCAGGTATTCAAACACATTTAATTGTTTCAGAAGATGCTAAAAAAATCATAGAACATGAAACAAATTATAAGTTTTCTGACTTGAAGAAGAAAACTGATTTTTATTATGAAAACGACGATATGTTTGCAGGACCCGCTAGTGGTTCTTTTAAACTAGATGCTATGATTATTTGTCCCTGTAGCATGAAAACACTATCTGCAATAGCAAATGGTTACGGAGATATTCTTACCAGCAGAGCAGCTAGTTGTATTTTAAAAGAAGGAAAAAAATTAATTTTAGTTCCTCGTGAAACTCCTTTGAGTCTGCCGTTTATTCAAAATATTGAAAAAATAAAGCTTGCCGGTGCAACGATTCTTCCTGCAATGCCAGGTTTTTATTATAACCCTAAAAAAATAGACGATATTGTTGATTTTATAGTTGGTAAAATACTTGATCAATTAAATATTAATCATTCTCTTTTTGAACATTGGAAATAAAAATTCTTGTTTTTTATCTCTATATTTTGCAAAGTTTCACAAAGTTTTTAAAAATTAATTCACCATATTCCGTATGCTCTACTTCAGGATGAAACTGAAGTCCATAAAATGGTTTATTTTTATGTTTCATAGCTTGAATTTTACAGCTTTCACTTTCAGCAAGACAAATAAAACTAATGGGAAGTTTTGTAACTTCATCATTATGTGATTCCCAAACAATAGATTTTTTAGGAACTCCTTTGAAAATAGCATCTTCTTTTAAAATATTGAGTTCAATTTTACCATACTCTGGTTTTTTTGCAGGTTTTGCTACTCCACCAAAAAAATGGGCCATATACTGATGACCAGCACAAATACCTAAAATAGGAAAATTTGCTTTTTCAAGATATTCATCAATATTTCCAAGAGTCTCCTGAAGACCAATTCTTGGCGCACCACCAGATAAAACCAAGCCATTGATATCTTCTTTTACTAGTTCATCAAAAAAAATATTATTAGTAACTATCTTTGTTTCGACATTAAGGTCACGCAAAGTACGCCATTCACGATGAGTCCACTGACCACCATTATCAACAACGAAAATTTTAACCATTGTTTTTTACTCCCACTCAACAGTACCAGGAGGTTTATTTGTAATATCATATACTACACGGTTGACTTTTTCCTTTAAAGTATTTGTAATACGAGTAGAAATCCTATCAAGAATATCATGAGGAATACCACTATAATTACAAGTCATAGCATCAATACTTTCAACTGAACGTAATGCAATAACATCACCATATGCACGGCGATCGCCATGCACACCAACACTTTTAACAGGTAACAATACTGCAAAATACTGCCAAGGCTGCTCCATATTTCCTTTTTTAACAGCTGTATCAATTTCATCTTCAATAATAAAACAAGCCTCCCGAACAACCTCTACACGTTCAGGGCTTGCCTCTCCAAGAATCCTCACAGCAAGACCAGGCCCTGGGAAGGGTTGTCTTTCAGAAACCTCAAGTTTTAACTCACGTGCAATATTTCTAACCTCATCTTTATACAAATCACGAAGTGGTTCTACAAGTTTGAGTTTCATATCTTTTGGAAGACCACCGACATTATGATGAGATTTAATTGTATCACGAAGCTCTCCACCAGATTCAATCCAATCCGGTGCAATAGTACCCTGAACTAAATATTCAATTTTTTCTTTTTTTGCAACTTTTTCAAAAACACGAATAAATTTTTCACCAATGATTTTACGTTTTTTTTCAGAATCATCAACACCTTTCAAAGCACTATAAAACTCTTTACTTGCATCAACAAAACGAAAGTTAAGCCCCATTCTTCCCATTAATTTTTTAACGTCATTACTTTCATTTTTACGCATATAACCTGTGTCAACATGAACTGCGACTAGATTTTTACCAATAGCCTTGTTTACAAGAGCTGCACAAACAGTACTATCCACACCACCTGAAAAAGCAATAAGTGCTTTACCTGAAATTTCTTTTTTAAGATTGCTAATAGTTACTTCAATAAATTTATCTGCTTTAAACATTCTTTTTATCCCTTAAGTACTTTTTCTTTCATCTTCTCTCTATATTTCTTCATTTCCTCTACTAGTTTTTTATCTTTAACAGATAATATTTGAACTGCTAGAAGAGCAGCATTATCACCACGATCAAGACCCACTGCAGCAACAGGAATACCTGGTGGCATCTGGACAATGCTAAGAATAGAATCAAAATTTAATTTACCACTAACAGGAACACCAATTACAGGTTTTATAGTATATGCTGCAATTGCACCTGGAAGTGCTGCTGAAAGACCTGCAACACCAATAAATATATCAGCATTATTTTTTTCAACAAGTTCTTTTAAATAATCCGGTGTTCGATGTGCACTAGCAATTTTAATATCATATACGACGCTAAACTCTTTGAGTATTTTTTCTGCTTTTTCAGCAATAGGTATATCTGAGTTACTACCAAGTATTATTTGAATTTTCATATCTATCAAGCTAAGGAAATAGAAAAAGAGATATAAAATGTTTCGACCAACAGAAAAAACTAGGCGTAAACTAATTATACCTGTTTTTATTGTTCAGTGCAAAACTGATGCTAAAATGAAGCTAGTAATCTGTGAAAAAAACATTTCTGCAAGAAGAATCGCATATATTTTATCAGATGGAAAATCAAAAAGCAAGAATATAGATAAAATACCTGTTTATGAGTTTACAAAAAACAATGAAAACTGGGAGGTTGTAGGTTTAAAAGGTCACATTATAAATCTTGATTTTCCTAAAGGATTTAACAACTGGAATCAAGTTCAACCAAGGGAACTAATTAATATTGAACCTGTAAAAAAAATAAGTGAAAAAAGCATAGGTGCCGCTATTAAAACATTGTCTGATAAGAATCCATTTATTATTGTTGCAACTGATTTCGATCGAGAAGGAGAATTAATTGGTGTAGAAGTAATAGAACTCATAAAAGAATTTAATAAAAATATTAAACAGATTAAAAGAGCAAAATTTAGTGCCATTACAGGCTATGAAATAAATAATGCTTTTGAAAATCTTTCAGAGGTTGACTATAATCTTTCCAGCGCAGGGGAAACAAGGCAGGTTATTGATCTTATTTGGGGTGCAGTTCTTACTCGTTTTATTAGCCTTACGTCAAATCATCTTGGTAAAGATTTTTTATCAATTGGGCGGGTTCAATCACCCACTCTAGCGTTACTTGTGGATCGTGAGAAAGAAATACAAAACTTTGAACCTAAAACTTTTTGGAAGATTATTGCAACATGTAAAAAAGATAAATCTTTTGATTGTATTCATTCTGAAGGGCAATTTTGGGATGAAAAAAAAGTTACAACTATTTTTGATAAAATAAAAAATACTAAAAATGGAAAAGTTGAAGAAGTGGATAAAAAAATTCAACATGAACTTCCGCCAAGTCCTTTTAGCACAACTAGTTTTCTTGAATCCGTTTCTTATCTTGGTATTAGTGCTGCATATGCTATGAGTGTTGCTGAAGAACTTTATATGTCTGGTCTTATTTCTTACCCACGTACTGATAACACTGTTTATCCTTCTAGTTTAAACATTAAAAGTATTCTTGAGAAGCTTAAAAATTCTGATTTTTCAAAAGAAACAGAAGAAATTATAAAAAATGGTCGTAGTCATCCTACTCGTGGTAAAAAACAAACTACTGATCATCCACCTATTCATCCTGTAGGTGTGCCTAGTGGTAGGAAATTGTCGGGTGAATCTAAACAAATTTATGAACTTGTTGTCAGGCGTTTTCTTGCAACACTTGCAAAAGATGCAATATCTGAGATTGTTAAAGTAGTTATTGATATATCTGATGAAAAATTTAATGCAGATGGTTATCTTTTGATTGAACCGAATTGGCGAGATATTTATATTTATTATAAAGAGAAAAGGAAACCTTTACCTGATCTTGTTAAAGGTGAAAATATAGATATAACAAAAATTGTTTTAAAAGAAGATATGACAAAACCACCAAATCGTTATACACAAGGTAGTCTTATTGGCAAAATGGAACAACTAACATTGGGTACAAAAAGCACACGGCATGAAATCATTCAGAAACTTTTTTCTAGAAGATATATTACATTATCTCCTTTGAAACCTACTCCTATGGGTTTTGCGGTAGTTGAAGCCATGGGTGATTGTGATGTTGTAAAACCTAAGATGACTTCAAGACTTGAGTATGATATGGATGCTATTTCTGAGGGTAAAAAAACACTTGAGGAAACTATAGATGAATCTAGGAAAATGCTTACTCAGGTTATGATTTCTCTTGAGAAAGATAAAGAAAAAATTAGAACTAATATAAAAAACGCCTCAAGACAGCAGAACATAATTGCTAAATGTCCTAAATGTAGTAAAGATTTAGTTATTCGTTTTTCTAAGAAAGGTAACCGGTTTGTTGGTTGTACAGGTTATCCTGAGTGTAAAAATACTTATCCTATTCCACAAAAAGGAGGAATAGTTAATGTTGATGAGCCTTGCAGTAAATGTAAGTCCCCGCAGGTTAAGATTATTAGCAAGGGGAAAAGACCTTGGCAGATTTGTCTTAATCCTGATTGTTCTAAAAAATAGTATTAATTTGTATAACAAATTATTTATAGTTATTTAATTAATATATTATAAAAAATAAAAAGGTGCCTTAAATGATTAATAAAATTACTAAAAGAATCTTTTTTATAATATCGTTATCAACATTAGTAGTTTTATCATCAACTTTTTCATTTGCAAATGTAGCCAATATAACTAAGGAAAAAATAAGTTTTAATTTAAATGTGCTAAAAATAAATAAAGTAAAAACAAATGTTTTAGAAAATTCATTATTTTCAAAAACTTCTGCACAAATGACAAGTGATTATGAGAAAATTATTTCAAATGAAGTATATGCTGAATATAATCCATCTCTTGCTATAAGTGGAAATAACGCTCTAATTGCATATGAAACTTTAGAAGGAATCAAAAATAAAGTTTATTATAAAACATCTGTTGATAATTTTCAAAGTTGGTCAGAAGCAACATATGCTAATGCTACTTTTGATGGCATAACATATAATTCGACCTTTCCTAGTTTTACAAAACTAACAACAAGTAATGAATATTTTGGAACCTTTTTAACGCCTGACAACAGTAG
>Ga0209254_10007064_pt1 | contig 10355 bp, 4 predicted proteins | sample FrelakmetDIP11DI_FD_187148 | JGI IMG/M metagenome (GOLD analysis project Ga0209254, IMG submission 187148) | Freshwater lake sediment microbial communities from the University of Notre Dame, USA, for methane emissions studies - DIP11 DI (SPAdes)... | ecosystem: Environmental > Aquatic >... | reverse complement strand
TCCCTGCCGGGCAGCCTGTCCCACTGACCAGCGTGCCCAGGGATATATTGCCCTGATCAAGCAGAAACGTTATGCGGATGCCTATTGGGCTATCCGCCGAGAGCACCCTTTCCCTTCAGTATGCGGAAGGGTGTGCAACCGGCGATGCGAGGAACAATGCAGCCGCGCTCTCTACGATGAGCCAGTCAGCATTATGAAGCTCAAATGGTTTGTCGCTGACTGGGCATTTGCTCACCGGGATGAATTGCCCAATATGCGCGATAAGTCATTGGTTGGCACACCATTTTCCCACGCACCTACACCAACGGGCAGGAAAATTGCTATCATCGGAGCTGGCCCGGCTGGAATGACTGCCGCACTAGACCTGGTTCGCATTGGTCACCATGCAACCGTGTTTGACTCGCTCCCCATCGCCGGGGGTATGATGCGGGTGGGCATTCCACCCCATCGCCTCCCCTACGACCGATTGGATTGGGAGATAAAACAGATCGTGGATGAAGGCATTGAGATGCGGTTAAGTACCCGCGTGTATGATATTCCAGGGCTTTTCAATCAGGGGTATGAAGCTGTTGTGATTGCCACAGGTGCCCATAGTGCCTGGAAGTTAAATATCCCCGGTGCGGAGCATCCCGATAACTGGCTGAGCCTGGATTTGCTTCGCAGGGCTTGCCTGGGAGAAAAAATTGACCTGAGTGATCGGGATATTGCCGTGATCGGCGCAGGGGATGTTGCTCTCGATGCAGCTCGCGTCTCTGTGCGCCTGGGTCAGCCCAGCGTAAAGATCGTTTGCCGTGGTATGCGTGCTTCTTTCAATGAGATTGACGAGGCAACCAAGGAAGGGATCGAGATCATTCGCAATCGAGTGTTCAAGGAAGTTGTTATCCAGGAAGGAAAAATCGTCGGAATCGGTTGTGTGGAAGCCAAAGTTGGCGCTGTTGTCAATGGCAAACGCCAGGTGGAAGAAATTCCCGGAACCGAGCATGTCATCCCATGCAACCTGGTAATTTGGGCTGTCGGTCAGCAGCCGAATTTCGCTTTCCTCCCAGAAGGTACCATGATCCGCAAACTAAGCTCAATGGGGCTTGAAACGGATGATGAGATGATGACCAGCATGCCGGGTGTGTTTGTAGCAGGAGATGTGCGTCGTGGAACGACATTCTTCGTCGTGGATGCCATTGGAGAAGGTCACCATGTGGCTAGGTGTATTGACCGCTACCTGCGCGGACCTGATGGTATCCAGGAACCTCCGAAGTTACCCATTGCCACTTTTACGAAGGAAGAAGTAACCGAGAAGATGGATATTGGTTGGGCAGCAGATATTGCACGAGCCAAGACCAGGACCATCCCAGCAGAAGATCGGGTAAACAACTTTAAAGAAGTCGACCTGTCCTTTACCGAAGAAGAAGCATTGGCTGAAGCGGAGCGCTGCCTGCGCTGTGGTATTTGCTCAGAATGTTTGGAGTGCCTGACAGCCTGCGAGCGTGGAGCCATCGACCATGACATGAAAGATAGCGTCATCGACCTGACCGTGGGCACGATTGTGCTGGCTACCGGCTTCAAGGATTTTGACCCAACCCGCATCACCGAGTTGGGTTATGGACGCCTGGATAATGTGCTCACCTCCATGGAATTTGAACGCCTGATTAATGCCAGCGGACCTACCAGCGGAAAAGTGACCTTAAAAAATGGCGCTACACCTAAAAGCGTGGCTATTGTGCATTGCGTTGGTAGTCGGGATGATAAGTATAACGAATACTGCTCGCGAGCATGCTGTATGTACTCGCTCAAGCTGGCTCAGTTGGCTCACGATTATATGGATGCTGAGGTGCACGAAATCTACCGCGATATGCGTACCTTCGGTAAAGACTATGAAGAATTCTATAACCGCACCCGCAAGAAAGGTGTTCATTTCTATCACGGAAGGGTCAAGGGAATCGAACAATTGGATGGGCATTTGTCGGTGAAATGGGACGAATCCTTTCATAACCAGCCTGACCATGTTGAAGTGGATTTGGTCATCCTATCCACAGGCTTTGAGCCACAGGATGACAATGCCCAGGTGGCCAGCCTGTTCGGCGTCAGTCGTAGCCCGGATGGGTTCTTCCTTGAGAAGCATCCCAAACTGGCACCTGTGGAAACTTCCACGGAAGGTATTTATCTAGCTGGCGCCTGCCAAAGCCCGAAAGACATTCCCGATAGTGTGGCACAGGCCGGAGGCGCAGCGGCTGCCGCACTGTCTCTGCTTGACCAGGGGACAATCGCCCTGGATCCTTCAGTCGCTACTGTGAATCTGTTACGCTGTGCTGGCTGTGGGTTGTGTGTTAAAGCCTGCCCGTACAGTGCAATCGAGCTCAAAGAGAGTGTAGCTTCTGTCAACAACTACCTGTGTAAGGGATGTGGCACCTGTGCATCCACCTGTAGGGATAAAGCCATTACTCTCATCCATTTCGATGATCAGCAGATTGTCAGCGAGATGATCGGTGCACTGGCGGTCGATCCGCTTATTCCCGGGATCCTGAATCCATTGGAGGTGGTGTAATGCCTTTTGAACCCAAAATCATTGCCTATCTCTGCACCTGGTGTAGCTACACTGGTGCAGATACTGCCGGTATCGCACGCCTGAAATCTCCTGCCAATATCCGCGATATCCGCGTGCCCTGTTCAGGGCGGGTCTCACCTGAGATCATCATGCGTACCTTTGAGCAAGGAGCAGACGCTGTGCTTGTGCTGGGTTGTCACATTGGTGAGTGCCATTACAACACTGGTAATCACCGAGCTGCCAAACGCTTGCCAGTCTTGCGAGCCTTAATGGCTTATGCAGGCTTGGAGCCTGAACGTGTGCGTTTGGATTGGGTATCTGCCTCTGAAGGCGAGCGATATTCCCGTATTGTGACTGAATTTACTGAAGCTGTTCGAGCGCTGGGACCGATCCACTGGAAGATCGCCGATCGTAAGACCCGCTTTGTGTGGGAAGAGGAACCCATCAGCCACCGTTACTCAGCCTTTAGCGATGAACAACCCAAACATGCGGTCTATTTCACACCAGTCCATGAACAACAAACGCAGGCAATACGCACAGCCGCGACTGAGCTGCTGGCGAACAAGCAGGTGGATTGCGTCATTGGTTATGAATTGGGACCTAGAGGACGGACAAGACCAGCGTTCATCCACCAACCTGAAGGGGTGGAGCGCCTGGTATGGAACCAGGACTGCACCCATAACCTGACCGCATACTTAAGTAAAAAATTAGGATGGGGTACGGATGGCGGCAAGAAAAAACAACCCGATCGTTTACCCAGAGCAGCCGTAGTTGCGAAACCGTGCGATAGCCGTTCCATAAATGTTCTTTTGGCTGAGAATCGCTTTTTGCGCGAGCAGGTGTATATCATCGGCATGGCTTGTGATGGCATACGCCAGGGAGCAGGATTTACTGACGATAAAAGCGGGGCAATACAAACACGTTGCGCAGCGTGTAACGATCGCACTCCAGTTGTCTTCGATACCTTGATTGGAGATCCGGAGACGACATATCGCGATATCCCACCAGAACATATCTACCCTGGGATTGAGCACCTGGATGCCATGACCCCACCCGAGCGGATGGAATTCTGGCTCAGCCAGTTTGATCGCTGTATCCGCTGCTATGCCTGCCGCCAGGCTTGCCCAATGTGTGACTGCCCAATCTGCCTGTATGAACGGGATGATTCACTATGGGTCGGTATGAGTAATGATGTTGATGAAAAGCGAGCCTTTCACCTGGGTAGGGCATATCACCTGGCAGGGCGCTGTGTGGGTTGTAATGAGTGTGAGCGTGCCTGTCCAATGGATATTCCCCTCAGTCTGATCCATCGCAAGATGGCACAGGAGATGGAAACTATTTTTGGCTTCCGAGCAGGGATGGCAGCCGTACCACCGCCATTTGTAACGATCTTGGGCGGAGAGGAGAATTTACCATGAATTACCTTACCCGTCAGGAAGTGGGTGCCTGGCTTGATCGCCTGGCGCAGGAACAAACCCTGATTGCCCCCATTGACGTTGCCGGAAACATTCTATACCGCCCAGTAACGGACACCCACGAAGTGGTCTGGGATTTTTATCGCTCATTTATGTCGGTGAAGGAAGTATTCTTTCCCCCAACCGAACGTCTTATGCTGATCGAAAAGATCGGTGTCGAGGTGAAACTAACTGAAACCCTCCCAGATGAGAAATCGATCATCTTCGGTGTTCGACCTTGTGATGCGCGTGGTCTGCTGACCCTCGATGCACTATTTATTGAGAATGAGCCTGTTGACCCCTATTATGCTTCACGGAGAGAGAACACCACCCTGATTGGGCTCGCCTGCCAATCACTGGGACCAAGCTGTTTCTGCACCAGTGTCGGCGGAGCTCCAGACGACCCTGCTGGAATGGATATCATGCTGACTGCTTCTGGTGGAGGTTATGTTGCTGAGATTTTCACCGAGAAAGGTGAGAAGATAAGTAAAAGATTTCCAATGTTCGATGGTCTATCGGAAATTCGTCCCCATCCATCGCCCGCCAGGAAGCACGGAAACAAAATAGCTCCCAAGGAATTCTGGCCAGCAAAGTTCAATGATGACTTTTGGGCTGAGACAGCGGAGCGTTGCCTGAGCTGCCGGATTTGCGCCTATATATGCCCAAGCTGCCGCTGTTTCGACGTGCGGGATGAGACTTTACCTGGCGGAAATGGTCAAAGTCAATCCGAGCGTGTCCGATGCTGGGATTCATGCAATGGCATACCTTACCGGCGAGTGGCAGGTGGGCATAATCCGCGCTTTATGAAAAACCAACGCCTTCGCAACCGGTTCTACTGCAAATTCTATTACTTCCCATTGCATTACGGTCCAGTTTCATGTACGGGTTGCGGTCGCTGCATTGATGCCTGCCCCGTGAATGTGGATATCACCGAGGTATTGGGATACGTGGGTAGGAGGTAATCTATGACAGATGAAATAAATACCAACCCTATGATGCCTTATCTTGGAAAGCTTGTCGATGTAAAAGACATCGCCTCTGAGATTAAGTTGTTCCGCGTTGAAATGCTAAATGGTGGCGCAGAAGCTTTCCATGACTATAAACCAGGGCAGTTCGCTTTTGTTTCATCATTTGGGACGGGTGAAGCGCCTTTTGGCATTGCCAATATCCCTAAAAATGGGGGGCATGTGGTGGACTTTGCGATTAACCGCCTCGGCTCCGTGACGACCGACCTGCATGAGCTAGGGATTGGTGACATGGTTGGCGTGCGCGGTCCGATGGGGAATGGATTCCCCATGGATAAGTTCAAAGGGAAGAACCTGATTATCATTGGTGGTGGGATTGGTGGTGCTCCTCTTCGACCAGTCATCCAGACGGTGATGGCAAACCGCTCCGATTATGACTATTTTCAAATCCTATGGGCTGCCAGAAACCCCTCCTTATTGGTCTTCACCGATGAATATGATGAGTGGCGCGCCACGCCTGATACCGAGCTGCACCTGACCGTAGACCAGGCCGATAGTACCTGGAACCATAGCGTCGGGTTGATCACACAGCTCCTTGAGCATGTAGCTCCCTCGCCCAGAAATGCTATTACGATCACCTGTGGCCCGCCCATTATGATCCACTTCGTCAACCGGGTGTTGGTGGATAAACTCGGGTTTGTGCCCGAACAGAATTATGTTACCTTAGAAGCACGTATGCACTGCGGGATTGGAAAGTGTGGCCGCTGCAACCTGGGCACCAAGTTGGTCTGTGTGGATGGCCCAGTCTTCACCATGGCGGAAGTGGGAGAGTTACTGGAGAGCTTCTTGTAAGATATTATTAATTGGACAAATATACCTGGCAGGAATACATCCTGAGAGAATGTAACCCTGCCAGTTATTTTTTAACCTGTTGGGTTAGTATACTATTGGATTTGGAAGCCTCATGCTTGGAGTAGGTGAGATAATGTATCATGTATAATATGCCAATTAAATGCATACCCTTCACCTGTAAAGCTACTTTTATGATCCTTGGATTTAAATGGTAAAAAGCATAACCCATCGCATGCTTGCTCTCCTTTATATTGGAGCTGTGGTTGTTTGTGTTCTATTCATCATCAAGCCAGGAGCATCCGTTTTTTATTACAAGAAGACAATTGATAATCTGGCGGTACAACCAGACGCAGGACAAGCCTTCCGGTATGATCTGAAAATTACCCCCCTTATATTCCGAACTCGAGGCATATTACTCTACGAAGATGGGCACGAACTTTATCGCACTGGGGGAAACATTGTAGCTGATTCAGGTAAAAATGCATTTTCATTCAGCGAGACTTCCAGAGGGTCCATTCACATATATTTCGCCTCATCGGATAACAGCGATCCAATCACCAATGGAAGGAGATATTCCCTTTACATCCCGCTGAATTTCATCTCTCGACCGATGGGGATCATCTACCTGGTGATCCTGCTACCCGGTTTGGCTTGGTTCCTATACTTTGCCCTCGCTGTTTCAAACAATCGCAAGATTCTCGTCCAGTCACCCAATGGTATCTTGACGGTTTTGGATAGTTACTTTGAACATATCCGCTCAAGCATCAAGGCTGATACTGAACCGATTGGACAACAATTAAAAACCAGGACAGTGTTTTGGAGACAACTGTTTTCAGTCATGATCCTGGCAGCATTTTTCTATATTTTTATGGAATGGCTTTTCTTTGCCACCAAGTCCTCCTTCATGAGTATCTTAGGGTTTTTTGCAAAGGTAGAGATTTTTCTCCTTTCAGGCTTGTCCGTATCTATCTCACTTATGTTGGTGTTGGTTGCCTACATTTTATTAGACCTAATTGCAGTGGTTTTTCGCCGTTCAAGGATCACCCGATATCTCGGTGTTGTTATTCCAACAATTTTATCGTCAGCATTGGCTTTATTAATGATCGATAACTTTACTTATACAGTATTCAATTTTGGGATCAGCACCTCGGTTGGAGTATGGCGAGGAGCTTACGGCTTGTTATTTTATATTTTATCGGTCTATATTTATTTTCAAATGTTAAAGATCTTTGGTTTGAGGGGGGAAGATAAGCCCAACGAGAAATTATTAAACCATTTATTCTATTTCTCATTGGGCTGCCTGGTCATTTCCATTGGGTTGGCGTTGATCAGGCTGGACTACAATGACTTAATGCCAGTTAAGATTAAGGGTGAAACACAGCAAGCTACCAAGCGACCGAACATTCTTTTACTTGGAAGTGATGGTGTAAATGCTGAACATCTATCCGTCTACGGCTACAGACGGGATACTACTCCACGCCTGCGTGAGCTTGCGCAAGGTTCTCTCTTAGCGGAGAACGCGTTCACAAACTCAAGTAAAACTAGTGGCTCTATCATATCGATTATGACTAGTAAGCTACCATCACAAAATCAAGTTTTAATCCCTCCCGACATCCTTACCGGTCTGAATTCCTTTCAGCATCTACCAGGAATTCTTAAAAGTGAAGGATATAAAACAGTCGAGTATGGCGTACCGGATTTCGTTGATGCGTATAGTGTTAATATGCAAAATGGTTTTGATTTGGTGAATAATCGTTCGCAAAAGCAGGCGAAATTAGGAGCCATCGTACGAAAACTAGGCTTTATTAATGATGCATATTTCTTGGATAGCTTGTCAGAGAGGATTTCTGACCGGATTCAGCATATATTCTTTATTAGCGATATGCAGAATCCATATATCCTGGTGACTAAACCTGCTGACAGACTAAGTGATAAAGAAAAAGTCGATCAATTGTTATCTATCTTTGACCAATCCGAGGAACCCTTATTTGTTCATGTTCATTTGTTGAGTACACATGGTGGTATATTTTCACCGGCTGTACAAGTTTTTTCAAAAGGAGAACAGCAAGACCAAACCTGGATGGTTGATTTTTACGATGATTCAATTTTAACTTTTGATTGGTATGTCGGGGAAGTGATCGATCACCTTAAGGCAAACGGGCAATTTGAAAACACCATCTTGATCATATATTCTGACCATGATCCAAAGTGGCAGGCAAATGAACGTATTCCGTTGATCATTCATTTCCCGGATGATGAATTTGCCGGTAGAATCACCCAGAATGTGCAAAATATGGATATTGCACCAACCATATTGGATTATCTTGGATTGCCCAAACCCGCTTGGATGGGTGGGGAATCGCTACTAAATGGTGACTTAAATAGCCAACGGCTTATTTTCAGTATGGGCACTTACAATCCCAATGAGAATGAGAATAACATATTTCAACTCGATTTCAAAGGAAACAATCCACTCATTGACCACATGGGTTTAGTCAATATTGTCGATTGCCAGAAATGGTATTTATTCGACCTGAACACACGTACTTGGTCATCTGGAGAGGTACAAGGGTACACAGCTCCATGCAGTGAAGACAGCCTGCACAGTTTTGATGAGATCAAGCAAGCGCTGATTCAACGTTTAACCATGGATGGTTTTGATATCTCTTCGCTGCCATAAGGTGGATAAACTCGGATATAAGCTTGAATAAAACCATGTTTCGTTAGAAGCACGTATGCACTGCGGGATTGGAAAGTGTAGCCGCTGCAACCTGGGCACCAAGCTGGTTTGTGTGGATGGCCCTGTCTTCACCATGGCAGAAGTGGGAGAGTTACTGGAGAGCTTCTTGTAGAAAGCTGATTCATTTTTACAAATAACCTGGCAGGAATACATCCTGAGAGAATGTAACCCTGCCAGTTATTTTTTTTAAACCTATTGGGTTAGTATACTGTTGGATTTGGAAGCCTCATGCTTGGAGTAGGTGAGATAATGTATCATGTATAATATGCCAGTTAAATCTATACCCTTCACCTGTAAAGCTACTTTTATGGCCCTTGGATTTAAATGATAAAAAGTATAACTCATCGTATACTCGCTCTTCTTTATATTGGAGCGATTGCAGTTAGTGTTCTATTGATCATCAAGCCAGGAGCATCCGTTTTTTATCATAAAATTACCCTGGATAACCAATTGGTGATTCCAGATGCAGGGCAAGCCTTCCGGTATGATTTAAAAGTAAACCCTTTAATCTTCCGAACCAGGGGGATATTGGTATACGAAGATGGAAACCAGCTTAGCCGTACCGATGGTAACATCGTGGTTGATGAAGGAAACAATACTTATTCACTCAGCGAACCATCCAACGGGTCGGTCTACATATATTTTGCCGCATCAGATAACAGCGATCCAATCACAAATGGAAGGAGATATTCCCTTTACATCCCGCTGAATTTCATCTCTCGTTCGATGGGAATTATTTACCTGGTCATCCTGCTACCCGGTTTGGCTTGGTTCCTATACTTTGCCCTCGCTGTTTCAAACAATCGCAAGATTCTCGTTCAATCACCCAATGGTATTCTGATTGTCCTGGATTCCTTCTTCGAATATTTCACCGAAATCATTAAACCCAATACTCGACAGGTCAGGGAGCAAATAAAGGCCCGGACGGTATACTGGAAAAGGTTATTCACGATTACCATCCTGGTTGCGTACTTTTATGTTTTTATGGAATGGATTTTCTTCGCCACCATGCCTTCCTTTATGAGTTTCCTGAGTCTATTCAATAAGCTGGAGGTGCTTCTTCTTTCAGGCCTAGTGCTGTCGCTCTTATGTATTGCAGCGATTGCAGGTTTCATAATTATTGATATTTACGCACTATCCATCAATTTTTCCCATGTCACCCGCTATATTGGGATCATAATCCCCACGGTCCTCACCTCTGCTTTGGCTTTATTAATGATTGATAATTTCACCTATACGGTGTTCAAATTTGGGATCAGCAGCGCCTCGGGGCTATGGCGGGGAGGGTATGGACTTTTATATATCCTTCTCTCAGCATATATAGTTGTTCAAATGCTTAAAATCTTTGGTTTGAGAGAGAATACGGAGCCCAAGAAAAAATCTGCGAACTTGTTATTGTACGCATCTTTATGTCTTGTGGTCGCTTCATTCGGCCTTGCATTAGCAAGATTAAACTACACACAGTTAGATCGGGTTGATGCAAATGCTGGTGTACAGAGAGCTGCCAATCTTCCGAATATCATCCTGCTCGGCAGTGATGGGCTGAATGCCAACAATTTCTCCGTTTATGGTTATAACCGGGATACGACACCGAGGCTTCGGGAATTGGCACAAACATCGCTGTTGGCGGAGAATGCATTCACAAACGCTGGAAATACTGCCGGATCAGTCATTTCGATCATGACCGGCAAGCTGCCAACCGAAACCAGGGTTTTATACCCACCCGATATCCTTACCGGCATGAATGCCTTTCAGCATCTACCGAGGATATTAAAAAGTTTGGGATATAAAACAATCGAGCTTGG
>Ga0209254_10007063_pt1 | contig 10356 bp, 6 predicted proteins | sample FrelakmetDIP11DI_FD_187148 | JGI IMG/M metagenome (GOLD analysis project Ga0209254, IMG submission 187148) | Freshwater lake sediment microbial communities from the University of Notre Dame, USA, for methane emissions studies - DIP11 DI (SPAdes)... | ecosystem: Environmental > Aquatic >... | reverse complement strand
CTCGGTTTGATTTTGTAGAAACGGATTTTAATCCGTTGATCATTGAGCAGGATTGAGGGGATTTGATGAATTAGCAGGATGGATTAAAGGATTTTAAGCAATCATATTAATCCCTAATATCCCCCCAATCCTGTCCGACGAAATTAAATCGCGGCGGATCATGGTTCAGACAAATATGATTGGTGAAGTGTTGATCGTGCTAACTTTAGATAGACTCGAATCTGTGTTTTTTCAATTGCCTTACGATTATAAAATATGAGGTACATCATCATTATACTGTTGTGTGTATTGATTCATTTTGAATCTATGTCTCAGCAATTGCTGCCGGATAGTTTGGCAATCGCTTTTAAGCAAGCTCAAAATGATTCAGTAAAGTTTAAAGTCTCCAGGGCCATCTACACATTTTACGAAGAAACCAACCGTGATTCAGCACTGCATTATGCAAGGCTTCGCTATGACATCGCAAAAAAATATAACCGGAGGATCGAAGAAGCCTACTTACAAGGTCAAATGGCCTATCAGCAAATTTATCTCGGCCGTTTCAGTGAAGCCCTGGCCAATCTTACAGAAGCGGTACAAATTGCAACAGAAAGTAAAGAAGAAAGTACCTGGGAACTTACACCATTCAACACACCTGGTAAAAATCGGGAGATTACTTTATCCATGCTTAATCACATGTACGGTCACTTGAAACTGCAGACAGGCAGTACAGAGAGCTTGCAATATTTCAAGGAAGGACGCAGGATTGGTATGGAAATCGGCAATGATTTCCGGGTTACTGTTGCTGATATGGTACTGGCTACTAATTACCTTATGTTGAATCAGCCCGATTCTGCATTGGTATTTGCACTGGAAGGTGAAAAATATGGAACCCGTGGCGGTATAACCAAATACCTTGCCTATATCTGGTCTGCCATGGGGGATATTTACCGGCAAAAAGGAAATGATACATTGGCAGTATCCTATTATAGAAAGTCGCTGCAAAATTCTATACCAGAAGGAAATTTTACAGTATTGGCTGCCACCTATGAACGCCTGATCAATTATTATCAGTCAAAAAGGAATGCCGATTCGGTACTTTATTATGCCACCAAAAACCTTCCGGTTATTAAATCATTGGGGGCTGTTACCTCTTTTGTAGCAAATGAAATAAACCTGGGTATCGCCTATCAGCATTTAGCCATGGCTTTTTCGTTGAAAAATAATACCGATAGCACAAACAAATACCTTCAACTTGCGCTTACGGTGAAGGATAGTATAATGGCGGTGAAACTGAAAAGACTTGCAGCGTTTCAGCGGTTAACATTGGATGAACAGGTCCGACTGCAAAATGAAGAAAAGAAGCGGACAGAAGCCGAAAATAAGAGAAGGATGTATTTGTTGATTGCCGGCATGGCTGTGGCCATTGCAATCATTTTGCTGATCTATCGAAATAACCGGCAGAAACAAAAAGCATTCAATCTCTTGCAACAACAAAAAGCCGAAACCGATTTGCAGAAAGAAAAAGCTGATGCAGCATTACAGGAATTAAAATCCACCCAGGCCCAACTGATACAGTCGGAAAAGATGGCTTCTCTTGGTGAACTTACCGCCGGCATCGCCCATGAGATTCAGAATCCTTTGAACTTTGTAAATAATTTCAGTGAAGTGAGTGGTGAATTGATAGAGGAAATGACTGTGGAATTAAACAAGGGTGATATTGAAGAAGCCAAAGCCATTTCTGCAGACATCAAACAGAACCTGGAAAAGATCAATCACCATGGCAAAAGAGCGGATGCCATTGTAAAAGGAATGTTGCAGCACAGCAGCAGCGGCAGTGGAAAAAAAGAACCCACCAACATTAATGCACTGGCTGATGAATATCTGCGATTGGCTTATCATGGTCTTCGTGCAAAAGACAAAAATTTCAATGCAATAATTAAAACTGATTTTGATGAATCCATTGGCAACATGAATATCATTCCGCAGGATATCGGGAGGGTATTACTGAACCTGATAAATAATGCTTTTTATGCCTTGCAGGAAAGGGCTAAACAAAATATTACCGAATATGAGCCAACTCTTTCGGTATGTACAAAAAAAGTAAATGGTGAACTGGAAATAAGCGTTGCGGATAATGGAAACGGAATCCCGGAGAAAGTACTTGAAAAAGTGTTCCAGCCTTTTTTCACTACCAAACCAACCGGGCAGGGAACGGGTTTGGGTTTATCATTATCCTATGATATCATTAAAGCACATCAGGGCAAAATCAATATCCGGAATGCACCCGGCGCCGGAGCTGAATTCATTATCACATTACCCATCAATGAATGAAAATAACTAATTTGAAACGGGCTGTTTTACTTCGTACCTCGCCATTTGTACCTCGCACTTCTGTTCAGCCCTTTTTCATCACCAAACCTACCGGCCAGGGAACAGGTTTGGGATTGAGCTTGAGTTATGATATTGTGAAAGCGCATGGCGGAGAGTTGAAGGTGGAGACTCTGGAGGGAGAAGGGAGAGTTTTTAAAATTCAAATACCTGTTGGCTGAATAACTGATTGAATATATCTGATATGAAGAAGTTCTATTTATTGGCTTGTTTCCTCCTTCCTTTTCTGTATGTATTTGCACAGGAGGAAGCCTATTCTGTATACTGGACAGCCGAACAGGCAGATAGTGTTAAAAGAGAACTTCGCATTTCTGCCAATGATACGCTGCGGATGAAAATGGCCAGGTCGCTCGGTATCTATCACCAGGAAATAAACAGGGATACAAGCCTCTTTTATACGCATATTCAATTGGCCTTAGCCAAAAAACTTCATCAGCCATTTTGGGAAACCGATGCTTATGAGGCTGCAGGCTGGCTATTTTCTCAATTAAAAAATTACCCCCTTTCCATCGAGTACCTGCTTACTGCCCTGAAGATGGCTGAGGATAAAAACACAGAGAAAAACATTTGGGAAATTTCCTTCTTCTCTCCAAACGCAGACCCAACTTATGTGCGGCTTACAACACTAGGGTTTGTTCACAATGATCTTTCACAGTTATATAATCAAACCGGCGATATGGATAATGAACTGGCACAACTACGATCCGGGATCGAAGTCGGCAACCAGATCGGCAACAACATATTGCTGGCGCTTTTAAAATCGAACCTTGCACAGCTATACGGGAAAACGAATCAGCCGGATTCGGTGATCTATTATGGCCAGGAGTCACTTGCTCACATGCAAAAGTCAGGTTATAAAACCTATGAAGGATACCAGCTGACGTTGCTGGGTGATGCTTATACTCAGAAAAGTGATTTCACCAGGGCAAAATCCTACCTCGATCAGTCTGTTATAGCCAACACGGTTAACAGAAGCGTGGTAAAACTCCCGGATGCCTACTTCTCCTACGCCACCATGTATAAATTGCTAAATCAGCCCGACTCCAGCATTGCCTATTTGAACAGGGCCGTTACCGGCTTTACTTTTTTCGACCAGTCGGAGAAGGTTAAGCGGGCTTACGGATCACTGTATGCAATGTACAAGGAAAAGAATCAGCCCGACAGTGCTTATCATTACCTGCAGTTGTATCAGGCACTTAGCGACAATTTAAATGAACAAGAAAAAAAACAGATACACCGATCCCAGAATATTGCTTTCGATAAGCAAATTGAACAGCAGCAACAGGAAAGCCAGCGAATTGAAAAGGCGAATACAAACCGAACCTATGCTTTTCTGATTGGTATAGCTATTTTACTATTGATCGCTTTTCTGCTGTTTCGTAACAACCAGACACGGAGAAAAGCCAATATCCTGCTACTACAACAAAAGGCAGAGATCGAACAGCAGAAAACAAAAGTAGAATCGACCCTCGCCGAATTAAAATCCACCCAGGCCCAACTGATACAGTCGGAAAAGATGGCTTCCCTTGGCGAGCTTACTGCCGGCATCGCCCATGAGATTCAAAACCCATTGAACTTTGTGAATAATTTCAGTGAAGTGAGTAGTGAGTTGATGGAAGAAATGAATGTGGAACTAAACAAGGGAGATATTGAAGAGGCTAAAGTCATTTCTGCAGATATCAAACAGAACCTGGAAAAGATCAATCACCACGGCAAAAGAGCGGATGCCATTGTAAAGGGAATGCTTCAGCACAGCCAGAGTAGTAGTGGTTTAAAGGAATCAACCGATATAAATGCATTGGCTGATGAATATTTACGACTGGCGTATCATGGTTTAAAGGCTAAGGATAAGAATTTTAATGCCACATTGAAAACAGATTTTGATCCTTCTGTTGGAAAGATAGACATCATTCCACAGGATATTGGCCGGGTATTATTAAACCTTATCAACAATGCATTCTATGCTGTAAATGAAAGGAGCAAAGAGCCTATTATCGGCTATGTGCCTGAGGTAACAATTAGTACAAGATTGTCAACTGCTTCAGAGAATCCGCCAATCCGCCAATCCTCTAATTCGATAATTATTTCTGTTGCAGATAATGGAAACGGGATTCCGGAGAAAGTACTGGAAAAAGTGTTCCAGCCTTTTTTTACTACCAAGCCAACCGGGCAGGGAACGGGTTTGGGTTTATCATTATCCTATGATATCATTAAAGCCCATGGGGGTAATATAAATATCAGGAATACGCCCGGTACTGGAGCTGAATTTATCATCACATTACCTATCAACGCATGAAAATAAATAATTTGAGACAGGCTGTTTTACTTCGCACCTCGCACTTCGTACCTCGCACTTCTGTTCAGCCCTTCCTTGCCACCAAGCCCACCGGCCAGGGAACAGGCTTAGGATTGAGTTTGAGTTATGATATTGTGAAGGCGCATGGAGGAGAGTCGAAGGTGGAAACGAAAGAAGGTGAGTGTTCAATATTTACCCTTCAATTACCAGTTTAAAAATAAATATGATTGAATTTAAAATGTTTGTAAAGATTGAAATGATATTACTGATTTGTTTGTTCAGTAACCAATCGTATAGCCAGCAATCCCGAGTTGATTCTGCTATTACCCTTCTCAACAAAAGCAACACCGCAAGTGGGCTTGATACTCTTGCTTTTTCTTCTGCGCAGGAACTTATAAATACTACCGAATTGAACGATGCGCAAATCAACCAACTTGAAAAAGCAGCAGCACAATTTAAAAAAGCAAACGATGAAGACCTCTGCTATTATGTAAAATCATGTATCCTCAGAAGTCTATCAATAACAAATAAGTTTAAAGCTATTGATTATGGGCATCAAAATCTAAAACAATTAGAGACAAGTCGAACGCCACAATCCAAGATCTTATATCGTTACTTTCTTACATTATTACGAGTCCCGTATCGCACTTCTTCCAAACTTGCAGAAGGGTTTCCATTTTATACAAAACAGCTCAGTCAATTCAAATTGCAAAACGATTCCGCAGCCATATCAATCTGCTATTTCGTACTTGCCGGATTCTATCGGACGATTGGTTTGTATGAATCGGGTATTTATCATATGAAAAATTCTATTAGTTATGCTGATAGTAGTATAACAATTAACCGACCCTTTAACGAGGGTATTTATGAAGGAAAGCAAGCGTGGATAAATAATACAGGAGCACTGGCTGAATACTATTTACTGAAAGGCAATTATGATGAAGCCATCAGTTATGCTTTCACAGCGTTAAAACAAGCATTTGATTTAAATAAAACGCTTACGATAAAATCGAATAGCAACACATTAGCTTATTATTTCTCATTATGGGGCACGGCAAAAATCCTGGCTAACCAACCGGATAGTTTAGATTATTACTTTCCAATAGTGGACAGTACTGCAATTACCAATGAACATATGGTTCTCGTTACTCAAACCAGGGCTTTATATAAAATGCAGATGAATGTCTTTTCAGAAGCAGATTCATTGTTGCAGTATTGCCGAAAGATGGATAAAACCTATGCTATGGCTTCAGGTGTTTATTCTAATATTATTCAGCCTGATTACTATCTCGCTTTATTGCGCATCAAACAAAAGAGATTTGAAGAGGCGGCTTCCTTGATTTTGATGGATATGGATCGTGTAAAAGTGATCCGGTCAAATAGATTAAGAGGTTATAAATTGTTGGCGGAGATTTATCAGCAAACCGGAAAAGCCGAGAAAGCGAATCAGGCTTACCAGGCATTCATCAACCTGAAAGATAGTATACTGTCAGATCAGGAAAAATACCGAACCATCAGTTTTGAAACAGAGCAACTGATTACAGATAATGAAATTGCCATTTCAAAATTGGAAAGTGAAAATAAGCTATCTGCTCAGTCAAGAAATTTTACGATTGGTATGTCAGGTTTGCTTTTAATACTTGCCGGAAGCATTTACTATCGCTTTCGTTCAAAAAGGAAAGCCAATGTCGTATTGGAAAAAACGTTGACAGAATTAAAATCCACCCAGTCACAGCTCATCCAATCTGAAAAAATGGCCAGCCTTGGTGAACTTACTGCAGGCATTGCCCATGAGATTCAGAATCCGTTGAACTTCGTGAACAACTTCTCCGAAGTGAGCAAAGAACTATTGGTAGAAATGAAAGAGGAGCTTGCATCGGGAAGTCCTGAGGAGGCCAGCGCTATAGCTGATGATGTAATCCAAAACCTCGAAAAGATCAACCACCACGGCAAACGTGCCGATGCCATTGTAAAGGGGATGCTTGAACACAGCCGGGCTGGTTCCGGAGAGAAGGAACCCACAGACATCAATGCTTTGGCAGATGAGTACTTGCGATTGGCTTATCACGGTCTTCGGGCAAAGGACACCTCCTTCAACGCAGCACTGAAAACTGATTTTGACAAAGCCATTGGAAGTATCAATATCATTCCACAGGATATCGGCAGGGTATTGCTGAACCTGATAAACAATGCACTCTATTCCGTAAATGAACGAAGTAAAAAGCATGAGATTGGCTATGAGCCGGCCGTAATGTTGAGTACTAAGTTGCTTACAGCTTCAGAGAATTCTCTAATTCGCCAATCCGCTAAGTCGATAATTATTTCAGTGAAAGACAACGGTAGCGGAATACCTGAAAACATTAAAGAAAAGATCTTCCAGCCCTTTTTCACTACCAAGCCCACCGGGCAGGGAACAGGTTTGGGATTGAGCTTGAGTTATGATATTGTGAAGGCGCATGGCGGAGATTTGAGAGTAGAATCAACAGAGCGTGAAGGATCAACATTCATTATTCAAATACCCTTAACTAATGCATAATTTGCGCCAGTACTTTTTTTTATTGATTTTTTTTGCTGGAGGGTTTGGTGTGGCCGCCGGGCAAACAATCCCAGATAGCGTGATGCATCAGTATGAATCAGCCAAAACAGATAAGGACAAATTATACCACCTTACCGATTATTTAGATAAACTCAATGGCGATACATCCTTTGTTCAAAAATCAACAGCCATTATTAGTTTCCTGAAATCAGTAAATGATGATCGGAACCCCGACTACATTCAACTGATTATAAATGATCAATTGGCGAAAACGGGAGATTATGTTACCGCCCTTGCTTCTACTTTGGAAATTACCAACCGGGCAGAGCAGCAAAAAGATACAACTAAAATCATCGCTGCCTACAGCAAATTAGGTAATGCTTACTATTACGCAGGTGACATTGGAAAAGATATTGAATATAATAAAAAAGCATTGCTGATTGCAAAAGAGTTTAATGATGAAGTCACACTTTCCGGTATTGCCAATAATATTTCAACATCCTATGCGCAAATAAAATATCCGGATTCTGCACTGCTATATGGCCGTATGGGACTGAATTACGCAAGGCAATCAGGTGATATAAAAGCACTGGCTATGATAACGGGTACAGTCGCAGAAGGTTTTATCTCTGATAAGCAGTACGACTCAGCACTTATATACGCCAGAGAATCCCTTGGCTATAATACTGCAAAGAATGTTTTGGGGAAGGTTTGGACACTGAATGATCTTTCCCAGATTTTTTTAGAATCAAATCAATACGACAGTTCAAATTATTATGCATGTAAGGCAATTGAAATTTCCTCAGCTATAGGATTTAAAGATCAATTACAAAGAGCTTATGAATATCTTTCACAAACGTTCCATAAAACAAACAAACCAGATAGTGCATACAAATACCTTCAGCTGGCAGTAACAATCAAAGACTCGCTTTACAGCAGTGATAAATTAAAGCAGGTGCAGGGGGTACTGGCAAGAGAGCAATCACGCCTGGAGCAAATGGAAAAAGAGAAAATTGAATTTCAAAATAAAATCAAGGTCTATGGTTTAATTATCGGGTTGATGATTTTGGGTATTATAGCTTTTCTGCTTTACAGGAATAACCGGCAAAAGCAAAAAGCTAACTTAAGCCTGCAAGATCAGAAGGCGAAAGTTGAAAATACTTTACACGAATTGAAATTAGCCCAGCAACAGCTTATCCAATCTGAAAAAATGGCAAGCCTCGGTGAACTCACTGCAGGTATTGCACATGAGATACAGAACCCGTTGAACTTCGTTAACAATTTTAGTGAATTAAGTGCTGAGTTGACAAAGGAAATGGTTGAAGAAGTTTATAAAGGAAACTCAGAAGAAGTAAAAATGATTGCAAATGACTTGGTACAAAATCTTGAAAAGATAAATCACCACGGCAAAAGAGCAGATGCTATTGTAAAGGGAATGTTGCAACACAGCCAGAGAAGCAGTGGCGTAAAGGAGCCCACGGATATCAATGCACTTGCAGATGAATATTTGCGATTGGCATATCATGGTTTTCGGGCTAAGGACAATGCTTTTAATGCAACTTTGAAAACGGACTTTGATCCAGCAATAGGAAACGTCAAAATCATTCCCCAGGATATTGGCAGGGTATTATTGAATTTGTACAATAATGCGTTTTATGCCATAAATGAACGAAGCAGGAAAGGGGAGCATGGATATGTCCCCACTGTTGCTGTCAGAACTGTGAAAGAAGGCAGTAAGGTAAAAATCGCCGTAAATGATAACGGTAGCGGCATTCCCGAAAGTATCAAAGAAAAGATCTTCCAGCCTTTTTTCACTACAAAGCCCACCGGGCAAGGTACCGGCTTGGGGTTGAGTTTAAGCTATGATCTAGTAAAAGCGCATGGCGGGGAGTTAAAACTGGAAACAAAGGAAGGTGAAGGGAGTGATTTTATTATTACTTTACCTTTTAATTAAATTAAATGAGAAAAATATTCGTTTTTTTCCTGCTCTCTTTTGTATTGCAATTAAACTCTTTTAGCCAAAATACGCCGGAACAGATTAGCGCATTAAAGGAGCAACTATTGACCGAAAAAAATGATTCAGCCAGGCTGCAATTATTTTATCAACTAGCCTATGGATTTCGATTTTCTAATATCGACTCTTCGCTTTTATATTCCGATGTGGCCATTGATTTGGCAGATAAACTAAATATTTTATTCATAAAAGCCCATATGTTATCCCTTAAAGGGGCTACGATTCTCGAAGCAGGAAAAATACCAGAATCGCTTCAGTTTCAATTCGAGGCATTGGAAATAAGTGAAAAAAATAAGGATACCTCTAATGTGGCATTTGCATTAAACCGGATTGGAAATGTATATATGGAATTGGAAGACTATAAAAAAGCCAATGAGTATTATTTTTTATCAAAAAACTTTTTTGAAATAATAGGAGATACCGGCATGTTCCACAATGAAGTGTCAAATATTGGAAACGTGTATGAGCTGATGATAATGCCTGACTCCGCATTATATTACCAAACAATTTCATATGAAGGTTCTAAATTAACAAATGACAGAGTCAACTATACCCGACCTGAAATTATGTTTCGGATGGGAAATGCTTACAGGCTAAAAGGGGATAAAGTTAAGGCGCTTGAGTATTATAAAAAAGGGATCATTGAAGCTTATATTGATAATGATTTGAGAAATCTTGCCATGAATAACCTGTTTATAGCACAACTGTATCATGAATTGAATGATCCGGATTCCGCCAAGTTGTATGCCTATAATGCCATCAATACAGGTAAGACAGTTTCTTTTCGAAAAGCGATCTATGACGCATCTGACTTGCTAAGTGAGTTGTTCAAAGAAGAAAAAAGATATGACAGCGCTTATAAATATTTGGCCAACGCCAATGTCGAAAAGGATAGTTTAATAGGCGCAAAACGATTCCGGGATCTGCAACGGATAATATTGGATAAACAGGAACAGCAGCGGGCTTCAGAGCTCAAAAGCATTGCCATTCAAAACAGGCAGAAGCAGTATTCGCTGTTAGCGGGATCGGGCATATTTTTAGTTATTGCCACAATCCTTTTTCGCAACAACCGACAAAAACAAAAAGCAAATAAAATTTTAGAAAACACACTTACACATTTAAAATCAACTCAATCCCAAC
>Ga0209254_10007062_pt1 | contig 10357 bp, 11 predicted proteins | sample FrelakmetDIP11DI_FD_187148 | JGI IMG/M metagenome (GOLD analysis project Ga0209254, IMG submission 187148) | Freshwater lake sediment microbial communities from the University of Notre Dame, USA, for methane emissions studies - DIP11 DI (SPAdes)... | ecosystem: Environmental > Aquatic >... | reverse complement strand
GGCAGCAAGATGACCGGCACCGACCTGCAGGACCTGCTGGAGAGCGAGCAGCGCCTCGGCCAGGACATCCTCGAGCTCTGGCACATCGAGTACAGCTACAAGGCCATCAAGACGATCCTGCCGTTCCAGCAGCAGGTGATGCAGAACGCGCAGCTCATGCTCACGGCGCCCGTCCAGTACGGCGCGCAGCCCAACCTGGCCTTCTACAGCAAGCCCGACGGCCCGGCCGGCAACTGGTTCGAGCTGCTCCCCAAGGGGGACATCGCCGGGGCGCGGGCGGCCATCGAAGAGGCGCTGGAGTTCGCGACGCAAGACATGGTGTACGTCGCCGACGGCATGATCGAGGCGGGCGCCGACGGGGTCGACTTCGACACCACCGGCGGCGCCGGTGACGCCGACTTCTTCAGCACCCTGCGAGCGGTCAAGCACGTGCGCGAGAAGTACCCGGAGGCCGGCATCGAGCTGGGCATGGCCGGCGAGTTCGTGATCGGCGTGCACGGCGAGCTCGAGTGGGAGGGCCGGCGGCTCGCCGGCCTGTGGCCGCGCCAGCAGCTCGAGGTCTGCCAGGACGCCGGCGTCACCCTGTTCGGGCCGGCGGTGAACATCCGGACGGGCAAGAGCTGCTGCTGGAACACGGCCTACTCGCTCACGGTCATCAAGCCGTGCATGGAGGTGGCGCGCATCCCCGTGCATCCCAACGTGGGCGAGGGTGTGTGCGGCGTGCCGGTCAACGGCTATCCGCCTGAGGACGCCGCGTCGCGGGCGGCGAAAGCCCTCGTCGACATCCTGCACTGCGACGGCTTGTAGGTGGGCTCGGGTGACTCCAGGGGAATGGACGTCACTCACGCGCTCGCCGCGGGCATGGGCGGGATCCGCACGGCCGGAGACCTGGTCGCGCGCATGCAGATGTCCCGCGGGATGCGCCTGAAAGAAGCCAAACAGTACGTTGCCGGCAAGCTCGGCTGCACGGTCCGCGATCTCAGCGACAGCTACGCGATGGAGCAGATCCGGGGGGAGAAGGGCCTGGGCCGGATCCTCGACCACTCCAACCTGCACCCCGGCGAGCCCAACGCGATGATGGCCAAGTTTCGCATCGCCGAGCTCCTCGGCATCCGCGTCAACTCGGTGGAGACGTTCAGGGAGATGGCGGGGCTGTAGCCTCCCTGCGGCCGACGTACAGCAAAGTGCCGGCTCGCCGCCAAGCTGGGAGGCTTCAGAGGGGCGCCACTCCCGCCGATAGAGGTCGTGTCGCTGTGGCGACGAAGCGGAAGGGCCAGAGGCCGCCCGGCGGCCCGTGACCGAGACGGAGGCAGGGTATGAGATCGGGAAGGACCGGGATCGGGCTGGCGACCTTGGCGGCGGCGGTGCTGGGCGCCGCCCTCCTCGCCGCCTGCGGCGCGCAGGACATCGCGACGCCGACGAGCAACATCGACATCGCCAAGGACGTGGCCGCCAAGGGCGAGATCATGATGGTGAAGACGGGCATCGCGGTGTACGCCGCGACCAACGGTGCGGCGCCACCGATGGCCACGCAGGACGTGCTCGGCAGCTTCGTGGACCCCTGGCCCAAGAACCCCTGGACCCAAGCCCCGATGGCGGTGGGCAAGCAGCCCGGGGACATCGTCTATGCGCCGGGGGCCGGCACCGACTACACCTTGGGCGTGGTGCTCTCCGACGGAAGCGTCTTTAGCGCTCCCTGAGGCGCCGGCCGCAGGCTCAGGCGCCGATGACCTTCTTGACCACCGAGGCGCGCCTGGCCGGACGGCCGCTGCGCGCCTCGTAGTCGTCCGCGCTGGCCATCGCTTTGAGCGAGGCGTTGACCCCGAGCCAGCGGAAGGGCTCGGGCTCCCATGACTTGGACCGGTGGTTCACCCAGGGAAGCCCCGTGAGATCGCTCTGCTCGCCGCGGATGAGATCGCGGAGCGTGCGGCCGGCGAGGTTGGTGGTGGCCACGCCGTCGCCCACGTAGGCGCCGGCCCACGCCACGCCCGTCTCCTTGTCGAGGCCCACCGAGCTGTTCCAGTCGCGAGAGGCGGCGATCGCCCCGCCCCAGCTGTGCGTCACGCGCACGTCGCCGATCTGCGGGAAGAGCTCGCGCAGAAGATCGCGCAGATGCTCCTGCACCGCCGGTACGCGCTCAAAGTCCTCGCTGATGCGCGAGTTGAAGTGATACGGCGCCCCGCGGCCGCCGATGGCGATGCGCCCGTCGTCGGTGTGCATGGCGTAGAAGATGAGGTGGCGGAAGTCGCCGAAGACCTCGTGGCCGGACCAGCCGACCTCGTCCCAGAATGAGTCGGGCAGCGGCTCGGTGCCGATCATCAGTGAGTAGATCGGCACGACGTGCCGCTCGTAGCCGGGCAGCAACGGCGTGAACGCCTCGGTGGCACGTACGATGACCTCGGCCGAGACCGTACCGAACGGCGTCTCGGCGCGGCGCGGCCCCAGCGCGGTGACGGGGGTGCGCTCGTAGATAGGCACCCCCAGCCGCTCCACGACCTCCGCGAGGCCGCGCGCTAAACGGGCCGGGTCGACAGCGGCGGCGTGCGGCGTGGAGACGCCGCCGAGGCACCCGGCCACCCTGACGCGCGCGCGCATCTCGGCGGCTCCGAGCAGGACGTAGTCGTCCTCGCCGAAGCCCCACGAGCGCTCGTACTCGAGTGCTTCCCGGGCGCGCAGCAGCTGAACGGGACTGTTGGCAAGGTCGAGCTGGCCACCGATGTGGAAGCGCGCCTCGATGTGCTCGTCCGCCAGAACGCGCGCGATCTCCGGCACGGTCGCGTGCAGCGCGCGCTGCTGGTCGATGACGGCCTGGCGGCCGTGGGTCTTGGCGGCGCGCTCGCGGGAGCCGGGAAAGGTGGTGTGGCACCAGCCGCCGTTGCGACCGGAGGCTCCAAAGCCGGCGATCTCCTTCTCGAGCACGGCCACGCGTAGCGTGGGATCTGCCTTCTTCAGGTAGTAGGCCGCCCACAGGCCGGTGTACCCGGCGCCGACCACCGCGACGTCGAGGTCGATGGGGCCGGGCAGGGAAGCCCTCGGGGCAAGCTCGCCGGGCACGCCGTCGAGCCACATGCTGCGGGAACGGTAGTCGGTCATGGCAGGCTCCTTCGGAGATGCCGCAATCCTACCAAAGGCGGTGTCGCTTCCAGCCTGGTTTGCCGGGTGGTACATACCGGGCGAGAGAAGGTGATCACGATGAGCGCGAACCGCTTCATCGAGGCCTACAGAGGCAAGCCGCCGTGGGACATCGGCAGGCCCCAGCCCGCGTTCGAGGCGCTCGCCGACGCCGGCGAGATCGCCGGCCCGGTGCTCGACGCCGGCTGCGGGACGGGCGAGAACGCTCTGTTCCTCGCGACCCGCGGCTTCGCGGTCGTGGGCGTGGATGCGGTCGAAGCGGCCGTCGAGGCCGCGCGTCGCAAGGCGCTCGCGCGCGGCCTCGTGGCCGAGTTCCTGGTGCACGACGCCCTCGCCCTCGAGGGGCTCGGGCGGCGCTTCGCGACAGTCGTCGACTCGGGTCTGTTCCACACCTTCGACGACCGCGAGCGCGACCGCTACGTGACGTCGCTGGCCGCCGCGCTCACGCTCGGCGGCCGCTACTACGTGCTGTGCTTCAGCGAGCGCGAGCGGCGCGAAGGCGGCCCGCGGCGCGTCACGCAGGCCGAGCTGCGCACGGCCTTCGACCAGCCGCCGTTCCGCGTGCTCTCCATCGAGGCGGCGGAGATGGCCGCCAACCTTGACGGCGGTGGCCGGAGGGCCTGGCTGGCGCGCATCGAGCGGGTCGCGAACCCGTAGGCTGACCGGCGCCGGAGCGCCCAGCTATGGCACCAGCACGAGCTTGCCGAGGGCGGGTCGCTCCGTGAGGTGATGGTGAGCCCGTGCGGCCTCCGCGAGCGGGAGCTCGCGGCTCACCACGGGCCGCAGCGACCCATCCCGCAGCCCTGTGCTGATGGCTGCGTGGGCCGCGGCGATGTCCCTGGAGGCGGCGTTCGGCAGCAACATGCCCAGCACGGCGCCTTCGGCGTTCATCAGGTCGCGCGGATCGAGCTCCACGGTGCCGCGGCTGCCGACTACGACGACGCGGCCGCCGGGCGCGAGAGCGCCGAGATCGTCGCCGAGGTTGAGGTTCGCGAGCAGCTCGACGATGAGGTCGAACCCGCGGCCGCCGACGGCCGCGCAGGCCGTCTGCAGATGGTGCGGATCGCGATGGTCGAAGACGTGCGTCGCGCCCTGCGCGGCGACGAGCTCGCGGCCGGCCTCGCTGCCCGCGGTGCCCACGACGGTCAGGCCTGATGCGACCGCGAACTGGACGGCTGCGAGGCCCACGCCGCCGCTGGCGCCGTGCACGAGCACCGTCTCGCCCGGCACGGCCCCGGCGCGCTGGAACAGGGCCCTGTAGGCGGTCACGTACGGCACGCCGAGAGCCGCCCCCTGAGCGAACGACAACGCGTCAGGCAGGCGATGGACCTGATCGCGCCGGCACAGGGCGTACTCGGCATACGTGCCGCTGAGGGAGCCGCCCACGTAGACCCGCGCGCCGCCATCCTGCAGCACTCCTGCGGCGTCCGCGCCGGGGGTGTAGGGCAGGGCCGGCAGCTTGCCGTAGGCGCCGGCGCGCACGTAGGCGTCGACGGGGTTCACTCCGGCGGCCTGCACGCGCACCAGCACTTCGTCGTCCACCGGCAGCGGCTCGGGCAGTTCCTCGAGACGCAGGACGTTGGGGCCGCCGAACTCGTGCACACGGATCGCTCGCATGGCCTTCCTCCCGGCCGTCGCTGCGGATCAGGGAACGGTGAAGGTCAGGCCGTTGCTGATGTAGCCGGTGAGCTTGTAGCCGGCGCCGCCGTTGAGCTGCTCGTAGGTATAGTCGCCGGGCTGCGTGCCCGGCTTCATTGGCTGGCCGGTGTACGGGTTGGTCGGCCAGGGGTCGACGTAGGTGGCGACGCCGCCCGTCTGGGTGACGTCGGTCGGCGTCGGGTAGAGGTTGTTGTTGTTCGTGGCCCACGTGATCACGCCGGTCTGCAGCTTCGTGATGGCGTCGATGACCTGCTGGTCGGTGCCCGGTGAAGGCGACGCGCTCGGGCTCGGCGTCGGCGACGTCGTCGGCGACGTCGTCGGCGTGACCGTCGGCGACGCTGACGGCGAGACGGGCACCAGCGCCGCGACGCGCTTCAGCGGGATGATGACGGTGGTCTGGTTGCTGCCGGTGACCTTCATGTCCGCGAGGGTCTCGCCGGGCCCGGCTACGAGCGTGATCTGGAACGGCCCCGGGAGACCGCCGACGCTCTCGCCGCTCTCGAGCGTGAAGGTGAGATCCTTGCCCTTCGGTGTGGCGACGGCGGTGCCGAGGATCTGGAGAGTACTGCCGTACACGGTGACCTGGTAGTCCTTGCCGCCCGGCTCGACGACGACTCCGCCTCCAGCGCCGTCGGTGCGGCCCCAGGCCCCCACCCAGTCGAAGGCGGGGCTGGGCTGAGGAGTCGGCGTCTCTCCGTTGTCGCGCAGCAGGAAGTACCAGGCCGCCGCCGCGGCGACCAGCGCCAGCAGCACGACGACGAGGACGATCCACCAGGCATTGGAGCTCTGCCTCGGCGGCCGCGTCATCATCAGCGTCGGCTGCGGACGCGGCGGCGGGGGCGGAGGGTCACCGGCCGCCGGCATCACGCGTGTCTCGTCAGCCGCTTCGCCGCTCATGATGCGGGTGGTGGCGGCGTCGGGCGACGGCGCGACGAGGGTCTCGCCGGCGTCGGGCGGTGTGACCGCCGTCTCCGCCGTATCGGCGGCGCCGGCCGCGGTCTCGCCGCCTCCCGGCGGTTCTGCAGAGCTCTCTTCGGGCAGTCTGCCCGTGGTCTCGTCGTCCATGCTCGCCCTCCCGGCTGGGTGACGCGTGTGTGGTTGCGGTGGCTATGCCCTCTCTTTACCCCGGTCAGTCGGTTCCCTGCTCCAGCGCCGACCAAAGCTCGAAGAAGCCCGGGCAGGTCTTGCTCACGCAGCCCGGGTCCTCGATGACCACGCCGCGGGCCCGCAGCCCCAGTACTGCGAACGACATCGCGATGCGATGGTCGCCCTGCGGGTCGATGCGCCCGCCGGTCGGCGTGCCGGGGTAGACGCGCAGGAAGTCGGGGCCGGAGGCCGTCTTCACTCCGAGGCGCCGCAGGTTGCTCTCCGTGGCGGCGAGGCGATCGGATTCCTTGAGACGCACGTTGGCGATGCCGGTGATGGTCACCGGCGAGCTCGCGAAAGGAGCGACTGCCGCCAGGGTCATGAAGGTATCGGAGATGTCGCTCATGTCGACGCTCAGGCCGGCCGGGCTACCGGGGCCGGCCACCACGACGCCGTCCGGCTCGTCGCTCACGGAACAGCCCATCGACGCAAGCACGTCGAGAAAGCGGAGGTCTCCCTGAAGGCGGCCTTCTCTCTGCAGCCCGAGCACCTTGACGCGGCCGCCGGTGACGGCCGCGGCGGCGAAGAAGTACGAGGCCGTCGAAGCGTCGGGCTCCACGGCGTAGTCGCGGCCGCCGTAGGCGGCGGGAGCGACGCGAAAGTGCTCGTGCCCCTGGCTCTCGGCCTCCACGCCGAACTGCGCCATCATCGCGAGTGTCATGTCGACGTAGGGGCGGCTCACGAGGCCGTCGACGCTCAGTTCCAGAGGCGCACGCCCCAGCGGCGCCGCCATGAGCAGGGCGGAGATGAACTGGCTCGAGGTGTCGCCGGGCAGCCGCAGGCTGCCGCCCGCCAGGCCACGAGCCTCCAGCGTGAGCGGCAGGCGCTCAGCATCTGCGGGGTGTGTCTGCGCCCCTTGGGCGCGCAGCGCCTCGAGCAGCTGCGCCAGCGGCCGGCGCCGCAGCTGAGGTGCAGCGTCCAGCCGGTAGCGCCCCTCGCCGGCGGCGCAGGCGGCGAGCAGGAACCGGGCCGCGGTGCCCGCCTCGGCGCAGAAGACGTCGGCCTCGGCGACGGGGATCCGCCCGGCGGCGCCCTGGACGAGCCAATGGCCGGCCTCCTCGGCGACGTCGAAGCCCAGAGCGCGAAGCCCGGCGGCGAAGGCCAGCGTGTCGTCGGCGGCGAGAGCGCCGCGCAACGCCGACGGTCCGGCGGCGAGCGCCGCCAGGAGCAGAGCCCGGTTGGTGATGCTCTTCGAGCCCGGCACGCGCACGGTCACGTCCAGCTCCCTCCGTGCCGGGCGGATCGTGCGGACGCTGGGGCTGTGAGGGACATCGTTCATGTGACCGCCTCGATGATATCCCAGGGCTGCCGCCGAAGGCCGTACGCGCAGGGGCCGGGCAGCGGCTTCGTGCGCCCGGCCCCGTCCGCAGGCGGTTCGTACGCCGCGCGACCTTACTTGAAGCCGTTGGTCACGTAGTCCGCCACCGACTGGATCTCTGCGGTGGTGAGCTGGCCCGCGAAGGCGGGCATGTTCTCCCTGCCGCCGGTCACCGTCTGGACGACCTTGTCGAGGTCGTCTTCGCCCTGCAGGTTGGGCCCGGAGCCGCCGGAGCCGTCTGTGCCGTGGCAGCCGGCGCAGCTGGACGCGAAGATCGCGGCCCCGTCGGCGCCCGCATCGTCTCCGGCTGGTGCGCCTGTGTCTGAAGCCGCCGGCGTTGTCGCCGGCGTGGATGCAGGCGTCTCGGCGCTGCTGCCGGACGACCCGCAGGCGGCCACCCCCAGCACCAGCAGGGCTGCGAGGACCATGGCCGTGAGGACCCTTCTCATACACGCTCCTTCCGCGATTGTCGTCGAGCCTTTTCCCGCAGCCGTCTGTGGCGAACCCCCCGGCGCAGAGTCGCTACGTCGGCGACGGGAAGATCGGTCTGGGCGAGTAGAGTGAGGGCTCAGCCGGCGAGCGACCTGTCGTAGAGCTCGTAGGTGAAGGTCACGTGCATGCCGGCGCGCTCGTACATGCGCAGCGGCTGCGTCTCGCCTGCGGCGTCGACCCCGAGCTCCACGCGCGTCTGCCCGCGGGCGGCCAGCGCGGCGAACGTCTGCGTCAGCATGGCGCCGCCGAGCCCGCGCCGGCGCCACGGACGCCGCACGCCGAGCCCCTGCACCCAGCCGAGATCGCCGTGGTCATAGGCGATCACGGCGCCTGCCGCCTCGTCGCCGTCCCACGCGAGGGACCACAGGTCGGGGTCGAAGCTGGCGTGGCCGAGCAGCCGTGTCTTCCACGCGTCCAACGGCTCCTCGCTCTGACGGAAATGGTCCTCGAAGGCCTCGTTCATCGTGTCGTGCATGACCTGCTCATCAACGTCCAGGCGGAAGGGTCTGATGACGATGCCCTCCGGGACCGGCAACGCGGCGACCTCGCCGCCGAGGTCGGCACTCATCCGGTAGACCGTGCGCGACAGCGCGTAGCCGCGCCGCAACAGCAGCTCGCGCTTGGCGCGGTTGACCCCGATGCAGAAGATGTCGAGGATCGGGGTCTCGTAGCCTCGCGCGGCCGCCAGCTCCCGGCCGCGGCGCTCGGTCAGATTGAGCAGGCGCGTCGCCAGTTCCGGCTCCTCGTGCTCGGGGTGCACCCACAGGTCGGCCTCCAGCTCGCCGGTGCGGAACTGGTCGCCGACATAGGCGTACCCGGAGAGGACCCCTCCGTCGCCGACGGCGACCCAAGCGTCCCGGGTCAGCGTGAACCCCTCCATGCCCCAGTCGCTCTCGATGTCGTCGGCCGCGGTGTCGGGTTCGCCGACTTCCGCGACGTCGCAGGCGTTGAGCAGGTCGACGACCGCGGGCAGGTCGCCGTGCGTGGCGGGTCTGATGTGGCTCGGGGCGGCGCTCATGGCGCCATGGTACGCGAGCTAGTCGCCCTTGACGAGCACGACGGAGGACGTGGAATCTTGGGCTGCCGCCGAGCCACCGACCGGAGTGCCCTCCACCCGCATCTCAAGATGCGTGGAGTCGTTGAGCGTGAACACCAGGCGGAAGTCCTTGATGAGAGTCTCGAACACCGCCTTCGCCTGCGCCGCCTGCTCCTCGTTGCCGGTCGCCTTGATGAAGTCGTCGACGGTGATCACCAGGCTCGAACCGTCGAGGTGCGCGGGGATCGTGTACGTCTTCTCCGTGCCGGCGGCGTCCTCGCCGGTCATCGTCACCTTGAAGTCGCCGCTCTTCAGCTTGATCGCCACGGTGGCCGTCCCTCCGTTGGGCTCGTTCCAGGTGCCGAGGAACGGGGACGTGCCTCCCGTGCCGCGGACGAAGAAGAACCACACGACGATGATGGCCACGACGGCCAGCGCCGCGACGATGACGATGGCGAGCGTGGTGCGCGAGAGGCCACCCTCCGTCGCCGGGGGCGCCGCCGGAGCGCCGTAGGCCACCGGGGCGCCGTAGTCGGCCGGCGGCTCGTAACTGGGCGCGTAGCCGGAGGGGCCCGCACCCGAGCCGACGGTCGCTCCGGTCCCGGTCACCGGCGCGCCGCAGTTGCCGCACGTCCAGTCGTCGTCACGCATCTCCTTGCCACAGCTGGCGCAGGCGGCCATCGGCCCCTCCTTGAGCGCGCCGGCTGCGCCGGCGTGCGTGTCGGTTGCTCTCTCAGGTTCTCGGTTGGAGGGCCGCCTCCCTTTAGGGCGCCTGGGGTTCGCCTTGGCCGCCGGCGGGAATCCCGCAACAGAAGAGCCGACTGTCGGCGGCGAGGTGAGGAGGCGCGATGAACATCGGCAGGTGCCCCGGTCAGGACCGCATCAACTGGACCGCGGACGACATCTTCGACGTCCTCTGCCCGAGCTGCGGCAAGCCGATCGAGTACTTCAAAGACGACCAGCGCCGTAAGTGCCCCGGCTGCGGCGCCGTGGTGGAGAACCCGCGTTTCGACAACGGCTGCGCCGAGTGGTGCGCGGCCGCCGAGAACTGCTCGATCATGCGTGGCGTGATCGTGGAGGGCGCGGAGGACTAGGCTCGCGGTCGTCCGGCCGCGAGCCGCCGGCAGTTAGAACTCCAGCTCTTTGAGTCGGCCGAAGATCACGTCGCGTCCGGCCGTGTACTGGCTGGGATTCATGGCTGCGTCGACGTCGGTGGGGCTCATCACGGCCATCGCCTCGGGGTTCTGCTTGATGAGCTGGCCGAAGTCGATGCCCTCGCGCCAGGCGTGCATCGCTGAGTCCTGCACCACCCGGTAGGCGTTGTCGCGGGGCATACCTTTGTCGACGAGGGCCAGCAGGACCGCCCCGCTGAACACGAGGCGGTAGCTCTGGCTCAGGTTGGCGAGCATGCGCTCGTCGTCCACGACGAGCGTGTCGAGCAAGCCGGTGGTCTTCTGCAGCATGTAGTCGAGGAGGATGCAGCTGTCGGGGATGACGATGCGCTCGGCGGAGCTGTGGCTGATGTCACGCTCGTGCCACAGCGCCACGTTCTCCATGCCCACGATCGCATTCCC
>Ga0209254_10007061_pt1 | contig 10357 bp, 7 predicted proteins | sample FrelakmetDIP11DI_FD_187148 | JGI IMG/M metagenome (GOLD analysis project Ga0209254, IMG submission 187148) | Freshwater lake sediment microbial communities from the University of Notre Dame, USA, for methane emissions studies - DIP11 DI (SPAdes)... | ecosystem: Environmental > Aquatic >... | reverse complement strand
CTCCGTTTCCGTTGCGGCACCGCTCCGGTTGGCGAGCTGCAGGCCGACGCGCAGGCGCTCGTATCGGCCCTGATCGCCACCCGGCGTCCAGCTGTCCGCCCCGAGGTCGAAACCGTCCCAGAGGACCGGGCGCTGGACGTCGCCCAGATACGCAGCAATCGCTGCGCGCACCTTTTCGCCGGACACCGGCTCGGCACACTCGACGTCGACCACGTAGTCCACGCCCTCCACGAGCCCCGCCCTCGGCGCCGCCTTGAGGGCCGGATCGACGGCCGAAGCGCCGACAGGCCCGAGCGTGTGCTCGACACGCTCGGTGGCGCTGGAATCAGCCTCGTCTTGGCGCGGCGCGGGCGCCACTCGCGGTCCGCCGCCGACAGCCTTCTCCTGGACGACGTCGGCCGGCGCCCCGGAGTGCCGCCCAACGGCGGTACCGGCCTTCCGCCGGATCTTCGCCTCCTGCCACTTGTTGAAGCCGAAAACGGCGGCAACGACGAGTACGCCGATTCCTAGAAGGCCCAGCTGCAAGTCGCTCATGGGGCAGCGTCCGTTGTTGAGTTTTCCGGCCGCTACGCTGCTGCCGCCTCGCGCATCGCGAGCGCCTCTTCGATGTCCACGGCGACGACACGTGAGACGCCCGATTCCTGCATCGTCACTCCGATCAGCTGCTCGGCCATTTCCATGGTGATCTTGTTGTGGCTAATCAAAAGGAACTGCGTGTTTCTCGACATCTTGCGGACCAGATTGCAGAAACGCTCGGTGTTCGAGTCGTCGAGCGGCGCGTCCACCTCGTCGAGCAGGCAGAAGGGCGCCGGATTCAACTGGAAGAGCGAAAACACCAACGCAATCGCCGTCAGCGCTTTCTCGCCACCCGAGAGCAGATGAATGCTTGCATTGCGTTTGCCCGGTGGGTGCGCCATCACGTGAATGCCCGCGTCGAGCACTTCCTCGCCGGTCATGACGAGCTGCGCGTCGCCGCCGCCGAAAAGCGCGGGGAACAGCTGGCCGAAGTGGCGGTTTGCCTCGTCGAAGGTGTGCTGCAGGCGCTCGCGCGTCTCCCGGTCGATCCGGCGAATGGCGCTTTCCAGTGTGGTGAGGGCCTCGGCGAGGTCGGCCGATTGCGAGTCGAGGAACTCTTTGCGCTCCCGGCCCGCCTCGAGCTCTTCGAGCGCCGCGAGGTTCACGGCGCCGAGTTCCGCCATCGCCTGCTGAAGCCGGCCGATCTCATTTTGCAGGGCGTTGGGCCGTACTCCCTTTTCCAGCGACGCCGTCAGGGCCGTTTCGTCCGCGCCAGCGTCCGCGAGCTGCTGTGCGAACTGTTCGGCGTTGAGCCGGGCCGCCTGTTCCTTGAGCCGAAGCTCGCCGATCCGGTCCCGCAGCGGTTGCAGGCGCCGCTCGCAAGCGAGCCGATCCTCGTCGCTCGCGCGAAGGCAGTGGGTCAGATCCTCGAGCCGATCGCGCGCGGCCGAGAGCGTCCGCTCGCGCTCGACGCGCTGGGCGAGTGCTGCCTGCAGCTCGATCCGCAGCGGCTCGTCCTCGAGGCTGGCGCGCTCGGCTTCGACTTGGTCACGCTGCGTCTCAGAACGCTTTCTTTGCTCAACCAAATTCTGGATAGAACGCTCTATTTCACTGATTTTGCTAATGCACTCTCGCTCAGCGAAGCCTGCTTCCTGGGCCTCCCGCTCAGCTGCGGCGATCCCCTGCCGCTGACTGTCCAACGCCGCTTCGGCGACCTCGAAAGCGGCGCGGACAGCCTCGAACTCGCTCCACAGCCGGTTCACTTCCGCTTGGTGCCGCTCGAGATTCGCCTCCGCCCCGGCTTGATGACGTTCCTCCGCGGCGCGCTGCGTCGCGACCTCGGCCACCTCGGCGTCGATCTGCTCGCTCCGCTCGCGCACGCGCGTCTGGCTCTCGACGAACCGCAGGTGGGCCATCTGAGCGTCGTGCCGCCTCTGGCGGAGGTCCGCCTCGAGGTCGCGCGTCCGGCTAAGCTGATCGCGGCCCGCGGTAAGCGCCGCATCGGCGGCAGCAAGGTCGGCACGCGCGGCATCCACCTGCTCCGACAGCCCGCGCAACTCGCCGCTGATGGTTTCGATTTCACGTTGGCGCGCAAGGATCCCGGCGTCGGCCGCGTCCGGTGCGTGAAAGCTGACCGAGAAGCGCCCGAACTGGTGCCCGGCGACGTTGACGAGGACCGCCCCCGGCGGCAGCGCGAGCCGGGTCATGAGCCGCGGCACGCCTTCCACGGCATGGCAGCCCGCGAGCCAATCCTCGATCAGAGCCCGGAGCGCCGGATCGCCGCAATGCACCAAGTCCGCCAGAGGGCGGAAACCTTCGAGGCGCGGCCCCTCGGCACCCCCACCCCCGGCGAACACGCTCACCTTGGCCGGCGGCGGATCTTCAAGCAAGCGCGCTAGGGCGTCGGGATCGTCAAGCTCGAACGCATGGAGCCGCTCGCGGAGAACCGCCTCGATCGCGGTCTCCCAGCCCGGTTCGACAGTGATCTTCCGCCAGAGGCGCGCACGCTCGCCAAGGGCATGCCGTCCGACCCAGTCGTGGATCTGGCCGTTGTCTTCGACGTGATCCTGGATTTGCCCTAACGCGGTGAGACGCCCGTCGAGCGCGCTCCGCTCGCGCTCCAGATTCTGCAGGCGCTCGAGCGCCCCGACGCGTGCCGCCTCGAGCAATGGGAGCGCGTCTGCGAGGCAGGCAAGCTCGGTTCCCCGCTGCGCAAGCGCTGCCTCGACCGCCGCAATGTCGCTTTCCAATGCCGCAAGCACCGCGGGATCGGGCGCGGCGAGTGCATCGCGTTCACCTGTGAGCCGCTCCGCCCGGCTGGCTAGCTGCGCGAGTACCTTGCTGGCATGGGCGAGGTGCGTCTGTTCGATCTGAAAGGCCTGCTCGGCGCGCCCAATCGCGGCCCGTGCATCGGCGGTGCGGGTCTGGGCGGCTCGGTACGTCCCGTCGCACTCGGGCAGCTTTGCCTGCTCGGCGGCGAGTCGTTCCCCCGAAGCGGCAACACGCGCACTCGCCAACGCCCTGCGGTCGATCCACATCACCCGCGCGGCGTCGAGCGCGGTGGACTGGCGCTCCAAATCGACGAGCTGCCCTTGCAGCGTCGCGAGCTGCGCGTCCAGACGCTGGCGGGTCTCCACGATGTGCCGGATCTCGCTCTCGAGGCGCGAGACCTCGCTGTTCACCTCGTAGAGCTTGCTCTGGGCGGCGTTGGTCGCGTCCTGGGCTTCGTAATGGTCCGTGCGCGCTTGCTCGAGCGCGAGCTCGATCTCACGCAGGCGTGCGGTCTCGGCCTCCAGCTCCAGGGTCGACTTCTGGATCTCGCGCGCGTGCCGCTCGCGCTCCGCGCTGGCTTCGTTCCGGCGCAAAAGCCAAAGGAGGCTCTGTTTCTCGTGAACGTCGGCCTGCAGCGACTGGTACCGCCCCGCAATCTCGGCCTGATACGTGAGCTTCTCGATCTGCGCCTCGAGCTCGCGGCGGATGTCGTCGACCCGCGAGAGATTCTCGCGCGTGTCCTCGAGCCTCTGCTCGGTTTCGCGGCGCCGTTCCTTGTACTTGGAAACGCCGGCCGCTTCCTCGAGGAAGACTCGCAGCTCCTCAGGCTTGGCTTCGATCACGCGCGAAATCATCCCCTGCTCGATGATCGCGTAGGCGCGCGCCCCCACGCCGGTACCAAGGAAGATGTCCTGCACATCCCGGCGTCGCACCGCCTGGTTGTTGATGAAGTAGTGCGACTCGCCGTCGCGCTGCAGGATGCGCTTGATCGCGATCTCCACGAAGCGCGACCACTGGCCCGCGGCCTTGCCGAGCGTGTTGTCGAACACGAGCTCGACGCTTGCGCGGGCAACCGGCTTGCGCTGCGTGGAGCCGTTGAAGATCACGTCCTGCATCGACTCGCCGCGCAGCGCGCTCGCCTTGCTCTCGCCGAGCACCCAGCGGACTGCGTCGATGATGTTGGACTTGCCGCAGCCGTTCGGGCCGACTACGCCGACGAGATCGCCGGGAACGCCGATGGAGGTGGGGTCGACGAAAGACTTGAAACCCGCAAGCTTGATCTGAGTGAGGCGCAACTTGACCGACTCGCCGAAGCCGGCTCGGGCCGGACTCGTATGGGGTGGGAACTGGGGCGCAATCATACCATCGGCTCCGCGCGCATCCGTGCACCGCACGCACGCGCCGTGCCGCGCAGGCGCCATGAGACCCGGAGCGGGGGTGCCGAGCGCCTATAATCGCGCTCTTTGCATCCCAGCGTCGGCACGCGCCGACGCCGTTCCCGTGAATCCCAATCTCGCCCGGCTCCAGCCCTATCCGTTCGAGAAGCTGCGCAGCCTCCTCGCGGGCGTGACCCCGCCCGCATCCCTGGGGCACGTCAACCTGTCGATCGGGGAGCCGAAACATCCGACGCCGGAGCTCATCAAACAGGCGCTGACGGCGAATCTCGCGGGGCTGGCGTCCTATCCGGCGACCCTCGGCACGCCGGGCCTGCGGCGGGCGATTGCGTCCTGGCTCGAATGCCGGTACAGACTCTTGCGCATCGATCCCGAGACCCAGGTGCTGCCGGTGAACGGCTCGCGGGAAGCGCTTTTCGCGATCGCGCAGACCGTGATCGATGCTTCGCGGGGCAATGCCGTGGTCGTATGCCCGAACCCCTTCTACCAGATCTACGAGGGCGCCGCGTTGCTCGCGGGGGCATCGACCTGGTATGTCAACATGGAGCGCGCGAACGCTTTCGTGCCCGACTACGGCGCGGTGCCGGAGGACGTCCTGGCCAGAACGCAGCTCGTCTACGCCTGCTCGCCGGGCAATCCGACGGGGAAGGTCACGACGCTCGCGGAATGGCGCCGGTTGTTCGCGTTCTCCGACCGCTACGGTTTCGTGATCGCTTCCGACGAGTGCTACTCGGAGCTCTATTTCGACGAGGCGAAGCCGCCGCTCGGCGCACTGGACGCCGCGGCGCAGCTCGGTCGCGAGGGCTTTCCGCGCCTGGTCGTTTTTTCGAGCCTGTCGAAGCGCTCCAACGTGCCCGGCATGCGTTCCGGCTTCGTCGCAGGCGACGCCGACGTGCTCGCGAAGTTCCTGCTCTATCGTACCTATCACGGCAGTGCGATGAATCCGGCGGTACAGGCGGCGAGCGAAGCGGCGTGGCGCGACGAGGCGCACGTGGTCGAGAATCGCCGGCTGTACGCCCGCAAGTTCGCAGCCGCCCTTCCCCTCCTGCAGGCGCCGCTCGAGACCGCAATGCCTGAAGGCGGGTTCTATTTTTGGATCCGCACCCCGATCGCCGATGGCGACTTTGCCCGTGAGCTCTTCCGGCGCGAGCACGTGACCGTGCTTCCGGGAAGCTTCCTCGCCCGCGACGCGCACGGCACCAACCCCGGCGCGAAGCACGTCAGGGTCGCGCTGGTGGCGCCGTTCGACGAGTGCGTCGAGGGCGTGCGGCGCATTGCCCGATTCGCTCGTCAACTCTAGGACAGCCGCATGAAAGACCTCGCAGCGATCATCGATCAGGCCTGGGAGAACCGGGCACAACTCTCGCCGCAAAACCCGGATGCGAAAACCAAGGCTGCCGTCGATCTCGTGCTCGACAAGCTCGACCGCGGCCAGCTTCGCGTCGCCGAGCGTCAGGGCGTCGGCAAGTGGCACACGCACCAGTGGATCAAGAAGGCGGTGCTGCTGTCGTTCCGGCTGAACGACAACGTCGTGATGCCGGGGGGCTCGACGCAATACTTCGACAAGGTGCCGACCAAGTTCGCGCGCTACACGGCGGATGATTTCGCCGCCGGCGGCTTCCGGGTCGTACCGCCCGCCATGGCGCGCCGGGGCGCGTTCGTCGCCAAGAACGTGGTACTCATGCCCTCCTACGTCAACATCGGGGCGTATGTCGACGAGGGCACGATGGTCGACACGTGGGCGACCGTGGGCTCGTGCGCGCAGATCGGCAAGAACGTGCATCTCTCGGGCGGCGTCGGCATCGGCGGTGTGCTCGAGCCCGTGCAGGCCAACCCGACGATCATCGAAGACAACTGCTTCGTCGGCGCCCGCTCCGAGGTCGTCGAAGGCGTGATCGTGGAAGAGAACTCCGTGATTTCCATGGGGGTGTTCATCGGCCAGAGCACGCGCATCTACGATCGCGCCAGCGGGCAGTCGCACTACGGGCGGGTCCCGGCCGGATCGGTAGTAGTTCCTGGAAGCCTCCCCTCCCCGGACGGAAAATACGCGCTCAATTGCGCGGTGATCGTCAAGCAGGTGGATGCCAAGACGCGCGCGAAGACGAGCATCAACGAGCTCCTGCGCGGCGACTAGCCCCGCCCGCGCGAGCGAGGAAGGCGCGGACCGCGCCCCGTGCGGACCGGACGCTTCCTCTGACATCGGGGCTCTGCGAGGGAGAGGTCGCCCTCGTTCGGGGGCTTCAAGGGGGAAGCGATGTCGGCGATGCGGCGGCTGTTCGAGATCATGTCCGAGAAGAAGGCCTCGGACATCTTCATTTCTGCCGGGGCGCCGATCAACATCAAGATCAACGGCGTCACCATGCCGGTGAACCAGCAGACCGTGACGCCGGACTCGGTCCGGGGTCTGCTCGCCGAGGTGCTCAACCAGCGTCAGCTCGCGGAGTTCGAGGACAACTTCGAGCTCAACACGTCCTACCCGATGCCCGGCATCGGCAGCTTCCGCATCAGCGCGTTCATGCAGCGCACGACACCCGCCGTGGTGGTGCGCTTCATCCCGAATGACGTCCCGCACTTCGACACCCTCGGCCTCCCGCCGGTGCTGAAGGAGATCGTGCTCGAAAAACGCGGCCTGCTGCTCATGGTCGGCGCGACCGGGTCGGGGAAGTCGACCTCGCTCGCGGCGATGATCGATCATCGCAACGGGTCGCTTCCGGGCCACATCATCACCATCGAAGACCCGATCGAGTTCCTGTTCAAGCACAAGCGTTCGATCGTCAATCAGCGCGAGCTCGGCACCGACGCGAAGTCCTTCCACATTGCGCTCAAGAACGCGATGCGGCAGGCGCCCGACGTGATCCTCATCGGCGAGATCCGCGACCGCGAGACCATGGGGATGGCGATCGCTTACGCGCAGTCGGGCCACCTGTGCCTCGCAACACTGCACGCGAACAACAGCTACCACGCACTGAACCGGATCATCAGCTTCTACCCGCTGGAGAACCGCCCGGCGCTCCTGCAAGACCTCTCCGCATCGCTCAAGTGTGTGGTCTCGCAGCGCCTGATGCGCGACACCAAGGGCAGCCGTTCGCCGGCGGTCGAGGTGATGCTCAACTCGCGCCACGTCTCCGAGCTCATCGAAAAAGGCGAGATCAACGAGATCAAGGAAGCGATGGACAAGAGCCTTTCACCCGGCTCCCAGACCTTCGAGCAGTCGCTCTTCAAGATGATCCGCGAAGGCATCGTCACGCAGGACGAGGCGCTCGCGAACTCCGACTCGCCGACGAACCTGCTGTGGCTCATCAACAACGCGAGCACCCCGGTGGCGCCAACCATTCAGAAAGCGCCCGAGAAGCCGGTGGACCGCAGCCCGTCGGCAGCGTCGTTCAGCGAATTCAAGCTCACGCTCGGCGACGAGAAGGCCGCCTGAACGAGCTCATGTCGGCGCCGCCGAGCATGGCCCGGCGGCCGGTGGTCGACTACAATGGCCGCCTGCTGATCGGCTTTGACGCCGATCGCTTCCGATCCTTCTTCCGCCCCCGATGAGCGAACCGTTGGAACTTGTGCGTGCGCTGATCGCACGCCGCTCAGTGACGCCCGACGATGCCGGCTGTCAGGCACTGATCGCGTCGCGCCTGGCATCCCTCGGGTTTCGCACCGAACCGATCGTTTGCAGCGACGTGAGGAACCTTTGGGCGCGCCGCGGCCGGGAATCGCCGCTTGTTTGCTTCGCCGGCCACACCGATGTCGTGCCGACCGGCCCGCTCGAACAGTGGCGCTCCGATCCATTCGTGCCGACCGACCGTGACGGCAAGCTCTACGGGCGCGGTGCGGCGGACATGAAGTCCTCCCTCGCCGGGTTTGTCACGGCCATCGAGCGGTTCGTCAACAAGCACCCAACGCATCGCGGTTCCATTGCCCTGTTGCTCACGTCCGACGAAGAAGGTCCGGCGGTGGACGGCACGGTCCGGGTCGTGGAACGGCTGCGCGCACGAGGGGAACACATCGATTACTGCATCGTCGGCGAGCCGACGTGCGTCGAACGCCTGGGCGACACGATCAAGAACGGCCGCCGCGGGTCGCTTTCAGGGCGTCTCGTCGTGCGTGGCCTGCAGGGTCATGTGGCATACCCGCATCTTGCCAGGAACCCGGTACATCTTGCGGCGCCTGCGCTGGCCGAGCTCGCCGCGGCCGTGTGGGACCACGGCAACGAGTACTTTCCGCCGACGACGTGGCAGGTCTCCAACGTGCGCGCCGGCACCGGTGCGACCAACGTGATCCCGGGTGAGATGGAAATCCTCTTCAACTTCCGCTTCTCGACGGAAAGCACACCTGAGGTCCTGCGCGCACGCGTCCACGAGGTCCTTGACGACCACGACCTCGACTACGAGATCGAGTGGACGCTCGGCGGCAACCCGTTTCTGACGCCGCGCGGGCGGCTCGTCGAGGTGATGCGCGACGCAATCCGCGAGGTGACCGGGCTCGATGCGGAAGTCTCGACCACCGGCGGCACGTCGGACGGACGCTTCATCGCCGAGATCTGCCCTGAGGTCGTGGAGTTCGGTCCGGTCAACGCCAGCATTCACAAGCTGGACGAGCACGTCGAACTCGCGTCTCTGGAGCCGCTCGCGCGCATTTATCTTGCCGCGCTGGAGCGGCTTCTCGTCTGACCCATGGCGCGCGCCGCCCGTCTGCCGGCCGTGTTCGCGGCTGCCACGCAAGACCTCGCGACGGTCCGCGACTGGCTTCGCTTTGCGGTGAGCCGGTTCACCGATGCGAAACTCGCTTTCGGACACGGCACGCACGAGGCTTACGACGAGGCCGCATACCTGATCCTCCACGCGCTTCACCTGCCTCTGGACCGCCTCGAGCCGTTTCTGGACGCCCATCTGACGGCGCAGGAGCGTGACACCGTGGCAGCCCTGCTCGCGCGCCGCGTAACCGACCGCGTGCCCGCGGCCTACCTGACGCGCGAGGCGTGGCTCGGCGAGCATCGCTTCTACGTCGACGACCGCGTGATCGTGCCGCGCTCGTTCATCGCCGAGCTTCTGCGCGATGCGCTGGAGCCGTGGGTTCCGGATGCGGAGGCGGTCGGTCCCGCGCTCGATCTCTGTACCGGCTCGGGCTGCCTCGCCATCCTCGCCGCCCTCGCCTTTCCGAACGCACGTGTCGAAGGCGCTGACATCTCGGCCGGCGCGCTCGCCGTGGCGCGTCGCAACGTTGCCGACTACGGCCTCGCAGACCGCATCGAGTTGGTGAAGTCGAACGTCTTCGCGCAACTGGCCGGAAGGACCTACGACCTGATCGTCTCCAACCCGCCGTATGTAAACGCGGCTGCAATGCGCAGGCTGCCTGAAGAGTATCGGCACGAGCCGCGCCTCGCTCTCGCGGGAGGACGCGACGGCCTCGACGTCGTTCGGCGAATCATCGCCGGCGCGCCGGCTCACCTCGCGAGCGGCGGTCTCCTGGTCGTCGAGATCGGCCACAATCGCGAGGCGCTCGAAGTTGCATTCCCCACGCTTCCGTTCACCTGGCTGGAGACCAGCTCGGGCGATGAGCATGTGTTCCTGCTGCGCCGCGAGGCACTCGTCGACGCCTGACAACCCGGCCGTCCAATCGAGTCGGACGCTCGCTTTGCAAACGTACCGTCTGTCCGGAGCAGAGCCGGAGCGCAGAGCCGGCGGGACCACGCCCCGTTCACTGCGGTGTCTTCACTACGATCTCGATCGAAGCGTAGTACGTCGCCAGATCGCGGATGTCCTCGTCGGTGAGATTCTTGGCCGCGACTGACATCACTTGGTTCCTGCGCGTGCCCGAACGGTATTCCTTGAGCGCCCGCTCGACATACACCGGATTTTGGCCAGCGAGATTGGGGGCATCGGGCAAAGTCGCGATGCCGTTCGGGCCATGGCACGTCCGGCAAGGCGCCGATTTGGCGGCGCCTGCCCGGGCCACGCTGGTCTCTGCCTGAGCAGCCATCGAAAGCGCGAGGAGGGGAGCAAGCGCGGCGCACCGAACCTTTGAACGTTTCATCCGTGACCCCATGAACGCGAACCGCGCGGCAGAGGCGTCCCTAGCCACTGCCGCGCGGCGGGCAATGAAACGCGCTACTGCGCCGAATACGTGATGCGATAGATCGCGCCGGCGTAGTCGTCGGAAACGAGCAGCGACCCGTCCTT
>Ga0209254_10007060_pt1 | contig 10358 bp, 6 predicted proteins | sample FrelakmetDIP11DI_FD_187148 | JGI IMG/M metagenome (GOLD analysis project Ga0209254, IMG submission 187148) | Freshwater lake sediment microbial communities from the University of Notre Dame, USA, for methane emissions studies - DIP11 DI (SPAdes)... | ecosystem: Environmental > Aquatic >... | reverse complement strand
CCAGGTTGGCCAGGTCCAGTTCATCCACGAAGACATCAATAACCCTGACGAGGTTATCTTCTGCGATGTATTCATCGAGTCGTTCGGGGAATAAAGTGCTTTAGTTTCGGTTTTCACCTGCAACGAAACGCTTCATAAGAATCTCGAACTGTTGCGACAGGATCATTATATCCCGTGTCGCGTTTTCACACAGCCTCAGGCGCAAGCGGGCTTTCCCTCTCCAGGATCACCAACGTCCCCTATAGAGAAAAGGCGACATCAAATCAGACACTGTATGGCAGGTTAAATCTGAAGTATTACACCTGGACCTTCCTGACGAATTCTGACTTCAACTTCATCGCCCCGATGCCATCGATTTTACAGTCGATATTATGATCACCCTCCACCAGGCGGATGTTCTTCACTCGCGTACCTACCTTGAGCACCGACGACGAGCCCTTTATCTTTAAATCCTTGACGACGGTAACGGTATCACCGTCCTGCAAAGTATTGCCGTTGGCGTCACTAACCACCGCCATCTCATCAGTTCCAGTGACCATTTCCCCGGACCATTCGTACGCGCACTCGGGGCAGACATACAGGTTCCCGTCCTCGTAGGTGTACGCGGAGTTACAGTGCGGGCAGTGAGGCAAATTCTTCATCGCTGAATCCTGAAAAAGGTGAATATTTCACAAATAGGTTATATGGCTGCGTTTGCTCAGAACAAAACAATCATCGACTTGTGAGCCCGTCTTTGTTTCTATTGAAGGCGTGCCCTTCGGGCACCTTTCGCTGTATTGCTTCGCCATATGACAAGCTTATACACGCACTGCACCCTCAATTAAACCCGCCGCCAAAGGCGCGAGCGTCAAGTTTACGCCGCCTGTCGGGGGCCCAGTCTGCCACGGAGGCATACTCTATGAAAAGACAGAAGCGCGATATGAATTCCAGAGCATTTAACCGGGGTTACCAGGCCGGACTCACAGGGCGCAGCATCGACTTTTGCCCCCACGAGGATGAGGCACATCGACAGAATTGGGTGACCGGGTGGCGAGCTGGGCGTTCCGACCAATGGGATGGCCTTACTGGTGTCTCTGGGGTTCACAAGATACGCGCAATCTGATTGTCTTAATGCGGACACCGAAGTAGAGGACGCCGCCTTCATGAGATAGGCGTGGGCGGGTCCAGGCTTTCATAACACTGACTACCCGTCAGTGGCGCGCGCAGTGCTCTGAGCGAGGTCCAATAGCTCGCGGTTAGCGACTGCAAGCATTGCGAAATCCGGCGTGGGAACTGCCTGTAGTTCAGTGAGCATCTGGTACCATCTCTGCACCAACAGCGCTTCATGGGCTTGCCAGCGCTCCATGGCGCTTGACATATCCCGATCCTCATCGAGGTGGCGCAGGGCACCGATCGCCAGTGTGCGTTGCTGCCATTCCAGGTCCTCGAGATACGTGTCACGCGCCAGTGCCTGCCACTCAGTGTCGACCTTGCTCGATAGTATCAGTCTACCAAACCAATCCAGCTGCAATTGTTCACCCATCGCAAAGTACAAATTGGCCACATCCATCAGGGGCGCATCAGCGTCTGATGCCGCCTGGATAATGCCCAGTGCCATATAGCGATAGTGTGTCCCGGCCATCGCCTCGGCCAGTGTTGCACTAACACCGTGCTCAATATACTGCTGGCATAAACTCTGGTAACGATCAGCAGACCGTCCGCGTAACAAGGTGGGAAATGCATCCGGCAATTGCGCAAGTCCTGCGCCGAACTGGGCAATCAATGCAGCGGGAGCGAGCTGTCGCCGCCGATTGCGCAACAGCCACCTCGTCGCGCGCTTCACCATCCCGATGAGGGTCACGATCATATCCATCTGCACGTGCATCGGCACCGTGTGGCCCGCGGTTTCGATCTGGTCCCACAATATGGGCAAGTGATAGATTTCCATCACAGCGGTATACGCACAGGCCACATCGGCCACAGAAGCACCCGTAGCCTTTTGCTGGCGCAAAACAAAATTCAACCCCATACGATTAACGATATCGTTGGCGATCTGTGTCGCCACGATCTCCTTGTGCAGACGGTGCTCCTGAATCTCCGCGGGATACAGATCGACCAGGCGCTGAGGGAACGCGCTCGTGAGTGCTCGGAACAAAAAAGGATCGTGCGCCAGGTCGGAGTCGATCAGCTGTTCTTTCAACACTGACTTGCTGTAGGACACGAGAATGGAGAGCTCGGGACGGGTCAGCGTCTTGCCCTGGGCGCGCCGCTCCGCTAACTCATCGTCCGTGGGCAAGAACTCCAGAGACCTGTCCAGTTGCCCGGCATCAGCGAATGCCTTGATGACGCGTTGGTACTCGCCACTGCGAGCTTCCGCCTGGTATTCCACCAGACTGATAGCTTGTGCCTGGCGAGCACTATTCTTCAGGACCAGTTCTGCAACATCCTCCGTCATCTGCGCCAGCAGCGTATTGCGCTTCTGTCGTGTCAAATCTCCCCGCGCTACGACTGAGTCCAAAAGAATTTTGATATTTACCTCATGGTCGGAGCAATCCACACCACCGGCATTGTCGATAAAATCTGTATTGCAACGTCCACCTCGCAGGCAGAATTCGACCCTGCCCAGCTGTGTCATGCCGAGGTTGCCGCCTTCGCCAACAACGCGGCAGCGCAGCTGTGCACCATCTATGCGTAGCATGTCATTGGACTTATCGCCGACGTCCGGATGAGATTCTCCGCAGGATTTTACATACGTGCCGATTCCGCCATTCCACAGTAGGTCAACAGGAGCGCGCAACAGATATTTGATAAGTTCCGCTGGCGTCACCTGTGCCACATCTATATCAAAACGCTGCATAATCTGCGGTGACAGCGTGATCAACTTGGCAGAGCGTTCGAAAACGCCCCCACCGGACGAAATCAGCGCTTTATTGTAGTCAGACCAGCTGGAACGCGGCAACGCGAACAACCTCGCGCGCTCGTCAAAGCTGCTGGCTGCATCCGGATCCGGATCGACGAGGATGTGCTGATGATTAAAAGCCGCCAGCAGACGCGTATGCCGGGACTGCAACATCCCATTTCCAAACACATCACCGGCCATATCACCGATACCTACCACAGTAAAATCTGTGTTATGGATATCAATACCCATTTCATGAAAGTGCCGCTGCACACAAAGCCAGGCTGCTCTGGCGGTAATTCCCATTTTCCTGTGGTCGTATCCAGTACTGCCGCCGGAGGCGAAGGCATCACCTAGCCAGAAACTATATTCCTGCGCTATGCGGTTGGCGATATCCGAAAAGGCGGCTGTACCCTTGTCTGCCGCCACTACCAGATAAGGATCCTCATCATCCTTGGCGATCACCTGTGGCGGTGTTATCACCCCGGTGGCACTGCGACTGTCGGTAATATCAAGTAGCGCACGAATAAACAGCTCATAGCAGGCCACTCCCTCCGCCTGCACGTGGGCGCGCGACATTTCCTGTCTCAATTGCCTGGCGACAAATCCACCCTTGGCGCCGACGGGAACGATTACTGCATTCTTTACCTGCTGCGCCTTTACCAACCCCAATACCTCGGTGCGAAAATCCTCCAGCCTGTCTGACCAACGCAGGCCACCTCGCGCGACCTTACCGCCGCGCAGATGAACGCCCTCGACACGGGGAGAATAGACAAATATCTCGTACAGTGGCACGGGTGCGGGTACGCCCGGGATCTGCGATGGCCGGAATTTGAACGAGAAATAGGATTTGGGTTCACCGTCCTGCGCCTGCTGGAAATAATTTGTGCGCAGCGTAGCTTTCAGCACATGCATATACTGACGGATGATACGGTCCTCACCAATATTTGGCACTTTCTCCAATGCGTTCAGGATACGCTGCTCTATCAAAAATTCGTTTTGTTGACGCAGATTTTCACCACCTTCAAACTGCGGCGAAAAACGCGTGCGGAATAACTCGACAATCGTCGCAGTAATATCCAGATGATTGGCCAGCGTGTCTGCGACGTATTCGACACTGTAGGAAAAACGCAGTTGCCGCAGGTAACGTGCAAAGGCGCGCAACACAGCTATGTCGCGCCAACTCAGTCGCGTGCCGAGCAGCAAACGATTGAAACTATCGTTTTCAGCCTCCCCGCTCCAGATGCGCAAGAAGGCGGCCTCGAACTCGTACTTGACCTCTGCAATCACAATGTCATGGGATATTGTGTAAACCAGACTGAACTCCTGTACCCAATAGAACCTGCCGTCCCGGGCTCTAATAGCATAGGGGCGCTCGGTCAAGACGCGCAGTCCCAGGTTCTCCAGAATGGGCAACACATCAGACAGGGGCAAACTTTTTTCGCAGTGGTACAAGCGCAGACGCAAGCTATCCTCGCCCTGGACCTCCTGTCGGTAAAAATCCATAGCCAGATCTGCACCCTGCTGCATCTGGAGAAAGTATTTGATGTCGTTTACGGCAACGCGCGGATCAAAATCGTCCTGATAGCCTGGCGGAAAGCCCATTCCAAGCTCCCGAGAATGAAGCTCGCCCAGCTCCTCACCGAACTCCTCCATCAATTGTAATTTGAGTCGCTCCGGCCACGCCAACAAGGCCTGTATAATCCTTGTCTCAATCTCGCCAACGTCAAACTCTAGGGGCACGCCGGGATCCACCCGAAGCACAAAATGACAGCGCACCAGAATCGATTCACAATAGAAGGCAGAAAATTCCAGGTCTTGTGCATTAAAGGCTGACTTGAGTATTGCCTCGATTTTCAGGCGCTGCTCTGTGTTGTAGCAATCGCGTGGTACGTAAACCAGGCAGTTGACAAATTTTCCGTGAACATCTTTACGGACAAACAGGCGTGTCTGCCGGCGCTCCTGTATGCCATTGACCGCGTTTACCGTGGCGCATAACTGTTCAGTGCTCGACTGGAACAATTCATCGCGCGGGAATCCTTGCAGGACCCGCACCAACTCCCTGCTCTCATGTGCCGACCAGTGTAGGTCCGACAGTTCCAGCACGTCCTCCACCTTGCGGCGCAGAATGGGTATCGTTGCGGGATCCATGCTGTAGACCGAAGACGTATAAAGCCCAAGAAACCTGTGCTGACCGATCAGTAGGCCAATGCTATTGAAATCGCGGATATCGACGTAGTCCGGGTAGGCCACTCGATGAACCCGGGAGCGCTGTTGCGACTTGGAGAAACTTACCTGGTTATCAAGCAGTTGCTGCGGTGACAGCCGCTCGATATCTGCCCGCAGATCCTGTAATCCGCGATTGACGCGATGCCGCAACAAACCCAAGCTGTGCTGTTTCCTGAGGGTAATAGCACCTGACTTTGCGGCTGGCTTTACCTGCAGATACTCGTAACCCAACAGGATCATGTGCTCGCGCCCCAGCCACTCAAGAAAGGCCACCGCTTCCTCGCGCAAGTCCTGCGCCACGCTCGCATTGGAAGAGACCCCGACAGTGGCGTCCTGCAGGCGTGCGCACATGCCGGGAAAATCGCTCACCACCAGCGACACTTCCTGCAGAATCTGGACCAGAGTGTTGTGCAATTCTCCCAGGTCCTCAGGTATGGCCTGGCGACTGATCTCAAAGAACAGGATCGACTCAAGCGGGTTGCAGGCACGATCCAGCTGCGCAGCCGACAAGACTTCGAGTAACACTCCTGCGCTATCTCGCCTGACCGCCAGATTGGAACTGACAATGGTATGAATACCAAGACTCCGCCGGTTCAGCTCTCCTCTGATTGAGGCAGTACAGAAAGGGATGCCCTCGCACAGAATCACCAGGTTCGTATATTGACTGCTCCAACCGTCACGCTGTTTCTGTGGATTGAAGATGCGCACCAGCGGACCAGCTGCAGGTCGGTGGCGAATAAAACGCAGCAGACCACTGAGACATCCGTAGAGGTCTTCGACGCAACGTCCGCGCAGATCTTCAGGTTGGAAACGCCAAAAAAGAGCCAGCGAAAGATTGTGTAGCGACTGTCGGTCTTCACTATCAGCTTCGGAGTCAATACGCACGGCCAGTTCGCCCAGCAATCTCCCCTTCTCCTTATCTACTACCATGCAGCGCATTCCTGGTTGCCGGGGGTGGACAGCCACTACCCATTTTTTCCAGTCTAACCCATCCTAAACACGATACCGTAGCGTCAGGAACTTTTCGGGAATCAGCCAGTCACAGGGATCGGTCCGAGGCGATGCCTATATACCGCCAGACTGGACCGGCCCGTTTCTTTCGCTACAATGCGGCCCTCCCTTGCGGCAATTCCGACATTATTCGGGTCCGGCGCAAATAGCGGCTTTATACAACCAACACCACAGGAGAGATTGTGGCAAACGCAGAGATCCAAGCACTCGAACAGTGGCTGAGCGGGCAGATCATCGGCCAGGCTCATTTGGTACAACGACTCATTATCGCCCTGCTGGCAGATGGACACCTGCTGGTCGAAGGAGCTCCCGGGCTCGCCAAGACGCGGGCCATCAAATCCCTGGCCGATGGACTGGAAGGCAGTTTCCACCGTATCCAGTTTACCCCGGACCTGTTGCCGGGAGATGTCACCGGCACGGAGATCTACCGACCCCAGGAGGCCAGTTTTCACTTCCAGAAGGGCCCTGTTTTTCACAACCTGGTGTTGGCTGACGAGGTTAACCGTGCACCCGCCAAAGTCCAGTCTGCCCTGCTGGAAGCGATGGGAGAGCGCCAGGTGAGCGTCGGCAGCCAGACTTACAAACTGCCCGACCTGTTCCTGGTGATGGCCACCCAGAACCCGATTGAGCAAGAGGGTACCTATCCGCTACCCGAAGCCCAGCTCGACCGCTTCCTGATGCATGTCAACGTGGATTATCCCGATACCGCTGCAGAAACCGAGATCCTCCGGCTGACCCGCCTGGAGGCTAGCCGGGGTATCGACAGACCACCCACTCCCCTGCAGCAAGAGAGCGTCTTCGCGGCACGCCAGGAGATACTCGCGCTACACATGTCCGAGGCGGTGGAGCAATACATGGTACAACTGGTGATCGCTACCCGCTCTCCTGCGCTCTATAGCGAGAAACTGGCGGGCTGGATCGAATACGGCGGCAGCCCCCGCGCCACCATCGCCATCGATCGCTGCGCCCGGGCCCATGCGTGGCTCAAGGGGCGGGATTTTGTGAGCCCGGATGACATTCAGGCAGTCACTGCAGATGCTCTGCGCCACAGGCTCATACTGAGTTTTGAGGCTGAGGCCAATGGCGTTACGACAAACCGGGTGATTGAAGAACTATTGTCGATCGTTCCCGTGGGCTGAGATCGGGCATGAATCTAGCCGATATCAACAGCCCAGCCCACGGTGCCTACGCGAACCTGCAAGAGCTTATCGCTCTGCGTTTTCCTGCAAAGCAGCTGCAGCTGGCGCGCGCGAACAGGGCCTTGAGCGCCCTGTCTGGACCGATCAAATCCAACTTTCGCGGGCGCGGTATTGAATTTGAGGAGGTTCGCAGCTACCAACCCGGTGATGATATTCGCACCATCGACTGGCGTGTAACCGCCAGGACAGGCAGTGCACATACCAAGTTGTTTCGCGAGGAGCGGGAGCGGCCGGTACTGGTTGTGGTTGACCAGCGTAGCAGCATGTTCTTCGGCTCCAGCCACTGCTTCAAATCGGTACTGGCAGCACAGTTGGCAGGCTTGCTGGCCTGGAGTGCCCTGCACGGTGGCGACCGGGTGGGCGGACTCGTATTCAACGAAGCCGGGCACCAGGAAGTACGGCCCCGTCGTAGCCGCAAAACGGTGCTGGCCTTGCTGTCACAGATATACAGCTACAATCGAGCCCTACCCCTGAACTCCACCGGTGAAGATGAGGACTTCGCCACCATGCTGTCCAACCTGCGGCGCATTGCACGCCCGGGCAGCAGCCTGTTCCTGATCAGCGACTTTCGCGGCGCCTCCCAGGAGCGTGCCAGGGAGCACCTGTTCGAGCTGGCGAAACATACGGAACTGACCGCTGTGGCCTGCGCCGATCCGCTGGAATCAGAGCTACCCAGAGCCGGGACCTATGCGGTGACCAACGGTAACGAGCGCAGTGAACTGTACACCGGCGACCGACAATTGCGCCGCGAATACCGTCACCGCCTGCAACAGCAGCGCGACCTCTTGCGCAGCGACCTGCTGCGCCTCGGTGTACCCCTGCTACTGGCATCCACGGATCAGCCACCCTTTGTTCTGCTGAAAACTTACTATGGGGCGACGCGACGGTGAACCCGCAGGATCCCCTGGCCAATTTGCACCCACTGCGGCTACCAGAGCCGATCAGCTGGTGGCCTCCGGCTGCCGGCTGGTGGATCTTGCTGCTTGGCGCAGTACTCCTTGTGGCAACCCTGGCCTACCTGTTGTACCACCGCTACAGAAAGAATGCCTATCGCCGACGCGCCCTGCGTCAGTTGCAGTCTCTGTATACGGATTACCTGGCAAAAGATGATGTCAGTCACTACGTCAGCGACATCAATGCCCTGTTAAAAAGCGTAGCCCTGCTGGCCTATCCCCGCGCGGAGGTAGCGCCGCAGCACGGTGAGGGCTGGCGGGCGTTTCTAAACCGCAGCCTGCCTCCGACTGAGCAATTACAGCCCGCATTCGCCGATGCTGCCTATCAAAAGACCTGTCCTGAGATCGACGTGGCGCGGGTGCATCGAGCGGCACAACACTGGATCAAACGCCACAAGGTGGCGCCATGATTGAATGGATCTGGCCATGGCTGCTGCTGTTGGCGCCACTGCCCTGGCTGGTGCGCTTCGTGATACCTGCAGCAACCAGTCAGCAGCCTGCACTGCGCGCGCCCTTTTATCATGAATGGCAGCAATTGAGCGGTGCACAGCGCAGCCGGGCAGCATATGGTGGCGTCGTGCCCACCGTGTCACTGTGGTTACTGTGGCTACTGTTACTGGTGGCAGCGGCGCGACCCACATGGATTGGCGAGCCAGTAGAACTTCCCAACAGCGGACGTGACCTGATGATGGCGGTCGATATTTCCGGATCCATGCGGATTGAGGACATGCAGGTCGGGGACTCCTTGGTACCGCGCGTTGATGCGGTCAGGCAGGTGGGTGCGGACTTTATCAGCCAACGCACTGGCGACCGACTGGGCCTGATTCTCTTTGGTAGCAACGCCTACATACAATCGCCACTGAGTTTCGATACGGCTACTGTCAAACGCTTCCTGTCAGAAGCACAGATCGGCTTTGCCGGCGAAGAAACCGCCATCGGGGACGCCATCGGGCTGGCGGTCAAACGCCTCAAGGAGCGACCCGCCGACAGCCGTGTGCTCATCTTGCTTACCGACGGACAGGACACAGCCAGTTCGGTAAAACCTCTGGACGCCGCGCAACTGGCGTCGCAATTGGGCATTCGTATTTACACCATCGGTATCGGCGCAGACTCTCTCACCCTGCCCGGCCTGTTCGGCTCCCGTTTCGGCAGTCGCCAGGTCAACCCGTCGGCGGAGCTCGACGAAGCCGGACTACAGGAAATCGCCAGGATTACGGGAGGCGAATACTTCCGTGCGCGCAATCCTCAGGAGCTGGTCAATATCTACCACTTGTTGGATCAGTTGGAACCAGTGGAGCAGGAAACCACCAGGTACCGGCCCAGACAGGCGCTGGGCTACCTGCCTCTGCTGGCAGCTTTACTGATAAGCTTTCTGCTGGCATTGCGGCACTGTTGGCACAGCATCAGTTGGCGTGGCACAGACACTGCGCCCCGTCGGCAGGAAGAGCACTGATGGAACTGCACTTGATGCGTCCCCAGTGGCTGTGGACCTTGCTGCCCGCTTTTGTACTATTGTTGTTGCTGTGGCGGCAGCGCAGCCGCAAAGGTAGTTGGCAGTCGGTCATCGTACCGGACCTGCTGCGTTATCTTGTCAGTGACAGCGGTGCCTCCAGAAGCAGTAACCTGCTGCCCCTGGTGTTTCTCGGATGGCTGCTTGCCGCACTGGCTGCCAGCGGTCCCAGTTGGCAAAAGCTTCCCCAGCCCGTGCATCAGAAACAGGACGCAGTGGTCGTACTGCTGGACCTCAGTTACTCGATGAAGTCTGCAGACCTGGCCCCTTCGAGGCTGGAGCGCGCCCGCCAGAAACTGCTGGACCTGTTACAGCAGCGACGCGAGGGGCAAACCGCGCTGATCGCCTATGCCGGAGACGCCCATATCGTTACGCCGCTCACCGACGACACCTCCACCATCGCCAACCTGTTACCGGCCCTGCATCCGGATATGATGCCCCTGCCCGGCAGTGAACCGGTTAGCGCAGTGACGCAGGCACTGGAATTGCTGCGCTCTACAGGTATTCGCCGGGGTAAACTCCTGCTGGTGACAGACGGTGTGTCCGCGAAGGATCGCAGTAACATCGAAAAAGTGTTG
>Ga0209254_10007058_pt1 | contig 10360 bp, 10 predicted proteins | sample FrelakmetDIP11DI_FD_187148 | JGI IMG/M metagenome (GOLD analysis project Ga0209254, IMG submission 187148) | Freshwater lake sediment microbial communities from the University of Notre Dame, USA, for methane emissions studies - DIP11 DI (SPAdes)... | ecosystem: Environmental > Aquatic >... | reverse complement strand
GAGTCCCTCCCCAAGGGGCAGGGAGCCCGGCCGTCGTGGGTCGGCCGTTTGGGTCGCCGGAGGCACCGAGTCCCCGAGGGGCACCCGGTGTCCTGGGCTCGGCGCGCTCGGATCGGTACCCTGGCCAGCGGTTGGCCCCGGCTTGGGGGCTAGGGCGGACTCCGGCGGCCGGACCCCGTCCCCCGTCACCCGGCCCTGGGACGCCGGCTCCTCCGCGGACTCCAGGGTCAACCCTCGAGAGTGGATGCGCGGGTCGGGGCTCGCCACGGGCCGGTTTTGGACCGCGGGCGCCGGCCCTGCCGGTGGGGAATGCCCCGGGGGCTCCCGCCCCTGGACCCCTTGAGCCTCGGACGCGGGCGGCTCCCCTGCGCCACTCGATCCAGGAACCGCCCTGGGACCCGGCCCCGCACCGGGCGCTGACAGGGCTATCTCCCCCACGAGGGCCGGCCTCGGGGGCACCTCAGAGGGGGCTCCAGCCGAGGGGTCACCGGGTCGCGTCCCGACCGCGGCTGACGGAGGGACCGCCGGCTCCAAGGGCGACGCCGGGGAAGGGACAGGCGAGGGCCCGGCGCGATCGGTGGTCACCGCCGAAGGGGACCCGTCCCGCATCGAATTAAATATCACCGGTGGGGCTCCGGTCGCCCGGACTGGCTCGGTCCGGTCCGCAGGCGGACTGGACCCTGTCCCCTGCGGCCCCCGGGTCGCCCCCAGGGTCTGCGGCTCCCCGGCCGGCTGGAATCCCGGTATCGGGGCCACGGAGCCCGGCGCCTCGACGGAGACGGCATGAGGCATCGGCAGTGGCGTCTCAGGGCCGTCGGGGCCTGGAGCTCCGATGCGTCTCCGCCCGCGAGACCCCTCAACTGGAAGGGCCTCGGACCCATCCTCGCCCAGCGGCCCGGACAGGGACCACGCCGATGGCTGGTCACCGCCCCCCCTGGTCCCTATTCCCATCTCCTCCCCGATCTCCTCGCCGATCTCCTCGCCGATCTCGCCCTGGATCCCCCCTTCGGCCCGACCCCCATCGCCCCCGCGTCCGCTGTTGGGCCCTTGGGACCTTGGAGCACGCGGCGTAAGCTCCTCACCCCTGACTTGCTCGCGCATCAGCCGCCCGAAGTCCCCGGAGGACGGATCCCCGGCGGGACCGGGTCCCGGTTCGGGGCTCGCTGTGAGATCGAGGGTAGGGGAGCTCAGAATCGCCATGGCATTCATGGGCGCTTAGCCCTCCTCCGCGACCAGGACCCCAGGACCAAAGGGCCGTCGATCGTCCAAGACGCGTTGTTCGCGGCGCTCACGCACGCGGCGCTCGGCCGCGCGCAAGCGATCCATCACCTTCTCGAGGACGGCCACCTGCCGCTGCGCATCCCGCCAACGATCGTGTGACTGCTCGACGGCGAGGCGCTGTTGGTCGATGCGCTCCCGTTGCTCGGCGATCGCGGCACTGAGCCGGGAGCGGAAGCGCCAATAGTCCTGAAAGCCGACCGCGGGACTCTGCCCCTGGAGGCCGTCCCCGCGGGCAAACTCGTCGCGGTAGCTGAGAAGCTCAGTGAGGCGGCCGTCCGCCGCGTCCAGGAGCTGTCGCCGGTGGGCCAGGGCACGGGTGGCGTCCTGGCCGCGCTCCTCGGCCACCTGGAGCAGGAGCTCGATGCGTTGTTCCCGACTCAAGGGGGGCCTCCTTCAGGTCTTCTGGCTGCTCTTGAACGGTTCCTAGGCGGCCATGCCGCCCTGTTCCGCGCCCGGCCTGGCATCGGCGTCCTCGGCCCTCCCTGGCTGGCCCAGGAGCTCGATCAGCTGGGCGACACTGTCCGTGAGGCTTACCCGCTCCCGCATGTCCTGGCGCAGCAGGTCCATGTTGGATCCGTGGCGCTCGACGGCCTCGTCCACCTGGGGATTGTGACCCTTACGATAGGCCCCGAGCGTGATCAGGTCCTGATTCCGGTTGTAGAGGGAGACCAGGCGCTTGAGGGCCCGCGCCGCCTCCTGGTGGGTCGGACCGGTGATGTCGTGCATGAGACGGCTCACCGACGCTTCGATATCGATGGCCGGATAATGCCCCTGGTCGGCCAGGGTCCGGGACAGGACCACATGTCCGTCCAGGATGGCCCGAGCGGCATCGGCCACCGGGTCCAGCTGGTCGTCTCCCTCCACCAGCACCGTGTAGAAAGCGGTGATGGACCCGGCGCCCTCCCCCGTCCCGGCCCGTTCCACCAGGTGCGGCAGCTTGGCGAAGACCGAGGGCGGATACCCCTTGGTCGCCGGCGGCTCGCCGATGGCCAGGGCGATCTCCCGTTGGGCTTGGGCAAAGCGGGTCAGGGAGTCCATCAGCAGGAGCACCCGTTTCCCCTGGTCCCGGAAATACTCGGCGATGCTGGTGGCCAGCATGGCCCCGTGCAGCCGCATCAGGGGCGGGCGATCGGCAGGGACGGCAACCACCACGGCCCGCCGGCGCCCGTCCTCACCCAGGATGTTCTGAACGAACTCACGCACCTCCCGGCCACGCTCCCCGATCAGCCCCACCACCGTCACGTCCGCATCGGTGTAGCGGGTCATCATGCCCAGCAGCACGCTCTTGCCCACGCCGCTGCCGGCGAACAGGCCCATGCGTTGACCCCGGCCCACCGTGAGCAGGGCGTTGATGGCCCGCACCCCCACGTCCAGTGGCTCGGTGATGGGTGCCCTGGCCATGGGGTTCAGTGGCCGACCCTGGAGTGGCACATGGCCCTCGGCGGGCACCGGACCCTTGCCGTCCCAGGGTCGCCCGGCGCCGTCCAGGACGCGCCCGAGGAGCGCGGGGCCCACCGGGACCTCCCCCCCCTGCCGGACCGGCGTGACCCGGGCGTTGACCGTGAGCCCCCGGTCCTCCCCCGCCAGCATCAGGTAGAGCCGGTCGTTGGCGAACCCCACCACCTCCGCATCCACCTCGGCACCGTCGAGGGACTCGATCACACAGCGCCCGCCCACCGCCGCCTGGCAGCCGACCGCCTCGAGGGCCAGCCCAACCGCCCGGGTAAGACGGCCCTGGACGATGGGTGGAGGCAGGGTCTGGGCCGCCCGGCGGTAGCGACGTAGCGCCCGCGCCCAGTGGGCACCGGGGTCCAGCGGGACCGACATCGACCCGCTCATGGATCCAGCGCCAGGGTCCCTACATCCGGGACCTCGGGACCTCCGGCGGGCGGTGCGGCGTCGAGGTCCGGCTCGGGATCCCACTCTGGATCGGCCGGTGGATCGGCCGGCCGATCCCCCCCGAAGACATGGCGAATGGCCGCCGCCAACCGCCGCTCGATGGTCGCGTCCACCTCGGAGGTGCTGGTCACCACCACGCACCCCCCCCGGGCGATCGCCGGACTCTCCATCAGACGCCAGCCGGGGCCGTCCGCCACGGCCTGCTCGGGGTAGAGCTCGCGCAGCAGCGCGGCATCCTCCGGATGAACCTTGATCACGATCTCCCGGGCGGAGAGGGGGAGCACGGCGAGGGCCTCGCGCACCGCCGCGACTATGACCCCCGGCTCGGTCCGAACCTCGCGCCGGACCAACTGGCGCACCAGGGTGATGGTCAGCGCGACCAGCTCCTCCTCGACGCGTGCGTCCAGCTGCTCCAGGGGGCGGGCCAAGGCCCCGATCAGCGAGCTCAGCACCTCGAGCTGGCCACGCACCTCCTCGGCGCCCTGCCGCAGACCCTCGTTGCGGCCCGCCGCCAAACCCTCGAGGTGGGCGGACTGGCGCAGCACCTCGAGCTCCTGGGCCGTCGGCGGCCGCAGCTCGTTCCGGTGCCCCCCAGCCTCGGGGGCCTCCGCGAAACCCGGCTCCTCCCAGCCCTGCCAGGGCTCGAACTCCAGCTCCGCCTCGGCCTCAGACGTATTCATCTCTCGCCCCCAGGGTGATGTCGCCCTTCTCCGCCAGGCGCCGCGCGATCCGGACTATGTCCTTCTGGGCCAGCTCCACCTCGGCGAGGCGGACCGGGCCCGTGCCCTCGATGTCGTCGCGGACCAGCTGAGCGGCACGCTTGGACATGTTCTTGAAGATCTTCTCCTTGAGCCGCTCGTCCGCCGCCTTGAGCGACTTGACCAACAGGTCGCTCGGGACCTCCTTCAAGAGTGACTGGATGTCGCGGTCGGCGACCTCGATCAGGTCCTCGAAGGCGAACAGCGCCTCATCGAGCGAGACACCCAGATCCGGGTCCTCCTGCCGAATGCTGTCGAGTATGTCGGCACCCAGGGAGCGGTCCAGCTGATTGAGCAGGTCTACCGCGGCCTTGATGCCGCCGACGCGGGAGCTGTGGATGCCGGGCGCGTCCGAGACCTTTTGATCGATGATGGCGTCCAGCTCCTTGAGGGCGGCAGGCGGCAGGCTCTCCAGGGAGGCGATGCGGGTCAGCAGACCGGGCCGCTGGGCCTCCGGCAGCAGGGCCAGCACCTCGGCCCCATGATCCGGTTTGAGGTTGGCCAGAACGATCGCCGCGATCTGGGGATGCTCATTGCGCAACAGGTCGGCCACGGCCCCGGCGCCCATATGGCGGACGGCGTCCATCCCGGCCAGGCGACCGGCCATGATCTGGCCCACGAACTCCTTGGCCCGGTCCTTGCCAACCGCGCTGCCGAGGGAGGCGAGCAGATACTCCTCGGAGCCGATCCCCAACGGCATGCGGTCGCCCGCCTGAGCGAGGAACTCCTGAAGGGTTTGAGAGACGTCCTTGCGCGAGACCGTCTTCATGCGCGAGATCGCCATCCCGAGCTTCTGGACCTCCTTGGGATCCAGGTACTTGAGCACGTCGGACGCCAGGCGCTCCCCTACCGTCAACAGCAGGATCGCCGAGCGCTCGGTGCCCCCCAGCAGGACCGTCACGTCACTCGTCATGGGCCAGCCACTCCTTCACAAGCACCGCCGCCAGTCTGGGATCCTCGGCGATCAGGGACTGGGCACGGGCCACCTGACCCTCGTAGTCCCGGGGCGCATCGAGCCGCCCCGCGGCGGCCTGCGCCTGGTGTGACACCGCCAGCTGGTCGGGGGCCAGATCAAGGGGCGCCGCCAGGGCCGCCCCGGCCGCGGCACCCGCGACGGCGCCGGCCAGGGCCGGGGGACCGTCCGCGGGCTCCGAGCGGCCCGCGTTCGAGGCCACCCGCATCAGCGGACGCAGCACCGCCAGGGCGATCAGCAGGAGGACCAGGAGCCCGGCGCCCTGCTTCGCCAGGTCCCAGTACCAGGCCTGCCCCCAAGGGGGCGAGTCCGCGACCGTGGATCCGTCCGCACCGTTCCAGAAGGAGGCGCTGACCACATGGACGCTGTCGCCGCGCTCCTCGTCGAAACCGACCGCCTTCTTGACGAGCAGGGTGAGGTCATCGATCTGCCCCTGGCTCAGGGGTTTGGGCTGGGGCGTGCCGCCCTCCTCGGGGGGGGCCGCGTCGTCGATCACCACGGCCACCGACAGGCGGCGCAGCACCCCGGTGGGGGAGCGCACGTGCCGAATGGTGCGATCGATCTCGAAGTTCCGCGTCGCGTTGCGCGACGAGCTCTCGCTCCCCTCCGCGCCCCCGCCGGCCTCCAGGCCCCCGCCCGGAGGGGGCTGATTGGACAGGGCCCCCGGGATGCCACCCACCAGGCCAGAGCCCTGGGAGCGCTGCTCCGAGACCTGCTCACTGCGCAGTGCCTGGCGCTCGGGGCCGAAGCTCTCCTCGGTGGACTCCACCACCGTAAAATCCAGGTCCGCGGTCACCTGGGCCCGCACCCGGCCGGGGCCAACGATCGGGGTCAGGATCTCTTCCACGCGCCGGGCATAGGCCCCCTCGGCGCGGCGCACGAAGGCCAGCTGGGCCATGGAGCCCTCCAGACCGGCGGACTCCCCCTCCGGGGACAGCAAGCGTCCACTCTGGTCGATGACGGTGACCCGCCCCCGCTCCAGGTTGGGGACGCTGGAGCTCACCAGGTGCATGACCGCCTGAACCTGAACCGGCTCCAGGGTACGACCCGGGTGGAGGTTGACCAGCACCGAGGCGGAGGGCTTCTCCCGCTCCCGCAGGAAGGGCGAGCGCTTGGGCAGGGCCAGGTGCACCCGCACCCCCTGGACGTCGGCCAGGCTCGCGATGGTGCGTCCCAGCTCCCCCTCCAGCACCCGCTGATAGCGCGCGGACTCCATCAGCTCGCTCTCGCCGAAGGTGCCCTGGCGGTCCAGCAGCTCGAATCCTACCCCGCCCCCTTTGGGCAGCCCACTGGAGGCCAGGGCGATACGGGTGGCGTGCATGGCGTCGCCAGGCACCAGGATGTTGCCGCTGCGCTCGTCGATGCGGTGGGGGACCCCCCGCTCCTGGAGGGCTGCGGCAATCTCGCCCGCGTCCTGGGGGGAGAGGTTGGTGTAGAGTGGCCGGTAGATGGGCTCCTGCGACCACAGCACCACCGCCAGCCCCACGGCCACCGCCAGGGCGAGCCCGGCCATGAGTCCGAGCTGCCTGGTCACGGGCAGGGCGGACAGGGTACGCACCCGCTCGAGTATTCGGTCAGGTTTGATCAGATCCATCGCCGCTTCCGCCCCTTGTCCGCCCTTTAGGACCGGTTCAAAAACAACGTGAACGCTCTTGGCATGTTCCACCTTCGTTTCTGGGGATACGGCAGGACGCCCTGGCCACGTTGTTTTTGAACCTTCACTTATCCGCCCCTAAGGTCCGACCCCGCCCAAGCCGCCGCGGCGTCCTCAGACCTGCATGCTCATGATTTCCTGATAGGCGGCCACCAGCTTGTTGCGTACCTGGGTGGCGGCCTGAAAGGCCAGGCTCGACTTCTGCATCGCAATGCTCAAGTCGGTGAGCGACACCGCGGGGTCGCCCAGCTCATAGGCCCGCCCGAGGCCGGCCGCCGTCTGTTGGACCGCGTTGACCCGCTCCAGCGACGTCCGCAGGAGCTCTGAGAACTCGACCCCAGGCCTCGGCCCCGGGGCCTCGAGCCCCCCCTCCACCCGGTTGGAGAGCTCGCGCAACCGGTGCAGGAGCTCGCTCGCGCTGATGCTGTTCTCGACCATGGCCACGGGTCCCCTTAGCCGACATCACTCAGGATCACCGGCATCTCGACCCCCAGCCGGCGCAGGCGGGCGATGCGATAGCGCAGGGTCCGGGGGCTGATCCCCAGACGCCGGGCGGCGGTCTCGCGGTTTCCGCCAGTGGCGCGCAGGGCGTCGAGGATGAGGTCGCGCTCGCGCACCCGCAGATCCTCCCCGAGCCCCGCAGGCTCGGCCGGGGCCTGGGCGGGTGCGGCGACGTGTCCGGCGTTCAGGGTCGGGGTTGGGCGCACCGCCGGCTCGATGCAGATCTCGTCCACGTCGATCCAGCCACCGCCCTGCAGGACCAGGGCGCGCTGGATCACGTTGTCCAGCTCCCGCACATTGCCGGGCCAGGAATGGGCCAGCAGGCGCTCCTCCGCCGCCCGGGTCAGGCGTGGGACCTGGCGACCGGCGGGGGTGTGGAACCGGAGCCGGGCGGCGGCCAGGGGCAGGATGTCCCCGACCCGCTCGCAGAGTGGGGGGATGGTCAGGGGAAAGACGTTCAACCGGTAGTAGAGGTCGACCCGAAAGGCCCCGGTTGCCACCACCGCGGCGAGGTCCCGGTTGGTGGTCGCCAGGATTCGGACATCCAACGGGATCGTGGTTCGCCCACCCAGACGTTCGATCTCCCGCTCCTGGAGCACCCGCAGCAGCTTAGCCTGCAGCTCCAGGTCCATCTCGGTGATCTCGTCCAGCAGCAGGGTCCCGCCCTGGGCCTGCTCGAACTTGCCCCGGTGACTCTGATAGGCCCCAGTGAAGGCGCCCCGCTCGTAGCCGAACAGGGTGGCCTCCAGCATGCTGTCCGGGATGGCGGCGCAGTTGACCGCCACGAAGGGGCCCTGCACCCGGGCCGAACGGGCATGGATGAAGCGGGCGAACATCTCCTTCCCGGTCCCGCTCTCCCCCGAGAGCATCACCGAGGCGTCGGTGCGGGCCACCCGCCCGGCGAGCTCCAGGACGCGGCGGGTCGCGGGGTCCGCGTGGACCAGCCCCTCACCCGCGCCCGGGTGGCGGAAGCTGAATCCCTCGCGGGCGGCTCCCGTCGGCTCGATCACGACAACCGCGGGCTCTTTCATGGGCTCTACTCCTAGGGCGGTTGGATCCACGCCGGGCCGATCGGCCGCCGCGTGGACCCGGGCCTCTTTGACTACCGCCCGAAGTACAGCAAAGCTCGCGCCAGAATCGTATACGTGTTTTATTTCAGATGGTTAACTGGATCCCAGCGGCCCGGCGTCAGAAATCCGCCGCGGTGTCCCGGCGGTTGATCCCGTACTTGCGCATCTTCTCCGCCAGGGTGGTGCGGCGCATGCCGAGCAGGCTCGCGGCCTGGGCCACCACCCCGCCGGCCTCGTCCAGGGCCTGGTTGATGAAGTCGATCTCCTGCCGGCTCAGGTAGTCCCGCAGGTCCACGCCGCCCGGGGGCAGGTGATGGGTCTCCGCGGGGAGTGCCGGACCGCCGGGGTGGGGCCGGGCCTCCTCCCGCGGTCCCTCGGGCTCCGGCTCCTGCCAGCCCGGGGGCAGCAGCTTACGGGGCAGGCGGGTGGCCGGGACCAGCTCGCCGGGGTGCAGGATGGCCAGCCGCTCCAGGACATTGGCCAGCTCGCGCACGTTCCCCGGCCAGGGGTAGCGCGCCAGGGCGTCCACGGCGGAGGCGGTCAGTCGCAGGGTCCCGCGACCGGAGGCCTCCATGCGTGTGAGGAGCTCGTTGATCAGGAGCGGCAGGTCCTCGATCCGCGCCCGCAGGGGGGGCGTGTCGATGGGAAAGACGTTGAGGCGGTAGTAGAGATCCTCCCGGAAGAATCCGTCCGCGATCAGCCGCTCCATGTCCCGGTGGGTCGCGGCGATCACCCGAACGTTGCTGCGCTGGGTCCGGGTCCCGCCCACCCGCTCGTAGGTCTGCTCCTGCAGGACACGCAGCAGCTTCACCTGCATGGGCAGGGGCATGTCCCCGATCTCGTCGAGGAACAGGGTCCCCCCCTCGGCCAACTCGAAGCGGCCGGCACGGGCCGTGATGGCCCCCGTGAAGGCCCCCTTCTCATGCCCGAAGAGCTCGCTCTCCAGGAGCTCCGCCGGGATGGCCCCGCAGTTGACCGCCACGAAGGGGGCACCCCGGCGCTTGGAGAGATAATGGATATTGCGGGCGACGATCTCCTTGCCGGTGCCGGTCTCCCCCAGCACCAGCACGGTGGCGTCCGTGGGGGCCACCTTCTCGATCAGGTAACGGACCTGCTGCATGACTGGGCTGGCGCCCACCAGGACCCGGGCCAGGAGGGGTCTATCCCCGCCGCGGCGGGGGACCTCCACACGGGGAGCGCGGGCCGCCGGCCGCCGGCGCCCCTCCTCCAGGGCCTGGATGAGCTGCCCGTGACGCAGGGGATAGTCGAGCAGGCTGATCGGGCGTCCGCCCTCACGCCAGCCACCGAAGAGGGCCTCCCCCTCTCCACGGAGGTCGAGGACGCACAGGGTCAGGGACGGGTTCCAGGCCTGCACCTCGTCCAGGATCCCGAGGAGCCGCTCGCCGCCTGCCTCGCAACCGACGAGGACCGCCGCCAGTCCCTCGATCTCGGCGGTGGAGTCCCGCCAGCCTTCGAGGGGCAGGCACAGTCCCCGGTACCCGAGAAACTCGACAATGGCGGCCACCGAGCGCGCCCGGTTCGGGTCCGAATCGAGGACCAGGACGCCGTCGCCGGCGCAAACCGTCCCCTCCGGTCCTGACCGGGCGGTGGGGGAATCGCTCTCCCGGGCACCGTCACGGGCGTGATCGTCGAACAACAGGGACATGTTAGGCTCCAGTCTCCGGCCGATTTCACACCGAGGCGGCGGGGCGAGGTGTGATGCCGGCGGCAGATCCCGGCGGAATCGAGACAGGGGCACCCGGTGCAGGGAGGGCCGTCACGCTTTGGGCCCCCGGATCCCCTCGCGACACGACGGGCACTTGACCGAGAAGACTTCTATGGGCTCGGACCGCGCGTCAGTTGGCGGCCGCTCGCTCGTAGGCGCGGTTGGCCGCGGCCTTGCGGTGGAGCTCGAGGATGCCTCCGGAGGCCTCCGCCTTGCCGGCCTGGCAGAGGGCGAGCAGGCGGGCATCGGACTCCAGGATCTCCTCGATCCCCCGTCGCACCCAAGCCGACTCATGGGGCGCCGCGCGAGCGGCGAAGAAGTGCGCAAGGCGGGCCTGGCGCTCCCGCTCCAGGAGCACCGCGCTGTCCCAGTCGCCGGACCGGGCGGCATCGAGCATGGCGCGGGTATCCGCCAGGATGCCGTCCCACTCGCCGGGCCGGGTCTTATCCACCAGGGAGAGTTGGGTCACGTCGGCCACCTCCGCTGGCTACTGGCGGG
>Ga0209254_10007057_pt1 | contig 10360 bp, 7 predicted proteins | sample FrelakmetDIP11DI_FD_187148 | JGI IMG/M metagenome (GOLD analysis project Ga0209254, IMG submission 187148) | Freshwater lake sediment microbial communities from the University of Notre Dame, USA, for methane emissions studies - DIP11 DI (SPAdes)... | ecosystem: Environmental > Aquatic >... | reverse complement strand
CCCCGCCGAGCTCGCGGCTCCAGCGTTCGGCGTGGTAGACCGGCGAGGGACGCCCGACATAGTCACGCAGATCGGCATTGAGCTCGGCGAGGAAGGTGGTGTCACCCCGGTAGCGTTCGTAGGCCTGGCGCAGTTCCTCCAGGGGGTGCATGAGGGTCTCGGGTACGAACATCCCGCCGTAGGGGCCGAAGTGCCCGCCGGCGTCCGGCCCGTCAAATCGGTCATCTGGATCTGTCGCCATCTCGTACCCCCTGCATGAAGGCGTCTATCGTTGCGTAGTCCTTAATGCCCTTGGCCGATTCGACCCCGCCGCTCACGTCCACCGCATAGGGGCGGACCCGGCCGATGGCCTCGGCCACGTTGTCCGCCGTGAGCCCGCCGGCCAGCACGATGCGCGGCCCCAACTCCGGTGGAATCAGCCCCCAATCGAAGCACTCGCCGGTGCCGCCGGGAACCCCTGGGCGGTAGGCGTCAAGCAAGAGGGCCCGGCCACGCCCGTAACGGTCAGCCTCCCGCATCAGATCGATCCCTGGGCGAACCCGCAGGGCCTTGATCCAGGGCTGCCCAAAGGCGTCGCAGGCGTCTGGGGCCTCGTCCCCATGGAACTGCAGGAGGTCTAGGCGGACCTCGTCCATCACCTTGGAGACGAAGGCAGGGGGGGCATCCACAAACAGCCCGACGCTGGTGACGAAGGGCGGCAGAGCCGAGACCACGGCCCTGGCCTGGGCGATGTCAACCGCCCGCGGACTTTGGGCATAGAAGACAAGCCCGATGGCATCGACCCCCGCCGCGGCCGCCGCCTGCGCATCCGATGGCCGCGTCAAGCCGCAGATCTTAACCCGGGTCCGCATGATTCGTGAAAATCCTGTTACCAGCAAGAGATGCCACAGCCGCCAACTCAATGATGCGCCATGCCCTGTCGCTGCCCGTCTTTGCACCCCCGGACGAGTGCGGCGCCTCGGGCAAGTGCCTTAATCCGTCAAGACTGGCGGCTGGATGTTGGAAGCTGGAGACTGATAGCCGCTTAGAGGGTTACAGCCCCCAGGTACCCGAGGGTGGGGGAGATGGGGGCGGCCTGGGGCAGGTCAAAGTGCGGCGGGTAGTCCACCCGCACGAAATAGAGTCCCTCTGGCGGGGCCGTGACACCGCCGCTGGTCCGATCCCTGGCCGCTAGGACTTCCGCCGCCCAGGACACCGGCCGGTCCCCCCGCCCGATGGCCATGAGGACACCCGCGATGTTGCGCACCATGTGGTGCAGGAAGCCGTTGGCCCCGACGCGGATCTCGCACAGGCTTCCTTCACCATCCACCTCCAGATAGTGGATGCAGCGCACGGCATGCCTGGCCTGGCAGGCGATGGCCCGAAAACTGGTGAAGTCGTGTTCGCCGACCAGGGCTCGGGCTGCCTCGCGCATCCGGTCCCTATCGAGGGCATGGTGGAACCAGGCGACGCGGTCGCGCAGGAGGGCGGAACCCGTGTCCCGGGTCAGAATGAGGTAGCGGTAGTGGCGCGCCGTGGCGCTGAACCGGGCATGAAACCCCCTGTCCACGGGCTGAGCCCAGCGCACGCGAACGTCGCTCGACAGATTGACGTTGGTCCCAAGGACCCAGGACCGCTCTCGGCGCCGGGCCCGGGTATCGAAGTGGATCACCTGCTCCAGGGCGTGCACCCCCGCGTCGGTACGTCCGGCGCAGTGAACCGTAACCGGGTGATCGGCAACCCTGGCAATGGCCTCCTCCAAACAGGCCTGGACCGTGCGCACCTCGCCCTGGACCTGCCAGCCGCGGAAGTCGCTGCCGTCGTACTCGACACCCATGGCGAGGCGCGTGCCCCAGTCGGCTTGCATCGTGGTTGAATGGCAGGGGATGTTGGAAAGAATCTCTGACCCCACTCCGGTACGAACCGGATGCCCTGACGGACCTGTGCCGGCCGGTTACGGCTCCACCGCGCACCCGCACGACCACCGACGGGCTGGCGCCCGCCGGGGCTGGGGCAAGGCTGCAGCGCCCGGCTTGCCGGCCGGGCATCGGCGGCCTCCCAGAGTCAGACGCATCAATTAGGCTTCATCCTTGCCAGGAGCTCGCGGGCCTCTGCCTGCTGCTCCGGATTGCCCTCCTCGGCCACCTCAAGAAGAAGTGCTTCCGCCGCCTGACGGTCATCCATCTCGACGTAGGCACGGCCGAGGTCGAGCTTGGTCGCGGCCTCGTCCCACACCGCTCCGTCCATGTGCCATTCGGAAGAGAACAACTCGCTCGATGCCGTATCGTGCTCGCTGGACTCCAGTTTCAAATGATCGGTCTCCAGACCGCCGCCAGCGCCCCGCATCGGGCCTCCCGAGGAACGGACCGGCTCGGCCCATGCCTGGGCCAGATCCTCGGTACCTGGTGGCGTACCCTCGTCCGCCTCCACCGAGGGCATTGTATCGAGGCCGATAATCGGCTCGACGTCGAGCCATTGATCCGAATCCACCAGGGGGGCCCTCTTGGCCGAATCAGGCGTGGCGCTGTGGGGTATGGCCGGCGTTGGGGCCACAACGCCCAACTCCGCCAAGTCGAACTCCGTAGCGGGGGTGAGATCCGACATATCCAGTTCCAAATCCGGACCGGCATCCCCTTTGCGCGCCCATCCCGGCCCCGAGCTGGGTTGCTTTCCGGTGGCTTGCGGCTCCGCAGTGGTCACCACAGTCCCCAGGTTCAGAGTTTCCAACCCAAAGCTCCCTTCCGGGTGGCGACTGAAGTCCATCACCAGGCTGTCCGCCCCGTCCGGCGAAAAGCTGTCAACGTCGCCGACCGGCGGCGCAAAGTAACCCTGCTCGCCGCTGGTGCGGCGAGCACCGTCCAGCCCGCGCGTTGCGCCGCCGTCACCCGGCGAGGAACCGCGCGACGCCACCCCGCCAAGACCAAACGCCGAGACCGGCGCAGCACCCGCGGCCGCCGTGACCGCAGCACCGGCTACCTCCGGCGGACGCTCGGCGGGGAGCTTTGCCTGGCCCACCAGCCGGCTCCATTGTTCGGGATCCTCCTCGTCGATGCCGGCCTGTTGCATTTCAGCAACCAGCGCCGCGAGACCCTCATCGTTCCTCGCGCCGACGTAGACATCCGCAAGCCGGTACCGCAGATCGGCGCGCCGCGGAAACCGGCCGATCGCCTGCTTGAGCAAATCCTCCGCGTCCCGGTACCGCCCGTAGGCAATGTAGATGTCGGCCTCCGAGATCACATCGGAAACATCACCTTCCTCTTCGATCGACGCAAGACCCAGACGTCCAGCCGCGGCAGCCTCCGGCGGGGACGGCTCGTCAAGCTCCAGGCCGCGGAAGGCCCGGGCGGTGTCCGTGCCAAACCCACCCGCCGAAGCCAGATCGTAATCCGGGGTCATCGGGGTCGCCAGGGCAAACTCCGCCAGGCCTTCCTCTCGGCGCCGCCGACGCATCGACAACCAGCCCAAAACCCCCAGCAACGGGACGGCAACGAGGCCTGACCAAAGGATGGGTGCGGGGACCTCCCTTAGCGCACTGCCGACCAGCGGCACGCTGTCGAGCCAGGATGGCCCAGATTCGCCGGGCCAAGATTCTGCAGGCGCGGTCGAGGTGGGCCCAGCCGGCGTGACGGCAACGTCCGAGGCCACCCGACCCTCTGGAAGGGTCGCGTCTGCGCCCCCCGTGGTCACGCCCGGCGCGACCTGGGGCCCAGCCGGCTCGGCACCTGAGGCCGGTGGTGGTTCGACGCTGGCCGCCGGCTGGGGCTCAACCGCCGCGGCAATCTCCCCTGCCGGCACAATCGGCGGGACCTGGCCCATACCGTCGGCCGCCCCTGTTGGGGTAACGCCAGCGTCTGCTGAGCCTTGCGTCTCTGCCGGTACGATCCCGCCGGGCGCCGAATCCGCCGCAACCGGGGCGCTCGCCCGGCCGCTCTGCAGCCGAGCAAGCTCGGCGTCCCGCAGCGTCAACAGTTGCTGGATGTCGGCCAGACTCGACTCGAGCTGGTGCACCCGCTCGCGCAACTCATCGGTCTCCTGGCGCGTGCTCTCGCCCGTCTCGCGCACCAGCAGGAGCTCCTGCTCGATGTCCGGTGCCGCCGGACCGCCAGAGGGCGCCGTCGCCTGGCCTTCAGTCGGTCCGGTGTGAGGCTCAGCGGACTTGGCCGTTCCAGCGATCTTCAACCGCGACTCGGCCTCCGGCGCCGCCGCCAGCACATCGGTCAATGGCTTGGCCGTGACACGCTTGCCACTCAGCGCCGTGCGAAACTCGCGCTCCGCGGTCGGCGCATCCATGGCGAAGATCTCCGCCGAGGTCGGGATCTGCAACACCTCGCCTTGCCGCAGCTTGTTGATGTTGCCGCGGACGAATGCCTGCTGGTTATTGCGGTAGAGTGCCATCGCGGTCTGGTGGATGGTCGCACCCGCTGGCGCCATCTCGCGTGCCGCGCGCCACAGCCCGGTACCGGGCTTGATGGGACCGTAGCGCAGCGGAAAGCCGGCCTCAGCCGCCGCGGACGTGACAGGCCGAACGGCGGACCGTGCCGGGGGCGCGACGGCCGGTGCGGTAGTCGGCGCCTGGACACGTGTCGCACCAGGCGCGGCGGCAGTAGTCCTGGCCACGGGTGGTTCGGCGGGTGGCGGGGACCGCCGCGCTGTGACCGGCGGGTCGAGGAGAACCGTGTAGCCCTTGACCAGGCGTCCCGTTGGCCAGATGACCTCGACAAGGAAATCCATGTACGGCTCACGAATCGGCTCCGTGCTCGTGACACGCACGACCATCTTGCCGCGCGCCGAGATCTGGGGCTTGAACCGCAGCTTGGAAAGGAAGTCCTGGCGTTCCGTACCGCGTTTGGCGAATTCCGCGTCCTGGGCCAATACGACCTTGACCGAGTCAAGTTGGTCCGGATTTGCGCCGAGCAGGTCGATCTCGCCGACAAAGGGTTGATTTAGGGCCGACTCCGGCCGGATGCCCCCGAGCCCCAAGGCCCAGGCTCCGCTGGGCAGCAGCAACAGAGACAGCGTCGACGCCAGGATTGACTTGCGAAACATCCGTCTCCCTCAATGGATTAGCTCAACTGCCGAAAGGTGCGGATCGAAGCCGCCAGTCCAACTGCGAGCTGGATCTGTGTGCACCGCCGCCCGTCTAGATTTTTTTGGTCGCCAGGTTTCGCCCCCCGGTTTAGCCGGCGGGTACCGGATAACCCAACGCGATGCCAATCTCGCGAGAACCTGGGCCTTCGGCCTTACATGGCGCCGCCTCTGCCCGAACTATATCCGATAAAACCCTGTTCACCAAGGCAACGCGCCCACCGCCGCGCCAAACTGTGATGCCAGTGGGCCGAAAGCCGAAATCCCGAGGACACCCGGAACCACCGCGGACGCCGCAACGATCGGCAGCCCAGCCGCGGGGCATCGACGGCACGTGCCCCGGCGGTGCCCTAGCGCTCCTCCAGCAGACGCAGCATACGCCGCAAGGGCTCGGCGGCACCCCACAGGAGCTGGTCGCCCACGGTGAAGGCCGAGAGGTATCTGTCCCCCAAATTCATCTTGCGCAACCGCCCGACGGGGACCTGAAGGGTGCCGGTGACCGCCGCCGGCGAGAGGCCCCGCACCGTCTCTTGGCGATCGTTGGGCACAACCCGGACCCAGTCGTTAGCGGAGGCGACGATCTCCTCGATCTCGTCCATGGGCAGATCGGATGTCAGCTTGATGGTCAACCCCTGGCTGTGGCAGCGCATGGCCCCCACCCGCACGCACAGGCCGTCGATGGGCAGCGGATCGTGGGCTCGGCCCAGGATTTTGTTGGTCTCGGCACTGCCCTTCCACTCCTCCCGGCTCTGGCCATTGGGGAGCTGGGTGTCGATCCAGGGGATCAGGCTCCCGGCCAGCGGCACCCCGAAGTTGGCCACCGGGAAGGCCGCCCCCTGCATGGTCTCCGTGACCCGCCGGTCAATCTCCAGGATGGCCGAGTGCGGGTCCGCCAGCAGGTCGGCCACCCTGGCGTGCAGGGCCCCCATCTGAGCCAGGAGCTCGCGCATGTTCTTGGCCCCGGCGCCGGAGGCGGCCTGATAGGTCATGGCGCTGACCCACTCCACCAGCCCAGCCCGGAAAAGCCCGCCGATGGCCATCAGCATCAGGCTCACGGTGCAGTTGCCGCCGATGAAGTTGCGCTTGCCCTCATGCAGGGCGGCTTCGATGACGTCGCGGTTGACCGGATCGAGAATGATGACGCTCCCCTCGTCCATACGCAGGGTTGAGGCCGCGTCAATCCAGTACCCGGCCCAACCGCGGGAGCGCAGTTGGTGATAGACCTGTTTGGTGTAGTCGCCCCCTTGGCAGGTAACGATCGCATCCAGGCCCTCCAGGGCCTCCAGGTCATAGGCGTCCTTGAGCGGTGCCGCACCCCGACCGACGTCCGGCCCAGGCTCGCCGGCCTGGGACGTCGTGAAGAAGACGGGGTCCGCAATCCGGTCGAAATCGCGCTCCTCGCGCATGCGGCCCATGAGTACCGACCCCACCATCCCACGCCAACCGATGAAACCGACCCGATTCATGAAGTAGCTCCAAACTCAGAAATGCCAGGCGTTGACGTGCCTGAACGTAAACCGCATCCGCCGAGGGAAGCGCGTGCCCTGAGCCGGGGGCTTGCCAACTCGCACCCCTTTGACCCCGGAAGCCGATGGACGGGCCCGGCCGCCGCCCACCGTCACACCCCGGCAACCAGGGCACCAACGACCGCGTCGCCCATCTCGGCAGTACCGACCTCGGTCATGCCCGCAGACAGGATGTCCGGGGTGCGCAAGCCCTGATCGAGGACCGCGGAGACAGCACGCTCCACGCGGTCGGCCAGTCCAGACTCGCCGAACGTATAGCGCAGCATCATGGCCACCGAAAGGATGGTCGCCAGTGGGTTCGCGACCCCCTTGCCGGCGATGTCCGGCGCAGAGCCGTGTATGGGTTCGTACATGCCCTTACCCTTCGCATCCAGCGAGGCCGAGGGCAGCATCCCGATGGAGCCGGTGAGCATGGAAGCCGCATCCGACAGAATGTCGCCGAAGATGTTGCCCGTCACCATCACATCGAACTGTTTCGGGTTGCGCACCAGCTGCATGGCGGCATTGTCGACGTACATGTGACTCAGCGCCACATCGGGGTACTCGCTCGCCACCTCAGTCGCCACTTGCCGCCACAGCTCGGTGCACTCCAGGACATTGGCCTTGTCGACGGAACAAACCCTCCGGCTGCGCTGGCGGGCGAGATCGAAGGCGACCCGGCAGATGCGCCGGATCTCCGACTCCGTGTAGACCATGGTGTTGATGCCCTGTCGCTCGCCGTTCTCCAGGACACGCACCCCCCGCGGCTGGCCGAAGTAGATGTCGCCGGTCAGCTCGCGAACGATCAGGATGTTCAGCCCGGAGACGACCTCGGGCTTGAGGGTCGAGGCCCCGGCGAGTTGGGGGTAGAGGATGGCGGGACGCAGGTTCGCAAAGAGCCCAAGCCCGGCGCGCAGGCCCAGGAGCCCCTTCTCCGGGCGGATCGCGATATCCAGCGGCTCCCACTTGGGCCCGCCCACGGCCCCCAGCAGGACGGCGTCGGCCTCGCGAGCCATGTCGAGGGTGACCCCCGGTAACGGGCTACCGGTCGCGTCGATGGCCGCGCCGCCCACCAGGGCCTCGTCCATCTCGATGTCGAGACCGAAGTCGTCGCGCAGGACCGCCAGGACCTTGACCGCCTCGGTAACGATCTCAGGGCCAATCCCGTCGCCGGGGAGGATGAGGATGTTCTTGCTCAAGAGTATCTACCTGAAAAGGGGGATTAGGCGCAGGTGAACGCAGACGAATGCGAATGACACAGCAGCGCTTGAGCCGCCGGTCGCCTCGCCGGTCAAGTGAACAGCCAAGGCGCCTGCTGCTGCCGCCGCTCCTCATAGCCCGCGATGGCATCGGCGTGCTGCAGGGTCTGGCCGATCTCATCCAACCCTAACAGCAGGCAATGCTTGCGGTACGGATGGACATCGAAGGGTATGACGTCCCCGCCCGCCGGGGCCAGGGTCTGCCCCGCCAGCTCCACTTGGACCTGCAGGGCCCCTGGGCCAGAGGCCTGGGCGAACAGCCTGTCGATCACCGCGGGGTCCAGGACGATGGGCAGGATGCCGTTCTCGAAGCAGTTGTTGAAAAAGATGTCCGCGAACCCCTCTGCCAGGATCACCTTGAAGCCATAGTCGGCCAGAGCCCAGGGGGCATGCTCGCGAGACGATCCGCAACCGAAGTTGGCGCGCGTGAGCAGGATACTGGCCCCGGCGTAGCGCGGGTCGTTGAGGACAAAGCTGGGATTCAGTGGCCGGCCGCTGTTATCCCGCCCAGGCTCGCCCGTGTCCAGGTAACGCCACTCGTCGAACAGGTTGGGCCCAAACCCGCTGCGCTGGATGCTCTTGAGGAACTGCTTGGGGATGATGGCGTCCGTGTCCACATTGGATCGGTCCAGGGGGCAGACGATGCCCGTGAAGTTGGTAAAGGGCTGCATTCAAAGATCCCTCACGTCCACGAAGCGCCCCGCCACTGCGGCCGCCGCGGCCATGGCCGGACTCACCAGATGGGTGCGCCCGCCGTAGCCCTGGCGCCCCTCGAAGTTGCGGTTGGAGGTCGAGGCGCAACGCTCCCCGGGCTCCAGGCGGTCGGCGTTCATGGCCAGGCACATGGAACAACCGGGCTCGCGCCACTCGAAGCCCGCCTCCCGGAAAATCCGGTCTAAGCCCTCGGCCTCGGCCTGCTCCTTCACCGGGCCAGAGCCGGGCACCACCATGGCGAGTTTGATGCCCTCTGCCACCTTGCGCCCCTTGACGACTTCCGCCGCCGCACGCAGGTCCTCGATGCGCGAATTGGTGCAGGAGCCGATGAAAACCTTGTCCGGGCGTATGTCGGTGATCGCCGTCCCGGGGCTCAGCCCCATGTAGACCAGGGCCCGACGCACCCCCGCGGCCTTCGCCGGGTCGGTGATCCGATCCGGATCCGGGACCCGCCCGTCCACCGGCGCGACCATCTCCGGGGAGGTGCCCCAGGTGACCTGTGGCTTGATGGACGCCGCATCCAGGTGGACCTCGCGGTCGAAGACCGCGCCGGGGTCGCTCTGGAGGGTCCGCCAGTGGGCTGCCGCCTGATCGAAGAGCTCGCCTTGGGGGGCGTAGGGGCGGCCGCGGAGGTAGTCGATGGTCTTCTCGTCCACGGCGATCAGCCCTGCTCTGGCCCCAGCCTCGATGGCCATGTTGCAGATGGTCATCCGGCCCTCCATCGAGAGGGCACGAACGGCATCGCCGCCGAACTCGAGGACATAGCCTGTCCCACCGGCGGTGCCGATCTCGCCGATGATGGCGAGCACAACGTCCTTGGCGGTAATGCCGGGCCCCAAGGACCCGTCCACGCTGATCAGCATCGCCTTGGACTTGCGCTGCACCAGGCAGCGCGTGGCCAGAACGTGCTCCACCTCGGAGGTCCCGATACCGAAGGCCAGCGCCCCGAAGGCCCCGTGAGTCGAGGTGTGGGAGTCTCCGCAGACCATGGTGGTCCCCGGCAGGGTAAAGCCGGTCTCGGGCCCGATGACATGAACGATGCCTTGGCGTGGATCATCCATGCCGAAGAGCGTAATGCCGAACTCGGCGCAGTTGTGCACCAGGGTCTCGACCTGGAGACGGGCCACAGGGTCCGTGATCCCGGCGGCACGCCGCGTCGTCGGTACATTGTGGTCGGGGACGGCCAGATTGGCCTCGGGTCGACGCGGCCTGCGCCCGTGAATACGCAGCCCTTCGAAGGCCTGGGGGGATGTCACCTCATGGATGAGTTGGCGATCGATATAGAGGAGCGCAGTGTCGCCCTCGTAGCGCACCACATGGTCATCCCAGAGTTTGTCGTAAAGGGTTGCGGCGGCCATGGCTTGCCTCAGCCAGAAAGCGAAAATGTGACAGGATAGACGGGCGCTGGGGCAAAGACAATCGGTGGCCAAACCTTGACCGATGGGCTGCTCGGAGCCCTTGGTGGGGCATTTTCCGTTGCCAGCGCGCCTGGTCGGCCCACACTGGTAAACTGACGACTCTCACGCCCTCAATGAGAGGCTGGTCTGTTGACCCACGCAGCCAACCCCCCCGCCACCCCCGCATCCGATCGGACGACCGAGGTCACCTGCGCGACCTGCGCCGCCTGCTGCTGCCGCATGGAGGTCCTGCTGCTGACCGACACCGGGGTCCCACACCGGTACATCGCCACCGATGGCTGGGGCCGACAGGTCATGTCCCGCCTCGACGACGGCTGGTGCGCGGCCTTGAACCGGGACACGCTGCGCTGCCGCATCTACCCCGAACGTCCCTTGCTCTGCCGGGAGTACTCGACAGGGG
>Ga0209254_10007056_pt1 | contig 10360 bp, 6 predicted proteins | sample FrelakmetDIP11DI_FD_187148 | JGI IMG/M metagenome (GOLD analysis project Ga0209254, IMG submission 187148) | Freshwater lake sediment microbial communities from the University of Notre Dame, USA, for methane emissions studies - DIP11 DI (SPAdes)... | ecosystem: Environmental > Aquatic >... | reverse complement strand
CGGCTACAACAACGTCTTCTACGATTACTCCCACATCCAGTTCACGCAGGACCAGCGCAACTGCCAGACCTGCCACGAAGAGAGCGACACCAACACGCCGCAGGCCAGCAACTGGCGCCTGACGGTGAATCGCGAGGCCTGCGGCTCGTGCCACAACGCCGTGAACTTCGACACCGGCGTCGGCCACGGTGGCGTCGCCGCGACGGACGACCAGTGCTCGAGCTGCCACGGCCCGACCTCGAATTTCGGCCTGCGGCCCGACCAGGTGCACTTCGACCCGCTGCTGCGCGCAGGCGAGAAGTTCAGGTACGAGGTGCTCAAGGTCGTCGACAGCGCCCCGGGCCAGAAGCCCACCGTGACCATCCGCGTGACGGACCCGACCAACAACGACGCGCCGTACGACATCAAGGCGGCGGGCGGTCCCTTCCAGATCGGCAACGCCTCGCTGCGTGTCGACGTCGCGTTCTCCACGCGGCCTGACTTCACCAACACGGGCAGCGGTTCGGCGACCGTGGCGACCGGCACGCCGGCGCAGCCGATCAGCATCGACTTCAAGACCAACGGCGTGCCCGACCCGGCATTCCCGGGCGCATTCAAGGCCACCGCGACGGTCGCGATTCCGGCCGCTGCGACGGGCTCCGGCAGTGCGATCCTCGAGGGCCGTCCGAACGTGCGCCTCGATACCAACGGCGACGGCGCACTCGAGACCGTGGCCGTGCCGGTGGTGGCGAGCGGCAAGACCTTCGCGATCACCGATGCGACGCCCGTGGCCTATCGCCAGGTCGTGGACATCGCCAAGTGCAACGACTGTCACAAGCAGCTGTCGCTGCACGGCGAGAATCGTTCCGGCAATGCTGAACTCTGTGCCACCTGCCACAACCCCAACGCGACGGACATCAACCGGCGCGTCGCGGGTTCGAACTGCGAGGCCGTCAGCGGCACGCTCGACGACCAGACCATCGACTTCAAGGTGATGGTGCACGCGATCCACGCGGGCGAACTCGCCGGCTACGTGGTCTGCGGCTACGGCAACACGGGCTACGACTTCAGCTACGTGAGGTACCCGGGCAAGCTCAACAACTGCGAGGGCTGCCACCTGCCGGACACCTACTATCCGCCCGACTCGACGGTTGCACTCGCGACGACGACCGACGCCGCGCCTGCCTCGAGCCCGGATCGCTCGACCCCCGCCGGCGACGTCGCGACGACGCCCGCCACCGCGGTCTGCTCGACCTGCCACTCGAGCGTGGTCGCGCGCAACCACATGATCTCGGCCGCGGCGGGCGGTTCGGTCACCGCGCTGAAGGATGCGAACAGTCGGACGCCGAGCACACCGCCCGAGGGCTGCGCCACCTGCCACGGCCCGGGCAGGGACGCCGACGTCAAGAAAGTGCACGGCGTCGCCGAGTTCAATTACAACTGAGGCGGACATGAAGCATTCAACCCCGCTGGTTTGCCGCCTGCTCGCGTTCGTCGCGCTCTGGCCGGCGCTCGCGCTCGGCCAGGAGTCCGCGCCCGCAGCCAAGCCCGAGTCCGAACCTGCCGCCGCGCCTGCGGCGGCGTCGGCCCCCGCCGCTGAGTACAGCAAGAAGGGCGCAGACACCTGCCTCGGCTGCCACGACGACGAGGTGACGCTCGCCGTCTTCCACGGCAAGCACGGCCAGCCGGCCGACCCGAGGAGCCCGTTCGGCCAGGGCCAGCTGCAGTGCGAGGCTTGTCACGGCCCGGTGGGTGACCACGCCAAGCGCGTCAAGAAAGGCGAGACCCGCGCGCCGGTGATCCGCTTCTCGCGCGACTCGGCAGCCCCGGTCGCCGTGCAGAACGGCATGTGCCTCGGGTGCCACGAAAAGTCGATGGCCAGCAGTTGGCACGTCGGGGCGCACGACGCGGCCAACGTCTCCTGCGCCTCCTGCCACGACAGCCACGCCCGCAAGGACGCCGTGCTCTCGACGCGAACCCAGGCCGACGTCTGCTACACCTGCCACGTCGCCACACGCGGCCAGTTCCTGAAGCCCTATGCGCACCCGGTGCGCCAGGGCCAGCTCGCCTGCAGTGACTGCCACGCCCCGCACGGCTCGACGGCCGACAAGCAGCTCGTCAAGGCCACGCTCAACCAGACCTGCTACGAGTGCCACGCCGAGAAGCGCGGCCCGTTCCTCTGGGAGCACGCACCGGTTGCCGAGGACTGCTCCAGCTGCCACTCGCCGCACGGCGCGTCGAACCCCGGCATGCTGAAGGCGCGCGGGCCGGTGCTGTGCCAGTCGTGCCATTCGCAGCAGGGTCACCCTAGCATCGCCTACGGACCGTCCGGCCTGCCGGGCGGCGGCGGATCGCCGGTGTCCTCGCTGGCACTCGGCAACTGCATGAACTGCCACTCGCAGGTGCACGGATCCAACCATCCCTCGGGCGCGACGCTGACGCGATGAGCCCCAAGCCCTCGCCCAGTCGCACGAACGCCGCAAGAACCTGGTGAAGCCCATGGAAACCCGCAGCTTCCTCCTCACGCTCGCCGTCGCGTCCATCCTGTCGGCGGCCGGCACGGCGTCGGCACAGCAGGCCGCCGCGCCCGACACCAGCGCGTGGACCTGCAGCAAGTGCCCGTTCGACCGCGGCTATCGCTCCGAGGTCGAGCTTGGCGCGGCCTACGTGGACGAGGACTCCGCCAAGTTCGGCGACTACACGGGCCTCGACGAGAAGGGCGGGTACGTCATCGCCAACGCCGAGGGCCGCGCCTCCGAGGAATCCGGCTACGTGCTCGACTACGAGCTCACCGACCTCGGGCTCGATTCGCGCGAGATCCGGGTCGGGGGCGGCAAGCAGGGCCGCTACGATTTCGAGCTGTTCTACGACCGCATCCCGCATTCGATCTGGGACACGACCGCGACGCCCTACCGCGGCGTCGGCAACACCGACCTCACCTTGCCTGCGGGCTGGGTCGATGCCGGCACCACCGGCGGCATGACGGCGCTCGACGGCAGCCTGCGCTCCGTGGACATCGGCTTCGACCGCGACCGCTATGGCGTCGCGGGCCGCTACTGGATGCTCGAGAACGTGGAGTTCAAGGTCGACTATCGGCGCGACCAGCGCGACGGCACGCGCGCGCAGCTCGCCTCCTTCGGCAGTGTCTCGACGCAGCTGCCCATGCCTGTGGACGACGCGACCGACCGGCTCGACGCCACGGTGCGCTACCAAGGCGCCGGCTGGTTCGCCGAAGTGGGCTACGCGGGCTCGATCTACGACACCAAGTCGGCGTCGCTGCGCTGGGACAACCCCTTCAACGCCATGGTGCCGGGCGCGGACATCGGCCAGATGGCGCTCGCCCCGGACAACCAGTACCACGAGTTCGGCGCCTCGGCAGGCTGGTACGGGCTGCCGTGGAACACGACCGTCGCGGTCTCGCTCGCCTCGGGCACGGGCACGCAGGACACGGGCTTCCTCCCCTACACGATCAACCCGACGCTCGCGACCGACCCGCTGCCGGCGCGCGATCTCGACGGCGAGATGAGCGTGATGCGCGCCGACCTCACCGTGAGCTCCCGGCCGATCGACCGGCTGCGGCTGCGCGGCAGCGTCGCCTGGGACGAGCGCGACAACGACACCCGCCAGCGCACCTTCACCTCGGTCGTGCACACGGATCTCTTCCCGGTGCTCGACGACCGCGTGAACCCGGTGTACGGGTTCGAGCGGCTGCGCCTCGCGGGCAACGCGGACTACAAGATCTACGACGAACTAAGCGTCGGGGTCGGCGGCGAGTACCGCGAGACCGACCGCAAGGGCACCGCACAGGAGGTGCGCAGCGAATCGCAGCTCGACGGCTGGGGCATGGTGCAATACCGGCCCTTCGGGTACCTGGGCTTCGTGCTCAAGGGCGGCGCCAAGGAGCGCGAGCCCGACCGCTATGACCTCGGCGTCGCGACGGCGAACGGGCAGAACCCGCTGATGCGCAAGTACAACATGGCCTACCTGTACCGCAGCTACGGCGAGATGCTGGTGGACGTGTCGCTCGGCACGCTGCCGCTCACCCTCGGCGCCAGCGGTTTCTACGGCGACGACAGCTACAACTTCTCGGCGCTCGGCGTCGGCTCGGGCCTCGACCGGCGCTACGGCGTGGACCTCACCTGGGCAGTGAACGAGAAGGTGTCCGTGTTCGTCAACGGCGGCCAGGAGAAGATCGACGTGCGCACCCGGGGCAGCAGCGTGTTCGGGGACCCGGACTGGCTCAGCACCGTCGAGGACGACTTCAGCACCTACGGCGGCGGCCTGCGTGCGCAGCTCGCCGACGACATCCGCCTCGACCTCACCTACACGCACGCCAAGGGCGAGTCCGACACGACGCTCGAGGGCGTCTCGGCCGGTTCGTTCCCGACCGTGACCAGCGAGCTCGACAGCCTGCGCGCGGACTTCAGCTACGGGCTCACCGAGAAGCTCGACGTCACGTTCACGTGGTGGTACGAGCGCTTCGACAGCAGCGACTGGGCGCTGCAGGGCATCGAGCCCGCCACGATTCCCACGATCCTCGCGCTCGGTGCCGAGCCCTGGGAGTACAGCGTGAACTACGTGGGCGCCTCGGTGCGCTACTACTTCGGCTCGCGCAAGCTCGCGCTGCCCGAGTGATCCTGAGCCGACGCGCGCCGCTGGATGGCGCGCGTCAGGCCGCGGAACAGGAACAGGTGCGCGGGTACCAGCGTGTACCAGTACAGCAGGCCCGCCACGCCCGCCGGGTGCCAGTGGGCCGTGGCACTGACGCTCGAGCCTGAGCTGCCGGTGCCTGGCAGGACCACGAACTCGAGCACTCCGGCCCCAGGCCCCTTCATCTCCATCAGCAGCGTGAGCCGGCGGCCGGGCTCGAGCGCGATCACGCGCCACGAGTCCACCACGTCGCCCACGCGCAGCTCGGTCGGGTGCCGGCGTCGGCGCCGGAAGCTCGGGCCGCCCACCAGCCAGTCGAGCGCCCGGCGCAGCCACCAGAGGCTGTCGGCGTAGAACCAGCCGTCCTCGCCGCCGATGCCGCACACGACCGCGAACGCCGCCTGCGGCGAGGCCGGTCCCGTGGCCGTCGCGCCGGCGCGTTTGGCGTAGAAGCCGTACTCGGGATGGAAGTTACGGCAGGCGATTGCACCCTCCACCCAGCGCGCGAGGACCGTGTGGCTGCGGTCCGCCTCCATCGCGGCCTGCACGGCCTCCTCGAGGCCCATCAGGCGCCGCGGCACCAGCGACCGCAGCGGAGCATCGTTGGCGATGAAGTCGTGCTCCAAACCCTCGACCAGGGCCTGGGCGACGTTGGTGGGTACGGAGGTCACGAACCGGAGCCAGTAAGACGACAGTCGCGGCGTCAGCACCGGCACCGCGAGGATCCGCGGCTGGCGTCCGGCCAGCCGGCCGTAGCAGCGCATGATCTCCTCGTAGGTCACGGACTCGGGCCCGCCCGCGTCGTAGATGTGGCCCGCCGCTTCGGACCGCCCGGCGACTTCGATCAGGTAGGCGAGCAGATCGGGCAGCGCGATCGGCGTCGAGCGCGAGCGCACCCAGGCCGGGGTGATCATCACCGGCAGGTGGTTCACCAGGTCGCGTATGACCTCGTAGGCCGCGGAGCCCGGGCCAATGATCATTCCGGCACGCACTTCCGTGACTGGCACCGGCCCGGCGCGCAGCACGTCGCCGGTCTCGGCGCGCGACTTCAGGTGCTCGGAGCGCGGGTTCGGCGGGATCAGGCCGCCCAGGTACACGATGCGACGCACGCCCGCGGCCGCGGCGGCCTGGGCGAAGTGCTCCGCCGCCCGGCGGTCGATCGCGCCGAAGTCGCGGCCGGCCGCCATCGAGTGCACGAGGTAGTAGGCGACGTCCGCGCCCGCGAGTGCAGCGGGCAGCGTGGCCGGGTCGAGGGCATCCGCCTGCGCAAGTTCGGCGCCGTGCCAGCCGCGGCCCTCCAGCACCTCGACGTTGCGCGCAGTGGCGCGTACCCGGTGGCCGCCTCGCAGCAGCTCGCGGACGAGGTTGCTGCCGATGTAACCACTCGCGCCGAACACCAGGTGCAGCGGTCGCGGATCCGGCGGCCGGTCTCGCGCTGCGGAAGCGGCGGGCTCGCTCATCGGGTGTCCTTGTGCGAAAGGGGCCGCACAGCTAGCCAGCGGCCGCTGCGCGGGTCAAGCAGCGTCGGGCAGGGCCGCGGGTTCGGACCGCAAGGTCGGGGCGTGCTTGCGCGACGTCATGCCCGCTGCGCGGGCTCAGTCGCGCGCGGCGGCATTGCGCACCCGAACAGCCTCCTCCTGGTCCACCGCGTCGAGCTGTTCCTCGATGAAGTGCAGCGAATCGTCGATCTCCGGCAACACGACGTTCTCGAGCGCCCGCGCCCGTCTCTCGGTGCGCACGTATTCCCGGATCAGCCGGCGCAGGCTGGCAACGCAAGCGGCGAGCTCGACGTGGCGGATCACCAGCCGCCGGAACGCGAGCGCGCAGCCGCGCGCCTCCGGGGTGGCCGCCCGCGGCGCGTCGTCGGTGCCCTGCCGCGGCTCCTCGAGCGCGGCCTCCACGAGCCGCAGGCCCAGGAAGGACTGCTCGTGGACACCGAGCAGCGCGGGGCCGAAGTCGAGCTTGGGCTCCACGGTGAGCTTGTCGAAGCCGTGCATGCCGACCGCGGCCTCGAGCGCCTCGAGTGCGGCGGTCTCGAGCCCGCCGATCTCGGTGCGCAACGCGGCGTACTGGCGCAGCTGGCGCATGATTTCCGCCGCGAGCAGCACGCGCTTCTCGTCGAGCAGCTCGTAGCCCTCCTGCACGAGCCGTCGCTCGTCCTTGAGCTCCAGGAACGCGACGCGCGTCGCGAGGATCTCGCCGCCGGCAGAGTCAGGCACGGGCCGGCTCCTCGAGATGGCGCTTGATCTGCGCATCCGAGAGCCGCGCGAGCTCGTTGCGCGGCAGGCCGCGCAGCACGTTCCAGCCCACCGCCATGCTCTCCTCGAGCGTGCGCGAGGCGGACTGGCTCACGAACTGCTCCTCGAAGCGCTGGCCGAACTCGAGGAACTTGCGGTCCGCCTCGGGCAGTCCCTGCTCGCCCATGACGCTCGCCAGCGTGCGCACGCGCATGGCGCGCGCGTAGGCCGCGAACAGCTGGTGCGCGAGCGCCGGGTGGTCGGCGTCCGTGTAGCCCTCGCCGATACCGGAGTCCATCAGTCGCGACAGGCTCGGCAGCACCTTGACGGGTGGGTACACGCCGCGCCGGTCGAGCTCGCGGTCGAGCACGATCTGCCCCTCGGTGATGTAGCCGGTGAGATCCGGGATGGGGTGGCCGATGTCGTCGCCGGGCATCGTGAGGATGGGCAGCTGCGTGAGCGTGCCCGGCTTGCCCCGGATGCAGCCGGCGCGCTCGTAGAGCGACGCGAGGTCCGAGTACATGTAGCCCGGGTAGCCCTTGCGGCCCGGGATCTCCCCGTGGCTCGCCGAGACCTCGCGCAGCGCCTCGCAGTAGTTGGTCATGTCGGTGAGGATCACCAGCACGTGGCGGCCTTCCACGAACGCCAGGTACTCGGCAGCCGTAAGGGCGTAGCGTGGGGTGAGCAGGCGCTGCATGCCGGGCTCGTCGGCGAGGTTCAGGAACAGCACGGTGTGGCCGAGCGCGCCGCTCTGCTCCATGGCGCTGCGGAACTGCTCGGCCGTGTCGTGCGGCACGCCCATGCCGGCGAACACGACCGCGAATTCCTCGCTCTTGCCGCCGCGCAGCCGCGCGCGCTGCGCGATCTGGGTCGCGAGACGGTCGTGGGGCAGGCCCCCCGCCGAGAACAGCGGCAGCTTCTGTCCACGCACCAGGCTGTTCAGCAGGTCGATGGTGGACACGCCGGTCTCGATGAAGTCGCGCGGCAGCGCACGCCACGACGGGTTGATGGCGAGACCCTCGATGCGCATGCGTGCGCGCGCCGCGACCGGGGGGCCGCCGTCGATCGGCCGCCCGATGCTGTCGAAGATGCGCCCGAGCAGGTTGGGCCCGACGCCGAACAGCAGCGGCTCGGCGCGCAGCCGCACCTGCGTGCCCTCGAGGCCGAGGCCCGCCGTGGACTGCAGCACCTCGATCACCATGGACGCCTCGTCGAGCGCCGCGATGCGCCCGAGGCGCACGCCGCCGTCGGTGCCGACCACCTCGACGGCGGAGTTGAGGCCGACGCGCGCCGCGCGCTTCGCGAACAGCAGCGGACCCTCGATGCGGGTCACGGCGCCTTCGAGCAGCAGGTCAGCGAACATGGCCGGTCACCGTGTGCAGGGCGTCGAATTCGTAGTCGAGCTGGCGCGGCAGCAGCGCGAGCTTGCGCAGGTCGCCCTCGCCGAACTCCTCGCCGAGGCGCTGCAGCTGCCGCACGATCGGCATCTCGGCGAGGCGCGACGGGGCGACGCCCGATTGCACGGCGGCCTCGGCGCGGTCCATGTAGGCGAGCAGGATCGAGATCATCGCCGCCTGCCGCGCCGGCGAGCAGAAGCGGTCCACCTTCGAGAAGGACGACTGGCGCAGGAAGCCGTCGTTGACGAGGTCCGCGCACAGCAGCTTGAGCTGCTGCAGGGCGGGCAGCGCGTCGCGCCCGACGATGCGCGCCATGCGCTCGAGGTGGGCCTGCTGCTCGAGCAGCTCGAGCACGCGCTGGCGCTGCGCGAGCCAGTCGGGGTTGCCGGAGCGCTTCCACCACTCGGCGAGCGCATCGGCGTCCGCGCTGTAGGATTGCAGCGGGTGGATCGCCGGGTAGAAGCGTGCCTGCGCGCGCTGCCGGTCCAGCGCCCAGAAGCAGCGCACGTAGCGCTTCGTGTGCAGCGTCACGGGCTCGGAAAAGTCACCCGCCGGCGGGCTCACGGCGCCGATGATGGTGACGGAGCCTTCCTGGCCGGCGAGGGTCGTGACGCGCGCGGCGCGCTCGTAGAACTCGGCGAGTCGCGAGCTGAGGTACGCGGGATAGCCCGCCTCGCCGGGCAGCTCGCCGAGCCGCCCCGACACCTCGCGCAGCGCCTCCGCCCAGCGGCTGGTCGAATCGGCCATCAGTGCGACGTGCAGGCCCTGATCGCGGAAGTACTCGGCCACGGAGATCGCGGTGTAGATGCTCGCCTCGCGCGCCGCGACCGGCATGTTCGAGGTGTTGGCGATGATCACGGTGCGCTCGGCCAGCGGGCGGCCGGTGCGCGGGTCCTCCAGGCTCGGGAACTCGTCGAGCACCTCGGCCATCTCGTTGCCACGCTCGCCGCAGCCCACGTACACGATCACGTCGGCGTCGCACCACTTGGCGAGCGCTTCCTGCAGCACGGTCTTGCCGGTGCCGAAGCCGCCAGGGAGGGCGGCACGGCTGCCTCGCGCCACCGGGAACAGCGTGTCGAGGATGCGCTGGCCGGTGATCATCGGGCCGCTCGCGGGCAGCCGCGCGCGCACCGGTCGCGGCGTGCGAACCGCCCAGGGGTGACGCATCGCGATCTCGTGCTGCGTGCCATTCGCCGCGACGAGCCGCGCGATGGGCGCGTCCTCGGCGTACTCGCCCTCGGCGGCGAGCCAATCGAGGCGGCCGTGGACACCCGGCGGCACCAGGATGGACTGCGCACGCGCCGCGGCAATCGCCCCGAGCACTGTGCCGGCCTCAATCGTGCTGCCAACGGCCGCTTGCGGCACGAACGGAAAGCGTCCCACGGTGCCGGCGCCGAGCCCGGCCTTCACCTGGAAGTCCTCGCCGCCGGTGAGCGGCCGCAGCAGTCCGTCGAAGATGCCGCCGAGCAGCCCGGGTCCGAGCTGGACCGACAGCGCGCGGCCGCTGCCCTCGACCGTGACGCCCGGCTCGAGGCCGGTGGTGTCCTCATAGACCTGTGCCACGAGCTCGTCGCCCTTGAGCTGGATCACCTCGCCGAGCAGGCGTCGCGGCCCGACCGACACGGCCTCGTAAACGGTAAAAGGACCCGTCATGCGCGCGCGCAGCACGGGTCCGCCGATCCAGCTGATCACCGCCTGGCTCATGTGGACACCCTCCCGCCTTCATGGCGCAGGGCGTCGAGTTCAGCCAGCAATTCGGCCTCCACCCGCTCACGCGAGGCGAGCAGCCCCGGCACGGTCGCGTCCACGCAGGCGAGCCCCCGACGGATGCGCAGCCCCGGCCCGAGACCCTCCACCTGGCGGATGGTGGGCGGCTCGCCGCCGTCCGGCAGGCACTGCCGGAGGAACTCCGCCTGCTCCGCCGGTGCAGTGGCATCGACCTCGATCGTGAACGGCCCGTTCCCCATCACGATGCGGCGGGCGAGGGCGCACGCCGTCTCGCACCACTCGTGACGTCGCGCCGGCTCCTGCCAGGCGCCGATGAGAGCCCCGGGCAGGGCCTGCCACGCCGTGTCCATGAGCTCGCGCAGCAGCGAC